>NHCFR05603__coassemble_243_pt1 | contig 57578 bp, 53 predicted proteins | sample NHCFR05603__metabat2_low_PE_044 | metagenome-assembled genome bin NHCFR05603 | reverse complement strand
CCCCGTGCCGTCCCCCTCTCCCATGGCCAGCCCCTCTCCCTCGCCCGCGCCCTCCCTGCCTGTTGACCAGGGCGGCGGCCAGCCCCCCGCGGCGGGTCTGTGGCTGCTGTTCTCCTTCCTGGAGTTCCTTCTTCTGGCGCTGCTGCTCATCACCTTCGCCCCCCGCGGCCCCCGGCCAAAGGACCCGGGCGCACCCGGCGATGAGTGGCCCGGAAGGGCCGGGACCTGGACGTGACCCGCAGGAGTCGGGGCGCGGGCGGGTCACGCCCGCGCCCCGGCCCTCCCCCTGTCGGAGAAAGGGATTTTGCCGCGATTTTTGAAAAAAGGCTTTACCACGGCAAAAAAATGTGATAGAATAATCGTTGCACCAAAGGGTGCGGTCAAGCATGTCGGAAACCGTCCGCACGAGACGGATTTCCGCGATCTGCGTCCGTAGCTCAGATGGATAGAGCGTTCGGCTCCGACCCGGAAGGCCGCTGGTTCGAATCCAGTCGGGCGCACCACGTCGGAATGGACTTTGCTCCATTCAAAAAGCCCAGCCAAAAGGCTGGGCTTTTTTCATGCCGCTCCGTCATTCCTCCTCTTCCCCGGAAAACCCTGCTTCGCGGGCTTTCCCGGGGGCCCCGGCATTTTGCAAGCGTCATATCGCTTGCGACGTTTTTTTTGCAAAAAACATCGCGCGCTCATTCTGCTGCTCCTCGCTTCCCCACAAAATTTTGCTTCGCAAATTTTTGCGGGGGCCCCAAGAAAGCAAACCGTGTATCGCTTCCAGCTCTTTTTGTAAAGCCTCCGGCACACTCCTTTCGTTGCAGCTCCTCTTCCCCGGCTTTTTGCAAGCGTCATATCGCTTGCGACGTTTTTTTTGCCAAAAAACATCGCGCGCTCATTCTGCTGCTCCTCGCTTCCCCACAAAATTTTGCTTCGCAAATTTTTGCGGGGGCCCCAAGAAAGCAAACCGTGTATCGCTTCCGGCTCTTTTTGTAAAGCCTCCGGCACACTCATTTCGTTGCAGCTCCTCTTCCCCGGATTTTTGCAAGCGGCACACCGCTTGCGGCCTTTTTGCGCAAAATCGCCGCGCCTGTTTTTTGGCTCTTGTGCACCGGAGGGAAAGATGTTATAATAGACGCGCTCCAATAGGGGCTTCGTTTGATACATTATCGCCAACAAGTGTATGCTTGTTGGCGTTTTTTGTTGCAAGGCAGGAGGATAAGATGACACACAACGACATGACCAAAAACCGTTTTCTGGCTGGGCCCATTCTGCCGCCGCTGCTGCAGTTTGCCTTTCCGCTCATGCTTTCGCAGCTGCTGCAGGCTCTTTACGGCGGCGTGGACCTGATGGTGGTGGGGCAGTATGCCTCCACCGCCAGCGTGTCCGCCGTTGCCACGGGCAGCCAGATCATGCAGGCTCTCACCGTGCTGGTGACCGGCCTCACCATGGGCGTCACCGTGCTGGTGGGCAAGGCGGTGGGCGCGGGCGACCGCGACGCCGCGGGCCGGGTGGTGGCGGGCCAGCTGCGCCTGTTCGCCCTGCTGGCGGCGGCGCTCACCGCGGGCATGCTGGCCTTTGCTCCGGTGATCGTGCAGTGGATGAACGTGCCCGCCGAGGCGGTGCCCGAGACGTTGCGCTATGTGCGGATCTGCTCGGCGGGGATCCTGTTCATCACCGCCTACAACGGGATCAGCGGCGTGTTCCGGGGCCTGGGCAACTCCCGCTCGCCCTTTTTGTTCGTGCTCATCGCCTGCCTGGTGAACGTGGTCCTGGACCTGGTGTTTGTGGGCGCGCTGCGGATGAACGCCTCCGGCGCGGCGCTGGCCACCGTCATCGCCCAAGGCTCCAGCGTGCTGTTCTCCCTCGGTTACATGCGCCTCCATCCCCTGCCCTTTTCGGTGCGGGGCCACGGCAGGGACGTGCCCCGGGCGGTGAGCCGCATTCTCCGGCTGGGCACCCCCATTGCCCTGCAGGATTTTCTGACCACCATCTCCTTTTTGATCATCACCAGTATCGTCAACACTCTGGGCCTGGTGGCCTCCGCCGGACTGGGCGTTTCGGAAAAGCTGTTCGTCTTTTTGTCCATCGTGCCCATGTCCTTCATGTCGGCGCTGTCCACCTTTGTTGCCCAGAACATGGGCGCGGGCCAGCCTCTGCGCGCCCGCAAGGCCCTGTTCTCCGCCATAAAGGTCTCGCTGTGCTTCGGGGCGGCCATCTTCTCCCTCACCTTCTGGGGCGGCGGGCTGCTGGCGTCCCTGTTCAGCCGCGACGCCGAGGTGATCGAGGCCGCCGCTCTCTACATGCGGGGCAGCGGCGCGGAGCACCTGCTCAACGCCTTCGTCTACTGCATGCTGGGCTACTTCAACGGGCGGGAGCACACCCCCTTTGTGATGGCCCAGGGCCTCTTTGCCGCCTTCCTGGTGCGCATTCCCCTGTCCTACTTTCTCAGCCGGCTGCCGGGCGCGGGCATGCTCACCATCAGCATGGCCATCCCCGCCACCGCGCTGGTCAGCCTGGTGCTGTGCACCGGGTATCTGCTGATTTTGCGCCGGAGGGCCGGGGACAGCGAAGCCTGAACCCGGCACTGGATTTTTGACGCCCGGTGCTTTATGATAGAACCATGACTCTTTCACAAAGGAGGCGCTTATGCAAAGCCGGCAGGAACTGAACATCGCCGCCTACTGGGCGGCGGCACTGGCCCAGAGCCCCGAAGAGATGGCGGCCTTCTTTGCGCCGGGGGCAACGGTGCGCTGGCCCAACACCAACGAGCTTTTCACCGCCGCCGAGTTCATCCGCGCCAACTGCGAATACCCCGGCGCATGGGAGGGCGAGATCGAGCGGACGGAGGCCCTGGGCTCCCTGCTCATCACCGTGGTGCGGGTGTTTGACCGGGACCGCACCGCTTCCTTCCATGTGACCTCCTTCTTCCGGGTGGAGGAAGGGCGCATTGCCGCGCTGGAGGAATACTGGGGCGACGACGGCCCGCCGCCCGCCTGGCGGCAGGAACTTCACCTGGGGCGGCCCATCCGCTGAGCGCCCCGCACCAAAAGGAGGATCACCCATGAAACTGCTCATCGTGCGCCACGCCGACCCGGATTATTCCATCGACTCCCTCACCCCCACCGGCTGGAAGGAGGCCGCCCTGCTGGCCGAGCGGCTGAGCCGGCTGGAGGTGGCGGCGTTCTACGTTTCGCCCCTGGGCCGCGCGAAGGACACCGCCAGCCTCACCCTCAAAAAGATGGGCCGCACCGCCACCGAATGCCCCTGGCTGCGGGAGTTCAGCGCCCCCATTCACAAGCCCGGGGCGGAAGGCGAGTCCATCCCCTGGGACTGGCTGCCCGCCGACTGGACCGCCGAGCCCCGCTTTTTTGACCGGGACGCCTGGCTGGAAGCCGAACCCATGCGGGCCGGGAACGTGGCGGAGCAATACCGCTGGGTGACCGGCTCCCTGGACGAATTGCTGGCGGCCCACGGCTACCGCCGGGAGGGTGAGATCTACCGGGCCGAGCGCCCGAGCACCGACACGGTGGTGCTGTTCTGTCACTTCGGGGTGGAGTGCGTGCTGCTGAGCCGGTTGCTCAACCTGTCGCCCATGGTGCTGTGGCACGGCTTTTGCGCCGCCCCCTCCTCTGTGACCACCCTCGTCACCGAGGAGCGGCGGGAGGGCGAGGCGTATTTCCGGCTGGGGGCTTTCGGCGACACCTCCCATCTTTACGCCGGCGGGCGCGAGCCCAGCTTTGCCGCCCGCTTCTGTGAGATGTACTCCCTCACCGACCAGCGCCACTGAACAAAAAGGGCCCCTGCCGCCCCGGCGAGGGCCCTTTTCTGTGCAGCTGACCAAAGAACGGGGCGAAACTTCATCGTTTTTGCGGATAGCGTCCGCCGCCGTTTTCGTGTATGATTAGAAAACAGTGTTCAAGCGACGGAGAGCAGCACGAAACAGGTCCTGTTTTGTGCTGCTCTTTTTTCGTCGGGAAAAGAGGTCAAAATGAAAAAGGTCCTTCGCCGCGCCGCCCTGGCGCTGGCAATCGTTCTGGGGGCGCTGGCGCTCCTTTTCGCCGGGTATGTGGGCTATCTCCAGCTTCAGTACTACCGCATTGAGGACAACCTCGCCCTGGAGGTGGCGAACGCCCCCGCCGAACCGCTGGCAGCGGGCGAGGAATACACCGCCGTCACCTGCAATCTGGGCTTCGGGGCCTACGGGCCGGACTACTCCTTCTTCATGGACACCGGCGTGATGGAGGACGGCACCCCCACCCAGGGCCTTTACGGCAAAGCCCGCAGTGAGGAGGACGTGCTGGCCAACACCGCCGCCGGGCTGAGCGCGCTGGAGGCGCTGGACGCAGACCTGCTGCTGTTGCAGGAGGTGGACTACGATTCTCACCGCAGTTATTTTGTGGACCAGCGGCAGATGGCGCTGGACGCCTTTTCCGATTACGGCTGGGTCTGGGGTCAGAACTTCCACAGCGGGTATCTGGCCTATCCCCTCACCGACCACCACGGCGTGGTGAACGCCGGGCTGCTCACCCTCACCCGCTGCGCCGCCGAGGGCGGCGTGCGCCGCAGCTACCCGGTGGACGAGAGCTTCTTCATCAAGTTCACCGACCTGGACCGCTGCTTCACCGTGCTGTATCTGCCGGTGGAGGGGGCCGACGGGCAGCTGGCCCTCATCCACAGCCACATGTCCGCCTACGACGAGGGCGGCACCGTGCGGGCGCGGCAGCTGGAACTGCTGTGCGACGTGATGGAAGAGGAGTACGAAAAGGGAAACTACGTCATCGTGGGCGGCGACTTCAACCACGCCCTCTACGGCACCGAGCATGCCTTTGAAAGCCGCCAGCAGTTCCCCGGCTGGGTGCAGACCCTCACCGACGCCGACCTGCCGGAGCACTTTTCCTTTGTGGCGGCGGACAACGGCTTTGAGGTGGCCACCTGCCGGGGCGCGGACATCCCCTACCAGCCGGGGGTGAACTACACCACCGTGGTGGACGGCTTCATCGTGTCGGACAATGTGGCCGCCAGCGCCGAGAACATCGACGCGGATTACGCCTTCAGCGACCACAACCCGGTGGCCCTCACCTTCAGACTGGCGGCATGAAAAAAGCCAAGGCGGCGCGCTGCGCCGCCTTTTTTGCGCCTTTCGTTTGACCGGGGCCAAAAGGGGTGTATACTGAAGACAGGACACCAAAAGGAGGTAGTCGTTATGTGCACCAGCATTGCTTTTTTTGAGCAAAAGCTCTTTGGCCGCAACCTGGACCTGGAGGTCTCCTTCGGGCAGCGGGTGGTCATCGCGCCCCGCTCTCTCGCCTTTCCCTTCGCCCACCGCCCCGCCCTCACCCAGCACTATGCCGTGGTGGGCATGGCCAGCGTGGCCGGCGGCCTGCCTCTTTTTGCCGAGGGCATGAACGAGAAGGGCCTTTACATGGCCGGGCTGAATTTCCCGGGCAACGCCCATTACTTCCCCGACGAAGGGGCCGACCCCAACCACCTTGCGCCCCACGAGCTGCTGTGGCTGGTGCTGGGCAGCTGCGCGTCCCTGGCCGAGGCCAAAGCCCTGCTGGAAGGGGTGACGGTGTGCGCCATTCCCTTCGCGCCGGGCCTGCCCCTGGCCCCGCTGCACTGGCACGTGGCCGATTCCACCGGCGCGCTGGTGGCAGAGTCCACCGCCGACGGCCTGCACCTCTATGAGGACAAGGCCGGGGTGCTCACCAACAACCCGCCCTTCCCCTTCCACCAGACCAATCTGGCGAACTACATGAACCTCTCCCCCCGCCAGCCGGAGAACCGCTTCGCGCCGGGGCTGCCCCTTGCCTGCTTCGGCCAGGGCATGGGGGCCATCGGCCTGCCGGGGGACGCCTCCCCCGCCTCCCGCTATGTGCGGGCGGTGTTCTTCAAGGAAAACGCCGCCTTCCCCGAAGACCGTCCCGGTCAGGTGATGGAGTTCTTCCACGTTCTTGAGGGCGTGGCCATGGTGCGGGGCAGCGTGGTGACGCCGGAGGGCGCGCTGGACGAGACCCTTTATTCCAGCTGCATTGACGGCGCGGAGCACGTCTACTACTGGCGCACCGCCGGGGCCAGCCGCGTCAGCGCGGTGCGCATGACCGAGGAGACCTGCCGGGGCGACAAGGTGCTGGCGGTGACCCCCGAGGAGACCCCCGCCTTTGCCTTCACCGAACCTCAGCCGCTGGCCTGAAAGGAGTTCTCCATGAAAGAACCCCTCTTCACCGCCGCCGGCGAGGCGCTGCCCGCCCTGCCCTGGCGGGACTATCCCCGCCCGAGGCTGCGGCGGCAAAGCTTTCTGAATCTGAACGGCCGCTGGCAGTTCGCCGTGCGCCAAAGCGGCGAGGCCCCCGCCGAATACGACCGGGAAATTCTTGTCCCCTTCTGCCCGGAGAGCGATCTTTCCGGCGTGGGCGAACACTTCGCCGAGGGCAGTTTTCTCTTTTACCGCCGTCGTCTTTCCCTGCCCGACGGTTTTGACGCCGGGCGGGTGCTGCTGCATGTGGACGGGGCCGACCAGACCGTTGACTGCTTTTTGAACGGGCAGCTCCTGGGCAGCCACACCGGCGGGTACGAGGCCGCCGGATTTGAGCTGACCGGCGGGCTTTTGCCCGGCGAAAATGAACTGGTGCTGCGGGTCACCGACGATCTGCGGGGTCATGTGCAGCCCTACGGCAAGCAGGTGGAGCGCCCCGGCGGCATGTGGTACACTCCGGTGAGCGGCCTGTGGCAGACCGTCTGGCTGGAGAGCGTGCCGCAAACCTACATACGCCGGGCGGATTTCACCTGCACGCTGGAAGAAGCGGTGCTGGACGTGGGGGACGAACGCCTTTGCGGCGCCGTGACGGTGGCGGACCCGGACGGGGCCTTCACCGTTCCGCTGAAAAACGGCCGGGCGGTGCTGCGCCCGGAAAAGCCCCGCCTTTGGAGCCCGGAAACGCCTTTCCTCTACCCCATCGTCATCGAAGCGGGCGAGGACAGGGCGGAAAGCTACTTTGCCCTGCGCACGCTGGAAATCAAGACCGTGGGCGGCTGCCCGCGTCTTTGCCTCAACGGCGCGCCCTGCTTTTTCCACGGGGTGCTGGACCAGGGCTACTGGAGCGACGGAATTTTCACCCCCGCCTCCCCCGCCGCCTACGATGAGGACATTCTGGCCATGAAGGCCCTGGGCTTCAACACCCTGCGCAAACACATCAAGGTGGAGCCGCCCCTTTTCTATTACGCCTGCGACCGCCTGGGCATGGCGGTGTTCCAGGACATGGTGAACAACGGAGACTACAACTACCGGCGGGACACGGTGCTGCCGAACCTGGGCTTTCAGACCCGCCGCAGCGACGAGAAAATGCACCCCGACCCGGCGGCCCGGGCGGCCTTTCTGGCCGGGATGGAGGCCACGGTGGCGGCGCTGAAAAGCCACCCCTGCGTGGTGTACTGGACCATCTTCAACGAGGGCTGGGGCCAGTTTTGCTCCACCGCCGCTTACCAAAAGCTGCGCTCGCTGGATTCCAGCCGCTTCATCGACTCCACCTCCGGGTGGTTCCGCTGCGGCGACACGGACGTGGACAGCCGCCACATCTACTTCGGGCCGTGGGATCTGAAAGCCGGCGAAAAGCCGCTGGTGCTCACCGAGTTCGGCGGGCTGACCCTGCCGGTGGCGGGGCACCTGCAGTGCCCGGGCCGCAGCTACGGCTACGGGGCCTGCAAAAGCCCCGAAGAACTGGAACGGCGGGTGCTGGCCCTCTACGAAAAGCGGGTGCTGCCGCTGGCGGAACAGGGCCTTTGCGCCGCCATCTACACCCAGCTCAGCGATGTGGAGGAGGAAGTGAACGGCCTGCTCACCGCCGACCGCAAGGTGTGCAAGCTGCAAGCCGCCCCCATGCTGGCGCTGGCAAAGCGGCTGGCCCAAAGCTGCGGTTGACAAAGCAAAAACGCGGCCTGTCGAAGGACAGGCCGCGTTTTTTCATTTCTTTTTCATCACGTTCCGCTCGTAGTCCCGCAGGGAATCCAGCGCCTTGGGCGCCAGGGGCAGCAGGGCGATCATGTTGAAGATGGTCATCAGGCCGATCCCCACGTCGCCCAGGTCCCACACGAACTGATAGGCCGCCAGGCCGCCCACAAAGAGCATGGCCAGGGCCAGCAGCTTGTAGGCCGTCTGGCTGCGCCAGCTGTCGCCAAAGAGGTAGGCCACGTTGGAGCGGGCGTAGAACAGCACGCCCAGGAAGGTGGAGAAGCTGAACAGCCACAGCACCACCGCGATGAACACCACGCCAAACGTCCCCAGGTGATGGCCCATGGCCGCCTGCAGCAGGTCCATGCCCTCCAGCCCCTCGGTGAGGGAGGCGGGGGTGAGCAGCATGACCATGGCGGTGCAGCTGCAGATGAGCAGGGTGTCGATGAACACGCCCAGGGTCTGCATGAGGCCCGCCTTGGCCGGGTGGTTCACATGGGCGGCGGCCGCCGCGCAGGGGGCGGAGCCGGAGCCCGCCTCGTTGGAAAAAAGGCCCCGCTTTGCGCCGTTCATGATGACCGCGCCAAGCCCGCCGCTCACCGCCTGGCGCAGGCCGAAGGCTTCGGAGAAGATACGGGAGAACACTTCCGACAGCTGCCCGGCATTGAGCAGGATGATGACCAGGGTGATGAAGAAGTAGCAGGCGGCCATCAGCGGCACCACCACGTCCAGCACCTTGACGGTGGCGTTGCGCCGCAGCACAATGACGGCCGCCACCGCCACCAGCGCCACGGTGGACCAGAGCGGAGGGATATGGAAGGCGTTTTCGAAGGAGGAGGAGATGGAGTTGCCGATGACCTGGCTGATCCCGCACCAGCACACCAGGCCGGAAACAGCGAACAGCACCGCCAGCACCGAGCGCCGCTTGCCTTTGGCGAAGAGGGCGTGGAGGTAGTAGGCCGGGCCGCCCCGCCAGCCGCCGTAGAGGGGGTCCTTCTGCTTATAAAGCTGGGCCAGGGTGGCCTCGATGAAGGCGGTGGAGGAGCCTAAGAGGGCGATGAGCCACATCCAGAACACCGCCCCGGCGCCGCCGGCGGAAATGGCGGCCACCACGCCCACCAGATTGCCCATGCCCACCCGGCAGGCGGTGGAAACGATGAGGGCCTGCACGCCGGACAGGCCCTCGGCCCCCGGCTTTTTGTTGTTGACAAGGGTAATGCGCACCATCTCCGGGAAAAGCCGGAAGGGCAAAAAGCGGGTGCGCACGGTGAAATACACCCCTGCGGGCAGCAGGATGAGCACCAGCAGCGAAACGCCCAGGCTGCTGCCGCCGGGCAGCGGGATGTGGAACAGATCGCCCCACAAGAAGTTATAGATCGCGGTCAAAACGGCCATGGAAAAAATTCCTTTCGAATGCGGCGCAAAGGCCGCTTGTCGTGCATTTTATCAGTATACCCGCCCCCCCGCCGCCTTTGCAAGCCTTTGGCGCAAAAAAGCCCTTCCCCGCCGGGAAGGGCCGTTCTCGTTTCGCTTATGTCCGGAAACACTTTTTCAGCGCCCGGTATTCGCCCAGGGCCAGCAGGGTGCCGTCCTTGGGAAGCACGGTGTAAGGGGTGATCTGGGCGTCGATGGCCCCCTCCCGCTTCACCGCCAGCAGGTTGATGTTGTGAATGCGGCGCACGTCGATCTCGCCGACGGTCTTGCCCGCCCACTCGGCGGGCACCTCCACCTCCACGATGGCGTTGTCGGCGTCCAGCTCGATGTAGTCCAGAAGATGGTCGGAGCCATAACGCACCGCCGCCCACTTGGCCAGCTGCTTTTCGGGGTAGAGCACCTCGTCCGCGCCGTTGCGCAGAAGGAATTTGGCCTGCACATCCCGCTCGGCCCGGGACACCACCTTCTTTGCCCCCAGCTCCTTGAGCAGCGAGGTCGTTTCCAGCGAGCTTTGGAAATTGTCGCTGATGGCCACGATGCAAACATCATAGTTGCCCACGCCCAGCTCCTGCAAAAATTCGCCGTTGGTGCTGTCGCCGATCTGGGCGTTGGTGACCACGTTGAGCACGGCGTTCACCTTCTCCTCGTCGTCGTCCACCGCCATGACCTGATGGCCCTGGGCGTTCAGCTGCATGGCCAGATGGCGGCCGAAGCGGCCCAGGCCGATGAGCAAAAAGGATTTCATAAAAAAACTCCTCCTTTAACCGATGGTGATGCGCTCCTGCGGGAGCTTGCTGCCGGTCTTGGCAGCGCCCGCCAGCGCGGCGTAGATGAGGGTGAGGCCGCCCACGCGGCCCATGTACATCAGGAAGATGAGCACCCCCCGGGAAACAAGGCCGAGGCTGGGGGTCAGCCCCAGGGAGAGGCCCACCGTGCCCACCGCCGAGGCGGTCTCAAACAGGCAGTCGGCCAAAGGCAGCCCCTCCACCGAGCTGATGATGAAGCCGCCGAAGAAAAACAGGGTGACATACAGCAGCAGGATGGCCGCCGCGTCGCAGGCCGCCTTGGTGGTGATCCGCCGCCCGAAGAAGCGGCCTTCCTCCCGCCGGTTGAACACGGCGATGGCGTTGGCAAAAAGCACCGCCACGGTGGTGGTCTTCATGCCGCCCGCGGTGGAGCCCGGCGAGCCGCCGATGAGCATGAGCACGATGGTCACCGCCAGGGCCAGGCCGCTGAGAGAGGTGAGGTCGGCGGTGTTGAAGCCGGCGGTGCGGGGGGTGATGGACTGAAACAGGCTCATCCACACCCGCTCGCCCAGGGGCATGGCGGAAAATTCGTCGAAGAAGAACCACACCGCCGGCACCACGATGAGCACCGCCGTGGTGGCCAGAATGACCTTGCTCTGCATGCGGTAATGGTGCAAATGGCGGCCGTTGGTGCGGATGTCGTCCCAGGTGAGGAAGCCGATACCGCCCACCACGATGAGGCCCATGATGACCAGGTTCACCACCGGGTCGGCCCGGTAGGCGGTGAGGGAAGCGTATTCCGCGCCGGGCGCGCCCATCAGGTCAAAGCCGGCGTTGCAGAAGGCGGAGACGGAATGGAACACCGCCATCCATATGCCCCGAAGGCCGAAATCCCGGATGAACACCGGCGCAAGGCACACGGCGCCGATCCCTTCGATCAGGAACACCGCCCGCAAAATGAAGCCGGTGAGCCGCACGATACCGCCCACCTTGGGGGCGGCGATGGCCTCCTGCATGGTGCCCCGCTGCATGAGGGAGATACGCCGCCCGGCCAGCAGGGCGATGGCCGAAGCCACCGTGACCACGCCCAGGCCGCCGATCTGGATGAGCAGCAGGATGACCGCCTGGCCGAAATAAGACCAGTAGGTGGCGGTGTCCTGCACCACGAGGCCGGTGACGCAGACCGCCGAGGTGGCGGTGAAGAGCGTCTCGTCGAAAGGAGTGACGCGGCCGCTCTGGCTTGCAAAGGGCAGCATAAGCAGCAGCGCCCCCGCCAGAATGACCGCAGCGAACAGAAGGATGATGATCTGAAAACTCGTCAGACGCCGCAACGGCGCAATGTCCATTTTAAAAGCCTCCGTTTTTTTTGCCGGGCCTGAGGGGCCCCGGCTTTGGGTCTTTATCCCACAGTATACCCCATTCGATGCCGGTTGTGAAGAGCATTTTTCGTAAAATTTTTCCCGCAGGCAAAAGGGCGGGGCGGCGCGGCGCGCCGCCCCGTTTTTTCAGGCCGCCGGCTCCTCCAGGTCCCGGGCGGTGACGGCCCGGTAGGGCAGCCAGACGTAGTGTCCGTCCTCCAGCTCCACGGCTTCGGCGGGGTCCTGTTCTTCCGCCAGGGCCAGCACCAGGTCCAGCATGGAGCGGGCAATGCCCGCGCCGTCGTTGCGCACGGTGCCGTACAGCTCCCCCGCCGCCACCGCCTCCAGGGCGGGCGCGGTGGCGTCCACCCCCACCACCAGGGGCAGTTCTTCCCCGGCCTGCTTGAAGGCGTCGATGGCGCCGAGGGCCATGTCGTCGTTGTTGGCAAACACCACTTCCACGCTGCCGCCCAGCCCTTCGTCCAGCCACTGCTGGGCCTTGGCCATGGCCTGGCCCCGCTTCCAGTTGGCGGTGTCGCTGGCCAGCTTCTCCACCGCCACCCCCGCATCGGTGAGGGTCTTGACGGCGTATTCGGTGCGCAGCATGGCGTCCTGGTGGCCGGGCTCGCCCTCCAACATCACATATTGCAGCACCCCGTCGCCGTTGCGGTCCAGGGTGGGGTCGGTCTGCCAGGCTTCCAGCACCAGCCGCCCCTGCAGAATGCCCCCTTCCTCCGCCTTGGCGCCCACATAATAGGCGTGCTCCCAGCGGAGCATGTCCTCCGCCACCGGCTGGCGGTTGAAGAAGATGACGGGCACCTCCGCCTTCTGGGCCTTGTCGATGAGCACGGCGGCGGCGGTGCGGTCCACGATGTTGACGCACAGCGCGTCGCACCCGCGGCCGATGAGGCTGTCGATCTGCTCCAGCTGGGTGGTCTGGTTCGAGCGGCCGTCCACCACCGACAGGTTGATCCGCAGGCCCCGGGCCTGCTCCTCCTCCCGGGCCATCCGCTCCAGCTCCTGGGCGATGGTGGAGATGAAGGTGTCGTCCTGGGTGTAGAGGGCCACCCCCACCCGCAGCACCCGGGGCTCGGCCTCGGCCGCGCCGCAGCCGGCGGTCAGCGCCGCCAGAAGCCCGCAGGCAAGGGCCGCCGCCCTACGAAGCCACCGGGAACAGCAGCTTTTGATTGTCCGGTTCATACATGTCCTCCCCCCGCAGGATGGAAAAATCCAGTGTCTGGGGCTGCCAGCTTTCGCCCCGGGCGGCGTGCACCGCCCCCTCCACCGCCAGATACCCGGCGGCAAAATCGCTCCACACCGCGCTGGCGGAGAGGGTCCCCTGCTCCAGCGCCGCGGCGATGGGGCTGGTGGAGCCCACGCCGTAGAGGGCGGGCGCAAGGCTCAGTTTTTCTTTGGCCGACGCGGCGGTCTCGGTGGCCGACGGCTCAAACAAAAGCACCGCGTCCGCTTCGCTCTTGGCCAGCACCGTTTCCAGTTCCGTGCCGTCGTCCGCCGGGTCCAGCTGGGCTTCCTCCACTTCGGCGCCCCCGGCTTCCAGTGTGGCCCGGGCGCCCTCCAGCCGCGCGCTCACCCCGGCCGAGCCGGGTGCGCTGTTGACCAACAGCACCCGGCATGCGGGAAGGTCCTCCAGCGCGGCGGCGGCCAGGGCCCGGCCCAGGGCCTCGTTGTCTGGGCAGACGGACCCATCGCCGCCGGGGGTCTCCAGCGTGATGACCGGCACGCCCGTGTCGGCAGGCAGTTCCCCGGCGGGAATGACCACCAGCACGTCTGCCCCCCGCTGGGCCTCATAGCCCATGAGGCGGGCCTGTTCGGCGGCGTCGTTTTCGGCGGAGGGGGTCACAAGACGCACCTCCGCCCGCAGCTGGCCCGCCGCCTGCTCCATGCCGAGGCGGGCGTTGGCCCAGGCGGAGCCGTCGGTCTGGCGCAGGATCACCGACACCTCCACGGGCTCGCCCTCCCGCTTTGCAAAGGGCAGCTGGGGCCAGGCCAGGGTGAGCACCACCGCCGCCGCCAGCGCAAAGAGCACCAGCAGCTGCAGCAGCGCGTTGGTCCTGTGTTTGTTCATGGCTCTTCCTCCCGTTGCAGCTGCGCGGCCTCTTCGGCGGTGAGGGCAGGCAGCCGGATCCGCACCGTGGTGCCCTCGTCCGGCTCGCTGAACACCTCCAGGCCGTAAGGCTCGCCAAAGGTGAGGCGGATACGCCGGTGGACGTTGCGCACCCCGATCCCCGACCCGCTGGAACGGGTCTGGGGCTGGCTCTCGTCCAAAAGGCGCTCCACCACTTCGGGGGGCATGCCGATCCCGTTGTCGGTCACGTCGATGACCAGATCCTCCCCTTCCCGCCGGGCGGTGACGGTAATGCGTCCGTCCTCTTCGGCGGCGGCCATGCCGTGGTAGATGGCGTTCTCCAACAGGGGCTGCACGATGAGTTTGAGGGTATAAAGGCCCTCGGTGCCCTTTCCGGCGGTGACCGAGGCGGTGAACTTGTCCTGATAGCGGATCTGCTGGATGGTCATGTAGTGGCGCGCGTGCTCCAGTTCGTCCGCCAGGGGGATGAAGCTGCGCCCGCGGCTGAGGGCAATGCGGAACAGCCGCGCCAGCGAGGTGACCATCTGGATGGCCTCGTCGTAGCGGCCGGCCTCGGTCATCCAGATCACCGAGTCCAGAGTGTTATAAAGGAAGTGGGGGTTGATCTGGCTTTGCAGCACTTCCAGCTCGCTGCGGCGCTTGCGCTTTTCCTGCAAAATGATGTCGTCCATCAGGTGGCGCATGGTGGACACCATGGACGCGATGGAATGGGCCAGCCGCCGCACTTCGTAGCAGCCGTCCTCCCGGATGGCCACCTCCTGCGCCCCGGCCTCCAGCTCCTTCACCGACTGCTCCAGCCTTCGGATGGGGTCGGAAATGCGGGCCGAAATGCGGAAGTTCAAAAAGGCCATCAAAAACGCCGAGAACAGCAGCATGGACAGGCCGAACAGGAAGATGTAGTGGCCGTCGTCGCCCGCGCCGGCGCGGGGCACCACGCCCACCAGCTTCCAGCCGGTGTAGCCCACGGTCTTGACGGTGACCAGCCGCTTTTCGCCCTGGAAGGTCTCGGCATGGGCCCCGTCGGGCAGGACCGCCGCGGTCAGGTTGTTCTCCTCTTCAAGGCCGGCGTAGATGAGCTGCTGGCGGGGGTGGTAGATGATCTCGCCCTCCGCGTCGGTGAGGTAGATGTAGCCTCCGTTGGCCAGCTCCACGTCACGGCAGACCTGCTCAATGCCGGAAAAGCCCATGTCCACCAGCAAAACGCCGCTGTAGGTGCTGCCCTCCCGCGTCAGCTGCACATACCGGCTCAGGGACACCACCCAGCGGAAGCTGGAGTCCGGGTCGGCAAAAAGGCGTTGGATGTGGGGGGTGGAAAAATGCAGGTTTTCCATCTTGTCCAACGCGGCCTGGTACCAGTCGGAGGAAGCGGGGTCCGCCCCCTCCTTCAGCGCGGTGAGGGGGGTGCCCGCCACCAGCCCGCCCTTGCTGTCGAACACGGCGATGGACACCAGCTCGTCCCGGTTCTCCTCATACAGCAGCTCCATGCCCTCGTCCAGGCTCTGGGTGGCAAGGTCGGCGTTTTTGATGATCCGGTAATACATGGTGTCGCTCACCCGCATCATCCGGCGCAGGTAGCTGTCCATGTTCATGTTCACCTGGCTGAGCACCCGCTCGGTGTTCTCCCGCACCAGCTGCTCGGTGCCCGCGGAATAGCGCCAGACAAGGCTCAGGCCCATGAGCACCATGCCCGCCACCGCCGCCGCCGTGAAGGACAGGGAGATGACCATCTGAATGCTCATGGTGCGGTAGCGCCGGGAAAGGGACGCCGCCGCCCGGGCAAAGAGTTTTTTCACAAGGCATTCCCTCCCTTGCCGAAAAATGCCGCTCTCAGGTCTGCCCCGCCCGGTACTTGGAGGGGGTCATGCCGAAGTGGCGCTTGAACACATAGCTGAAATAGTTGGGGTCGGCGTAGCCGGTGCGCTGGGCGATGAGGTAGGTTTTTTCCTCCGTCTCCCGCAGCAGGCGCGCGGCTTCGTTCATCCGCTGCTCGGTGACGCAGGCGGTGAAGCTCTGGCCGGTCTCCCGCTTGAACAGGGTGGAAAAATAGGTGGGCGAAAGGTGCAGGTGCTCGCACACCGCCTCCACGCCCAGGCCGCTGTCGGCAAAGTGGGCGGCGATGTAGGCTTTGGCCTCGTCCACCGTGCGGCCGGCGCTGTCGGTGCGGCGGCGGCCCAGCAGTTCCCGCAGGCGGCGGCAGCGCTCGGTGAGCCACTCGCCCAGCCGGTCCAGGCTGGCGAACTGCGCCGCGGGCACCGCGCCCGCAAAGTCCGGCCCGAACACGTCCTCCACCTCCACGCCGCCCGAGCGGGCAAGGCGCACCAGGCAGGTGACGATCTCCAGCACATACAGCTGGCACTGGGCGGGCGGCAGCCGGCTGGCCCGCACCCGGTCCAACAGGCCGTGGAGGGTGGCGTCCAGCTGCTCCTCGCTGCCCAGCTTCACCGCCGTGGCCAGGGCACGCTGGTCCTCGTCGTCCAGCGAAAGGCGCAGGCTGGCGTCCGGCTCCAGGTCTCCGATGTAGAGCACCCGGCCCCCGCCCATCAGCAGGCGGTAGTCCAGGGCGGTGAGGGCCCCTTCCATCGACTGGTGCAGCTGCCCCGCCGCCTGGCAAAGCTGGCCCAGGCCCACCGTGAGGCCAAGGCCCAAACAGCTGGGGGCCAAAGCGCACAGGCGCTCCAGCTCCGCCATCAGCGGATAGAGCTGCTCAGGGGTTTGAAGGCCCGCCAGCAGGGCCACCGCGTCGTTGTAAAGCAGGGTGCGCAGCCAGCAGCCCTCCAGTTCGAAGTGCTCTTCCACAAAGGAGCGCACCGACAAAAGCAGCAGTTCGTCCCGCTCGGCGCTCTCCCCCGCCGGGGGCAGGTCCATCTGCACCAGCGCCGCCGCCCAGGGGCCGGCGGGCAGTTCCAGCTCATAGCGGGCTGCGCGCTCGGCCAGCTGTTCGGGGGGCACGCGCCCGTCCAGAAGGCGGGCGAAGAACAGCTCCCGCAGCACCGGCAGGCTCTCTTCATAGCGGCGGCGCAGGGCCTCCATGTCCCGCCGCTGCTGGCGCTGGGCCTCCAGCTGGGTGCGCAGGCTGGCCAGCACTTCCTCCAGTTCCCGGGCGTTCACCGGTTTCATAATGTATTCCGAAACGCCCATGCTCACCGCCTGCCGGGCGTATTCAAAGTCGTCAAAGCCGGAAAACACCACCAGCTTGGCCGCCGGCAGTTCCCGCCGCAGCCTGCGGCAGAGCTCCAGCCCGTCCATAAAGGGCATTTTGATGTCGGTGAGCACCACGTCCGGGCGGATCTGCTCCGCCAGTTCCAGCGCCTCGGCGCCGTTTTCCGCCTCGCCCGCCAGCTCAAAGCCCTGGGCCGCCCAGTCGATCTTGCGGCTGATACCCTGGCGGATCTCCGCCTCGTCGTCCGCCAAAAGGACCCGATACAGTTCCATCTTCCGCCCTCCCTTTCGCTCTCAGTATACCATACCCGGCAGGCCTTGAAAACCGCAAAAAGGGCGCCCTTTGCAGGGCGCCCTCGGCGTTTTGGAACAGGTGCTTATTTCTTGACCAGGTACTTGCGCATATCCAGGGCGCAGGCGAACAGGATAATGCCGCCCTTGATGGCGTACTGGAGGTTCTGGTCCATGCCCACCAGAGGCAGGGCAACGAAGATCAGACGCAGCATGATAACGCCGATGATGATGCCGCTGACCTTACCAATGCCGCCCACGAAGGACACGCCGCCGATGACGCAGGCCGCGATGGCGTCCAGCTCGTAGTTCACGCCGGTGTTGGCGGTGTTGGAAGCCACACGGGCGGACTCAACGAAACCGGCCCAGCCGTACATGGCGCCGGCCAGAGCGAACACCATGATGGTGGTCATAAACACGTTGACGCCGGAAACGCGGGCAGCCTCTTCGTTGGCGCCCAGGGCGAACATGTTCTTGCCGAAGGTGGTCTTGTTCCAGATGAACCACATCAGAACGCTCAGCAGAATGGCGTAGATGACGTAGTTGGGGATCTGGATGGCGCCGCCGGCAAAGTTCAGAAGGGGCGGGTTGCCCACCACGAAGTTGCGGTAGCCCTCGTCCAGGCCGGAGATGGCCATGCCGTTGTTGTTGCCCATCTTGACGTAGAGCAGCAGCATGGTGTAGAGGATGAGCTGGGTGGCCAGGGTGACGATGAAGGGGTGCAGCTTGAACTTGGCCACGAAGAAGCCGTTGAAGGCGCCGATGGCAGCGCCCAGGAGCACCACGATCAGGATGACCACGGGCACAGGCAGGGTGCCGATGGCGGGCCACATCTTATTGGGGGCGTCGGCGGCCTGCAGCAGAGACGCAGCCACACAGGCGGTGATACCCACGGCGCGGCCGGCGGACAGGTCGGTGCCGGTGAGCACGATACAGCCGGCAATGCCCAGAGCCACCGGCAGATACGCCGCGGTCAGGCTCAGCAGGTTCACCAGGGAGCGGGGGGCCAGGAAGGACGGCTCGGTCACCGCCACATACACCGCCACCGCCAGCATGATGATGATGAGGGCGTTGTTCAGCAGCGCGTTGCCGATCTTTTTCGCGTCCAGACCCTTCACCTTTTCGGCGAGGGCGGTGGAATTGTTGTTCATCAGTCGATTCCTCCTCGTTTACACATACTTTGCCGCCAGCGTGAGGATCTCCTCCTGGCTGGTGCTCGCCGCGTCCACCTCGCCGGCCACCTGGCCGCCGGACATGACCAGAATGCGGTCACACACGCCCAGCAGTTCGGGCATCTCGGAGGAGACCATGATGACGCCCTTGCCCTCTTTGGCAAGGTCGATGATGAGCTGGTAGATCTCGTACTTGGCGCCCACGTCGATACCGCGGGTGGGCTCGTCCAGCAGGAGGATCTCGGGCTTTGTGAGCAGCCAGCGGCCGATGATGACCTTCTGCTGGTTGCCGCCGGAGAGCGACCGGATCTGGGTGCGCTGGCTGGGGGTCTTGATGTGCATGGCCTGGATGGACCAATCGGTATCAGCGCGCATTTTCTTGTCGCTCAGGCAGATACCGCCCAGCAGATAGTCCTTCAGGCTGGAGATAACGGTGTTCTCCTTGATGTCGCGGATCCCGAAGATACCGGTGGCCCGGCGCTCCTCGGTGAGCAGGGCAAACCCGTTTTTGATGGATTCGCCCGGGTTGCGGTTGCGGATCTCCTTGCCGTGCAGGGTGATCTTGCCGCCCTGGCGGGTCATGGCGCCGAAGAGGTTCTCCAGCACCTCGGTGCGGCCGGAGCCGTCCAGGCCCGCAATGCCCAGGATCTCGCCCTTGCGCAGCTGGAAGGTGGCGTCCTTCAGGCGGGTGTATTTGCCCCCGATGTGCTCAACGTCCAGAATGACCTCGCCGGGGGTGTTGGTCTTGGGCGGGAAGCGGTTGGTGAGCTCGCGGCCCACCATCAGGCGGATGATCTCGTCCATGGTCAGCTCTTTGGCCGGGCGGGTGGCCACCCAGGTGCCGTCACGCATGATGGTCACGTCGTCGCTGATGCGAAGGATCTCCTCCATCTTGTGGCTGATGTAGATGATGCCGCAGCCTTTATCCCGCAGCATGTTGATGATCCGGAACAGGTGCTCCACCTCGGTCTCGGTGAGGGACGAGGTGGGCTCATCGAACACGATGATCTTGGAGTCGTAGGAAACCGCCTTGGCGATCTCCACCATCTGCCGCTGGCTCACGGGCAGGGTGGACATGATGGCCTTGGGGTTCACGGTGACTTCCAGGGTGTCAAAAATCTCCTTGGTGCGCTTGGCCATCAGGCCCTCGCTCACCATGATGCCCGCCACCTTGGGGTAGCGGCCAAGCCAGAGGTTGTCCTGCACGCTGCGGGTCAGGGCCTGGTTCAGCTCCTGGTGCACCATGGCAACGCCGTTTTCCAGCGCTTCCTTGGAACTGCGGAAGTTGACCTCTTTGCCGTCCAGGGTGATGGTGCCCGCGTCCTTGTGGTAGATACCGAACAGGCACTTCATCAGGGTGGACTTGCCCGCGCCGTTCTCACCCATCAGGGCGTGCACGGTGCCCGGCCGCACGGTGAGGTTGACGTTGTCCAGCGCCTTCACGCCGGGGAACTCTTTGCAGATGCCGCGCATCTCCAGCAGTGCCGGCTGCTCCATATTCTTCCTCCTCTCTTCGCGGGAAGGCCCGCCTTCGCAAAAGAGGCGGTTATCCCACGTCAGGCCGGGCGGGGCTGCCAGTGCAGCCCCGCCCGGCCATGGGTCCATTCAGCGGATGAAAGATCAGTCCTCGCTGGTAGCGTCGTACATCGCGTAGGGAACGCGGATCTTGGCCACGCCCTCGTCCACGACGAACTGATCGGTGTTGGCCATCAGCTCAGCGCCGTCCTGGACGTTCTTGACCAGGGTGTTGATGGTGGAAGCCATGCCCACGGCGTCCTGCTTGATGGAACCGGCCATGTTGCCGGCCTTGATCAGCGCCTTGGCGCTGTCGGTGGCGTCAACGCCGAACACGGGGATGATGGTGGTGTCAGCGCCGTTGTTGTAGCCAACGTTCTGCAGAGCGGAGATAGCGCCCTCGGCCATGCCGTCGTTGTTGCAGATGATCAGCTCGACCATGTTGCCGTTGTCCTCGTTGTAGGAGCCCAGCAGAGCGACCATGTAGTCGTTGGCGGCCTTGGCGGACCACTTGCCCTCGGTGTCCACCAGGTACTTGGTGGAAGCGCTGGCGTCGTAGTAGCTCAGTTCAGGCTTGCCGGCCTCGGTCAGCAGCTTGTTGGCGTCCTCAACGGCGTACTGGGTGCGGGCCTCGGCCTCAGCGTTGCCCTCCTGGCCCTTGAACATGACGTAGGAAATGGTGCCGTCGCCGTTCAGGTCAACGGTGTCGTAGTTGGCCAGCAGGTAGTTGCCGATCATCTCGCCCTGCATATGGCCGGCGTCGGGAGCGTTGGTGCCCACGAAAGCGCACTTGTCATAGCTGTTGATGACTTCGTTGTCGGCCACTTCGCGGTTGAAGAAGATCACGGGGATGCCGGCGGTCTGGGCGGCATTCACGATGTCCTGCGCGGGAGCGGAGGTGGCGGTCTCAACGATGTTGACGATCAGCAGGTCGGAACCGGCGGTGATGGCGGTGTTGACCTGGTCGGTCTGGGTGGGCTGGCTGCCGGCGGCATCCCAGTTGTTGGGCTCAATGCCCATGGCCTTCAGCTGCTCGTCCATGGCGGCACGCACGGTGGAGATGTACACGTCGGAGAAGTCGTAGTAGAACACGTCCACGCGCATGTCGGAGGTGGCGGTGGCGCCGCCCTCAGAGGTAGCCCCGGAAGCGGGGGTGGAAGCAGGGGTGGAAGCGGGGGTGCCGCCGCAAGCCGCCAGGCTCAGGGCCAGCACAGCGCTCAGTGCAAGTGCAAGAAGCTTTTTCATGGTTTGTCCTCCTTGATTTTTTGGGCGGGGCCCTTTGCGCCTTTCGCGCAGAAAGGACCGGTGCCGCCCGTTGACAAAACCATTTTACCTTCCCGAAAGGGAAAAAACGATAGAAAAAACTACGCACTTGTATTAAAAAACTATGGCCTGTGCAAAAATTTTTCCGTGCTTGCGGGGGGCGGCCTTCGCGTTATATAATGTATATATACATTTCTTTCGAGGGCGCCTTCGGGTCCGGCCCTCCCGCCGCCGCCGGTTTGACGCACCCCTTTGCCGGCGGGGCGTGTCCACCTTTGCGTCAAAGGAGGCGATGCCCTTGAACAAACAACTCAAGCTGAAGATCCACGAATCCCTGGCCGCCGTGCTGCCCGTCAGCCTCATCGTGCTGGCGCTGTGCGCCTTTGTGGTGCCGGTGGACCTTTCCACCCTGTGCCTGTTCCTGGCAGGGGCGGCCCTGCTCATCCTGGGCATGGGGTTTTTTACCCTGGGGGCGGACATGGCCATGATGCCCATCGGCGAACTGGTGGGCACCCACCTCACCCGCACCCGCAAACTGTGGCTCATCCTGGCGGGCTGTTTTCTCATCGGCGTGCTGGTGACGGTGGCGGAGCCGGACCTGGCGGTGCTTGCCAGCCAGACCCCCGCCGTGCCGGACATGGTGCTCATTCTGACGGTGGCCGCCGGGGTGGGGCTGTTCCTGGTGCTGAGCTTTCTGCGCATTCTGCTGGGCTGGAGCCTGCCGGTGATGCTCATCGTCTTTTATCTTCTGGTGTTCATCCTCACCCGTTTTGTGCCCTCGGATTTTCTGGCGGTGGCCTTCGACTCCGGCGGGGTGACCACCGGGCCCATCACGGTGCCCTTCATCATGGCGCTGGGGCTGGGCCTCACCGCCGTGCGAAGCGACAAAAACGCCGAGGGCGACAGCTTCGGCCTTGTTGCGCTGTGCAGCATCGGGCCGGTGCTGTCGGTGCTCATCCTGGGCATGATCTACCGCTCGGGCGACGCGAGCTACGCCCCCCTGTCGGTGTCTGCGATCGAGGACACCCGGGCCCTGCTGGCGGCCTTCGGAACGGCGGCGCCGGAATACGCCAAAGAGGTGGCCCTGGCCCTGGGGCCCATCCTGGCCTTCTTCCTGGTGTTTCAGGTGCTGTTCTTCCGGCTGCGCCGCCGGGCGCTGGCGAAGATCCTGGTGGGCATCCTCTACACCTTCCTGGGCCTCACCCTCTTCCTTACCGGGGTGAACGTGGGCTTCATGCCCGCGGGCAACGAGCTGGGCCGCCGGCTGGCGGGCCTGCCCCTGCGCTGGCTCATCGTGCCGGTGGGCATGCTCATCGGCTACTTCCTGGTCAAGGCCGAGCCCGCCGTGCTGGTGCTGAACAAGCAGGTGGAGGAGATCACCGGCGGCGCCATCTCCCAGAAGGTGATGATGGCGGGCCTTTGTGTGGGCATGGCGGCCTCGGTGGGGCTTTCCATGGTGCGGGTGCTCACCGGCGTTCCCCTTTTGTGGTTTTTGCTGCCGGGCTACGCCCTGGCGCTGGCTTTGAGCTTTTTCGTGCCCCGCATCTTCACCGCGGTGGCCTTTGACTCCGGCGGGGTGGCCTCCGGCCCCATGACCGCCACCTTCCTTCTGCCCTTTGCCATGGGGGCCTGCGAGGCGGTGGGCGGCAACATTCTCACCGACGCCTTCGGGGTGGTGGCCATGGTGGCCATGATCCCCCTCATCACCATTCAGATCATCGGGCTTGTGTATCAGTTCAAGACCCGGCACGCCGGACCCGACGCTCCCGCCGCCCAGGCGCAGGAGGCGGACGACGTGCTGGAGCTGGACGCCGGCCCGGAGGAGGACGCACAATGAATCAAGTGCCTTCATCCGTACACTGCCTGGTCGCCATCGTGGACCGGGGCAAGAGCGAAGCGGTGGCGGAGGAGCTGCGCCGCCGCCACATCCTGATGCAGTTCGTGCTGCTGGGCCACGGCACCGCCAGCGCGGAAGTGATGGACCTGCTGGGCCTGGACGAGCCGGAAAAGGACGTGGTGCTGGCGCTGGTGCCGGGCGCGGCCGACGGGGTGCTGGCGGCGCTGACCGAGCGGCTGGAACTCTACCGCCCGGGGCGGGGCATCGCCTTCACCATCGACCTTTGCAGCATCAGCGCGCTGGCCCACCAGCGCATCGCCGCGGCAGCGGCGGACCAAACACCATCCCAAAAGGAGGATCGACCCATGCGCAGCCAGCATGAACTCATCGTGGTCATCGCCGAGCACGGCTTTGCCGCCGACGTGATGGACACCGCCCGCGCGGCGGGGGCCCGGGGCGGCACGGTGGTGCGTGGCCGGAGCCTTGCCGCCGAGGAAGCTCAGAAGTTTTTGCACATCACCATCCAGCCGGAAAAGGACATGGTGCTGATTTTGGTGCCCGCCGCCGGGCGGCAGCCGGTGATGAAAGCCATTTGTGCCCAGGGCGCGGGCATCGGCCACGCCCTGGCCTTTTCACTGCCGGTGAGCGACGTGACCGGCCTGTCGCTGGCGCCCTTCGGCGCGGAGGAACAAAAGGAGGACGAAGGTGAAGAGCAGTGAGTGGACCAGCCCCGCCCACAGCGGCGAGGGTGAGATCTTTTCCCGCCTGTGGGCCCACGAGGAGCCGAAGGCGGTGCTTTTGCTGGTGCACGGCATGGCGGAGCACAGCGCCCGCTACGCCGATTTCGGCAGTTTTCTGGCGCAGCACGGCTTCGCGGTGTTCATGAACGACCACGCGGGCCACGGGCGCTCGGCGGTGGTGCAGGGCCACTTTGCCGACCACGACGGCTGGGAGCATGTGCTGGCCGACCTGCACCGGCTGGAGGCGGACGCCCGGGCGAAATACCCCGGCCTGCCGGTGGCCATCTTCGGCCACAGCATGGGCTCTTTTCTGACGAGGGAATACATCGCCCGCCACGGCCAGGGCCTTGCCGCCGCGATCATCTGCGGCACCATGGGGGCCAATCCCCTGCTGGGTTTCGCCCGGGCGCTGGCAAGCCTGCAGGCGGCGGTGAAGGGGCCGAAGAGCCCCGGCAAGCTCATCGAGGCCCTTTCCACCGGCGGTTACCACAAACAGTTCCCCGGCGAGGGGCCCTCGGCCTGGTTGGCGGCGGACAAGTCGGTGCAGGAGGCCTTTGAGGCCGACCCGGACTGCGGTTTCACCTTCACGGCGGCCACCTACCGGGACATGTTCGGCGGCCTTGCCGCCGTGACCGGCCCGGCTTGGGCGGCACGGGTGCCCAAAAACCTGCCGGTGTTCGTCATCGCCGGCGACAGGGACCCGGTGGGGGCGAACGGTAAAGGCCCCACCCAGGTGTACGAGTGGCTGAAGGCCGCGGGGCTGAACGTGCGGCTGAAGCTCTACCCCGGCATGCGCCACGAAATTCTCAACGAAGCGGGCAAGGCCGAGGTGTACGAGGACGTATTGGAGTTTTTGCGGGCGCATCTGCCCGCGGCGGAATAAAAAGGAGGAACGGACATGCCGTTTATTCGGGTGAGCGCCAACGTGGCGGTGAACGAGGGCCAGGCGGAGCGCATCAAGACGATGCTGGGCCAGGCCATTGAGGTGATTCCGGGCAAGAGCGAGGCCTGGCTGATGGTGGAAGTGGAGGGCGAAAAGGCCCTGTGGATGGCGGGCACCGACGCGCCGGCGGCCATTGCCGAGGTGAGCGTTTACGGCGGCGCGGACGCCGAGGATTACAACTCCTTTTCCGGCCGGGTGTGCGATATTCTGGACAGCGTGCTGGACGTGCCCGCCGACCGGGTGTATGTGAAGTACGCCGAGACGGAGCACTGGGGCTGGAACGGCTCCAACTTCTGACCACGGCTTGCGGCCCCGGTTTTCAACACGGCGGCCGGCCGGATGTGCAAAACAAAAAGGCAGGGCTTTCCGCCCTGCCTTTTTTCATTTTTTTGCGTCCATGTAGTACATGGTGAAGCTGCCGGTGAGCAGCAGCCGCTCGTTCTGGTCGTAAAGCTCCACCTGGTTCACGGCGGTGCGCCCGCCGCTGTGGCGGCTGAAGGCCTTGACGGTGACGGTGTCGCCGGGTTTCACGCCCCGGATGTAGTTCACCGAGGCCTGCAGGGTCACGTTGGGGCGGCCCCGGGTGCTGGCCGCGAGGCCGGAGCAGGTGTCGCACAGCGCAAACAGCCAGCCGCCATGGGCGTTGCCATAGGGGTTGAGGCTGTTCTCGGTGACAGGGGCTTCGGCCTCCACATAGCCTTCCCGGAGGGCGGTCACTTTCAGGCCCTCAAAACAGACCATGGGTTTGGTGTGGGCCTCCACCGCCCGGCGCAGCTCCTCGTTCAGCAGCGAAAGGTCAATGCCTTTTTCCTGTTGCTCCATCGTTTTTCCCCCGATCCATCAAAAAATCTCTCACGGTATGGTATTGTACACCCCCAGCCAAAAAATGCAAGCAGCCCCGGCAAAAGCCGGGGCTGTCTTTACTTTTTATAAATCAGCCGTTTTCGGATCAGATAATTGTAGCCGAACACCAACACGGTCGCAATCATTTTCGAAATCATTTCATTCTGCCCCATGCCATCCACCAGAACAAACATAATGGCAAGGTTCAAGAGCAGACCGACTGCGCTTGCAAGATAGACCTTTCCGATTTCTTTTGCCAGCGAACAGCCTGTTGGCGCTTTGAAGACCAGCAAACGTCCAAATGCCCAGTTTGCGAAGGTGGAAAAAGCAAAGGCCAACGCCGTCGCTGCCGGGTAGGGCATACCCATACGCCCTTCCAGCACCCAAAACGCTGTCCATTCCACCACGGTGGCAAGAGCACCCACAACGAGATAACTCAGTAGGCTCCACAGTCCGCTGATGTGCAGCCAATTCATCAGTTTGCGGATCACTCTTTCTCCGCCTTTCTCTGTTTCATCATAAGAATATAGATCAGCGGTACCACGATCACAAAGTTGAAGTGAAAAAACCGAAAATCGGGTCCGGACAAAAGCAACATAGTGCCGAAATCATATGCCAAGGGCGCCAGAACGAGAAACGAATTTGCCAGCCCGCCAGAACCCAACCGGCCAACAGCCATGAATAACATCAGCAGCACCAGAGTACCTGTGTAAAAGAACAGGTATTTGGTCACTCCGGACGCACACATTTGACTGTACTCGTTCAAGTCAGATCTCAAAGTCTCATTCCCCTGCTGAACGATGCCGTAATTATTGAAATAAACGTTTTGGCCCAGAGTCCAGTAACGCTGTCCGTCCAATCCCCACACCAGACTGGTCAATCGTGCAAAGGCATCAAATGACAGCCCGGGCCGGGCGATCACTGCTTCTGCTGTATATTGCAGCAATTTTGCCGGACTCGTTTCATTCACTTTTGTTTCCAGGTCCTGACTGCTGGACCATTTAATGGAGTTAAAGCTTCCCGTCCAATAATTATTCGCCCACTCTTCTGGTGTGGCCAGATCAGCCATAAATGCCCGGGCCTCATCACTCATAGCGGAAGGGTCTTTCACATACACGTTACACAAGATGGTCATGGGCGTTCCCATAGTCTCCACCACCTGGTTGCTGCTGAGTTCCACCTTTGCCATCCGAAGCACCGGACCGTTGAACACCAGCACTGTTGCTGCCACTATAAGAGCGCACACCGCAATGCGCCGCCGCGTATTCTTAAAAAAAATCAGCAACACCACAAACACCGGCGCTACCAGAAGCACTGCATTGTGACGCATGGCGTTGGTCAGGAAGGACGCCAGACAAAACGCCGCCGTGTTATACCATTTTTTGAGCCAATATCCATTGCTGGCAAAAATCTGCACCAATTGGCTGAACCAGACCAGCGCCAGAATGCTCATCGCCGAATCTTTCCAAATCGTGGTCATAATAAGGCCGTTATTGGGATTCGCGGCAAGATACAGCCAGCTCACCGCCATAAAGCTCCAGGGGCAGCCTGTCCGATACAGGACACTGTAAAGATAGGCCACCGCCAGACTGAACCAGACGATCTGCATTGCAGTTGCAGCACCCACACAGCCAAACAACTGAACGGGCAATGCGATAAACAGCCACGTCTGCAGCACGGGATGCCAGTTATTGTACAACCCACTGAAAACCTCGCTCAATTGATTGAAGCTGTCGGGCGACAAGGTACCCGGCCAGCCTGCCGCCAGCCAAAGTCCCATCACCGTCAGGGTGAGTGCGAAGGCACCTGCGGCGATCAGAGCCGTTTTTCGCCGGTTCTCCTTCCGAACCCCTCGCTTCATCTCCAGCCGCGCACACCAAAACACACCCACAAAGCAAACCGGAACCACCGCAACAGCACAGACGGCCGTTACCAACGCTGAGTGAAAACCGGCAATGAAGTTTTGTGAGAATATCACGAATTCAAGATAAACCGTAAGAAGCACAAAAGCCAGCCAGAACCATGTTTTCTCCACTGTGCCGGAAAGCCCCAACACCGCATGCCATCGCTCAAGTATCCCTTTGTTTTTCTTCGTGATATTCATTCTCCGTGTTAACACTCCAAATGTTGGTTTTGTCCCGGCGGCCGGCACGGATGTTTTCCACCGCTTCAATAGCCGTGACCATGGAATGATCCATATTATTGTAGCGGTGCTGACCGTTTCGTCCCACGCAATAAAGATTTTCAAATCCGTCCAGATACCTCACCAGAGTATCCATGTGATACCAGGTATCAAAATAGGCAGGATAGGCTTTTTTCACGCTTTCCTTGTGGCTGAAAAGCACCTGCTCCGGTCCGGACAAAACGCCCATCGACACCAGTTCGCTCACCGCCAAATCAACCCACTGCCGTTCGCTCATGTTCCAGAACTCATCGCCTTCGGCGCAGAAGAATTCCAACCCTAACCACACAGTGTGCAAAGGATCCTCCACCATGTAAGGCGACCAGTTATTGAACACCTGAATGCGGCCAAGTTTTACCCCTGTGTCCTGCACATAGATCCAGCAGTCGGGAACAATGTTCTGCAGGGTTTTGAGCGCGGTCTCGTTGCGCAGCTCCATCTTTTTGACGCACAAACCAACCGTTACAAAATCACGATAGGGCAAACCTGCGGCAACCTGGCCCACATCATCAGGAACATCGTTCATCCCGGCCACAAGGTCTTTCAAAGACATGGATGAAATGCAGATGTCTGCCGCCACGGTCTTTTGCTGACCATTCTCTTTATAGGTCACCTGCGTCACCCGACCGCTTTCGGTGGTCACACCTACCACCTTGCAGCCCAGCTTGATAACGCCGCCCATCTTTTCCACTTCCTGGGCAGCCGTCTCCCACAGCTGTCCAGGACCGAGTTTCGGATATTTGAACGACTCTATGAGAGAGGTTTCCACCTTTCCCTTTCCTTCTCCAGGCAGTGCCTTGCGCAGGATGTCCTTTAGAATCGCCACGATAGAAAGCCCCTTGACCCGCTGTGCACCCCAATCCGCCGAGATCACACGGGGATGGCGTCCCCACAGCTTTTCGGTGTAGCCTTCAAAAAACATGGAGTAGAGTTTTCGCCCAAAACGATTGATGTAAAAGTTTTCCAGCGACGTTTCAGGCCGTTTGTGCACCACAGAAACAAGGTAGCTCACCCCCGCCTCAAGCGTGGTGAGCACCCCCATATTGCGGATCGTGTTCCAGTTCATTTTTACCGGATAGTCAAAGAAACGCCTGCGGTAATAGATTCGGGAAACACGGTTGCGAGTGAGCATGACCCGGTCGGTTTGTTCCGGATTCGGGCCACCGTCACACAGGGGGACCTGCCGGTCCAGAAGCCGGTCGTCCAATGCAGGAGCTCCCTGATCGGGCATGACCTCCTGCCACCAGTCAGTCACACGCTGGTCCTTGCTGAAAAATCTGTGGCCGCCAATATCCATTCGGTTTCCGCCCACACGAACAGTGCGGGAGATACCACCGATCTGTTGGCTCTCCTCAAGCACAAGCACTTCATATTTTCCGCCCTGCCCATGCCTGTCTTTCAAAAGTTCATAAGCGGCTGTGATCCCTGCGGGACCAGCACCGATAATGATCACTCGTTCCGTTCTTTTCACGCCCCTATGCTCTGTAATTGCATTTTTCTTTGTTTATTCTACATCTTTTTCTTCTGCTTGCCAACGTTTTTCACAGCAATAGAGACTTTAAAAGACTGAACAGCTGGTATGTGGTGATGTTTCACCCATCACACCGCGAAGGTGTACTGCCAGACGTTGTAGAGGCTTATGGCCATGATGACGCCCATCAGGCCGATGAACAGCTTCTCCACCGCCTTGTTGTCCATCCGCTTGTTGGCAACGCGGCCCAGCATGCCGCCGCCAATGCCGCCCGCCACCATCAGCACCAGGCTCAGCCACCCGAAGGGCGGCACGCTGGCGGTGACGAGGGTCGCCCCCAGGCTGGTGATCTGGCTGATGAGGATGACGTAGAGGCTGTTCTGGGCAGCGGTCTTGGTGTCCATGGAGAAGAAGAAGTAGAACACCACCAGGTTGATGGGGCCGCCGCCAATGCCCAGAAAGCTGGACATAATGCCCAGCACCAGGCCGATGGCCACGCACACCCACACCTTGAAAATTTTGTGGGTGCGGATGCGGCTCTTGTTGATGGTGTAGAGCATGGTGGCCAGGGTGATGAGGAAGAGGCATGCCGCCTGCACCGCGCCCGCCGTTTCGGCGAAGGCCGCGCTGATGACCGCGAACATCTGCTTGCCGGCCACGCCGCCCACCGCCGCGCCGATGGCCAGCGGGGTGCCCAGCTTCAGGTCCACCTTGCTGTCGCCCGCCCGCAGGGCCTTGGTCACCGAGTAGCAGCTCATGGCCAGCACCGTGCAGCCGGAGAGGAAGCTCACCGTGGCCACGCTGTCCAGATGGAACAGGTCCAGGGTGGGCTTGATGATGACGCCGCCGCCAATGCCGCAGATGGCGCCCGCCACGCTGGCCAGCAGACTGATGATAAAATAGGCAAGCACCTGCATGGGCGCCGCCTCCTTTCTTTTGTTTTGCAGGAAGGCGCGGGCCCCGCCGTTTTCGGCAGGGCCCGCCCGTCATTCATTTTTTAGCCGCAGCAGGGATGGTTGCCGTACTCGTCCATGCAGTCCTGGCTGGGGTCCTTCATGCACAGGTGCACAGCCGCCAGCTTGAAGGTCTGGGGCAGAGCCAGGATGTTGGGAGCTTCGCCCACGAACTTCTTCTTCGCGTCCGCCAGAGCCTCCTCGAAGGTGGCGCGGGTCTTGAGGCCCATGCTGCGGGCAATGCCCGGCTCCTGGGCGCCCACGATGTAGATGGCGCTGGTGTTCATCTCCGCGATGTGGCCGCAGCTCATCATGGAGAAGCCGTGGAAGGGATGGAACGCGTTGGTGAAGCGGTACTTGCGGATGTACTCCTCGTTGGTGGCGTAGTACTCGCCCAGACGGTTCATGTCAGGCAGGGTGTTCATGTAGTCGTGCTGGAAGTCGGTCCACTCCGCACGCAGGTAGGGCCACAGCTCGTCGTGGAAGAAGCCGTTGCAGATGGAGGAGCAGATGATGACGCAGTGGTCGCTCATCACGCGCTTGAAGCGCAGCACCTGGGCGCTCAGGGCCTGCATCATCATGATGGGGTTGGTGCCCATGCCGTCGCCGTAGTGGAACTTCTGGGGCATGCCGAACACCAGCACGTCGTACTTCTTCTCCGCCCAGTGCACGTAGGTGCGCTTGTCGGCGATCTTCCAGCTCTCGGGCATCATCTCGGCGGCGTAGCCGGAGTAGATGGCGATCTGGCGGCTCTTGGTGTCCAGAACAGCGTCGCAGCAGAAGAAGGGATGGCCCATCTTCTCCTCCATCAGCATGCCGATCTCGTTGAACTTGTGGCGCATGAGGCTGCCGCCGTTCACGGGGGTGAAGTCGTCCCGGTGCATGACCTCAGGCACATGGTGGCTGGCAATGCTGCGCCAGTTGGTGATACCGGTGGCGCAGTGCTTGTAGCCGCCGGAGTAGCCGCCGTAGGGGTTGCCCTGCACATGGCCGATGAGGATGGGCAGGTCGCACTCGAAGACGGTCTTGTTCATCCACACCGGGTCGCCCCGCTTGGTGGTGCCCAGGTCGATCATGTTGTCCGGATCCTCGGAGTCGTGGCTGGTCATCTGGTGGGTGGGCCAGAACTCGTTGAACAGCTCCTCACCGAAGATGGCCTTGTAGTCCTCGGGCTTCGCACGGGGGTGCAGGCCGTTGGAGATGATGAACTGAATGTCCTCCTTCTTCACGCCCGCGGCATACAGCTCCTTCAGGATGAGCTTAATGCTCACCTTGCGGTGGCTGGTGGGCTGCTCGCCGCCCTTGACGCGGTCGGGCACGATGAAGACCACCTTCGCGCCGGGGAAGGCCAGTTCGCTCAGGGGCTTCATGCCGATGGGGTTGTGCAGGCTCTCAAGATAGGCCTCCTCCAGCTTGTCCTCGGGAATGCAGGGGGGGTCCGCCACGGTGGTGCCGGGGATGAACACATCGGTGTTGTCGGGCAGCTCGGCGCTCATCAGGCCGTGGCCGTACTCAAAATCCAGTTTCATTCGCGTTTCCTCCTTGTTGCTCGCCGGGCCTTATTCGCCCAGATACTTTTGGATGATCTCCAGATACTCGTCGGGATAGAAGCCGATCTCACCAGAGAAGCGGGTCAGGGCGATGAGGCCGCCGTCGATCTCGGGGATGGAGGCCAGCATTTCGGCGTTGTCGCTCTTCAGGCCGCCGCCGTAGACCACGGGAATGCCGCCGGTGCGCTCCTTGACGAAGCGGGCGATCTTTTCAATGTAGGGCTTGTCGGCCGGGGTCTTGCCGGGGCCGATGGACCAGATGGGCTCGTAGGCGATGACCACCTGGCTGGAGTCCACGCCCTCGAGGCCCACGTCCAGCTGCTCGCCCAGAACTTCCTGCCAGCGCTCCTGCTCCTCGCTCTTTTCGCCGATACAATAGAGCACCTTGAGGCCGCGGGCGGTGGCGGCTTTGATCTCCTGGTTCAGCAGGCGGTTCACCGCGGCGGTGTCCACCACGCCCGCCTCAGCCAGCACGCCGGCCTTGTCGTTGCGCTCCTCGCAGTGGCCGATGAGCACCCCGCCGCAGCCCATGGCTTTGGCGATGGAAGCGGGCCGGTTGGAGGTGAAGGCGCCGAAGTTGCCGCCCACGGCGGTGTCCGCCCGGTAGAGGCTCTGGCAGCCCACCTTGACGGGGCTGTTTTCACACAGGGCCGCCACGGCGTTCAGGATGTGGGCCTCGGGGAAGAACTGCACGAACTCGACTTTCGCAGGGTCGTACTTCTTCAGGCCTTCCTGGGTGCCTTCCACGATGGTCTTGGCCCACTCGGTGACGGGGGCCAGGCGGTTCACGCCGCCCAGCTCCACCGGCACGTCGAAGCGCTTGAGGTTCAGAAAAATGTATTTCATAAGTCAGCGTCGCTCCTTTTCAAGACCCGGGGTCAAATGCCTTCCTTGCGGTAGCGCTCGGCCATCTCGTCCAGGGTGACCTTCTCCACCAGCGGAGCCTTGCCCACGCTGCCGAACTCCACGATGAGGGTGCCGATGACCTCGCGCACGCCCTTCTCAATGCAGTCCACGATGGCGGCCACGTCCGCGTCGGGCACGTTGCCGTACATGACGGTGTCCATGATGGGAGGCAGGAAGGCGCGGGGGTCGAAGGCGCTCTTCTTCTCTTCCAGCAGCTTGTAAATGCCGCCGATGGAGGGGCTCTGACGCAGCTCGGGGCGGTTGTAGAACAGCTCCTTCATGTTGCGGGTGACGGCCAGACGGATGTCGGTGTCCACGTTGATCTTGGCAATGCCGCAGCGGGCAGCCTCTTTCAGCTGGGCCAGTTCAATGCCGTAGGCGTTCTGGATGTCGCCGCCCAGGGCGTTGATCTCCTCAACGATATACTGAGGCACGGTGGAGGAGCCGTGGCTCACCAGGGCGCAGAAAATTCCCTCGTGCAGCAGGCACTCCTTGGTGGCGATGGCAATTTCCTTGCGCAGCTTCGCGCCCTTGCCCTTGTTGGCGCCGTGCATGGTGCCGTAGCTGATGGCCAGGGCGTCCACCTTGGTCTTTTTGATGAACTCCACCGCGTCCAGGGGGTTGGTGTAGGTGGAGCCGGCGCTGAACACGTGGTCCTCCACGCCCGCCAGCACGCCCAGCTCGGCCTCGACGGTGACGCCCCGCTCGTGGGCGTACTTGACCACCTCGCGGGTGATCTCGATGTTCTCCTCAAAGGGCAGGCTGGAACCGTCGATCATAACGGAGGTGTAGCCGCCGGCGATGGCCGCTTTGCAGCTCTCGAAGTTGCGGCCGTGGTCCAGGTGCAGGGCCACGGGGATGGGGCTGCCCTCGCCGTACTTCTTCACCGCCGCGCCGATGTTGGCAGCGCCCTTGATCTTGTCTTCCAGGGTGGCGTTCATAAAGTCGGTGCGCCCGCCCATGAAGCCGTTGGCCAGGTCCGCGCCCTGCAGGATGGCGGCGGAGCGGAACATCTCGTGCACCTCGATGGCAGCCTTGGCCTGAGCCACGGCGTTCACGTTGAAGGCGCCCTGGGCGTAGTGATATTTCTCGGTGGCTTCCAAAATCGCGCGAAGGGGTACCAGCATAATTTTTACCTCATTTCTTTCATCGGGCGGGCGGTGGGCCCGCGGTGTTTTGTGAGCGCCGCGGCAAAGGGCGGCGCAGCTTTGCGTTTTTGTCAGGGCGCGGGCGGAACACACTCCAGCACCGCCAGCTCCTTGCCCTTGGGCGTGAGGGTGTAGTCCTTCACGCCGGCGGGGACGAACACCTCTGTGCCCTGCTTGAGCGGCAGCGTCACGCCGCCGCCGGAAAGCCCGCCCTCGCCCTTTTCCACCAGCAGCACCCGGAAGGAAGGGTTCTTCCGCGGGCAGGGGCCGTCGGCGCACACCCGCGCAAGGCCGAAGCAGTCGGTGGCCTCCGGGCCGATGAGGGTCTCTTCCCTGCCGCCGGGCACGGTGCGCGCCACGGGCCGCAGGAAGTATTTTTCCCGCACCGCCTCTTGGGGCGCCGCGCCGGAAAAGTCGAAGCAGTCCAGCAGGGCTTCCATCCCCGCGCCGCCGTGCAGGCTCTCGGGGGGCAGGCGGCTGCCGTCGGGGCGGATGTACTCCGCCCGCAGGGTGATGTCGGTGGGTTCCTGTATCTCCGCCACCAGGCTGTTCGCGCCCATGGCGTGGGGCAGGCCCGCCGGGATGAAAATGACGTCGCCGGGGGCGATGTCAAATTGGTGCAGGCAGCCCAGGATGGCCGCCGTGTCCTGCCGTTCGATGAGGGCGGCAAAGTGCTCTCTCGTCACGCCGGGGCGAAAGCCCGCCCAGATGTGGGCCTCGCCCTCGGTGGCCAGAACGTACCAGGCCTCGGTCTTGCCGTGGGGCCAGTGGAAGTATTTTTCCGCTTTGGCCTTGTCCGGGTGGGCCTGCACCAGCAGGCGCTGACTGGAATGGAGCAGCTTTAACAGATAGCCCGGGTCCGCCCCAAAGGCTGCGGCGTGGGCGCCGCCCAGAAAGGCCGCCGGGTCCTTTTGCAGTTCCCCGGCAAGGCAGCCGCCGCCGTCCTCGGGCAATATGTAAGAGCGGCTGTCCGCCGCGCCGGGCAGGGTGGACTGCACTGTGCTGGCCACCCACATCTGGCTTGCGCCGGGCACGGCCCCGCGCTCAAGGCCCAAAAACTCGTCGATCATCTCGCCGCCGGGCAAAAGGTAGTTCACCCGGTTGGCCGCGAGGCGGAAGGGCCGGGCCGAAAGGCCGTTCATCTGCCCTTGACGCCGGGCTTGCCCAGCGCCGCGAACATGCTGCGTTTATACTCTTCCACGCCTTCCTGGTCGAAGGGGTCCACTCCCAGCAGCCGGCCGCTGAGGGCGCAGGCCACCATGAAGAAGTAGTAGACCAGGCCGAAGGTGTGCTCGTCGATCCGGGGCAGCCGCAGCACCATGCAAGGCACCCCGCCGGCGGCGTGGGCCTGGATGGTGGCCTTTTCCGCCGCGCGGTTGATGTTGGCAAAGTCCATGCCGTCCAGATAGTCGAAGGCGTCGCCGAAGTCCGGGTCCGGCTCGATGACCACCGAAGCGCCGGGGTCGTCCACCGCCAGGAAGGTCTCGGTCATAAAGCGCAGGCCGTCCTGCATGTACTGGCCCATGCTGTGCAGATCCTCGGAGTTGATCATCGAGGCGGGCAGCATGCCCTTTTTCTCCTTGCCCTCGCTCTCGCCGAAGAGCTGCTTCCACCACTGCTCGGCCCAGAACAGGCGCGGCTCAAAAGCGGTGAGCATTTCCACCTGGAAGCCACGGCGGTAGAGCGCGTAGCGCACCGCGGCGTACTCGGCGGCCAGGCCGCCCTCGTTTTTGGCCAGCCCCTCTTCCATTGCAAGGCCGCCGGCCAGGTAGGCGTCCACATCGAGGCCCGCCACCGCCAGAGGCAGCAGGGCCACCGGGGTGAAGGCGGAGTAGCGCCCGCCCACACGGCGGGGGAAGTGGAGGAAGGTGCAGCCGTTCTCTTTGGCGATCTCCTCCAGGCGGGAGCCCACGGTGCCGGTGAGGACGACCCGCTTGGCCATCTCCTCTTTGGAATAGCGCTTTGCCATGGCGGCGCGCAGCACACGGTAGTGGCTGCCCGGCTCCAGGGTCTCGAAGTTTTTGGCGATCACGTCGATGTAGACGCTTTTGCCCTCGATCTTTTGCAGCACCTCGGCCACGCCGTGGGCGGACAGGGTGTTGCCCGAGTAGACGATCTCCGGGCCGCCGGGCTTTTTCACCGCCTCAATGACGGCACGGGCCGCCTGGTTGGAGCCGCCCACGCCCACCAGCACGAACACGTCGGCGTTTTCGCGGATCTCGGCGGCTTTCGCCTTGATGAGATCCAGCTGCTGGGCCGCCTCGGCGCAGTGCCACCAGCCGGTGACGGGCCAGTCCTTGTCCCCGCTGCCCAGGGCGGCCAGGCGGCGGTACTCCGCCTTCGCGGCGGCCAGCGCCGCCTCCACCTCTCCCGGCTCGGCCATACGGCGGGCGAGATCGGAATCCAGATTCAGATTCATTGCACTTCCCTCCCTTATTTTTGCCGCGGCGCACCGCCGCGGTCACAATCTCTTCCAGTTTTCATTATACGGCACAGCGAGCCCAATTGCGAGTATGAAAAAGCCTCATACTACCGAAAAAGGCAAAAAAATCCCCCCGCCGCACGGGGGGAGGTTTCTTTTTGGGGCAAAGCGGTCAGCCGGTGATGAGGATATAGGCGCCCATCACGAGCATGAAGCCATAGACCAGTTTTTTGATACGCTCCAGCGGCAGCGCCCGGAACACCGCCAGGCCCGCGGCGGTGCCCACGGCAAGGCCGGCCAGCGCCGCGCCGGTGCACTGCAGGGCCAGCCCGTCCACGTTGCCCATCCAGAGGTGCTGGGCCACCAGCCACAGGCTGGTGAGGATGAAATACATCTGGGTGGTGGCGGTGTACTCCTTCTTGTCCGAGAAGGCGGCCAGGTAGTAGACCACGATGGGCGGCCCGCCAATGCTGAACATGCCGGCGGAAAGGCCCGCCACCGCGCCGGCAGTGAGGCCGGCGGCGAGGGTGGGGCGCACCCGGAACCGCTGGGAAAAGAAGATGAAGTAGACCGCCAGCGCCATCAGCGCCGCGCCCAACAGCCGGCGCAGCACCGTGTCCGGGCTGCCGGCCATAATTTGCAGGCCCAGCCAGTTGGTCACAAAGGAGGCGGCGCAGGGGGCGATGAGCTGCCGCCAGTTGATGGAGCGGCGGTAGCGCACGGCGATGACCACACACAGGGCCAGGGCGGCCAGCAGTTCCACCACCAGCGCCGTCTTGTAGGGCAAGAACAGCGGCCACAGGGCCATCACGGTGACGGCGTATCCAAAGCCGGTGGACGCCTGCACAAAGCTGCCCGCCACCGAGATGAGGGCCACCAGCGCCAGGGTCAGCGGGGCGGTCATTCGGCGGCGTAGACGGTGCGGCCGCCCACGATGGTGCGCAGCACCGACAGATCATCGCCCAGCACCACGAAGTCGGCGTCGCACCCCGGGGCAATGCGGCCCTTGCGGGCAAGGCCCAGCAGGTCGGCGGGGTTCTCGGTGAGCAGGGGCAGCACCTTTTCGGGGCCTTCGCCGGTGAACTTCACCAGGTTCTTCAGCGCCTGGCCGGTGGTGAGGGTGCTGCCGGCGCGGGTGCCGTCGGAGGCGAGTTTGGCGTCGCCGTCCTCCACCACCACGTCGTTCACGCCCAGCTTGTAGTTGCCGTCGGGCAGGCCGGCGGCCATAATGCTGTCGGTCACGGCCACCACCCGGTCGTAGCCCTTGCACTTGAGCAGCAGGCGCACGCTGGCGGGGTGCAGGTGCCGCCCGTCGCAGATGGCCTCGCAGTAAACGTCGCTCTCCAGCACCGCGCCCATGATGGCCGGCTGGTGCTGGTGGAACAGACGCATGGCGTTGAAGGTGTGGGTGGCGCTGACCGCGCCGTTTTCAATGCACTCCATGGCGGTGTCGTACTCCGCGCCGGAGTGGCCGATGGCCACCTTCACCCGGGCGGCGATGTCCCGGATCATCTCCGGCACGCCCGCCACCTCGGGGCTCACGGTCATGTACTTCACCGCGCCCTCGCCGGCAGCCTCGTACTTGGCGAAGAGCTCGGCGGAGCCGGTCTGCAGCAGGTGCTCGGGCATGGCGCCCTTGTACTGGCTGGCCAGGAAGGGCCCTTCCAGGTGCACGCCCAAAAGCTGGGCCCAGTCGCCCTGCTCTTTCATGGCGGCTTTGGCCTGGTCCAGGCACCAGAGGGTCTGCTCAGGGGTGTCGGTGAGCACGCTGCACAGCCAGCCGGTGGTGCCCTGGCTGGCAAAGAAGTGGCCGATGGTGCCGTTCAGCTGCTCGGTGGTGGCGGCGTTCACGTCCACCCCGGCCGCGCCGTGGGTGTGGATGTCGATGAAGCCGGGGACCAGCCGTTTTCCCCCCAGGTCCAGCCGGGGGCAGTCTGCCGGGGCATTCACTTTTTTTGCCAGCTGGGCCACACGGCCGTTTTCCACATACACCTCACGGGGGGCAAAGCGGTGGCCGGTGTAGACCAGGGCATTGGTGATAACGAACTGTTCCATCTGCGTTTCCTCCCCTGCCCTTTTCTCAGAACGGCTGCTGGGCCGCGTTGGCGTTGGCGATGACCATGGCGTCGGGATGACGCTGGATGAGGGTGGCCGGGAAGTGGGCGCTCACCTCGCCGTAGGCGGTCTGACGCACCACGGCCCGGTGCCAGTCGCGGAAGACGCCCAGGCGGATCTTCTTGGCGCTCAGAATCTGCTTCATGCCGATGGTGACGCACTTGCGGGGCATGGCGTCGATGGCGCCGTTGTAGTCGCCGATGGCGTTGGTGGTGCGGGTCTCGCGGCTGATGGTCAGCACGCGGGTGGGCAGCTGGGCGAACTCGTCGGCGGTCAGCTCGTCCTGAGGCTCGTTGAAGGCCAGGTGGCCGTTGATACCAATGCCGCCGAAGGTCACGTCCACGCCGCCCAATTCATCAATGACCCGCTGGATGTGCTCGGGGTCGTGGGGGTCGGGGAAAATGCGCTGCTCTTCGGGCATAAGCAGCTCGGGGTCGATCTTGGTGTAGACCGTGCGGTCCATGAAGCCGCGGAAGCTCAACGGATGGCTCTTGTCCACCCACTCGCCCTCGTCGGTGAGGTACTCGTCCATGTTGATGAACCAGCAGTTCTTCAGGCTGATCCGGTCACGGTTGACCAGCCGCACAAAGATGGGATACTGGCCCACGGGGCCCACGGGGCAGATGAACACGGTGTGCTTGCCGGCGGCGTTGTTGGCCTTGATGGTGTTGATCATCTCCATGGCGATCTCGTAAAAGACCTCGCCGGAATCGCCCAGCTTGAGAACGGGGACCTTGGCGTCCTTGCCCAGGTCCTGGGCGCTGATGTGGAAGTATTCGTACATGACGGTTCTCCTTTCTTTATCACGAGGGGGCGGCGCGGGGCCGCCCGGCGTCAAAACAGATGAGAAATGTTCAGCTGGCGGATCATCTCCACGATCTCCTTGGTGCGGGTGCAGCCGAACTTATGCAAGAGGCCCTTGATCTGGGTCTTGATGGTCACCACCTCCACACAGCGGATGGCGGCGATCTCCTTGACCTTTTTGTCCTGCAAAAGCAGGCGGACCAGCTCCCGCTCGGTGGAAGTGAGCTGGGAGACGTTGTTGATGAAGAAGAGCAGGCTCTGCTCCGAGCGGCGCAGGCGGTCGTACTCCCGGATGACGGTGGACTGCACCCGCGCGTTCAGCATGGGGTGGCCCGCCGCCGCGGCCCGGATGTGGGCCAGCACCTCTTCGTCCTCGGCGCCCTTGACGATGTAGTCCACCGCGCCGGTGGCCATGGCGGTGAGGATCATGCGGTCGGTGTCGTGGGCGGTGAGATAGAGGATGAGGCGGTTCGGGTCGGCGGCGTGGATGGCCTCGGCGGCCTGGATCCCGGCGGAGGTGTTCTCCATTTCGATGTCCATCAGGATCATGTCGCTCTTGACGTTTTTCGCCAGCTCCACGATCCCCGCCCCGGTGGACGCCTCGCCCACCACCTGCATATCCGGCTGAGCGTTGAGCAGTTCGGTCAGGTCCTGCCGCAGCAGGTCAAAGTCGTCGGCAATGAGAATGGAGATCATGTTTCTTCCCGCCCCCCTTGGTTTTTCTGACGCCCGGGCACGTACCGGGGCAGCATGACGATGAAGCTGCTGCCCTTGCCCTCGGCGCTTTTGATCTGCATGTGGCCCAGATGGCTCTTGACGATCTGGCGCACATAGTAAAGACCCATGCCCCAGTTGTTGTTGGTGTTGCGGCTGGTGTAGAAGGGGTCAAAGATCTTCTTCTGCTCGGCCCGGGAGATACCGGGGCCGTTGTCCCTCACGATGAAATCCAGCCACAGCCGTTCCGGCTGCACCAGCAGCTCCACCCGCGGGCCGCCGGCGGCGGCGCTGGCCGCCTCCCAGGCGTTGGTGAGCAGGTTGTACAGCGCCTCCGCCATGTGGGTGCGGTCCGCCAGCACCAGCGCCTGCACGCTCTGGTGCACCTGCACCTTCGCGTCCGGGTATTTCTGGGCCAGCCGGGCCAGGGCTGATTCCACGATTTCCCCCGACTCCACCGGCACCAGCTCGATGTAGCTGACCTTGATGGAGCGGTAGAGTTCTTCCATCCGCTCCAGCATGGAGGCGTTCATCTCCCGCAGGCAGGTGGCCCAGGCCCGCACCTTTTCCAGGTCCGGTTCAGGCTCTTCCAGCTCCTGCTGCAGTTTTTTGTGAGCCACGCGGGCGGCCAGCAGCTGATTTTTAATGCTGTGGACGAACACCGACGCGCCCATGGATGCGGTGTCGAACTTGCGCTGGAGGGTGGTGTCCTCCTGGGCTTCCGACTGGCTCAGGCGGCTGTAGTGGATCATGTTGAAGGACCCCAGGCCCACGAAAAACACGGTGCAGGCCAGCAGCGGCAGCCAGCTCCACCCGCTGGACAGGGCGGTGCGCAGATAGTTCAGCGAGCCAAGGCGGATGTATTCCGAGACATAGAAGTTATAGATCTGGCCGGGGTCCTGGATGGCGTACATGCTGTAAAGCACGGTGACGCTCACCAGCGCCAGCACCACCAGGCGCATGCTGCGCTTGAAGTAGGGGGAGGTGGTGGCGAAGTAGTCCTGCAGCAGCAGGCCGAGGGCCGCCAGCACACTGGCCACGATCCAGCCAAGGCAGATCTGGCGCATGATGACCAGCACCCAGAAGCGCCCGCCCACCACCAGGCGGAACACCGGCGGCCAGTAATAGACCAGCAGCACCAGCGTGCCCAGCAGGTGCACCCCGCGGATGGCTTTTTCGTGGCGGCGCACCCAGTGGAGGTTGGAATGGTAAATGCCCAGGCACAAAAGAAAATACGGGAACAAACTGCGGCCCAACGCCACCAGATAACCCAGGGTGCCCAGGGGGATGGGCAGGCCCTGAAGCCACAGCTGCAGGTCGGGCAGCAAAAAGAGGAACAGGCGCTGGGCGGTGTTGTAGCCGCCCATTTTGGCCACATAGGTCACCACGCCGCACATCATCACCACAAAGCTGGCAGAAAGCCCGCCCAGGTAGGCAGAGAGCACGTCCCGCCGGTTGGCGGCCACCATCACCGTGGCCACCGCCATCAGCACCTGAACCAGGACCAGCATTGCCGCACCCCCCTTTTTTTTCGTGTTACTGCCATTATATCACAAGACAGCCCCCGCCGGGAGATTTTTGGCCGGCGACGCGAAAAAAAGGGGGCATAAAGCAATGCCTTTATGCCCCCTTGCAGGTTCTATGCGGTTTTAAGCGGCTCAGGCGCCGTAGGTGGCGGCCACAGCCTCTTCCATGACGTCGAACATCACGTAGTTCTCAACGGGAACTTCCTCGGTGATGCGGCCGGCGTCGATGAACACCTTCTGCTGGTTCTCGTAGTAGCTCTTCACGGTGCCGTCTTCCAGGCCCGCAGCCACGAACTCACCGGTGAGCCAGTTGCCCTCGCCCACGCAGTCCAGCATGGTCTGCTCGTCGGCTTTGCACTGCTTGGCGACCCACTTGGCCACCTCTTCGATGTTGGCGGCACGGTAGTCCTGAGCCTTCAGCAGAGCGCGGCTGAAGCGGACCAGCACGTCGTGGTTGTCGGCAGCGAACTTCTCGGTGGTGATGAAGCTGGAGGGGAAGGTGACCTGGTCAACGTAGTCGTTGTTGGTGGCCAGGGTCAGAGCCTTGTCGCCCAGAGCGTTGGCGATGGTCATGGTGCTGGGGCTCCAGGTAGCGCAGGCGTCCACGCCGCCGCTGACCATGGCGCTCACCATGCCGTTGGCGTCCATCTCGACCAGGGTGACGTCATCCTTGGTCATGCCGGCGGAAGCCAGAGCCAGGTTCAGGATGATCTCGGCGGAGGTGCCGCTGGACACGCCGATGGTCTTGCCCTTCAGGTCAGCGATGGAGCTGATGCCCTTGTCGGTGTTGGCCACAACGGCGTCAGCCAGGCTGGTGCAGTCCAGATGGAAGATCTTGGCCTGGCCCTCAATGCACAGGGCATGGGCGCCGTGGCCGATCTGGGAAATGTCGATGTCGCCGGAAGCCATGGCGGCGATCTCCTGGGGGCCGCCCTGGAACTCGGTCAGGGTGACGTTCAGGCCCATCTCCTCAAAGTAGCCCATGTTCAGAGCGGTGGCCAGCAGGCTGTTGGAACCCATGTTGGGCATGTAGGCAACGCGCAGGTCAACGGTCTCGAACTCCTCGGCGGGCTCGGAAGCGGGGGTGGAAGCAGAGGTGCTGCCGGAAGCCGGGGTGGAAGCAGGAGTGCTGCTGGGGGTGCTGCCGCAGGCGGCCAGGCTCAGGGCCATAACGCCTGCCAGCGCGAGGCTGAGAAGCTTTTTCATATGTATCTTCCTCCATTGTTTTTGAAGCGGCGGGCCATGACCCGCCTCGCTTGGCCGAAAAAGAAAACACCTTTTCCGGCTGTTGTCATCTCAAAGTATACGCGCCGGAAGGGGCATTGAAAAGTATGAAATATTCTCATACCTTTCCGGGATAGTTTTTGGGCATTTTGACAGAATCATTGCCGGAGCCTTGTGAATTCTGCCGGAGAAAAGCCCCTTTGCGGGGCCGCCGCCGTTACCATTTGTAATCACATCAAAGGGCAAACGCCCCCGGGCCAAAGGCGGCCCGGGGGCGTTCTGCTTGCTTTTTGGGGGATGAGATCACTTGCGGACTTCCAGATACTCCTGATACACCTGGCTCCAGATGTAGTTCTTCAGTTCCAGGAAGCGGGGGCTCATCTTGGTCTCCTGATCGCGGGGATAGGGGATGTCGATGTCCACGATCTCCTTGATCCGGCCGGGACGGGCGCTCATAATGACCACCTTCTGGCCCAGGATGATGGCTTCGTCCACGTCGTGGGTGATGAAGAAGCAGGTCTTCTGCTCGGCTTCCCAGGTCTTCAGCAGCTCGGTCTGCAGCTGGGTGCGGGTCTGGGCGTCCAGAGCGCCGAAGGGTTCGTCCATCAGCAGAACTTCAGGCTCGGCGGCGTAGGCGCGGGCGATGGCCACGCGCTGCTTCATGCCGCCGGAAAGCTCCTTGGGATAGTGGTTGGCAAACTTCTCCAGGTCCACGATTTTTAAGTATTTGTCCACGATGGCGTCGGCCTCAGCGCCCTTAATGCCGCGCATATCCAGCGCGAACTTGACGTTGTTGCGCACGGTGAGCCAGGGGAACAGGGCGTACTGCTGGAACACCACGCCGCGCTCGGGGCCGGGGCCCTCCACCTTTTTGCCGTCCACATAGACGTTGCCGCTGGTGGGCTCCAGCAGGCCGGCGATGATGTTCAGAATGGTGGACTTGCCGCAGCCGGAGGGGCCCACCACCGTGATGAATTCGTTCTCGTGGATGTCCAGATTGACGCCGTTCAGGGCGATCATCTCGCCACCCCGGCCGTTGAACTTCTTGACGACGTTGTCGATCTTGACCTTTACTGCTGCACTGTTTCCTGCCATCCTGTGAGCCTCCTCTCTAAGAACCGAACCAGTTTCTCCATGGTGATACCGATAATGCCGATGACGATGATGCCCATGAGCACGGTGCCCATGTCGTAGTAGCCGCTGGCCTTCTGGATCATCATGCCCAGGCCCTCGGAAGCGCCGGTCAGCTCGGCGGCGACCAGGGTGGTCAGCGCGGCGGACAGGCCCAGACGGGCGCCGGTGAGGATGAAGGGGGTGGAAGCGGGAATGACCACCCGGAAGAAGATGTCGCGGTCAGAGGCGCCCAGAATGCGGGCGGCCTTGATGAGGGTGACGTCCACGTTGCACACGCCCTGGTAGATGGTGACCACCAGAACCAGGAAGGAGGCGATGAAGATAACGATGATCTTGGAGGGCTCGCCCACGCCGGCGCCTACCATGACCAGGGGGATGTAGGCAAGGGGCGGGATGTTACGCACGAACTGGATCCAGGGCTCCACCACATGGCGGAAGGGGGCGTACCAGCCCATCAGGAAGGCCACGGGGATGGAGGCCACAAAGGCCAGGCAGAAGCCCACGATCACGCGGAACAAGCTGTGGCTGGCGTGATCCCACAGGAGGCCGTTGGAGATCTGCTTGACAAGGCTGTCAAGCACCTCGGGGGGAGTGGCGAACACGATACCGCCCTTTTCGGTGTGGGAGATGATGACCCAGAGCAGCAGCGCGGTGGCCAGCGAAATGATGAGCCAGACCCAGTTGGGAATGGACGCTACGAGCTTGGAAAAGCCGGTTTTCTTTTTCGAACTGAACATAGCGGTTTTGCTTCCTCCTTTTTCAAAGATAGCGCGGCGCGGCGCGTCATTTTCTATTCTTAGGCTACCATCAAATGCGCCCCGTGCAAAGTATGAAATATTCTCATACCAAACCGGGGCGGCGCGGCGCGCAGAAAAAGGCCGGCGGCGCAGGGCTTCTTCCCTGCTCCGCCGGCCTTTGCGCCGGTTTTTGAACCGCCTCGTCAGCCCGCCGGGTCGATGTGCAGGCTGCAATGGTCCGCGCCCGCCTCTTTCACCAGCGTGGCAAGGTATTGGGCGGTGTCCACGCCTTTCTGCCCCGCCCGCTCCACGGCGGCCCAGTCGGGCGAAGCGGTGAGCGCGTCGGCGGCCTCGCGGGTGAGGGCGCCGGCAAAGTAGAGCACGTTCGCCTGGCCCATCGCCCGGCGGAAGGCCGCGGCGTCCTCCTCGCCCAGGGCCTCCACGAACTTGTCCGCCCCGCGGCTGGTGGAGTTTTGGGCGAACTGCTCCCGTCCGAAGGCGGAGAAATCTTCAAACACCGGGTCGGTCTGGCCGGTGGCGGCGGCCCAGGCGGTCACGTCGGTGGGCTTTGCCTCATAGTCATAAGAGGCCCGGCCCGCCCCGTCGGGGTCGATGGTGACCCGGCCGGAGAGATAGGGCCACACCGCCAGGCTGCCGGAGGCCACGTCCCACACCTGCTGACCCGCTTCGCTCTGCCACAGGGCGATGTGCTGGGGGTGCAAATGGCCGCTGAAAGCCAGCTGCCCGCCGCAGTCCGCCACCAGCTGGGCCAGCCGGTCCGCGTCGTAGAGACGGTAGCCGGTGGTGAAGCGCTCGCTGTGCAGCGCCAGGTTCTGGTGCATTGCCACCAGGGGCACCGCCCCCGCCTCCTGGCATTTTTTCAGCTGCTTTTCCAGCCAGGTCCAGGTGCCGTCCTGCACCACGCCGCCGACGCAATAGGGAAAGCCCGGCTCATGGAGATAGTACGGCTGGGTGTCCAGCATGAAGAGCCAGACCCCGGCGTTCAGTTTGACCATGTAGCTCAGCGAAGCTTTGTCCCGGCTGTCGGCGGCGGAAAAGCCGCAGTTTTTATAAATTTCCTCGAACTGTTCCGGCGTGACGAAGTCCGCTGCCGCCCGCTCATCGCCCAGATACGTGGAGGCGGCGTAGTTGTTCACGTCGTGGTTGCCGGGCAGCACGTACACCGGCACCCCGGCCTCCACCACCTTGTTCAGCTTTTCCGCCAGCTCTTCGTGGCTGGCCTTTTCGCCGTTGAAGCTCAGATCGCCGGTCAGGATCAGCGCGTCGGGCTTGTCCTTTACCACTTCGGCGAGAAAGGCGTCGGTGATGGGGCGGATGTAGTTCAGCTGGCGGCCGTCGCCCTCCTCCACCACACGGGTGAACAGTTCGCCTCCGTCCTCGATGGCCTCGCCCACATAGTGCAGGTCGCTGGCCACCGCCAGGGTCACCGGGGCGGCGGGAGGCACCTGTCGCCCGCAGCCGGAGAGGGCCGCCGCCGCAAGCAATGCGGCCAGCGCCGCCGCGAAGATCTTTTTCACGGGTATCTCCCCTTTCAGTCAAACAGGCCCCGGGGCAGAAGGATATCCTCTTTGGGGACCTTTTCCCAGGAAAAACTTTTTACAAGTTCCGCCGCCGCCACGGGTTCGGGCTTTTCCAAAAGGTGTGCCGCAAAGGCAAGCCGGCCCACCACCTCTTCGGCGGTGAAGCGGCTTTGCAGCGTTTCCAGGCTCACGTCCCCGTCCCGCTTGGAGAGCCGCCGCCCGTCCGGGGCCAGCAGCAGAGGCAGGTGATAGAACTCCGGGGCGGGCAGGCCCAGCAATTTATATAGGTAGAGCTGCCGGGGGGTGGACTGCAAAAGGTCCGCCCCACGCACCACCTGGGTCACCCCCATCAGCGCGTCGTCCACCACCACCGCCAGCTGGTAGGCGAACACCCCGTCCCCCCGGCGCACCACAAAGTCGCCGCAATCCTCGGGCAGGGATTCCTCGTACCGGCCCAGGTGGCCGTCGGTGAAGGCCACCGTCTCCTCCCCCACCCGCAGCCGCCAGGCCGGCGGGCGCTGGGCCCAGCGGCGGCGCACTTCCTCCGGCGAAAGGCCACGGCAGGCCCCGGAATAAACGGGAGTGCCGTCCGACCGGTGGGGGGCGCTGGCCGCGTGGAGCTGGCTGCGGCTGCAAAAGCAGGGATAAATCAGGCCCTGTTCCGTGAGCCTTTTAAAATAGGTTTCGTAGATTTCCGAGCGCTCGCTCTGGTAGTAGGGGCCGTTCGCCCCGCCGTCGCTGCCGCCCTCGTCCCACACAAGGCCCAGCCAGCGCAGGTCGGCCTCCAGGAGGTCGGCGAATTTGCGGGGGCAGCGCTCGGCGTCCAGGTCCTCAATGCGCAGCACCACCCGCCCGCCGTCGTGTTTGGCCGAAAGCCAGGCCAGCAGACTGCACAACAGGTTGCCCAGGTGCATGCGCCCGGAGGGGCTGGGGGCGAAGCGCCCGGTCACGGTTTGGCCCGCCATCAGCCGATGGCCCAGCCGTTTTCCGCCGGGGTCAGCTTGGCCGCGTACCAGGCGGCGCAGGCTTTGTGCAGGGCGGCCACGTCGGAGGCCGCGGCGGTCTCCACGCAGGAGTGCATGGCCAGCTGGGGCAGGCCGATGTCCGCCATGGGCAGGGGCACACGGGTGCCCAGGAGGTTGCCCAGGGTGCTGCCGCCGGGCATGTCCGGGCGGTTGTAATAGGTCTGCACCGGCACGCCCGCCTGTTCGCACACCGCCTTGAACAGGGCGGCGGTGAGGCCGGTGGTGGTGTATTTCTGGCCCGCGTTGAACTTCAGCACCACGCCGCCCCCCAGCCGCACCGGGAAGTCCCCGTCGGCATAGGAAGCGAAGTTCGGGTGGATGGCGTGGCCGTTGTCGGCGCTGAGGGCAAGGCTCTTCGCAATGCCCCGGCGGCGCTCATCTTCCGTCTCGCCCAGGGCCTCTCCGGCGGCGGCCAGCACGTCGGGCAGGAAGGTGCCCAGGGCCCCCTGCCGGGTGCCGCTGCCCACCTCCTCGTTGTCGAACAGGCACCACACCGCGCCCTCCTGGGAGGCGGGCGCTTCCAGAAAGCCTTGCAGGGTGGCCCAGGCGCAGGCCAGGTCGTCCAGCCGGGGGCAGAGGATGAGCTCGCCCTGCGCACCGGCGGTGGTTCCCTCCTGGCGGCAGTAGAGCAGGATGTCCGCGCCCAGGATGTCCTCCACGGCGCAGCCCGCCTCGGCCGCCAGCAGCGCCTCGTAGTCCGCCGCCTTTTCGCCGGGGGCAAAGAGGGCCTGCATGTCCACCTTGGGGTCGTATTTGTGGCCGTCGTTGATGTTCCGGTCCAGATGGATGGCCGGGTGAGGCATGACCGCCAGATCCCGGTCGGGGGCGATGAGGCGGGCTTCCACCCCGGCGGCGGTGCGCACCAGCACACGGCCGGCAAGGCCCAGAGGCCGGTCCAGCCAGGAGGCGCGGATCATGCCGCCGTAGCCCTCGGTGAGCAGCATGGTGCAGCCGCTCTTCACCGCCGCGCCCTTCACCCGGTAGGCGGGGCTGTCGGAGTGGGCGGCGGCAATGCGCCAGCCTGCGCCGGGGGCGGCGGGCTGCCGCCAGGCGATGAGGCTGGAGCCCTCCCGGGTGGTGTAGTATTTTCCGCCGGGGACGAGAGACCAGCTCTCCCGCTCTTCCAGGCGGGTGTAACCGGCCTCGTCCAGAGCCTCGGCGGCGGTTTTTACCGCGTGCCAGGGGCTGGGGCTGCGGCGAATGAAGTCAAACAGCAGGGTAGAATCGTTCATAGAGTATAAGCACCTCGTTTTTCGGCTGCGGCAGACGGCCCGCCGGGTGGGAGAGCCGCTTGCCGCGGGGTTCATTCTTTCATTATACGGCCCGCCCTGTCCGCCGTCAACGGCGGGCAGCGGGCCACAAACAAGGAGGTTTTTGCAATGGAAAAGAAGAAACATTCCGGCTGGGCCGTCTTTGGGCTGGCGCTGGGTTTTGCCGCGGTGGCGGTGTGTATTTTTCGTCTGATCCGGCGTATACTAACGATAGAATAAACTGCGCCACACGTGCACGGAAGGAGGCAGTGGTATGAGACAACTTTGGCTGATGGTGTGCGCGGCCTTTCTGATGTTGGCGGCCTGCACCGTTCCGGGGGCCGCGCCCCCGGCTGAACCCACCCCCGGCCCGTCCGCAGCGCCGCTGCCCTCCCCCGCGGCCCCGGCACAGCCGGACCCGCTGCCGACGGCCCCGGGCAGCTCCGAAGCCCAGGAGGCGGCAGGGCGTCCCCAGCCCCAGCCGGTGCAGGACCCCGAGGGCCTGACGGCGGCGCTGGAAGGGTGTGTCTCCTTTGGGGAAGGGGAAGCGGGGGTGAGCCTGAAAACGGCCATCGCCGCCGCCGAACTGCTGAACTGGACCGAGGCCAACGCCAAGGACAGTTCCATCGACGCCATGACCCTTCACCTGGAGAACTGGCTGGCCGGGCTGGACGCGGAACGCCAGAACCTGTTCTGGGCCAACTGGCCCGCCGTGGACGGGCAGGCATGGGCCATCCTGCGGGATATGCCCGGGCAGCTGCCCCTGCTGGCGGACGCGGGCGACCCCCAGCGCTTCGACCACTACACCCCCGCCTGCTACGAGCGCCTGACCTGCGCCGTGGAGCAGTATCTGGAAAAGGATTGACCCCGCGCCCCGGAGGACACCGCCTCCGGGGCGTGTTGTTTTGGAGCGGGGGCGGGGCGGACAGAACCGGGAAAGCACCGCCCGTCCTCCCGCACCCGGTCAAAGCGAAGCCCGGCCCTCTCCACGTAGTGCGCCTCAGAGCGGACATTTTCCGTCGTCGTGGAAAATGTCCGAAATGCCGCGTGCGGTGGAGAGGGCCGGGCGGAGCATTTTTTAAGCTGGCCTTTCGTTTTGCCCGGGCAGCGCCGCGGCCAGCACAGCCGGCGTCGAACGGTGGGCCGTGCGGAACTGGGAGAGCGCCGCCCTCCTGCCTATCTCCCTCCACACAAAAAACGGCCCCTTGCCCCAAAAACACCGGGGCAAAGGGCCGTTTTGTTATACTGTTTGTAATTTTTCTTTGGTTTATACCAAAAATCACACTTTGACCAGTTCATACTCCCGGGTGCCCAGGCCGATTTTCTCGCCGTGCTCCAGGGCGGACTGCCAATGGGTGACGGGGGCGCTGTCGGTGAAGTGGTCGCCGCAGGCGCAGAAGCCGGGGGTGGCCAGGTTGTCGGCCAGCTGGCTGTCCGCCAGGACGGGCATGTTGTTGCAGGCGTCGGCACAGGCCTGGTCCAGAGCCACCGGGTCGAAGGAGGCGAACATGCCCACATCCGGGATGATGGGCGCGTCGTTCTCCGAGTGGCAGTCGCAGTTGGGAGAGATGTCCATCACCAGGTTGATGTGGAAGTTGGGCCGCCCGTCCACCACCGCCTTGGCGTACTCGGCAATGCGGCAGTTCAGCAGCTTGCTGGCCGCGTCGGAGGGGCAGGAGATGGCGTCGAAGTTGCAGCGGCCCAGGCAGCGCCCGCAGCCCACGCATTTGTTATGGTCGATGGAAGCCTTGTTCGCCCCGTCGAAGGAGATGGCGCCCTGGGCGCAGTCCTTGGCGCAGGCGTGGCACCCGCGGCACAGCTCCTGGTCCACCTGAGGCTTGCCGGAGGAGTGCTGCTCCATCTTGCCGGCGCGGCTGCCGCTGCCCATGCCCAGGTTCTTGATGGCGCCGCCGAAACCGGTGCACTCGTGGCCCTTGAAGTGGTTCAGGCTGATGATCACGTCCGCGTCCATGATGGCCCGGCCGATCTTGGCCTCCTTGACGTACTCGCCGCCCGCCACCGGAACCAGCGCTTCGTCGGTGCCCTTGAGGCCGTCGGCGATGATGACCTGGCACCCGGTGGAGAAGGGGGTGAACCCGTTCTCATAGGCCGCCTCGATGTGCTCCAGGGCGTGCTTGCGCCGGCCCACATAGAGGGTGTTGCAGTCGGTGAGGAAGGGCCGGCCGCCCTGGGCCTTGATGACGTCCGCCAGAGCCTTGGCGTAGTTGGGGCGCAGGTAGGAAAGGTTGCCCGGCTCGCCGAAATGGATCTTGATGGCCACAAATTTGTCGTTCATGTCGATGGTGTCCATGCCCGCCGCGCGCACCAGCCGCTGCAGCTTCTGCAGCAGGTTCAGGCCGGGCTTGGCCCGCAGATCGCTGTAATAAACCTTTGCTTTTTCCATTTTGTTTTACACTCCTTACACCAAAAATCAGAATCCCAGAAAGGCCGCCGCCAGCACCACCGCGCCCAGGGCGATACGGTACCAGCCAAAGACCTTGAAATTGTGCTTTTGCACAAAGCTGACCAGAAAACGGATGGCCGCCACGCTCACCACAAAGGCCACCGCGCAGCCCAGGGCCAGCGCCGCCACCTCGCCGCCGGTGAAGGTGCCGCCGTCGGCCAGAAATTTCACCAGCTTGAGGCCGCTGGCCCCGGCCATCACCGGGATGGCCAGAAAGAAGGTGAACTCCGCCGCCACCGGCCGGGCAAGCCCCAGCAAAAGGCCGCCCACGATGGTGGCGCCGCTGCGGGAGGTGCCGGGGATCATGGCCAGCACCTGCCAGCAGCCGATGATGAGGGCGTGGCGGTAGGTCAGCTGGTCCATCCGGCGCACCAGCGGCCGGCGGTGACGGTTCTCGATGAGGATGAAGAACACGCCGTAGAGAATGAGCATGGCCGCAACGGTGATATAATTATAAAGGTGGGCGTCCAGCCAGTCGTCCAGCAAAAGGCCCAGCACCATGGCCGGAAGGGTGGCCACCAGAATTTTGAACCACAGCTGCCACACCGCCGGGCGCTGGTACTTATGGCGCGGGTCGGTGGTGAAGGGCCACAGCCGCGGGAAATACAGCACCACCACCGCCAGGATGGCCCCCAGCTGGATGACCACCCGGAACATGCTCATAAACTCCTCGGAATAGGGCAGCGCCAGCAGCTTTTCCGCCAGGATGAGGTGGCCAGTGCTGCTGATGGGCAGCCACTCGGTGATCCCCTCGATGATTCCGTATAAAATGACCTTCAGGTATTCCATCGGTTTTCTCCTTTTGAACCACGGGGGCCGCGGGGCCTCCCCTGCCTTGACATTATACCACGAAGCGCCGGCGGCACGATACCCTTGCGCGCCAAACGCCTGCGCGGCACAGCGCCGCGCATAAAATGTATAATTGCCGTTTAGCGGCTATTATACCATACTTTGCCCCAAAACAGAACCCATCCCTCTTCCCCTTTCTTTTCGGCGCTCAATCAAGTATAATCAGGTATAATTGGGGCAGAGTTCCCCCTTGCACGTTTTCTGAAAGGAGGCGCGGGCCATGGCGCGTTTCAAGCTGGACAAAAAAGGCGTGGCGGTGGTGTGCCTGTGGGCCCTTGTGCCGGGCGCTGCCGCCGCCCCCTTCATCTTCTGGCAGAGCATTGGCGCGGGCCTGGTGTTCGCCGCCCTCTGGCTGGGGATGTGCCTGGGCTGGCTGCCCGCCCGCTGCGAGAGCTTTGAGGGCAGCGTCACCCTGGGCGAAGTGCGGATGAGCAGCGGCCTGCTGTTCAAGACCAGCCGCCGCATTCCCACCCGCTGGGTCAGCGCCTCGGCCCGCTTCTCCACGCCCCTGCTGCGCCGCTGCCGCTGCTGTGTGCTGGTGCTGTCCACCAGCGGCACGCTGGCGGTGCTGCCCGGCATTTCCGACGCGGACGCCGACAGCCTGCTTTCCTATCTGCAAGGAGGCTGACATGGAGAACATCCGCCTGAAAGGTCATTTCCATATAGTATATATCTTAAAAATTATACGATATGGCCTTGTTTTGTGCCTGGTGCCCATGGTGCAGGCCCTGCTGAACTTCGATTTGGAGAGCCTTTACCGGGCGCTGCGCCAGGACGCGGTCATCCTCATCGCCATGGCGGCGCTGGGGGCGGTGCTGTGGCGGCGGGTGGGCTTTGCCCTCACCGACAAGGCCCTGGTGCTGGACACGGGGATTCTTCTGCGCCGGCGGTCGCGCTTTGCCCGCCGGGACATCGCGGTGCTGGAGCAGGACCGCCCCCTTTGGCTGCGCCTTGCGGGGGCCAGCCGGGTCACGGTGTATATGGCCCGGGGCACCGGGGAGAACAAAGCCACCTTCTACCTGCCCCGGCGGCAGGCGGCGGCCCTGGCGGAAAGCCTTTTGCCGGTGGATTCCGAGGCGGTGCTCTTTGCCCCCACCCGGGCGGAGCGCGTCCGCCTGACCATGCTCAGCGCCAACATCGCGGCCACGGCGGCCCTGGTGCTGGTGAGCCTGCGTCAGACCCGGCGCATTCTGGGCGAGGGGCTGGAGCAGAAACTGAACGACCTGGCTCTGGGGCAGCTGGCTCAGGTGGAGCGGCTTTTGGAGCTGGTGCTGCCCGCCGGCGTGGCCTGGCTGGTGACGCTGGTGTTTGCCCTGTGGGGGGTGGCGCTGTTCTGGTCGCTGCTGTCCACCGCCGGGTTCAAGGTCTGCCGCAGCGGCGGGGTCATTCTGGCCAAGGGCGGCCATGTGAACCACAGCGAGCGGCGTATCGCCGTCTCGGCCGTCAGCGCCTGCGACGTGCGCCTCACGCCCGCGGGGCGGCTGCTGGGCCGCCGGGCGGTGTATCTCAGCGCGGGCAGCTACCGGGGCGGAGACATCCCGGTGCTGGTGTATAAGCCGGGAGCCGAAGCGCTGGTGCAGGCGCTGGTGCCTCAGTTCACGCCCCCGCCCTACTCGCCGGAACTGTTGGCGGGGCGCAGCCTGCCCCTCTTTTTGTGGAAGGGCGGCGCGGCCTTCGCCTTTTTCGGCGCGCTGATGGGGGTGAGCCTGTGGAAAATGCCCCGGATCACCCCGCTGCTGGCGCTGCCCCTGCTGCTCTGTCTGGGGCTTTTGCTGGCAGGGCTGGAGGCCTGGATCACCGAAGGGGTCTGGCAGACCCCCGGCGGCACCCTGGCCGCCCAATACACCCGGGGCTACACCCGCCACACGGTCTATCTGCTCACGGCGGACCTTTCACTCACCTGCCGCCAGACCCCCTTCTCGGAGTCGGTGGGCCGGTGCGATCTGATCGCCCGCCTGCCCTGCCGCGCCAGGGTGCGGGTGCGGGCGGTGAAACACGCCCGGGCGGTGCGGCTGAAACTGGTGCCCTGATACAAAAAGAAAGAAGGAAACGAACAATGGGTTACGATACTGTGGTGTTCGATCTGGACGGCACCCTGCTGAACACGCTGCAGGACCTGGCCGACGCGGCGAATTTCGTCTGCCGTGCCCACGGCTGGCCGGAGCACACGCTGGACGAATACCGCTATTTTGTGGGCAACGGCATTCCGAAGCTGTGCCTGCGCTTTTCCCCCGAGGCGGCCCGGGACGAGGGGACGCAGAAAGAGGTGCTGGCCCAGTTCAGCGCCCGCTACGCCGCCCACAAGGAGGACACCACCGCCCCCTATCCCGGGATCGAAGAAATGCTGGACGAACTGGCGGCGGCTGGGGTGCGCTGCGGCGTGCTCACCAACAAGGAGCACAGCCTGGCCCAAGGGGTCATGGAGCACTACTTCCCCGGCCGGTTTGAATTTGTGCAGGGGGCGGTGCCCGGCGTGCCCACCAAGCCCGACCCCACGGCGCTGCGGCGGCTGATGGAGCGGATGGGCGCGGACGAAGCCCACACCCTTTTTGTGGGCGACAGCGACGTGGACATCCACACCGCCCACAACGCGGGCCTGCCCGGCGCGGGGGTGCTGTGGGGGTTCCGCACCCGGGAGGAACTGGAAGCGGCGGGCGCCGAGGCGATCGCGGCCAGCCCCGCCGAGCTGGCCCGCTGCATTCTGGGCGAGGTACATACCGGGGAGGCCCGGGGATGAGCGGCCTGCTTCTGGACAGCCCGCTGGGCCCCCTCTGGCTCACCGCGGAGGACGGCGCGCTCACCGGCTGCTGGCTCACCCGGGGGCGGTTTCTGCCCCCGGTCCCCGCCGAGCCGCCCCGCCGGACGGACGACCCGGTGCTGGAGGCGGCAAGGGCGTGGCTGAAGGTCTATTTTTCCGGCCGGGACCCCGGCCCCACTCCGCCGCTGACGCCGAAGGGCACGTCCTTTCAGCGGGAGGTGTGGGAGCAGCTGGCGCTGATCCCCTGGGGCGCTGCCACCAGCTACGGCGCGCTGGCCTCCACCCTCGCGGCAAAGCGGGGCATTCCCAAGATGAGCGCCCGGGCGGTGGGCGGCGCGGTGGGCCGCAACCCCATCTCCCTCTTCCTGCCCTGCCACCGGGTGCTGGGGGCGGACGGCAGCCTCACCGGCTACGGCGGCGGGCTGGAGAACAAGATATTCCTTCTGCGGCTGGAGGGCATTCCCTTCCGCCCGTGAGCGTTCCGCGCCCGGAGGGCAGCGGACGGCGGCCTGCAAACGCGGCCCTCTTCCCCCGCAGGCCGCAAACGGCTTTTGCGCACAGATACCATAGCAAGGAGGTTTCGCCATGGAATGGGCGGACGGAACGCGGCGCTGCCGCTGGGCAAACCCCAAAAACCCTGCCTACATCGCCTATCACGACAACGAGTGGGGCGTGCCGCTGCACGACGACCGGGCGCTGTTTGAGCTGCTGATTTTAGAGACCTTTCAGGCGGGCCTGTCCTGGGAGTGCGTGCTGAACAAGCGTCCCGCCTTCCGGGAGGCTTTCGAGGGCTTTTATCCCGAACAGGTGGCGGCCTTCGGCGAGGAAAAGCAGGCGCAGCTGGCCCAAAACGCCGCCATCATCCGCAACAGGCGCAAAATCAAGGCGGCGGTGAAGAACGCGGCGGTGTTTCTGGACATTCAAAAGGAGTGGGGCAGCTTCGACGCCTGGCTGTGGCACTGGACAGAGGGCAAGTCCATCGCGGAGTACGGCCCGGCCTCCTCTCCCCTCTCGGACGCGATCTCCAAAGACCTCAAGGGCCGGGGCATGTCCTTCGTGGGCACCACGGTGGTCTACGCCTATCTGCAGGCGGCGGGGGTCATCAACGGCCACGAGCCGGGGTGTTTTCTGGCCCCGTGAAGCGCAGCCCCAACAATTTTCGTTGACGGGCTCCGCCCCGGTGTGATATAATTAGGCACACCCCTTTCGGGGGACGAAACATCAGAATTACGGAAATGGCACATTGGTCGACGGGACCAGTGTGCCATTTTTTCATTTTCGTCCAGCGAAAGGAGACGCTTATGACCCGAATGATCGAGTACGAAGGCATTCCCTGCAAAGTTTACACCACCTCCGAAACCACAGTGGCCCCGGGCGGGCCGGACCTGCCCAAAGAAACGGCGATCTACGCCGCATGGCGGTGGCTGGGCCACTGCAAAGTCCTCTTCCATCCTCTCACCGCCCTGTGCCTCGCCTTCCGGCGGGGGCTGGTGCGGGGGCACACCCTTCAAATGGAGGTGAGCCTGCCCGCCCGGGCTGCCCATCTCCCCTCCAATGACCGGCTCCACCTGCTGCTGGTCATCTCCTGCGAGGGCGTCTGGATCAGGCAGGTGGTCTTTTCTCCCCGCACGCTGCTGGCCGGTCTGCCCGGCCGCGTGCGGCGGGTGGTGTTCCACTGAGACGGTCAAAAAGAGTTCCGGGCGTTTGCCCGGAACTCTCCGCACCGCCCTGCCGCCTGACGGCCTCCCCCGCCTTCCCCCCTTCGGGCGCGGCCCGGTCACAGAGCCGGCCTATTGATACCGGGAGCGATGTGTGGTACAGTGAAGACAGTTCAAACGTTTTGCAGACCGGGAAGGAGCGCGCCATGCGGCAGATCGTCATACGAAAAGGCCCTGTCCCCGCCTTGAATTCCCGTGTTTCCCTCATGGGCTGTGGGTTCTCCATCCATATCTCCTGCCCCGAAACGGCGGACGCGCTGCTCAAGGACGCGGTGAACGAGACCGTTCCCCTTGCCGCCCTCCTTGAGGAATTCCGCCGCTTCACCGCGGGTCAGCCCTCCGCGCTCTTCGCCAGAATGTATCAGCTCAGCGAGACGAGCGGGCTGGTCATCGACCAGAACATCTATCTCTATCACTGCGACGTCTGCCCCGTGTGGGTGGAGGCGGAAGAGGCCCGCTGGGCATACATGGGCAGCAAAAAATACCTGGGCGACTCCTGGTGGTTCGACGACGACGAAATTTTGAAGGACGTCCGGGAAATGAACGTCGTCGCCTTTTTGGAAAAGTACAAAGGCTGCTGAACGCCCTGGGAACTGCCCCGTCCGAAAAAAGCGCACGGCCTGTGGCGAAGAGGAACGGCGGGCGGCGGGTGGTGTTTCACTGAACAGGAAAAAGCTCCGGGCAAATGCCCGGAGCTTTTCCTTCATCACAGCCCTGCGGGCCGCCTCACTTCGTGAGTTTACGACCCATGAACCTGGGATTGACATACAGCACATAGACACAGGTGGTGATGATCATCAACACAGCGCCCGCAAGGCCCAACCCGAAATAAACGGTCAGAAAACCCGCCGCCAGCTGCACGCAGCAATAGCCCAGCTCGATACGCGCGTTTGTTCGCCGCCGGGCCATGTCCTCTTCCCATCGATGGTTGGAGGCCATCCATACCGAGCTGAGCAAAAGCAGCGCCAGCGAAACAAAAAGCGCCCCGCGGTAAAGGTCTTTCATGGGATATTCCGCGGCCTGCATCTGGCAGAACATCGACGCGCTGCTGAACAGAAAGGCCGCCTGGGCGGTGATGGCGAGCCGTATCAGGTTCGCCCGGAGGATGAGGTTTGGAGTTTTGGGCTGCGGCCGCGCTTCAAAGCCGTCCTTTCCCCCGTCATTTTCGTCTGCGCCCACCAGTTCCGCCAGACTTATTTCAAATACCTCTGCCAGCCCGACGAGGTTGTCCGCGGTCGGCTCCGACTGGCCCGTTTCCCATTTGGACACCGCCTGCCGGCTCACGCCGATCTGTTCCGCCACATACCCCTGTGACAGTTTCAGTTTCTCTCTCCGGCTTCTGATGCGTTCGCCCAATACCATATTCATCACCTCCGCGTGGTTCTATTGTACCTGAAAATCCCGCCGCCGTCGACCAACTATATGTCAACCGGCGGTTGCAACAATGCTTTTTTCCCGAACAAAGGGAAAGCCGGCAGACGCAAAAGCGTCTGCCGGCTTTCTGGTGACCCGTCCGGGAATCGAACCCGGGTTACCGCCGTGAAAGGGCGATGTCTTGACCGCTTGACCAACGGGCCATATTATACAAGGCTTAGCTACGACAGCAAGCAAAAACATCGTCCACTACTGCGGGCGACCCCCATGTATCGTAGCTAAACCTTGTATCTGGTAGCGGTAACTGGATTCGAACCGGTGACACTTCGGGTATGAACCGAATGCTCTAGCCAACTGAGCTATACC
>NHCFR05603__coassemble_236_pt1 | contig 59224 bp, 65 predicted proteins | sample NHCFR05603__metabat2_low_PE_044 | metagenome-assembled genome bin NHCFR05603 | reverse complement strand
ACACCGCCCGCTACATTCGCTACGGCATGATGACCCGCGAGGAGGCCATCCCCGTGATCAAAGAGCGGGACGGCGCGCTGGACCCGTTGAGCGTGCGGGACTTCTGCGAGTTCTGCGGCTACAGCGAGGCGGAGTTCTGGGCCATCATCGACAAGTTCTACAACCGTGACATCTTCTACAAGGATGAATACGGCCGCTGGATGCTGAAAGAGCCCATCTGGGAAGAAAAGTAAGGATTTTTTTGCGGGCGTCCCCGAAGGGGGCGCCCGTTTTTGTTGTGACAAAGCCGTTACAAAAGGCCGCGGAAGGCTGTTTTTCCCGTTCTGCCGTGCTATGATGGGGGCAGAAAAGGAGGCGCGTGACCATGGTGAAAAAGAGACTGATTTCCCTGCTGGCGTGTTTCGCGCTGGCGCTGGCCGTTCCCTTTGCCGCCTTTGCGGATATAGGCCCCAAGCCCGAGGTGACGGTGCAGACCACCGGCCTTTCCGGGGACTGCTGGGTCACCCTTCTGGCGGAAGAGACGGTCATCGGCCCCTGGCACGAAACGGAAAAAGGAACGGTGGCCGCTGTGGAGCCGGAGGAAGCCCCCGTGCTGGACGCCTTCGATGCCTTCGAGGACCCGGACGGATATCACTTTTTACAGTGGTTCGACCGGGTGCAGGACGCTTCGCCCGCCACCTGGAGCTACATGGCCCCGAAGCACTTCAAGATTTTGTTCTGGTTCCCCGAGAGCGGCAGCTACGCCGTGACCGAAAAGCTGGACCGCTATGCCTATTCCGCCGTTTACCGGGTGGACTTTTCCGGCTTTGACCCGGCGGCGGGCGAAGTGCAGACCGTCGCCGCCCAAAAGAACTACGACTACGCCGGCGAGGCGCTGGGCCTTGCCGCCCGCTTTGTGCTCACCCTGGCGGTGGAGCTGCTCATCGCCCTGCCCTTCGGCTACTTAAAGCGGCAATATCTGCGGGTGCTGCTCATCGCCAATCTGGCCACCCAGCTGGCGCTGAATCTGGCGCTGAACCTCACCGCCTATTATTCCGGCTCCCTTGCCATGTGGGTGTTCTATCCCCTGTATGAGCTGGCGGTGTTCGCCGTGGAGGCGGTGGTGTTCCGGCTGGCGTTCAAGCCGGAGGCGGGCAAAGGCCATCCTGTGCTTTACGCCTTCGTTGCCAACGCCGCCTCCTACGCCTTCGGCCTGTGGCTGGGCAATGTGGTGCCGGCGCTGTTCTGAAAAAAGTGCTTGACAAACCCCGCCGCTGTGGGTATCATAATGCATATACGCAAAGACGTTGACGAGAAGAGTAGGTTTTCGGCATCGGCCTTTTCCAGAGAGCCCGGTCAGGTGGAAGCGGGCAAGGCACAGGAAACCGAACATGGCCTCTGAGTCGCGCGGGTGAGGGGCAGGAGCCTTAAATCCGCGACGGGCGCGCCCGTTAAAGCGCCAGGCTGTAACCGGCATATGCCGCCGCAGCTGCGAAGGCTTTTTCCGCGAGGGAAAGGCGAACCAAGGTGGTACCACGAAGCTTTTTATAAGCTCTCGTCCTTGCTGTCATGCAGGGACGGGGGCTTTTTTGTTTGCCCTTTGGGCCAATACCGGGTTGGAGTGAGAAGAAACAACATGATCGAGATCAAAAACTTAGGCAAAGTATTCACCGAAAAGAGCGGCAAGGTGGTGGCGCTGCGCAACGCCTCCGCCACCATCAACGACGGCGACATCTTCGGCGTCATCGGCATGAGCGGCGCGGGCAAAAGCACCCTGCTGCGCTGCCTGTGCCTGCTGGAAAAGCCCTCGGAAGGGCAGATCCTGCTGAACGGGCAGGACCTGGCGGCCCTTTCCGGCGCGGATCTGCGCAGCGCCCGCCGGCAGATGGGCGTGGTGTTCCAGGGCTACAATCTGCTCATGCAGAAGACCGTGGCCGAGAACGTGGCCTTCCCCTTAAAGCTCGATAAATACGACAAAGCCGCGGTGGACGCCCGGGTGAAGGAGCTGCTGGAGCTTGTGGGCCTGGCGGACCGGGCGGGCAGCTATCCCAGCCAGCTTTCCGGCGGCCAGAAGCAGCGCGTGGCTCTGGCCCGGGCGCTGGCCAGCAAGCCCCAGGTGCTGCTGTGCGACGAACCCACCAGCGCCCTGGACCCGCTGACCACCAAGAGCGTGCTGGAACTTCTCAAGGACATCAACCAGAAGCTGGGCGTCACCATCATCATCATCACCCACGAGCTGGCGGTGGTGCGCAGCATTTGCAACCGCATGGTGGTCATCGACAACGGCCTGTTCGTGGAGCAGGGCGAGACCGCCGAAATTTTTGAAAATCCCCAAAGCGAAGTGGCCCGGCTGCTGCTGGGCAAAGAGGAGGTGTGAGCGGCATGGCACAGTTTTTTGCAGAATACGGCGACCTTCTGCTGGAGGGCACCCTGGAGACCCTTTACATGACCTTTGTGCCCACCCTGGCGGCCTATCTCATCGGCCTGCCTCTGGGCGTTCTGCTCACCACCACCAAGCCCGGCGGCATTATGGCCGCCCCCACCTTCAACGCGGTGTTCGGCTGGCTGGTGAACCTCTTCCGCAGCATTCCCTTTATGATTTTGATCTTCTTCGTTCTGCCGGTCACCCGGCTGATCGTGGGCACCTCCATCGGCGCCACCGCCGCCAACGTGCCCCTGGCCATTGCCGCGGCTCCCTTCGTGGCCCGCATGGTGGAGCAGAGCCTGGAAGAGATCGACCAGGGCGTGGTGGAAGCCGCCCGCTGCATGGGCGCCACCAACTGGCAGATCATCACCCGGGTGCTGCTGGTGGAAAGCGTGCCCAGCCTGCTGCGCGGCCTTTCCATCACCATCATCACCATCTTCGGCTACACCGCCGTCACCGGCGCGGTGGGCGCGGGCGGCCTTGGCAACATCGCCTTCCGCTTCGGCTACCAGCGCTATCAGACCGACGTGATGTACGCCACCGTGGTGCTTGTGGTCATCCTGGTGTGCATTATCCAGAGCGTTTGCAGCTTTTTGGCCCGCAAGTCGGACAAGCGCAACCGCTGATCCCTTTGCTTTAAGGCTGCCCGGCACAGAGGGGTGCCGGGGGCTTTAAGAGATACACTCAACAGAAAAAGGAGAGAGAAGAACATGAAAAAGATCGTTGCACTGGCCCTGACCCTGTGCCTGGCGCTGGGCCTGGCCGCCTGCGGTTCCTCCGGCGAGCAGCTGCAGATCGGCATTCCCGCCGACGCCACCAACGGCGCCCGCGCCCTGCTGCTTCTGCAGGACCTGGGGATCCTCACCCTGAACGACGGCGTGGGCCTGGAGGCCACCGAGCGGGACGTGAAGGACAACCCCCACAACGTGAAGATCGTGGCCATGGAGGCCGCCAACCTGCCCAGCAGCCTGCCTGACCTGGACTTTGCGGTCATCAACGGCAACTATGCCTCCGGCGCCGGCATTGGTGACACCGTTCTGGTGACCGAGGACGCCGAGAGCGTGGCCGCCCAGACCTACGGCAACGTGCTGTGCGTCAAGGAAGGCCGCGAGGAAGAGCCCGCCGTGCAGGCTCTGCTGGCTGCCCTGATGAGCGAGGACACCCAGAACTGGATCGCCGAGAACTACAACGGCGTGGTCATGCCCATGGGCGCGCAGGAGCTGGCCTATCCCGAGATCGCCGAGCCTGTCACCCTGAAGGTGGGCGCTTCCCCCAGCCCCCATGCGGAGATCCTGGAGCATGTGGCTCCCATCCTGGCCGAGCACAACGTCACCCTGGACATCGTGGAGTTTGACGATTACGTAATGCCCAACACCGGCGTGGAAGACGGCAGCCTGGACGTCAACTACTTCCAGCACCAGCCCTATCTGGACGACTTCAATGCCGAGAACGGCACCCACATCGTGAGCGTGGGCGTTGTTCACTACGAGCCCATGGGCCTGTATCCCGGCAAGACCTCCAGCCTGGACGTGTTCAACAAGTAATTTGCTTGCAAAAAGGAGCCTGCGCGCTGCGCAGGCTCCTTTTCTTTTTGTTCACGCCGCGGCGGGCAGCGGGCGGCGCAGGTCCGCCCAGGCCAGCGGCCCCCGGTAGACCACCCGGAACCCCGGCATGCAGGCAAAATCCTGGGGCCGGATGAGGCTGGGGTGGCAGGGCAGCGTGAGCGCCCCGGTGCGCTCCAGCACATCCGCCACGAACTGGCTGCAAAAATATTTGCCCGGCCGCACATGGGGAATGCCCAGCCCCGCCAGGGCAAGACCCAGCACGTCATAGTCCCAGCAGGAGCCGGCGGAGGCCATCACCGTCATCTGCCGCTCGATGGCCTCGTAGGTGGCGCGGCTCACCGGCAGCTCCAGCAAAAGGCTGTCCGCCCCGCCGCAGCGGCCGAACACCCCGGCGTGGATGTTCTCCCGGATGAAGCCGCCGGGCAGCATGAAGGGCTCATAGCGCCGGGCAAAACTGTACATCCGCACAAGGTCCCGGTCCAGCGCGAGGCTGGCATGGGTATATTTGTTCCCGCCCACGCCGTGGAGCAGGCGGGCGAAGAGGGTGTCGGTGCGGGTGAGCAGGATGTAAACACAGGGCATGGGGGTTCTCCTTTTCCAGGGCAGCGCTTGCCGGTTTTGACGTCTTGTTTATAAAACGAGAGACCCGCCCCGTTTTTTTCAACGCCGCTGGATTTGACAACCGCCCCGCGCCGCCACTATAATGGAGGAAATCTCCCCGCCGAAGGAGGGTTTTGCCATGCGCCATCTGGGCACCGTGCCCCTGAAAACGGACCGCCTTGTGCTGGACCGGCTGACCGCCGCGGACGCGGAAGAGATGTTCCAAAACTGGGCGGGCGACGAGTCCGTGGCCCGGTTCATGCGCTGGCCCGCCCACAAAGACAGCCTGGAGACCTTTCAGCTGCTGGCCGGCTGGGAGTGCCTTTATTCCAGCGCCGATTACTACAACTGGGCCATCCGCCGCCGTGCCGACGGCACGCTGATGGGCACCATCGGCTTTGTTTTGGGCGAAGAGCAGGCCCCGGAAGCCTGGCGCGCGCCGGGCCTTGATTTTTCCTCCGGCGTGTGGGAGCCGGGCTACTGCCTGGGCCGGGCCTTCTGGGGCCGGGGCTACGCCACCGAAGCGCTGAAGGCGGTGCGGGACTTCTGGTTCGACGAGGTGGGCGGCGCCTGGCTGGGCTGCTGCCACGCGGTGGAAAACCCCGCCAGCGGCCGGGTGATGGAAAAGGCGGGCTGGAACTACGACCATGACGCGGTGTATCACAAGGCCGACGGCACGCCGGTGGCCTGCCGCACATACTATCTCAAGAAGGAAGAAAGGCCGAAAGACCTTTGAGGTGAAACAATGAGCGAACAGATCACACAGAGCACCCCGCCGGTGAAGGTGCTGCTTTTGGGGCTGGACATGGGCCAGTTTGACGCCGAGCGAAGCATGGACGAACTGGCGGCGCTGTGCGAAGCGAACAACATGGAGGCGGTGGCCAGTCTCATTCAGAAAAAGGACGCCCCCGAGGCGGGCACCGTTCTGGGCGAGGGCAAGCTGGCGGAAGCGCGCCTTACCTGCGAAAACCTCTCCGCCGAGGCCGCCGTGTTTGACGGCGAACTCACCGGCAGCCAGCTGCGCAACATCTCCGACGCGCTGGGCGTGGAGGTCATCGACCGCACCATGCTCATTCTGGAAATTTTCCGCAGCCGGGCGGTCACCGGCGAGGGCAAGGTGCAGACGGAACTGGCCCTTCTGCGCTACCGTCTGCCCCGGCTTGCCGGCCTGGGCGAATCTTTGAGCCGCCAGGGCGGCGGCGGCGGTGGCGGCGGCGGCGCGCGGCGCGGCGCCGGCGAGAGCAAGCTGGAATACGACCGCCGCCATGTGCGCCGGCGTATCGAGGCACTGGAACAAAAACTGGCGGAGCTGGAAAAGCGCCGGGGCGAAAACCGCCGCGCCCGCCAGCGGGCAGGCACCCCGGTGGTGAGCCTGGTGGGCTACACCAACGTGGGCAAATCCAGCCTTTTGAACGCTTTGTGCGGCGCGGACGCCCTGGAGGCGGACATGCTCTTCGCCACCCTGGACCCCACCGCCCGCAAGCTGACCCTGCCCAGCGGCCTCAATGTCATCGCGGTGGACACAGTCGGCTTTGTGAGCCGCCTGCCCCACAAGCTGGTGGAGGCTTTCAAGAGCACGCTGGAGGAGGCCGCCTATTCCGACGTGATCGTGAAGGTGGCGGACGCCGCCGACGACGAGCGGGAAACGCAGCTGGAGGTGACCGACCAGGTGCTGGCGGAGCTGGGCTGTGAGGACATCCCTCAGATCACCGTCTACAACAAGTGCGACAAGGCGGGGGCGGTGCCCTTCCAGCCGGGGGTGCTGCTCACCAGCGCCCGCACCGGCCGCGGGCTGGACGCTCTGCTGCAAAAGCTGGACGAAGCGCTGGCGGACCGGGTGCGCGCGGTGAAAATGCTGCTGCCCTACGACAAGCTCTCCCTGGCCGAGGCCATGCGCAGCCGGGGCAGCGTCACGGTGGAGGACTACCGGGAGGACGGCGTTTGGTTCGAGGGCTTTGTCAAAAGCACCGATCTGCACATCTATCTGCCCTATCTGGTGAAATAACAAAGCGGGCCCCGCTTGGCCGGGGCCCGCTTCTTTTTTCCATAACGCAGCAAGACCCGCCTTTCGGCGGGTCTTGCTGCATAGAGGGGTGGGAAAGTATAAATAAGGTGAGAAAGCATTTTTATAAACACCCGGTGGGGTGCTGTGGTTATTATTATACGGGTTTGCCTTTATATGTCAAATTAAAAATCCCGGATTTTCTTTTTGATTTTTATTTACAATTCCAAAATTTATTTATATAATTAAGTCAGTTTCAAAATCCACCCCCCGTTTTTTATTTTGTTAATTTTTACAGCCAAAACCCTTTAAATTATCAGTTTTTTATCACTATTGTCACTTTGTCGACGGGAGGCAGACACTATGGACAAACTGGACAAAAAGATCCTCGGCCTTTTGGCACAAAACGCAAGAATGTCGGTGAAAGAGATCGCAGAGCACGTTTCCCTCACCAGCCCGGCGGTGTCCAGCCGCATTCACCGGATGGAAAAGGAGGGCGTGATCGGCGGCTACACAGTGTTGCTGAAAAGCCCCGAGAGCCAGCAGACGGTGAACGCCCTCATCAGTGTGTCGGTTTCTCCTGCCGGACGGGATGAATTTCTGGCAGCCGTGAATGGCGAACGGCAGGTGACCCAGTGCTTCCACGTCACCGGCAGCCACAGCTACATCGTAAAGGTGGCCTGCGACACCATGCAGTCGCTGGAGCACCTCATCACCCGCTGCCAGCGCTCCGGCCCCACCAGCACCCAGATCATCCTGTCCACCCCGGTGGACCGCCGGCCCGACCCCATGGGCGCACCGGTGCAATAATCCGCCCGGCCCGCGCGTTTATGTATCAAAGGCCCCATCTTGGGGCACAGTATCCGAAAAAGGAGTTTTTGATAATGAAACGTATTTTCAGCCTGATGGCTGTCTGCCTGCTTGCCCTGGGCCTTGCCGCCTGCGGCTCCTCCCCTGCTTTCTCCGGCGAACCGAAGGACTATGTGACCATTCTCACCGAGGCCCGCCCCGCCGAGGACAATGAGAGCCTGGTCATCTTCCACCTGAAGGACGGCGTCTACACCGCCACCGGCGGCTATGCCAGCGACCTGACCGAAGAGGATGTGGCCAGCCAGGGCGCCATGTGCCTGCAGGTGCTGGGCCTCACCGAAGAGGACGTGGAAGAGGCCGTGTTCAGCGTGAGCATGATGAACGTGCAGTCCTATGGCCTGGCCATCGTCAAGCCCGCCGACGGCAAGGAGGCCGCCGTGACCGAGGGCCTGCAGACCTTCATCGACGGCCAGAAGGCCGCCCAGGAGAACTATCTGGCCGACCAGTACGCCATTGCCAAGGCCGCCAAGCTGGACACCGTGAAGTCCGGCGAGGTGGTGCTGGTGATGTGCGAAAACCAGGACACCGTGTTCTCCTCCATCAAGGACGCGCTGGCGTAACACCGCAGCCTGCCGCCGCCCGGGCGTTGCCCCGGGCGGCGTTTTTTGGTATAATGGGGCAGGCGGGGCCTGCCCCGCCGAACTTTTGCAACGAAAGGCGGCGCGCCATGAAAGCCACCGTTGTGATCCCCAATCTGAACGGCGCGGGCTGGCTGCGGGACTCCATCGAGTCCGTCTGGGCCCAGACCGAACAGGATTTTGAACTCATCGTGGTGGACAACGGCTCCACCGACGAAAGCCTTGCCATCGCCCGCAGCTATGTGGGCCGGGCAAACTACACCCTCATCGAAAACGCCGAAAACACCGGCTTCTCCTACGCGGTGAACCAGGGCATCCGTGCCGCGAAGGGCGAGTTTGTGGCGCTGTTCAACAACGATGCCTTCGCCGAGCCGGACTGGCTGGCCAATCTGCTGGCGGCGGCCCAGGCAGACGAGCGCATTTTTGCGGTGAGCAGCCTGATGATCCGCCATTTTGAGCGGGACCTGGCCGACGACGCGGGCGACTACGTCACCATTCTGGGCTTTGCCTGCAAGCGGGGCGACGGCATGAAGGTCAGCCGCTATCAAAAGCCGGGCCGGGTGTTCTCTGCCTGCGGCGGCGCGGCCCTTTACCGCAAGAGCATTCTGGACAAGATCGGTCTGTTCGACGAGCACTTCTTCGCCTACTTCGAGGACGTGGACATCAGCTGGCGGGCCAACAGCCTGGGCTACAAAAACGTCTACTGCCCCACCGCCCGGTGCTACCACATCTGCGGCGCCACCACCGGCGCGGTGCGCTACAACCCCTTCAAAAGCGTGCAGAGCGGGCGCAACAGCATTCTGCTGCCCTATAAAAACATGCCCATCCTGATGTTTTTGCTCAATCTGCCCTTTTTGGCGCTGGGCTATCTGATGAAGGCGGTGATGTTCCGGCTGCGGGGCTACGGCCCGGCCTACTTTCAGGGCTTCAAGGAGGCGCTGAAGGTCATGGGCAAGCTGGACAAGCCCAAGTTCCGCTTCAAAAATCTGCCCAACTACGTGCTCATCCAGCTGTGGCTGGCGGTGGACACCGTGCGCTACTTCATCTACCGCGCCCAGCGCGCTTTGCACATCACCTGAATTTTTCCCCTGCCCTTTCTCGGGCGGGGGAGTTTTTTTGCCCCCGCCCGCCTTCTTCCCTTCCGCCGCCTTTCCCCTCTCCCCGGCGCTTCCGAACATTTTGACAAAAAAAGTTGTCAAACCCTATTGACAAAGAAAATTGTCATGCTATACTGATATTGACAATGATATTTGTCAATTTGACAATTACCTTTTGCACACCATGAAAGGAGGCCGCCTATGCCGCTGGCAAACCGCGTGAAGGAGCTGCGGGCTGCGAAGGGGCTGAACCAGCAGGAGCTGGGCGCGCTGGTGGGGGCGTCCCGCCAGACGGTGAGCCTGATCGAGCGGGGGGACTACAACCCCTCCGTGACGCTGGCTCTGCGCATCGCCCGGGTGTTTTCGGTGCCCGTGGAAGAGGTATTCACATTGACCGGGGAGGGAACGGAATGAACAAGCAGGCCAAAACGCCCAAAACGAGCAGGGGCGTCTACATCAAATTCACCCTTATCATGATCGCCAGCGCCCTGACGGGCGCCCTCATCAGCATCTTCCTGCTGGGCCGCGAGGACGGGCTGATGCAGCTGGCCCAGCAAGCCGGCGACTGCCTCACGCAGGCCGGCCCCTGGCTGATGGCGCTGGGCCTTGCGCCCTGCGCCGCGGCTCACGGGCTGTACCTGGCCGGCCAAAAGGCCGCCGCCCGGGCCGGCGAGGACGACGAAGCCTTTGAGGCGGCGAACCGGCGGCTGAGCCTTTCCATGGTCTTTTCGGCGGTGGCGATGCCCTGGGTGATGCTCACCTCATGCCTTGCGGTGCCCGCCGTGACCCTGTGGGAAAGCGCCGTCCCCGCCCTGGCGGTGGTGCCGCTTATGATCGCCGAACTGGCCTGGAGCTACGGGCTGCAGGCGGCGGTGGTGCGGGCCGAGCAGCGCCTTGCGCCGGAAAAGCGGGGCAACGTGTTCGACATCCGCTTTCAAAAAGACTGGTACGACAGCTGCGACGAGGCCGAGCGCCAGCGCATCGGCGAGTGCGGCTACCACACCTACACCGTCATGAACAAAATCTACCCCTTCGCCATGCTGGCGGCGCTGCTGGCGGTGATGTACGGCGGCGCCAGCGTGCTGTGGGCAGTGATGCTGGGCGGGCTGTGGCTCACCCAGACCCTGACCTACCTTTTGCGGGCCCATGCGCTGGATAGCGGCCGGGCCAAAACCGAATGAAACAGGAGGAACCAGACGATGAAATGGACCAAAACGGAAAAACGGCAGCTTGCCATCTTTTTTGCGGTGGCCTTCGGCGCGCCCTGTCTGATGGGCGTGGCGATGGCCCTGGTGCACAGCATGGGGGGCAGCACCGCGGTGTTTGCCAACGCCCAGATGTTCTACCCCGCCGCCGGCGCGATGCTGGCGCTGCTCGTCACCCGCCGGGGCGATAAGCTTCTGCCCCGCCGGTTCTACTTCGGCTTTCTGGCCCTCACGGCGGTGATGGCGGCCGTCTCGATGGCCACCTTCATGCAGCCGGAGACGGCGCTGCTGCTCGCCAACCTCGTCATCATTCTGGGCAGCCTGGTGTGCCTTGTGCTTCATTTCCTGGACGGCAGGGCCCGCCGCACCGCCGGCGGCCTGCGCCTTGGCGGCGCCGGCGGCGGCAGGGCCATCGTGCTCACGGTGCTGCTGTTCCTGGCTTTGTATCTGGGGCGCTATGCCATCCTCATCGCCGTCTCCAAGCTGGCCGACCCCTCCGCCACCCTGGCGGACATGGGCTTTACCACCGACTGGCTCTATCTGGGCATCAATCTGGCTGTCCTGCCGCTGAATTTCTTTCTGGTCTACACCCCCTTTCTGGGCGAGGAATACGGCTGGCGCGCCTTTTTGCAGCCTCTTCTGCAAAAGCGGTTCGGCCCCCGGCGGGGCGTGCTGGCGCTGGGCGTTTTGTGGGGGGTTTGGCACCTGCCGCTGAACATCTTTTTCTACAGCCCCAGCACCTGGCTGCAGAGCCTTGTCAATCAGATCGTGCTCTGCGTGTGCCTGGCGGCCTTCTTCGGCTATGCCCAGCACAAGACCCGCACCGTGTGGGTACCGGTGGTGCTGCACTATCTGAACAACAACCTCATCGCCGTGTTTGCCGGCACCACCTCCGTCATCGAGAACCAGGTCATCGGCTGGGCCGACGTGGCGGTGGGCGCCGTGCTGCTGGCGGCCCTCTATCTGCCCAGCCTGGCCAGCCGCTTCTGGAAAGAGCCGCTGCCCTGCCTGCCGTTGGACGCCCCCGCGGAGCCTGCGGCCCCCGCCGCAAACGCCGAAGCGCCCGAAGCCGGCAATCAGCCGCCCCAGTATGGGCCTTTGAACTGAACGCAAAAAAAGAACGCCCCGCGGGGCGTTCTTTTTTTGCGTCTTTTTAGTCGCCGTCTTTCAGGATGCAGGCGTCCCGGTCGGGGCCCACCGAGATGTAGCGGATGGGCCGGCCCACCGCCTTTTCGATGTAGCGCACGTAGTCTTTCGCCGCCTGGGGCAGCTCGGCCCAGCGGCGGCAGCCGCTGATGTCGCAGCGCCAGCCGGGCAGGGTCCTGACCACGGGCTTCGCGTTGTCCAGCTGGGTGCCCATGGGGAAGCGGCCGGTCTCCTTGCCGTCCACCAGATACTTCTCCACCACCGGCACCTGGTCCATATAGTCCAGCACGTCCAGCAGGGTCAGAGCCAGCTCGTCCGCACCCTGGCAGTTCGCGCCGTAGCGGCTGGCCACCACGTCGAAGGGACCCACCCGCCGGGGCCGGCCGGTGGCCGCGCCGTACTCGTGGCCCGCCTCCCGCAGCAGGTGCTTTTCTTCCTCGGTCATGGCCAGCTCGGCGGTGAAGGGGCCCTCGCCCACGCAGGAGGAGTAAGCCTTCATAATGCCAATGCTCTTGTCCAGCTTGTGGCCGGGCAGCCCCGCGCCGATGGGGGCGTAGGCGCCGATGACATTGGAGGAGCTGGTGTAGGGGTAGATACCGAAGTCGATGTCCCGCAGAGCGCCCAACTGAGCCTCAAACAGAATTTTCTTGCCCGCGTCGTCCGCCTCGGCAAGATAAGCGCCGGTGTCGCAGACATAGTCCCGGAACACTTCGCCGTACTTTTTGCACCAGGCCCAGGCTTCTTCCAGGTCGATGGGCTTTGCACCGTAGACCCGCTCCAGGGTCAGGTTCTTCCACTCCACAATGGTGGCCAGGTGGCGCTTGCGGCCTTCGTCCAGGTGCACCAGATCCCCCATGCGCAGGGTCTTTTTCATGTATTTGTCGCCGTAGGCGTAGGCAATACCCCGCCGGGTGGAACCGAACTGGCTACCGCTGGCGGAAAGCCGGTCTTCCTCCAGCCCGTCCTCAGCCACATGCCAGGGCATGCAGACGGTGGCCCGGTCGCTGATCTTCAGGTTTTCGGGGCTGATCTGAATGCCCTGCTCCCGCAGAGCGGCGATCTCCTTTTCCAGATGGGCCGGGTCGATGACCATGCCGCCGCCCATCACGCACACCACGCCGGGCCGCAGAATGCCCGAGGGCAGCAGATTCAGGATGAACTTGCCCCGCTCGTTCTTCACGGTATGGCCCGCGTTGTTGCCGCCCTGATACCGGGCCACGATGTCATAGTCGCGGCTGAGCAGGTCCACCATACGGCCCTTGCCCTCGTCGCCCCAGTTAACGCCAGTGATCGCTGTCAACATGTCTGTTTCCCCTTTTCCCCGTTTTGAATATAGTATGTCCGAAAAAAAATACAGCGGCTGACGGATCGTGAGATCCGGCAGCCGCTGCATACCCTTTTTCACGCAGATTAGAATACCACCCCAAAACGCGAATGTCAACAGTTTTTTGCGCCTCATATCCCGCCGCGCCCCCGCATATACATTCTGCGTGAGAACACATCACGGGGAGTGACGCTGTGTGAAAGGGAACATCGACGAGCGTGCCACGCAGTTGGCGCTGTACATCATCGAACACCGTGCCACCGTGCGCAGCGCCGCCGTCGCCTTCGGCGTCAGCAAGTCCACGGTGCACAAGGATGTGACCACCCGGCTGGAGCGGCTCAACCCGCAGCTGTTCCGCCAGGTGCAAAAGGTGCTGGGGGCCAACAAGGCCGAACGGCACCTGCGGGGCGGAGCGGCCACCCGGCTGAAATATTCCCGCGGATGAACGCCTCTGCGTTTCACAAAAAGAGCGGGCCCGGTGCGTGCTGACCGGGCCCGCCTTTTTTATTGTTCCAACTCCCGCGCGGCCAGCGCCAGCAGCTTGCGGATGGGCAGCTTCTGGGGGCAGGCCTTTTCGCAGGCGCCGCAGCCCACGCAGGCCGACGCCTCGCCGCCGGGCACCGCGGCATAGCGGGCAGCCGCGTCCTGTTCGCCCCGCAGGCGGGCGTTGTAGGCCGCGAAGCGGTCCGGGATACGGATGGCCGCCGGGCAGCCGGAGGTGCAGTAGCCGCAGGCGGTGCACTGCACCAGCTGTTCTTTGGTGAGGATACGCCGCAGCGGCTCCACCGCCGCCCGTTCCTCGCCGGAAAGAGGCGCGGGCGAAGCCATCACCCGCAGGTTTTCTTCCATCTGCTCCGGGCTGCTCATGCCCGAAAGCACCATCTTCACCCCTTCAAAATCGGCGGCAAAGCGCAGGGCGAAGGCTGCCGGGCTGCTGCCGCTCACCTTTGCCAGCAGTTCCCGGGCCTCGCCGGGCAGCTGCGCCAGCCGCCCGCCCCGCACCGGCTCCATCACCACCACCGGCTTTTGGTGGCGGCGGCAGACCTCGTAGCAGGCGCGGCTCTGCACCTGGGGGTCCTCGTAGTCCAGATAATTGAACTGCAGCTGCACGAAGTCCAGCTGGGGATACTCGGTGAGGATACGTTCCAGCACCTCGGCGGTATCGTGGAAGGAAATTCCCACATGACGCACCTTTCCCTCCGCCTTCAAGGCGAAGGCCGTCTCATAGGCGCGGCAGCTCTTGTAGAACTCAAAACGCCCGGCGCTCTGGGCATGCATGAGATACATGTCGAAATACTCCACGCCGCAGGCTTCCAGCTGTTTTTCAAACAGGGGCCGGATGTCCTGTTCCTTCTCAAAGAAGGGAGGCGAGAGCTTGTCCGCCAAAATGTACTTCTTCCGGGGGTACCGGCTGGTGAGAGCCGCCTTCAGCGCCGCCTCGCTCTGGCCGTCGTGGTAGCCGTGGGCGGTGTCGAAATAGCAAAAACCCGCCGCCAAAAAAGCGTCCACCATGCGGCTGGCGGTCTCGACGTCCACCTCTTCCCCCTTCATGGGCAGGCGCATGAAGCCAAAGCCCAGTTTTTTATCCGCGGGTCCGAACACAGGGCATTCCTCCTCTGGTCTGGTCTTTTCTTTATTATACCTGCCTGCGCGCCGGTTGGCAACGCGGTGCCCTTTGTGATAAAATTACGGTAAACAAGGGCGCGTTGCCCTATACTGAATTCAAACGACATCGGGCAAGGAGGCGCGTTTTTTATGAGTGAAGCCATGTTGGACTGCGCGGTGGTGGGCGGAGGGCCCGCCGGGCTTTCTGCAGCCATCAACCTGCACCAGCGGGGCAAGAGCGTCCGGGTGCTGGGCGCGGGGGCGGGCCTGCTGGCCAAAGCCGAGCGGGTGGACAACTACCTGGGCCTGCCGGGGCTTTCCGGCAGCGAAATGCTGGCGGCCTTTGCCGACCACGCCAAATCGCTGGGGATCACCCCGGAGCCGGGCCGGGTGGCCAACGTGCTGCCCATGGGCGACCGCTTCATGCTGAACTTTGACGGCAACATTCTGGAAGCCCGCACGGTCATTCTGGCCGGCGGCGTGGCCAAGGCCAAGCCCATCGAGGGCGAGAGCGAGTTTTTGGGCCGGGGCGTTTCCTACTGCGCCACCTGCGACGGAATGCTTTACCGGGGCCGTGAGGTGGCGGTGTGGGGCCTTTCCCCCGAGGCCGCCGGCGAGGCCAACTTCCTTGCCTCCATCGGCTGCAAGGTGCGCTTTGTTTCCCCCAAGCGCCCGCCGGAGCTGAACGAGGCCATCGAGCACCTGCCCGGCGCGGTGCAGGCGGTGGGCGGCGGCCAGACGGTGGAATGGATGAAGGTCGCGGGCAAAGAACTGCCCATCCAGGGCCTGTTCATCCTGCGCAGCGCCATTGCGCCGGACACCCTGCTGCCGGGCCTTGCCATCGAGGACGGCTTTGTGAAGGTGGACCGCCGCATGGCCACCAACATCGAGGGCGCCTTTGCCGCCGGGGACATCGCCGGCGCACCGCTGCAGGTGGCGAAGGCGGTGGGCGAAGGGCTCATCGCGGGGCTTTCCGCCGCGGAGTATCTGGACAAACTGTGATTTGTGCAAAAACGGGGCCGTCCCTGCGGGGCGGCCCTGTTTTCTTTGGGCCAAGCCGCGTTTTGTGTTTACTCTTTTGGCATTCTATGCTATGTTTAAAGCAAGGAACACCTCTTTCGAAAAAGGAAAAGGAGACCCGCTTATGAACATCCGGATCCCAAAGCTTTTCCTGGCCCTGGTGCTGGCTCTGGCATTGTGCGCCTGTTCCCCCAAGGAAGCGGCGCCTCAAACGGCAGAGGCCGCCGGCGAAGCCTTTCTGACGGAATTCTTCACCGCCAACGCCGATGGCCGCTATGCTACGTTCTCCCGGGCTTCCGCCATAGACGAGGCCGCCGTCACGGCCTATTATGAAGGGCTTGCCCCCTATGTCAGCCCGGATACCCTCGACTTGCTTGTCGCCAACCGCACCCTGAGCCGGTACGACGAGTTTTACGCGGGCAAACAGGTGGAGGTGGCCGAAGTCCGGCTGGAGCGGACGGAGGGTGACGATTTTGATTTCACCGTCAGCCTGACCGTGGACGGCGAGGCTCAGGAACACACGGGCCAGCTTTCGGCAGAGCCGCTGGACGGCGGTTATGCCGTGACCCGTTTTTACTGCGGAGGGATGTGACCTCCCCCCGCTCCATCAAACCTGCGACACGCACAAAAAAGAGGCCGCCCGGCAGGGCGGCCTCTTTTTTGATTTGTTCTGAACGCCTTACATCAGGCTGCGGTAGAGAGCGGCGATCTCCTCCACGCTGGTGTCCCGGGGATTGCCGGGGCGGCAGGCGTCGGCGTAGGCGGACTCGGAGAGGAACTGCACGTCCTCTTCCTTCACGATGGCCTTCAGGTCGGCGGGAATGCCCACGTCCTGGCTCAGCTGCTTCACAGCGGCGCAGGCGGCCTTGCGGGCCTCGTCCAGGGTCATGGCGTCCACGCCTTCCACGCCCATGGCCTTGGCGATGTCGCGGTACTTTTCGCCGGTGGCGGGGGCGTTGTATTCCATGATGGTGGGCAGCAGGATGGCATTGGCCACGCCGTGGGGGGTGTCGTAGACAGCGCCCAGGCTGTGGGCCATAGAGTGCACAATGCCCAGACCCACGTTGGAGAAGCCCTGGCCCGCGATGTACTGGGCCAGCGCCATGCCCTCACGGCCCTCGGGAGTGCCGGCCACGGCGCCCCGCAGGTGCTTGGAAATGAGCTCGATGGCCTTGAGATGGAACATGTCGGTCATCTCCCAGGCGCCCTTGGTGATGTAGCCCTCAATGGCGTGGGTCAGCGCGTCCATACCGGTGGCGGCGGTGAGGCCCTTGGGCATGGTCGCCATCATGTCCGGGTCGACCACGGCGACCTCGGGGATGTCGTTGGTGTCCACGCAGACGAACTTGCGCTTTTTCTCCACGTCGGTGATGACGTAGTTGATGGTCACCTCAGCGGCGGTGCCTGCGGTGGTGGGCACGGCGATGGTGAACACCGCGTGCTTCTTGGTGGGGGCCACGCCCTCCAGGCTGCGCACGTCGGCAAACTCGGGGTTATTGACAATGATACCGATGGCCTTGGCAGTGTCCATGGAGGAACCGCCGCCGATGGTCACGATGCAGTCAGCGCCGCTGGCCTGGTAGGCAGCCACACCGGTCTGGACGTTCTCGATGGTGGGGTTGGGCTTGATGTCGCTGTAGACGCTGTAGGCAAAGCCGGCGGCGTCCAGCAGGTCGGTGACCTTTTTGGTCACACCGAACTTCACCAGGTCGGGGTCAGAGCAGACGAAAGCCTTTTTGTAGCCGCGGGCGGTCAGCTCGGGAACGATGTTCTCGATGGCACCCTTGCCATGATAGGAAATGGTGTTCAGAACGATACGGTTAGCCATTGGTATCCTCTCCTTTTCAGGTCAAACGAAACGTTTGTCGGGCGAAACGTTTCCGCCCGTTACAAGTATAACAATCTAATCGTCCCAGAGCAAGGGAGCGTTTCGCATGAAAAAGTCAAAAAATTTTTGGTGGCTTTGCAATATTTTCCTTTGTCCGGGTGTTTACTCTGTGCCGGCGGGGAACACTAACCCCACACCCGGCCGCACATTTCTTTATTATAAGGAGTCAAACACATGAAAAAACTTGCTTTGAGCCTCGCTCTCATCATGGCTGTGGCCGCCTTTGCCGGCTGCTCTTCCGCCCCCTCTTCTTCCGCTCCTTCCTCTGCGCCCAGCAGCTCCGCTCCGGCTTCCGAGCCCGCCTCTGAGCCTGCTTCCGAGCCTTCTTCCGAGTCTGCCGCTGCCGGCGACGTGACCCTGTCCAGCAGCCTGTCCGACATCATGGACACCGTTCTGGCCAGTGTGCCCGAGGACCAGATGCCCATGCTGATGCCCGCCGACCTGAACGGCGGCGAGAAGTACACCGCTCTCACCGAGGAGAACTCCGAGTACAACCTGGGCGTGACCAATGACCGCTATGCCGAGGGCATTGCCGCCGACGCCGCCATGACCTCTGTGCCCTTCTCCGTCTGCCTGGTGCGTGCCAACAGCGCCGAGGAGGCCGAGCAGCTGGCCGCCGACATCGAGGCCAATGCCGATCCCCGCAAGTGGATCTGCGTTGAGGCCGAGAGCAAGATCGTGGACTACTCCGGCGACGTGGTCATCCTCATCATGACCGGCGCCGACAGCGCTGAGGCGATCCACGCGGCTTTCACCGCGCTGGCTGAGTAAGCCGTGAACCGCAAACTCGTATTCGCAGCCGCGGGGCTTTGCCTCGCGGCTGCCGCCGTGACTGCCCTTGCCGCGGCAAACGGCCTGTTCAACAGCGGCAAGCGCCCCGACGAGAACGGCATGTACACCGCCCAGGGCCACTGGGTGGAGGCGCTGGGCGAGGCGGACACCGAAAGCGCCGCCCGCTTTGCCGAAAAGCTGAAAAATCTGAAGGCCGACCTGCTCACCGGGGACAACCGCGCCTTTTACGCCATCGTGCCGGACAAGGGCTATTACCTGCCCGGCGAGGTGACGCCCGCCACCGACTACGCGGCCCTGTTCGCCGCGGCGGACGAGGGTCTGGCAGACAGCGGCATTGAAAAAATCGACCTGACCGGGGCACTGACGCTGGAGGACTATTACTTCACCGACAGCCACTGGCGGCAGGAGCGCCTTGGCGGCGTGGTGGCCGCGCTGGGCGAGACCATGGGCTTTTCGGCGGACATGAACAGCTTCGACCCGGTGACGGTGGAGGGCTTCATCGGCGCCTACGGCAAGTACGGCGCGGACGTGCCGGAAGAACTGACCTACATGGTCAGCGACGCCACCGTGGCCGCCGTGTGCGACAACTACCAGTACCCCGACTCCACCGCCGTCTACGACCTGGCGCGGCTGGACACCGACGTGCCCTACGACGTATTCCTCAGCGGGGCCAGCCCCCTCATCACCGTGGAAAGCCCTCTGGCGGCCACCGACAAGGAGCTGGTGGTGTTCCGGGATTCCTATGCCAGCAGCCTTGTGCCGCTGCTTCTGGGCCAGTACCGCAAGGTCACGCTGGTGGACATCCGCTACATGGTCAGCGGCCTTGTGCCCCAGTATGTGGAGTTCACAAACCAGGACGTGCTGTTTTTGTACAGCACCTATGTGGTGAACCAGAGCGCCATGCTGCGCTGAACCCCCTGCGCGATTTGACAAAGACCGGCGTTTTGCTCCCGAAAATTTCGGGGCAAAACGCCGAACTTTTTTTGCCCGGGGTTGCAATCCCCGCCGGGCTGTGCAATACTTGTGTGTAATACCAAAAGGGAGGTGGGTCGAATGGGCTGCGCCCGGTGTGATGTATATCGTTTTGGCGGCAGGCATTTGGCCTGCCGCCTTTCGCTTTATCATGGCACTGTCGTGCAGTGCATGGAGGGGAGGGATCGCCCGTGAAAGGCTTCATTCTGCCCTCACGGGGAAAAAACATTCTGCTGGTGCTGGCAGGCAACGCCTTGTACGCCCTTGCGGTGGACATGTTCGTGCTGCCCTGCGGGCTCATCACCGGCGGCACCACGGGTCTGGCGCTGGCCGCCCGCTACTGGTTCGATGTGCCGGTGGCCGGGTTCGTGCTGGTGTCCAACATCATCATGTTCGTGGTGGGGGCGCTGGCCATGGGCCGGTGGTTCGCCTTCAACACGGCGCTGTCCACCTTCTGCTACCCGCTGTTTCTGGACCTGTTTGCCCGTATTCCCGGCATTGACGGCTTCACCCGTGACCCCATGCTGGGCACCATCTTTGCCGGTGTGCTCATCGGCGTGGCCATCGGGCTGGTGATCGGCGCGGGAGCCTCCAGCGGCGGCATGGACATCCCCCCCATCGTGCTGAACAAATACTTCGGCCTGCCGGTGGGCGCGGTGATGTACCTTCTGGATTTTCTCATCCTCATCGGTCAGATGGTCTTTGCCGACAAGGAGCAGATCCTCTACGGCATTCTGCTGGTGCTGCTTTACACCGTCATTCTGGAAAAAGTTTCGGTGATGGGGCATTCCAAGGTGCAGGTGAAGATCCTCAGCGAAAAGAACGACGACATCCGCCGCATTATCCTGCGGGTGCTGGACCGGGGCTGCACGGTGCTGCACGCCCAGACCGGCTACACCCAGACCGAGCGGGACATGCTGCTGACGGTGGTGACCAACCGGGAACTGGCAAAGCTGAACCACCTGGTGCTGGAGACAGACCCTCAGGCGTTTATCGTCATCAGTTCGGTGAACGAGGTGCACGGCCGGGGCTTCACCCTCCAAAAGATCTACAAATAATCGGCGCTGCGCCGGGCGAAGAAACGCGTCCGGCGCTCTTTGCGCCTTCAAGGCGGTGTTTTGTGTGAGAATGGAAAACGACCTGGGGCGCGACCCCATTCGCCAGCTGGTGCTGCGCATTGCCCTGCCCAGCATGCTGGCCCAGTTCGTGAGCGTGCTCTACAGCGTGGTGGACCGCATGTACATCGGCAACATCCCCGAGGTGGGCAATCTGGCCCTGGCGGGGGCGGGCGTTTGCGGCCCCATCGTGACCATGATCGGCTCGGTGGCCTTTCTGGTGGGCGTGGGCGGTTCGCCGCTGGTGAGCATTCGCATGGGCGCGGGCGACAACGAGGGCGCCCGCCGCATTCTGGCCAACTGTTTCGTGCTGCTTTGCGGGCTGGCGGCGGCGCTGATGGCGCTGGCCTACGCCACCCGGCGGCCGGTGCTGCTGCTCTTTGGCGCCAGCGAGGCCAGCCTGCCCTATGCCGAGAGCTACTACACGGTGTATCTGGCGGGCACCCTCTTCGCCCTGCTGGCCACCGGCATGAACCAGTTCATCATCTGCCAGGGTTTTGCCAAAAAAGGCATGCTCTCGGTGCTGCTGGGCGCGGTGCTGAACATCCTGCTGGACCCGGTGTTCATCTTTGTGCTGGGCATGGGCGTGTCCGGCGCGGCGCTGGCCACCGTGCTCAGCCAGCTGGCCAGCTGTATCTTTGTGCTGGTGTTCCTGTTTGGCCGCCAGCCCCCCATCCGCATTACCTTCGGCGGCTACAGCGCCCGCATTATGGGCCGGGTGATGGCCACCGGCTTCACCCCCTTCGTCATCATCGCCTTCGACAATGTGATGATCATTGCCCTCAACTCCCTGCTTCAAAAGTACGGCGGCGCGGCGCAGGGCGACCTGCTGGTGGCGGCAGCCACCATCTCCCAGAGCTTTATGCTGGTGGTCACCATGCCGCTGGGCGGCATTACCGGCGGCACCGGGGCCATTCTGGGCTACAACTACGGCGCGGGCCAGCCAAAGCGCATTCTGGAGGCGCAGAAGTTCATTCTTCTGCTCTCACTGGGCTACACCACGCTGCTGTTCCTCATCGGCCAGTGTGTGCCCGGGCTTTTTGTGTCCATCTTCACCAGCGACCCGCAGGTGGCCCAGCTGGCAGTGCAGGCCATCCGTATCAGCACGCTGGGCGTCATCCTGCTGGGCGTGCAGTACACCATCATCGACGGCTTCACCGGCATGGGCATGATGCAGTATTCCCTGCCCCTCTCCTTCCTGCGCAAGACCATCTACTTCATCCCCCTGTTCATCCTGCCCATGTTTTTCGGCGCCATGTCCACCTTTATGGCCGAGCCCATCTCCGACTTTGTGGCCCCGGCCATCTCGGTCATCGTCTACTGGCGGCGTATCCGCTATGTGGTGGGCCTCAAACAGACCAAAAAAGCCGGGTAACTCCGCCGTGCCGCGGGCCGCTTCCCTGACCGGAGGCGGTCCGCTTTTTTGGCCCTTGACATACTGCATTTTATATGCAACAATAGTTGCATAACATTTGTTGCACATAAGGAAGGTGAGGGCTGTGCCACCTACGGCAAAGGTCACACGGGAGATGATTTTGCAGGCAGTGCTGGATATCACCCGGCGCAAAGGTTTTGAGGCGGTGAACGCCCGAAGCATTGCCGTCCGGCTGGGTTGTTCCACCCGACCCATCTTCACCTGCTACGAAAACATGGAGATGATGAAGGCGGATTTTCTGGAATACGCCTTCGCTTTCTACGAGCAGCAGACGGCGGCCTGGGGCATGAACGAGGAAGCCTGTCTGTCCCTTCCCCTCACCTATCTGCGCTTTGCCCGGGAGGAGCCGCTGCTGTTCCGGGCGCTGTTCATCCGGGACATGGCGCTGGATATGCACCGGGCCGAAGATTTTTACAAGGAACCGGGCAACGGGCGCAAGGCGGAGACTTTTGCCCGCCAGCTGTGCGTGGACGTGCAAGCCGGACGGGAAATTTTTCTGGATTTGTTTCTCTGGGCCCACGGGGCGGCGGTGCTCACCGCCACCGGGAAACTGGATTTGGCCGACGTCGAGGCAAGACGGCGGGTGAAAACGGTGGTGGAAGCTCTGGCGGCTCCGCATCGGTCCTGAGTGGAAGGGAGGTTCACCGTGGAAACACACTATATCCGCGAATTCTACAGCCATTTTGACGAGGACGGGCGGCTGACCTCCCGCCACGGCTCAGTGGAGTTCATCACCACCATGCACTACATCCACCGCTACCTGCAGCCCGGGGCGCGGGTGCTGGAGATCGGTGCGGGCACCGGGCGCTATTCCCACGCGCTGGCCCGGGAAGGCTGCCGGGTGGACGCGGTGGAACTGGTGGAGCACAACATCGAAGTGTTCCGTCAGAACACCATGCCCGGCGAAGCAGTGACGGTCGCCCAGGGCAATGCATTGGACCTGAGCGGCTTTGAGAGCGACAGCTACGACATCACCCTGCTGCTGGGGCCGCTCTACCATCTGTATACGCCGGAGGATAAGCGCCGGGCGTTGGCCGAAGCCATCCGGGTGACCCGCCCGGGAGGCGTTATCTTTGCCGCCTATGTTATCTCGGACGGCTGCTTGCTGGACGAGGGGTTCCGTCACCAAAACATCGACATAGCCCAATACCTTCAGGAAGGCCTGCTGGACCCGGAGACCTTTGCCGCTTTTTCCCAGCCAAAAGACCTGTTTGAGCTGGTGCGCAAGGAGGACGTGGACGCGCTCATGGCCGCCTTTCCCGTGACTCGCCTCCACTACGTGGCCGCCGACGGCTGCGCTCTGCTGCTGCGGGAGGAAGTGGACTGCATGGATGAAGAACAGTTCGGGTTGTTCATGCGCTACCATCTGGCGGTGTGCGAGCGCCCCGACCTGCTGGGTGTGACCAGTCACGCTCTGGACATTTTACGCAAGTAACCCTCTGCCCCGCGCTCTGCGGGGCTTTTTCTTCGCCTCGCAAAAGCTTATTGTGCAAATTTCGTGGAAAAATATCACAATTATTCCACAGCTGCGGCGGCAGAATTTCGTGAAACACGCCGTATTTGACATTTCGTCCGCATTTTTTGTATTTTCAAGTTGTTATTTCCGCTTTGATTTCATATAATGAGTGATAGCGAATCATGGAAGGGAGCGTGCGCTATGCAAATTTGCCGCACCGAAGAACTGTTCGATCTCTCCCACACCCTGGCCGCCCCCCTGTTTGAGGGCAAGGAGTGGCCCTGGCAGGTGCTGGATGAGTTGAAGGATTTTATTCTGAAGCTGGGCGAGAGCCTGCCCGCCGGCGAATACGATCAGCCTCAGCCGGGGGTCTGGGTAGCCAAGAGCGCCAAGGTGGCTCCCACCGCCCTGCTGGGCGCGCCCTGTATCATCGGCCCCGAGGCCGAGGTGCGTCATTGTGCTTTCATCCGGGGCAGCGCCCTGGTGGGCGCGGGCGCCGTGGTGGGCAACAGCGTGGAGCTGAAAAACTGCATTCTCTTTGACGGGGCACAGGTGCCCCACTTCAACTATGTGGGCGATTCCATCCTGGGCTGTAAGGCCCATCTGGGCGCCGGCGCGGTGACCAGCAACCTGAAGAGCGACAAGAGCCTTGTGGTCATCAAAAACGGCGGTGAGCAGCTGCCCACCGGCCGCAAGAAGCTGGGCGCGCTGGTGGGCGACGGGGCCGAAGTGGGCTGCAACAGCGTGCTGTGCCCCGGCTCGGTGCTGGGCCGAGGCTGCCAGGTGTATCCCACCAGCTGTGTGCGGGGCGTCGTTCCCGCCGGGCACATCTACAAAGGGCCGGGCAATCTGGCCAAGCGGGTCTGACCCGCTGAACGCTGAAAGGAGACAATACACATGGGCAGATTATTTGGCACCGACGGCGTGCGCGGCATTGCCGGCGAGGATATGACCTGTGAGCTTGCCATGAACATCGGCCGCGCGGCGGCCACCGTGCTCACCTACGGGCGGCGGCGCCGTCCGCTGGTGGTGCTGGGCAAGGACACCCGCATTTCCAGCGACATGCTGGGCGCGGCGCTGGCGGCGGGCCTGTGCAGCGTGGGGGCGGACGTGATCGACCTGGGCGTGGTGCCCACCCCCGCGGTGGCCTACCTTGTGATGAAATACAAGGCGGACGCCGGCGTGATGATCAGCGCCAGCCACAACCCCTATCCCTTCAACGGTATCAAGATCTTCGGCGGCGAGGGCTTCAAGCTGCCGGACGATTTGGAAGACCAGATCGAGACCCTGATCGAGCAGGGGGATTTTGTGCTGGCCACCGGCGACGGCCTGGGCCAGATCAGCCATTCCACCACCGCCGTGCGGGACTATGTGGAGCACCTGAAAAGCACCATCCCCACCTCGCTGGAAGGCATGAAGATCGTGGTGGACTGCGCCAACGGCTCCGCTTCCGCCACCGCCGGGCAGCTGTTCAGCCAGCTGGGGGCGGACGCGGCCATCCTCTCCGCCGCGCCGGACGGGGTGAACATCAACGAAAACTGCGGCTCCACCCACATGGAGGCCCTGTGCGAAGCGGTGCGCTCCACCCCCGGCGCGGTGGCGGGCGTGGCCTTTGACGGCGACGCCGACCGCTGCCTGTTCGTGGACGAAAACGGCAGCGTGGTGGACGGCGACTTCATCATGGCCATCTGCGGGCTGGATATGCAGCAGCGGGGCAAGCTGCGCCGCAGCACCATCGTGGGCACGGTGCTCACCAATCTGGGGTTTGCCCGCTTCTGTGAAGCCAACGGCATGCACTTTGCCGCCACCAAGGTGGGCGACCGGTATGTTCTGGAGGAGATGGAACAGGAGGGCTACACCCTGGGCGGCGAGCAGAGCGGCCACGTCATCTTCCGGGACTACGCCACCACCGGCGACGGCCAGCTCACCGCCCTGCAGCTGCTGTGCCTGCTGAAGCGGTGCGGCGAGCCTCTCTCCAAACTGGCAAAGGTGATGACCCGCCTGCCTCAGGTGATGGAGAACGTGAAGGTGAGCGCCGCCGGCAAGCTGGAATTCTACAACAACGACGCCATCAAGAACGCCATCCGCGAGAAGAAGGAACTTCTGGGCGACACCGGCCGGGTTCTGGTGCGCGTGAGCGGCACCGAGCCGCTGATCCGGGTGATGGTGGAAGGCCAGGATGAAACGCTCATCCAGTCCATCGCCACCGAGCTGGCCGAACTGGTGCGCAGCGAGCTGGCCTGAAAACAGCCGTTCTCTTCCATAGCAGAAGGCCCCCGGCCGTGCTCAAAAGCACGGCCGGGGGCCTTCCTTTGTCTTTTCGTCCTGGTTCATTCCGCCCGGCTTTCAAACTCCAGGCGCTTTTGCAGATACACCTTGCTGGCGACCGCGCGGGTGGCATGGATGACCACCAGCTGGTCGTCGTCCGCCTCGGGGGCCACAGGATGGCCCTGCGCGGCCTGCTGCAGCGCCGTTTCCAGCTGGGTGCAGAAATAATCGTAGGCGCGCTGCACCTCGCACACCTGGGCCTGCATGCGGATGAGCCGGGCCACCTCCTGAATGCTCAGCACCTGCTTGAGGGCGCAGATGACCAAAAGCTGGGCCACATGGGTGCGGCCGTACTTTTTGTTGGTGGGCGGCTCCATCACCTTCTGCTTGACATAGTTGTTCACCATGGCCTTGGTGAGCAGTTTTTCCTCGCCCGGCGGGCACAGCGGGCTGAACACCTCGTTCAGATACCCGGTGACCTGATCCATGTACAAAGCGATTCCGGGCAGCTGCTCCCACCGGGGGCAGCTGAACTGCATCATCTGCGCCGCCTGTTCGCTGTTTTGAAAGCCCGCTTTCATCGTGCCGCTCTCCCCTCCTGTTTGTTTTTCATGCAATGTTATATATTATACCACATTTTATGTTTTTTTGAAGCACAGGCTTGACGAAGCCGCCGGCTGTGATATGATAAGAAAGGTTTTGCTTTTTTGAGGAGAGAGTATGCAATGCAATTCAAACAACTGTTGCGGCAAAAGTGGGAGCTGGGCCTCAAGCCCTACACCCGCACTTTTCTGATGTGGCTGGTGTGCGCCAGCATTGCCGGCGTGGCCTGCGGCGCGGTGGGCGCGGTGTTTTTCCATCTGGTGAGCTGGGCCACCGGCATGCGTCAGGCGCACCCCTGGCTTTTGTATCTTCTGCCGGTGGGCGGTCTGGTCATCGTGTTCGTGTATCAGACCTGCCGCATGGGCACCGAGCGGGGCACCAACGCGGTGCTGGAGAGCGCCCAGCAGGGCAAGCGCGCGCCGCTGCGGCTCACGCCGCTCATCATCATGGCCACTTTCATCACCCATCTGCTGGGCGGCAGCGCGGGCCGCGAGGGCGCGGCGCTGCAGATCGGCGGCAGCATGGGCGGTTGGCTGGGCGAAAAAATGCGGCTGAACCGCAACAGCCAGCGGGTGATGGTGCTGGCGGGCATGAGCGCCGTGTTCGCCGCTTTGTTCGGCACGCCGCTGACGGCGGCGGTGTTCAGCATGGAGGTCATCTGCGTGGGTGTTATTTACCATGCCGCGCTGCTGCCCTGCGCGCTGGCCAGCCTCATCTCCTACGGCACCGCGGTAATGCTGGGCACCAAGCCGGAGCGCTTTGTGGTGCACGGTGCGCAGGCCCTGAGCCTTGACAACGCCTGGCGCGCCACCCTGCTTGCGGTGGGCTGCGCGGTGCTGGGCATTTTGTTCTGTGTGGCCATGCACACTGCCAGCCATCTTTATCAGACCAAGCTGAAAAACCAGTATCTGCGCATTCTGGTGGGCAGTGCCCTCATCATTCTGTTCACCCTGGCGGTGGGCACCCGGGCCTACAACGGCGCGGGCATGGACGTGGTGGAGCACGCCATCACTGAGGGCGAGCTGGTGCACCCGGCGGCCTTCATCCTGAAGCTGCTGCTCACCGCCATCACCCTGGGCTGCGGGTTCCGGGGCGGCGAGATCGTGCCCACCTTCTTTGTGGGTTCCACCTTCGGCTGCCTTGTGGGGCCGCTGTTGGGGCTGGACCCGGGCCTTGCCGCGGCGCTGGCGCTGGTGGCCACCTTCTGCGCCGTGACCAACTGCCCCATCGCCAGCATTCTGCTGGGCGTGGAGCTGTTCGGCGCTGAGCCGCTGCTGCTCTATCTGCTGGTGTGCGCGGTGAGCTACCTGCTCAGCGGCCACTACAGCCTCTATTCCAGCCAGATGACCCTGGGCCCGAAGCTCACCAATCCCCCGCCGGAGAAACCTGTGGAGAGCTTCTGCCACTGACCGCAGCAAAAAGAGCCTTCCGTTTTCAAAAGCGGAAGGCTCTTTTTTTGATTCACAGGCCAAGCTCTTTGCCGCAGTAGGGGCAGCACTTGCCGTATACTCTGTGCAGATAGCGCCGGCAATGGGGGCAGCGGTAAAAAACCGCCTTGGAAGCAAGCGCAGCGAAAGAAGCCCCCAAACACAGATACAACAATGTTTGCGTTTTGAAAAGCAGCCACAGGAAAAGAAACAGCAGGGCAAGCGCCGCGCACACCCGTGTAATGCGAAGGGCGGTTTTCAGCTGCATCGTTCTTGCCTCCCCCTCTCACTGCGCCGCTGGCTCCAGCGTTTTGAGGATATGGTCCTTCACCTGGTCCTTGGGGATGTCCAGCGCAAGGGACAGCTCTTCATAGAGCAGTTCCTCCGCCCGCTTCATAAACTGCTGGTCGGTCTTGCCCAGCTTTTTGCCCCGGGCGGCAGCCTGCCGGGCCTTGAGATGGACGGCCTTGATGATCTTCACCAGAGACTCGCACTGGTAGGTGTGCAAAAGGCCCCGGTAGTGCTCCGCCAGGGTGCGCTGGTCGGTGCCCGCGCAGCAGCCCGGCTCTATTTCCGGCATGCGGCGGATGAGGTCCCTGGCTTCTTCCCCGGTGATGACCGGGCGCATGAACACCTTGGTCTCCACAGGGGTATACACCGTGCCGCTGCCGAACAGGGGCGTCAGGGTGTAGTACATCGCCTGCCCGCCGCCGCCCAGCTGCTGCTTCATGGAGACGCCCTCCACCCGGCAGATACCGGAATTGCCATACACGATCAGACTTCCTGTTTCAAACATCTCTTGTCCTCCATCTTCCGCCGTGCGGCGCCGCGCCGCTGCTGCCTGTATCCATCCAACTGTGCTTCTTCCGCTGACCCGGTCTGTCCGGGGGCCTCATCGTGATTACTATGCTACTATTATAGCACGTTTTTTCTGCGCGCGTAAGCCCGTTAAAGCGCGGTTTTGCGCCCTTTTGACGCAAAAAGAGGCCGCTGCCTTGCAGGCAGCGGCCTCTTTTCTGTCGGGTTCAGTTGGGCTGCTCGCCGGGGTGGTTTTTCCGCCAGGCGAGGAAGCTGTCCAGAATGACGGCGGCGCTCACCGCGTCCAGCTTGTCCTTGCGCTTTTTGCCGAAGGTGCCCGCCTCACTGAGCTGCGCCGCGGCGGTGACGGTGGTGCGGCGCTCGTCCCAGAATACGATGGGCACCTGCACGCCCAGCTCCACCAGCTTGGCCAGCTTGCGGGTCTTTTCCGCCCGGCCGCCCTCGGTGCCGTCCATGTTTTTGGGCAGGCCGATGACGATCATCCCCACGTCGTATTCCCGGCTGGCATAGATGATCTTTTCCGCCACTTTGGCCATGCTCTTTTCCTCGATCTGGCCGATGGGGCTGGCCAGAAATTCCGTGCGGTCGCACACGGCCAGGCCCGTGCGGGCGTCGCCGTAGTCCACTGCCATGATCTTCATAGTCGTTCGTTCCTCTCTTTTCCGCGGCGGTGGGCCGCTCGGCTTTATTGTAACGTAACCCCGGGCCCTTTGCAAGGGCGGCTCACCGCCCGGCGAGCCAGGCTTGCAGGGCCGGCAGGGCTGCTTGCCCGTCCGCAAGGCCCAGGTCGTAGACCTGCTGGAGTTTCTCCGGGTCGGTCTCGATCCGGCTGATGGGCGTTTTGACCGAAGGGCGGATCACAAAGGCCCGGCCTTCCGCCTGCCAGCGTTCCAGCTCTTCCAGCGCCCGGTTGTAGTCGGTGTGGCGGGCGGCCAGCCGCCGGGCAATGGCGGGATATTTGCGGCGCAGCAGCCGCAGCAGCGCCCCGTTCATGGGCATTTTGCGGTAGCCTTCTTCCCTTGTGAGCACCACGATGAGCTTATCGCAGCCCCGGGCGGCCATCCATTCAAAGGGGATACTGTCGGAAACACCGCCGTCCAGATACCGCCGCCCCTCCCATTCCACCGGGCGGGAGACGAAGGGCATGGAGCCGGAGGCCCGCAGCAGGTCCATCTGGTCAAAGACGCTTTTCACCTGCATGTATTCCGCCTGCCCGGTGTCCACATTGGTGACCACCGCAAAAAAGGGCACGCCGCTGTTTTGGAAGGCCGCGTCGTCAAAGGGGTCCAGCCTGCGGGGCACAAGGTCATAGGCGTAGGAAGTGCTGAACAGGTTGCCCTCCTTCAGCAAAGGCCGCAGGCCCATGTAGTTCTTGTCGCCGTTGTAGCGCTTGTTATAGCGCACCGCCCGGCCCTTCTGGCCGGAGAGGTAATTCACCCCGAACAGCGCCCCGGCGGAAACGCCCACCACCTCGTCGGCTTTCACGCCGGCGTCCAGAAAGGTGTCCAGCACGCCGGCGGTGAACATGCCCCGCATGGCGCCGCCTTCCAGCACAAGGCCGGTCTTCATGGTCCTTTCGCCTCTTTCCTGTTTTGCAGCAAAAGGGCGTCCCAACTGCGCAGGACGCCCTTTCGTTTGTTCTTAGTAGAGCTTCGCGCCCGCGGGGATGTGGGGATCCACCATCAGCAGATGGAGGCCCTCATGGCCGTCCTCCTGATGAACGGCGCTGATGAGCATGCCGCAGGAGTCAATGCCCATCATCTTGCGGGGAGGCAGGTTGACGATGGCGATGGCCGTCTTGCCCACCAGCTCCTCCGGCTCGTAGTAGTCGTGGATGCCGCTGAGGATGACCCGGTCGGTGCCGGTGCCGTCGTCCAGAACGAACTTGAGCAGCTTCTTGCTCTTGGGCACCGCGGTGCACTCCTTGATCTTCACCGCCCGGAAGTCGGACTTGGAGAAGGTGTCGAAGTCCACGAACTCGGTGAACAGCGGCTCGATCTCCACCTTGGAGAAGTCGATGGGGCCGCTCTCCGCCGCAGGCACGGCGTCGTTCACGGCGGCGGCAGGGGCCGCGGCAGCCGCGGCGGGCTTCTGGGCCGGCTGAGGCTTGTCGATGGGCTTCATGGTGGGGAACAGGATTACGTCCCGGATGGAGCTGCTGCCGGTGAGCAGCATGACGCAACGGTCAATGCCCATGCCCATGCCGCCCGTGGGAGGCATGCCGTACTCCATGGCGGTGAGGAAATCCTCATCCATCATCTCGGTCTCTTCGTCGCCGCGCTCCCGCTGCTCCACCTGCTTCTCAAAGCGCTGGCGCTGGTCGATGGGGTCGTTCAGCTCGGAGTAGGCGTTGGCCAGCTCGCTGCGGCAGATGAACAGCTCGAAGCGCTCGGTGAGGCGGGGGTCCTCCGGGCTGCGCTTGGTCAGCGGCGAGACCTCCACGGGGTACATGGTGATGAAGGCGGGCTGCACCAGCTTCTCCTCCACCTTCTGGTCGAAGCAGGCGTACAGGGCGTTGCCCCAGGTCTTTTCGGCGGCGTCCGCCAGCTCCACGCCGATGGCCTTGGCGGCGGCCACGGCTTCGGCGTCGTCGGTGATGGCGGCAAAGTCCACGCCGGCGTACTCACGCACCGCGTCCACCATGGTCAGGCGGCGCCAGCCGGGGGTCAGGTCCACCTGCTCGCCCTGCCACTCCACCTGATAGGTGCCCAGGATCTCCTTGGCAGCGCCGGAGAGAATGCCCTCGGCGATGTCCATCATGGTGTGGAAGTCGGCATACGCCTGGTACAGCTCCACGGTGGTGAACTCGGGGTTGTGCTTGGGGTCCATGCCCTCGTTGCGGAAGATACGGCCGATCTCATACACCCGGTCAATGCCGCCGATGATGAGCCGCTTCAGGGGCAGCTCGGTGGCAATGCGCATGTACATGTCGATGTCCAGGGTGTTGTGGTGGGTGATGAAGGGCCGGGCCGCCGCGCCGCCGGCGATGGTGTTCAGCACGGGGGTCTCCACTTCCATGTAGTCCCGCTCGTCCAGATAGCGGCGCATATAGCGGATGAAGCGGCTGCGCACCTCAAAGGCGCGGCGCACTTCGGGGTTGACGATCAGGTCCACATACCGCTGGCGGTAGCGGGTCTCCTGGTCCTTGAGGCCGTGGAACTTCTCGGGCAGGGGCAGCAGGCTCTTGGACAGCAGCACCACCTCGGTGACGTGCACGCTGATCTCGCCCATCTTGGTGCGGAACACAAAGCCCCGCACGCCCACGATGTCGCCGATGTCAAACTTCTTGAACTCCTGATACACGTCCGCGCCCACATCGTCCCGCTTGACGTACATCTGGATGTCGCCGGTGGTGTCCCGCAGGTCGGCAAAGCTGGCCTTGCCCATCACCCGCTTGCTCATCATCCGGCCCGCCATGCACACCTGACGGTGGTCTTCGGGGGCGGCGTCCTCGGGCAGGTCTTGGAAGTTCTCTTTCACTTCGGCGGCAAAGTCCGCCTGGGGCCACTTGGTGATGTGGAAGGGGTCCTTGCCCGCCTGCTGCAGGTCGGCCAGCTTCTGACGGCGGATCGCCACCAGCTCGCTGTACTCCTGCTGGGTCATCTCCTCGGCGGGAGCCGGGTTCTGGTTCATCTGTGCCATTCTATTCTCTCCTTTGCGGTGCAAAACGGCCGCGGCGCGGCCCTTGTCTACAGTAAGCTTTATTATAACACAAAAACAGGTGCCGTGGCACCTGTTTTTGCAGAATTTCCTTGTGTTTTGCAGCCAAAAAAGCCCTTACAGCGCCGAACGGGTGATCTCCACCACTTTGAAGACCACGGTGGCCCCGTTGGGCAGGGTGATCTCGGCGGTCTCGCCCGCCTTTTTGCCCAGCAGGCCCGCGCCCACAGGGCTCTCGTCGCTGATCTTGCCGTTCAGAGGGTTGGCCTCGGTGGAGCCGGTGATGTCGTACTCCTCGACCTCGCCGTCCTCGTCCTCGATCTTGACGTGGGTGCCCACAGCCACATGCTCCAGGCTCAGCTCGTCGTTGTCGATGACGCGGGCGTGCTTGAGCATGCCCTCCAGCTGGGCAATGCGGCTTTCGATGAAGCCCTGCTCGTTCTTGGCCTCGTCGTATTCGCTGTTCTCTGACAGATCGCCGAAGCCGCGGGCCACCTTGATCTTCTCGGCCACGTCCTTGCGGCGGACCGTCTTGAGTTCTTCCAGTTCGTTCTCCAGCGCCTCAAGACCGGCGCGGGTCATAACGAGTTCCTTCATGCTCATTGCTTTGAATGCTCCCTAACGATAATGTTTTCGCACCCGTGTGCGTTTTTTGATTCTGGACCTGCGCGCTGCGCGCGCAGCCGGACGGCGGGTCGTTCCTTTTTCCAGGCCTGCACTTGTCCTAATTTTGATAGTATAGTTGATTTAACTGCCACTGTCAATATTGGGCGATTGTTTTCAGCTATTTCGCCAAAAACCGGCCTCTTTTTTTGTGCCGCAAAAAACGGCCCACCGCCAGCCGTCCGGCCACCGGTGGGTCGTTTGCGCTTGCTTTGTTCATTGTATGCAGCCGGGCGGGGGTTTATGCCCCGCCGGGGGCTGCAAAGTGGTTACTCTTCGTCCTCGGCGCCGCCATCCAGCTTCTTGGCTTCCTCGATGACCTTGCCTTCCAGGTTGGAGGGCAGGGGCTCGTAGCGCACGAAGTCCAGGGTGAAGTGGCCCCGGCCCTGGGTGAGCTGGCGCATGAAGGTGGTGAAGTCCTGCATTTCGGCCAGAGGCACCTCCGCCTCCACCACCTGCAGGCCGTCCTCGTCGGGGCTCATGCCCAGCACGCGGCCGCGGCGCTTGGTCACGTCGCCCATGATGTCGCCGGTGTTGTCGCCGGGAACGTGGGCGCGCAGGGTGCCGAAGGGCTCCAGAATGACCGGGCCGGCCTCGGGCAGAGCAGCCTTATAGGCCAGCTTGGCGGCCATGATGAAGGCCATTTCGCTGGAGTCCACCGGGTGATAGCTGCCGTCCAGCAGGGTGGCCTTCAGGCCCACCACGGGATAGCCCGCCAGCACGCCGTGCTTGGCGGCCTGGCGCAGGCCCTTTTCCACCGCGGGGAAGTAGTTCTTGGGCACGCTGCCGCCGAACACCTTCTCCTCGAACACCAGCTCCTCGCTGTCGCAGGGCTCGAACTCGATCCACACGTCACCGAACTGGCCGTGGCCGCCGGTCTGCTTCTTGTGGCGGCCCTGGGCCTTGCACTTTTTGCGCACCGACTCACGGTAGGCCACACGGGGAGCGGTGAGCTCCACATCCACGCCGAACTTCGCCTTCAGCTTGGCCACCACAGCGTCCAGGTGCTGCTCGCCCAGGCCGGAGATGATCTGCTGGCCGGTCTCGGCGTCCACACGGTAGGCCAGGGTGCGGTCCTCTTCCATCAGGCGGGCCAGGGCGGTGCCGATCTTGCCCTCGTCGCCCTTCTTGGTCACGCGGATGGCCATGGACAGGGTGGGATTGGGGAAAGCGGCGGCGGGCAGGGCGGCCACACGGGCGGGGTCGCACAGGGTGTCGCCGGTCTGGGCGCCGGAGAGCTTGGTCACCGCACCGATGTCGCCGGCGGCGATGGAGTCAATTTCGGTCTGCTTTTTGCCGCGCATGTTCAGCAGCTTGCCGAAGCGCTCGGCTTCGCCGGTGCGGGCGTTGACCAGGTTGGAAGCGGCGGTGAGGGTGCCGCTGAACACCTTGACGTAGCTCAGCTTGCCCACGAAGGGGTCGGCCACGGTGCGGAACACATAGGCCGCCACGGGGGCCGCGGGGTCGCACTCCAGCTTCACCTCGTCGCCGCCGGCGGTGAGGGCCACGGGGGCGGGCACCTCGGCGGGGCTGGGCAGCAGGACTTTCAGGTTATACAGCAACATATCCAGCGCCTGCAGGTTCACGGCGCTGCCGCAGAACACGGGGGTGATCATGCCGCTCTTGCAGCCTTTGGCCAGGCCTTCCACGATCTCTTCGGTGGTGAAGGCTTCGCCGGAGAAGAATTTCTCCATCAGGGCGTCGTCGGTCTCGGCCACGGCTTCGCTCATGGCTTCCACCAGGCCGTCCAGGCGGTGGCCCATCTCGGGCAGGGGCACCTGCACCTGCTTGCCGCCCTCATACTTGAAGGCCTTCTGGCTGAACAGGTTCACATACACCACCGTGCCGTCCTCCTGACGGGTGGGCACCACGCAGGGGCACACCGAGGGGCCGAACTTGGTCTTGAGTTCTTCCAGGATCTTATAGAAGTTGGCATTCTCCAGGTCCATCTTGCTGACGAACACCATGCGGCTGCGGCCCAGCTTTTCGGCCAGGCGGTAGGCCTTCTCCGCGCCAACGGTCACACCCGAACGTGCCGAAACGGTGATGAGCACGCTGCCTGCGGCCTGCACGCCCTCGTACTGGCCCAGCTCAAAATCGAACAGGCCCGGCGTGTCCAGGAAATTCAGCTTCACGTCCTCGTACTCCACGGGAGCCACTGCCAGGTTCAGCGAAGCGCGGCGCTTTGCCTCTTCGGGGTCAAAGTCGCTCACGGTGTTGCCGTCTTCCACGCGGCCCATGCGCTCCAGCGCGCCGGTGGTGTACAGCAGAGCTTCCACCAGGGTGGTCTTGCCGCAGCCGGCGTGGCCGGCAACGAGAATGTTTCGGATGTTTGTGTTGGCGTAGTTCTTCATTCTAATTAACCCTCTCTTCTACCGCGTGTTTTGCAAAGGTAATGCGGCGGTAGCAACCTAAACAAAATTTTAGCACAGTTTGAATAATTTTTAAAGGATTATTCACGTTAAATGCGGGGCATGCCCCGCACAAAATCCGCCGAAAGCTTTGTGGATTTTGCCTATTGACGGGCCGGAACTTTGCCCCAAAAACCACAAAAAATCCCCGCCGGGCGCGGCCCGGCGGGGATTTTGGTTAATATTTTTTCAGCAGAGGCATGGCCAGGGTGAGCACTGCCCAGGCCGCCTGATAGAGCACCAGAGCCGGCAGGCCCAGCGCGCCAATGCCGCCGGTGAAGGCCATCACCAGCGCCAGCAGGCAGCTGACGCCCACGCCCGCGGCCTGCACAAAGCTGGCCACCTTCTCGCCCCAGGCCGCTCCGGCGGCGGCCCGCAGGCCGCCCACAAAGGAGGCGAAGCTGCCCATGTGGGTCATGCAGCCCTCGCTGGTCTCGGCATAGGCGGTGTGGGGGGCCAGCATGCGGCGCTCGGCGCCGGAAAGCACCTTTACACTGCCCGCGGGCAGGCCGTAGAGCACCGCCAGCCCTTCGCCGGTGAGGTTGAAGTCGTCGCTCTGCACCAGCAGGGACACGCCCTGGCTGCGCAGGTCGGACAGGGTGGCCGCCACCTGGGGGTTGGCCTTGTAGCTCACCAGGAACATGGCGAACAGACGGCCGCTCACCGCCAGATAGATGGGCAGGCGCTTGCCCTTGGTGTAGCGGTTCTCATAGTCCAGGCTGGGGATCTCCAGGCCCTGCTGCTGCATGAAGGCCCGGTTGCCCACGATGACCCGGTTGTTGTTCACCCAGGCGGTGAAGCCGTAGCCGGGCAGGTTCTCCAGGTTCTCCACCTTGAAGAGCATTTCGGTCTTGCCCTGGATGATGTTCATAAACACATCCCGCAGGGTGTCGCAGCCCTCGATGAGCACCGAGGCCGCGTAGAGGATGGCCAGGTCAATGCGCTGTTTTTCGAAGGTCTTGATCCCGTGCAGCCGCACGCTGGCGCCGGGCACCAGGTCCCTCGCGCCCACCACGGCGATGTTGGCACGGCCCAGCTGCTCGGTAGCCGCCGCGCCGGGGATGACCGCGCCCACCTGGGCGGCGCTCTTCTGGGCCAGCAGGCTGGGCAGCGCGCTCAGCAGGGTGGCCGCCAGCGGCCCGCCCAGGCACAGCGCGCCCGCCAGGGCGTTGACGGCAGCCAGGCCGCCGTGGCCCGCAAAGAGGCTGACCAGCGCGCTCACCAGAGCCGCGCCCAGCAAAATCCAACTCAGCTTCTGAGCCAGGCCGTCGCTGGCCCGCTCGGAGAAGCTCTGGCGCAAAAAGCCCTTGACCAGCGAGGTGGGCCGGTTCAAAAGCAGGCAGGGTTCCGGTTCGCCCAGGCCCTGGGCCAGGCGGGCGGTGAGCTCGGCGTCGCCCAGAGGCGCCGCCGCGGTGTGCTCGCTGCCGGTGCTGGCCATGCGGAAATTGCGGGAAACCACGCCCTGCATGACAAAGCGCCCAAAGGCGTTCAGGCACAGCAGCAGCACGGCAGGAGCGGCGAAGAGGGTGAGCTTGTCGGCCTCGAATTTATCCGCCGCCGTCAAAAGCACCACCAGCTGCACAAGCGCGCCGAAGGCTGCCAGCGCAGGGATGGTGTCGGCGCTGGGGCGGCCCCAGATCCCGGGCACGCCGTTTGCGAGCACCCGCCAGTTGACGGCGCAGGCCGCCGCCAGCGCGATCAGGTGCACCGCGAGATAGGCGGCGGGGGCGGTGGCCGGGTCGATGGGCCCGATGGGCGGCAGCGGGCTGGAGCCCACCGCCAGGCCCAGATAGAGAAGCAGGACCGTGAGAATGCCGGTGAGCACCGTGCGCAGGGCCAGCATGCGGCGCATGCCGTCCAGGTCCGCCTGCACCGCGGCCGCGTCGGCGGGGTCCTCGTAATCGTCGATGTATTCCGGCTGCTCGGGCTCGTCGAACACAGCCTCCGCAGGCGCTTCGCCGCCGAACATCCGGGGGAAGAAGCCCCGCTTGGCTCGCTGCTCTTCGGGCTCCTCTTCCGGCTCGCCGGCAGGCTCCTGTTCAAAGCGGATACTGCCCGCGGCCTCCTCCAGATCCTCCAGGGGGCGGGTGTCGTCCTCCAGCCCTTCCAGCTGGATCACGCCGGTGTCCGTCAGCTCGGGGCCGGCCTCCCGGGCCGCCGCCTGCGGCCGGGCAGGCTCGTTGTTCACCGGCAGGGCCACCGGCTCCTCCTCCGGCTGGGGCGCACGGGCGGAGTCGGGGATCATCAGGGTGGGCTCGTCCACCCGCACTTCCCCGGTCTCGGTCAGCTCGTCGTCCTCCTCAAAGCCGGCGTCGTCGTCCTTGTGGCGCAAAAAGCGGGCGAAAAAGCCCGGGTGCTGTTCCGGCTCCTCGTCGGGGATGACCGCCACGCTCTCGCTGAAAAACTTCTGGAACTCCGCGTCGAACTGCATTGTCTCGCTGATGGTGCCGGTGAGCTGCTGCAGTGCGTCGGGCGAGGGGGCCGCCGGGGCGGACACCGTCTGCTGCACCTGACGGATGACCTCATCGGTCTCCCGCTCAGGCTCGGCCGCCGGGGCCTTTGCCGCCGGGCGCTGCAGCGTGCGCCGGGCAGGCTGCTCCGGGGCGCTCTGGCGGGGCGCCTCCTGCTTTTGGGGCGCCTGTGCCTTGGCGGGGGGCGTTTGTTTCGCCGCCTGTTTTTGGGCGGGCGCAGGCGCTTTGGCGGGCTGTTCCGCCGCGGCCGGGCGCGCCTGTCCCGCCTCGGGCTGCGGGGCGGGGCGGGCCGTTTTTTCTTCCGCGGGGGCCGCGGCGGGCCGGGCTTTGGGCGCGGGCTGGGGCGCCGGCGTTTCTTTCACCGGCGGCAGAGGCAGGCCGTCTCCCAGGCCCAGGTCGGCCAGGATCTCGTCCACCGCCCGGTCACTGGCCGGGGCCGCCGCCTGCTGCTGTTTGAGCGTTTCCAGGATCTCGTCCACCGAGCTGGAAAATTTGTTGTCTGGCACTGATCGATCCCTCCATGCCTTGTGGGGCGTATGTGTTCAGCGGCGCTGCCGCGCGATCTCGTAGAGGATAATGCCCGCGGCCACCGAGACGTTGAAGCTGTCCACTCCGGTGCCGCGCCCGGCCATGGCAAGGCTCACCGCGCCGTCGCACAGCTTGCGCACCAGCGGGCTGACGCCCTTGCCCTCGCTGCCCATCACCAGCGCAACCGGGCCGGTGAGGTCCGCCTTTTCCAGGGGCTGGCCGTCCATGTCGGCGCAGTAGACGAACACGCCCTGCTCCTTCAGGCGGCGAATGCTCTCGCCGATGTTGGCCACCCGGGCCACCGGCAGCCGGGCCGCCGCGCCGGCGCTGCTTTTCAGCACAGTGGGGGTCACCGCCGCGCCGCCCCGCTTGGGGATGACCACGCCGTGGGCGCCGCACAGCAAAGCCGAGCGGATGATCGCGCCCAGATTGTGGGGGTCCTCCACCCCGTCGGCCAGCACCAGGAAGGGAGGTTCGCCCTTGTCCCGGGCGATGGCCAGCAAATCGTCCAGCCCCACATAGGAGATGGAAGAGGCGTAGGCCGCCACGCCCTGGTGGCTGTCGGTGCCGCAGCTCAACCGCAGCTTGTTGGGGTGCACCCGCTTGACCACCGCGCCCGCCTGTTTGGCCAGCGCGGTGTAATAGGAGGCCACCGCGTCGGGCAGGCCCTCGCTGAGCAGCACAGTGTCCACCCCGGCGCCGCTTTTCAGCAGTTCGGTGACCGGGTTCTTGCCGTAAACGAGGCTCTGTTCCAGAGCGCCGTTGTCATGTTTTTCGGGGCTGTTGCGCATGATTTCTCCTTTTTGTGAAAGGCGGCGGAACGCCGCCTTTGTCTCGTCGTTGTGCATACAAAAAAAGTATACCACCCCGCCGCAGGTTTTGCCAGTGTTTGACACAAAGTTTCGGCCCCTTTCGCCGCCGGGCCCCGGCAGCGGGCATGCCCCGGCGGGATTTTGGACATTCTTGCAAAAATTTATGCAGAATCTTTGGCGGTAGAAGCCGCGCTGCCCCCTTTGTAAAGACCGTTATACACTTCGTAATCCGGTTTTTAACTTTCCACATGTTGAAAACCTTGTGGAAAATGTTAAAAAACGGCCTGTCCGGGGCACTTTTTTCCACACCGTCCCGGGTTTTCAACCCGGTTTTCCACAGCGTTGTTGAAAGTTTTTCCGTAAACAAGGGGTTATAAACGGCCTGTCAATATTGGAATTTCGACGGTTTTTACTGGGATTTTGCCCCTTTTTTCTCTTTATTTACCGCCGGGCGGTTTGTCCCGGGGGCCTTGACTTTGGCGCTTGGGGCCGCTATCGTACAAAGCAGGAACACCCCTTTTGAGAAAGGAGACGTCATGCTGCTGTTGGAAAACACCCGCGGGCTGGATCTGGACGCCACGCTTGGGTGCGGCCAGACCTTTTTGTGGCAGCCGCTGGAGGGCGGCGGCTGGTCCGGCGTGGCCGCCGGGCGGGCGGTGACGGCCCGCATGGAAAGCGCGGTCCTGGCGCTGGACGGCGCGCAGGAAGAGGACCGGGCCTTTTGGGAAAACTATTTTGCGCTGGACATGGACTACCCCGCCCTGCTGGAGCGCTTTTGCTCCGGCAGCAAGCGGCTCGCGGCGTGCGTGGAGCACAGCCCGGGCATTCGGGTGCTGCGCCAGCCCTTTTTTGAGACTCTGTGCTGTTTCATCATCAGCCAGAACAACAACATCCCCCGCATTGCGGCCATCACCGGGCGGCTGTGCCGGGGGCTGGGCGAGCCGCTGGCAAACGGGCTTTATTCCTTCCCCGCGCCGGAGGTGCTGGCCGCACGGGAGCCGGAGGACCTGGCCTTTCTGCGTGCTGGCTGGCGTGCGGGATACCTCATCGACGCGGCCCGCAAAGTCGCCTCCGGCCAGGTGAGCGAGGCGGCGCTGGCCTCCCTCTCCGACGCAGAGGCCCGGGCCCTTTTGACGACCATCAAAGGAGTGGGGCCCAAGGTGGCGGACTGCGTGCTGCTCTACAGCCTTTCCCGCTGGAGCGTGGTGCCCATGGACGTTTGGATGAAGCGGGCGATGGCGCGGCTTTTTCCCCGGGGCGCGCCGGTGTGCTGCCGGCCGTATCAGGGGATTGCCCAGCAGTTCATCTTTGATTACGCCCGGGCCAGCCTTCCCCGGGGCGCAAAAGACAAAAAAACCGCAAAACCGCGCCGCAGCGATTGATTTTGGCTGTCTGATGGGGTATACTGTTTTAGGATTGCATCCATCCAAACGATCGGAGGTCATAAATATGTTAGTTTCCGCCACTGAAATGCTCAAAAAGGCCCGGGACGGCCACTATGCCGTGGGTCAGTTCAACATCAACAACCTGGAGTGGACCAAGGCCGTTCTGCTCACCGCGCAGGAGCTGAACAGCCCGGTGATCCTGGGCGTGTCTGAGGGCGCAGGCAAATACATGACCGGCTACAAGACCGTGGCCGCCATGGTGAAGGCCATGGTGGAGACTTTGAACATCACCGTGCCTGTGGCTCTGCACCTGGACCACGGCAGCTACGAGGGCGCCAAGGCCTGCCTGGAAGCCGGCTTCTCCAGCATTATGTTCGACGGCAGCCACTACCCCATCGACGAGAACGTGGCCAAGACCACCGAGCTGGTGAAACTGGCCCATGAGATGGGCGTTTCCGTGGAGGCCGAGGTGGGCTCCATCGGCGGCGAGGAAGACGGCGTTGTGGGCGCCGGCGAAGTGGCCGACCCCGCCGAGTGCAAGCGTATCGCGGACCTGGGCATCGACTTCCTGGCCGCCGGTATCGGCAACATCCACGGCAAGTACCCCGCCAACTGGAAGGGCCTGGACTTTGACGCGCTGGACAAGATCCACGAGGCCACCAATGGCATTCCCCTGGTGCTGCACGGCGGCACCGGCATTCCCGCCGACATGATCCAGAAGGCCATCAGCCTGGGCGTATCCAAGATCAACGTGAACACCGAGTGCCAGCTGAGCTTCGCCGCCGCCACCCGCGAGTACATCGAGGCCGGCAAGGACCAGCAGGGCAAGGGCTATGACCCCCGCAAGCTGCTGCTGCCCGGCTTTGAGGCCATCAAGGCTACCGTCAAGGAGAAGATGGAGCTGTTCGGCAGCGTGAACAAAGCGTAAGCCTCTTTTCCCATTGAACCGAAAAGACCGCCCCGGCGAGGGGCGGTCTTTTTTGCGTTTTCGGTCAGGCGTCCGGGAAGTAGTCGTGCAGGTCCAGGAGCACGCCGTTCTTGCACACCTCAACGTGGCAATGGTTCCCGGTGCTGTTGCCGGTGGAACCCACCGCGCCGATCTGCTGGCCCTGGGCTACCTTGTCCCCCACCGCCACATCCATGCTGCTCATATGGCTGTACAGGGTAGAAAGGCCATCGCCGTGGTCGATCATCACCACGTTGCCGTAGCTGTAATGCCACTGAGCCATGGTCACGGTGCCCGACGCCATGGCCAGCACTTCACTGCCGTAGGGCGCTTTCAGGTCAGCCCCTTTGTGGTAGTTGCTCTTCCAGCGGCTGACTTCTATATACTCCGGCACCGGCCAGGCAAACCCGGTCAAATCATTGGCGGCAAGGTTGGTCACCGGCTCGCCGTTGGTCCGGCCCACGCCCTGCACCGCGGGCTGCAGTTCCACCCGGTCCAGGGGCTCCCGGCGGGTCACCACGCCCTGCTCGTTATAAAAGGCCCATCCGCTGACCTCCTCGGCCCCGTTCCGCGGTTCCCGTTCCAGTACATAAGTATCAAACGGCAGGCTGTCGTCCTGGGTATAGTCGGTCTGTGCAACGATAGCTTCGGTCCAGTGTTCCCACTTCACTTCCGTCTCGCCTTCCTGCAGCTCAGGCTTTTCCGCCGGCTCTTCCATAGGCAGGGGCAGAGGCGTCGTCTCCGGCTCGCTTTCCGGCGCGGAGGTGTTCTCCTCACCGCCGGTCAGCGGCTGGGGCGAGGCGCTGCTCACCGGGGCGGACATCGGTGTCTCGGAGGCGGAAAGGCCCGCCGCCGCGCAGGCGGAGAGGCAAAGGGCGGCGGCCAGCGCCACAGCCACCCCTGCGGTGAGACGGCGGCCGGGGACTGCAGGGTGCAGCAGAGCGGCCAGCCGGGCCTGCAACTCTTTTTTGCTGCCGCCGAGACCCGCCGCGCCGGCGGGCAGGGGACGGCTTTGGGCCGCGTCCAGCAACAGAAGGCCGTAGGCCTTGCGGCGGCTGTCGTCCAGCCCGGCAGCGGCCTTCTCGTCGCAGGCATATTCACAGGCCCGGCTCCAGCGGGCCGCGTGGAGGGCGCAAAGAGGATCGAACCAGTGCAGCCGGCAGCACCAGCGCACCAGCGCCTTGGCCCACAAATCGCCCCGGCTCAGATGGGCAGCCTCGTGGCGCAGGGCCAGCTCCAGCCGGCCCAGGTCCATCCCTTCGGGCAGATAAAGCACCGGGCGCACAAGGCCGGCCATCACCGGGCCGGAAAGGCCGGGGCAGGCCCGCAGCCGGGGCGCACGGGCCACGCCCGCCTGGGCGCACACTTCCTGCCACAGCGCTTCCCTCTCCCCTTCCACCGAAGCGGAGAGACGCGCAAGGCCACGGACAAAGCACAGATAACGCCCCCACTGCCACAGGGTACACGCCACCGCGCCCACGGCCCAGATCCAGGGCAGCGCCGCCAGCACCAGAGCCGCCGGGTCCGCCGCTGGAGCCGCAGCGGCTGCCGCGGCAGGCAGCGTCGCCGGGGCGGCGCTTTGGGCGGTGCGGGCCGCCGTGTCCAGCGCCTGGCCCACCGGGGCCAGCGGCGCGGTCACCGGGGCGGGCTTTGCCGCAAAGAGCAGGGCCAGCACCGGCCCCACCGGCACCAGAAAGAAGGGGAAGGCCGCCGCCAGCGCCCTCGCCCGGGCCGCGGGCCGCAGCTTGTTCAGCAGGGGTGAGAGGGCCAGACAAGCCAGCACAGCCAGCGCCCCCGCCGCCGAGAGCGGCAGCACCCAGCGGTAGAACAGTTCACTCACCGTCCTTCACCTCCTCGTCCAGCCAGGCCCGCAGCTCCGCCAGCTCCCCGGCGGAGAGGCCCTTGCCGTCGTACAGCGCGGCCACCATGCTCTTGACGCTGCCGCTGTAATACCGGCCCAGCAGTTCCCGGGCGGCCTCGGCGCGGTAGCCGTCGGCGCTCACCAGCGGGCGGTAAACATTCTGCTTGCCCCGCTTTTCCACCGCCAGCGCCCCTTTGTTCACCATGCGGGCGAGGAAGGTGAGCAGGGTGGAGGGCTTCCAGCCTTTTTCCGCCATCCGCTCGGTGAGCTGCGCCGCCGTGACCGGCGCGCCCAGCTCCCATACCTTTTCCATGATCTCCAATTCCGCGTCGGAGAGTTTCATTTCCTTCGCCTCCATATTCTACATCTTGTCGTTGATTTAATACTACACGATGTAGAAGATAAATGCAAGCCCGTCGACGCCCTTTTCACAGTTTTTTCAAAGGCGGCTGCCCATGGACGGCAGCCGCCGCGGCCGGAGAGCGCGGGCCTCGCGCAAAGGCCGCGAGCAGCGCCGCCGGGCACGGGCGCACAACGGCGGGACCTGGGGCGGCGGGGCCGGACCTCTGCGCACTCTAAAAGCCAAAGCAAAGCGCCCCTCCGGGCTTCAAAACCGCGGAAGGGCGTTCTTGTTTGAAAATCGTTCACACTGCCTTTTCCAGCGCCAGCACCGCCACGGTGATGTCGTCCGGGCGGGCGCTGCGGCTGGCACGGCCCTTGGCCATGTCCGCCAGAATGCGGGCGGTCTCGGCAGGGGTGCTGCCCGTTGCGGCACACAGTTCCAGCTGCTGGCAGATCCAGCCGGGGCCGTCCACCAGCGCGCCGTCGCTCACCAGCACCACCAGCTCCTTCTCGCGGAGGGTGAGGGTGTGCCCCTCCCCCACCACGCTGCTCAGAATTCCCACCGGCAGGCCGGCGGCCTCCACCGGCTCAGCCTTACCGCCCCGCACCACAAAAGTGGGGCATGCCCCGGCTTTGTAGAGGCTGGCCCGCCCGGTGTAAAGGTCCACGCTCACCAGGTCCAGGGTGGCGGCGCTTTCCTCGTCGCTCTTGAGGGCCAGGGCCACGTTCACCAGCCGGGCGGCGCTCTCGGCGGCAAAGCCCGCCTTCAGTAGTTTGGCCGCCAGGGTGCAGGCCAGGGTGCCGTCGATGGCGGCGGGCCTGCCCACCCCCATGCCGTCGCACAGCAGCAGGTGAGCGCTGCCGAAGACGTCGCAAAACTGCTGCACCGCGTCGCCGCAGGCGCCCTCCTTGGCCGGATAGGCCGCCAGCCCAAACACCGGGTCGTACACCGCTTTTTCGGTGAGGGTGAGGGTGGTGACGGGGCCGCTGTGGTCCACCCCGAAGGGCGCCAGCGCCCGGTGGCAGATGGCCGCCGCCTCTTTGGCCAGCTCTGCCAGTTCCTCATCGGAAAACACAGTGCGGCTCACGCTCACCGTGCCCTGCAGCCGGCCGGAAGCGTCGTAGCCCAGCTGAGCCTCCAGAGGCTCCAGCCCCATGGAGGCCAGCAGTGCCGCCAGACGGGCGGTCTTGCCCTCGTCGGGGGCCACGGTCTGCCCCAGCTGCCCTGCCATCTGGCTCAGCGCCTGAGCCATGGCGGTGTACTGCTCGGTGAGGGCGCCGCGCATGGCCTGGGCCCGCACCCGGCTCTCCCGCCGGCTGCGGTAGAGGGTATAAGCCCGCCCCGCCGCGCTGCACAGCTCCACCGGGTGCACGCAGCGGCAAAACTGACCCGGCAGCTGCTCCAGCGCCGCCCGGCCCTGCTGCTCCAGAATGGGCTTGAGGCGCAAAAATCCGTCCACCGTGTCGGAGTAGTGTTCCACCCAGCAGCGCTCCCGCTGGCCGCAGCCCCGGCAGAGTTCCTCCGCCACATGGTCCATCACCCAGTTGTAGCTCTCCCCTTTTTGGGGCAGGGTCTTGTAGACGCTGTCCACCGTGTCGGCAATGCCGGTGAGGGCCTGAGCCACATGTTCCAGCTGGCCCACGGCGCTGGCCACCCGGGGCCGGGCGGCGCTTTCGGTCACCGGCTCCGCCTGGCCGGGCAGAGCCGCCAGCCAGCGGCGGGGCAGGGCGAAAAAGGCCGCCTCCGCCAGTGCCGCACTGGCCAGAAAGCCCAGCAGAGCCTCCGGGGAGGGCGCGGCCAGGCTGCACAGCACCGATGTGCCCAAAAACACCGCGGCGCTGCCCATCCGCTCGCCGGGGGTGAAGAAGGCGGCAGCCAGACAGCCTGCCGTCACCCCCAGCCCGGCAAAGGCCAGGTCCGGGTCGGCGGCGGTGAGCATTACCGCCCCAGCCGCGCAGAGGGCGGCGCAGTCCCGCACGCGGCCCCGGTAGGCAAGCCACAGGCTCGCCGCCGCCAGCACCGCCGCAGCGGGCTCCAAGGGGCCTGCGGGCAGGGCGCAGAGAGCGGGCAGGGCCAGCATGGCCAGCGGGAAGGCTTGTCCCGCCAAAGGAGCAGCAGGGCGGGGCCGTGCCTTTGCTGTTTTTGCCAGCGCCAGGCCCCCGGCCGCCGCCAAAACTGCGGACCCCAGGGTGGCAAAAGCCGCCGCCGGGGTGGAAAGGCCCGCCGCCGAGAGCATGAGCTGCACCAGCAGGAGGGTGCCGCTGCCCGCTGCCGCAGCAGGCCAGAAGGTGGTGCGGAAGAGCCAGCGCCCCGCCAGCGCCGAGGCCAGTGCCGCCAGCCAGCGCAGGCTGTCCACCGGGTCCAGCAGGGCGAGGTAGCCCAGCGCTGCCCCCGCCGCGGCGCTTTGGAGCCAGCTTTGCCCCACCCCCAGCACCAGCGACAGGCCAAAGGGGTGCAGCCCGCCAAAAACGCCCCCCGCCGCCAGGGAAAAACCGCCAAAGCCCGCCGCCAGCTGCCACAGCACCGGTCCCGCTTCTTCCAGACGGCGGCGCAGGCGCAGGGCGCGCAAATGTTCGTTCATCTTCCTCCACCTCTTTTTTCATCCTTGGGTTGTCAGCGCGGCGGCGGCCCGAAACTCCGCAGGGCGGGCCGCCGCGACTGCTGTGGTACCACCGGCGGCCATCCGCCGCCGGCATTCGTCCCAAGTATATGCCCCGCTTCCTTCACTTTTTGCCGCAGTCCGTCGCAAGTGCAAAATGCGGCAAAACTTCCCTTTTCCTCCCTTCTTCGGCCAGAACGCGCCTGCCCGGCGGCGCTCCGCCCCGCGTTGCCTTTTGCGGGCCGCTGTGGTATGCTCTTGCCAGAGAGGAGGAAGGATCCATGGCCCTGTTTCTCCGTTCCGCCGATCGGCGGGACACGACGGTGCTCACCGCCATTTACAATTCAAATCCGGAGTTTCTGCTCCATCACCTGGGCCGGGAACAGGTGGAGGAGGCTTTTCTCGCGTCCGAGCTGGAAGAAATGGCCCGGGCGGGGTTCTCCTCCCTTCTCATCACCGAAGGCGCAGACGGCCCGGCAGTGGCCGCCGCCGATGTGCGCGGCGGCGAGGAAGCCTATCTCTCGCTGCTCATTCTGGACCGCGCCGCCCAGGGGCGCGGCCTGGGGCGGCGGTGTGCGGCACTGCTGGAAGATCGTCTGCGCTCCGGCGGCAGCCGCCGGGTGCGCATTGACGTGGTGGACGGCCACCCCGGCAGCCCCCTGCCCTTCTGGCTGCGCCTGGGCTACACAGGCGGCGAGCGGGTGTCATTGACCTGGGGCGGCAAGACCAGCAGCGCCCTGGTGCTGTATAAAGAGCTGTGAAGGAGCGCGAGCCCATGGAGAAAAACACCGAGGAATTCCGCCGCTGGCTGGAGGCCACCCGGGATGAACCGTTGGAGAGCATGGCGGGCTTTTTTGACGCCCGCACCGAACAATACGAGGCCCACATGGCCCCCTGGACGGCGCAGTATCAGTGGATGGCCCGGGAACTGCCTTCCGGCACCCGCCGCCTGCTGGACCTGGGCTGCGGCACCGGGCTGGAGCTGGACTGCATTTTCCGCCGCCTGCCCGATCTGGAAGTGACCGGCGTGGACCTGGCGGGCGGCATGCTGGACCTGCTGCGCCGCAAACACCGGGACAAAGCGCTGACGCTGGTGCAGGCGGACTACTTCGCCTGGGAGCCGGAGAGCGGCCTCTTTGACGCGGTGGTGGCCTTTGAAACGCTCCATCATGTGAGCGCGGCCCAAAAGGCCGCCCTTTTTGCCAAGATACACCGCTGGCTGCGGCCCGGCGGCGTCTTTCTGGAGTGCGACTACGTCGCCTCCACCCCTGAGATGGAGGCGATGGTCTTTGCCGAGTGTGCCCGCCGCCGGGCCCGGGACGGGGTGCCGGAGAACGTCTTTGTTCACTTCGACACGCCCCTCACCCTGGAGCACGAGCTGGAAGCCCTGCGTGCGGGTGGATTTGCCGCGGTGGAGGTGCTTGGCTGTCTGCCGCCGGACGACCATACCCCGCTGCTGCGGGCGGTCAAAGCGCCCCTGCCTTGACTTTTGCGCCCGCCGGGGGGATAATTATACTAAACAAACCGGGCGGCCGAACCTTCGGCCGCCCTTTCAAAAAGGAGCATGGAACAAATGAAGATCGCTATCCCCTATGAGGCCGGTCAGGTCTTTCAGCACTTCGGCCACAGCCCTGCCTTCATGGTCTATGAGGCTGAGGGCGGCAAGGTGTTGAGCAACGCCCTGCTGCCCACCAATGGCAGCGGCCACGGCGCACTGGCGGGCCTGCTGGCGGCAAATCAGGTGAACGCCCTGGTCTGCGGCGGCATTGGCGGCGGCGCCCGCACCGCCCTGGCCGCCGCGGGCATTGCGGTGTACGCCGGCGTCACCGGCAGCGCCGACGCTGCGGCGGCCGCGCTGGCCGCGGGCAGCCTGAGCTTCGACCCGGACGCCGTCTGCGCCCACCACGAGCACCACGGCGAAGGCCATGACTGCGGCAGCCATGGTCACGACTGCGGTCACGGTGAAGGCCACGACTGCGGCGGCCATTGCGGCGGCTGAATCTGTTTTGCAAAAGAAAAAGCCCTGACCGAAAACGGTCAGGGCTTTTTTGTGCCGATTTATTTTACGATCCGTATTAAATCGACGGATTATTTCACGCCGTAGCGCTGCAGCAGGGCTTCGATCTTGGCGTGGGGATCGATGATGTTGCTCACGCTCATGTCGTGGTTGATGGCGGCCACAAAGTAAGCGATGTACTTGGACACGTCCACCTCGTGGAACCACTCGCGGCTGAGCAGGTCGGGGGTGCGGTAGGTCAGGTTGGTGCCGAACACGCCGCTGATGATCCCGTCGGCGTAAGCCTTGTCGAACTCGGCCAGGCCCGCGGTGAAGATGGCGTAGGTGGCGTTGCAGAAGATACGCTTTGCGCCCCGCTTCTTCAGCTCGTAGCCGATGTCCAGCATGCTCTCGCCGGAGGAGATGATGTCGTCGGCAATGAACACGTCCTTGCCTTCCACGCTCTCGCCCAGATACTCATGGGCAACGATGGGGTTGCGGCCGTTCACAACGCGGCTGTAGTCGCGGCGCTTGTAGAACATGCCCAGGTTCACGCCCAGCACGCTGGCGTAGTACATGTTGCGGTTGATGGCGCCCTCGTCCGGGCTGATGACCATGAAGCTGTCCGGGGTGGGCTTGAAGTCGGGGATGTGCTTGAACATCGCCTTCATCACCTGATAGGTGGGCATAACGTTGTCCATGCCCATCAGAGGCACCGCGTTGGACACGCGGGGGTCGTGGGCGTCAAAGGTGATGATGTTGGTCACGCCCATGCTCTGCAGCTCCTGCAGCGCGTAAGCGCAGTCCAGGCTCTCGCGGTAGGTGCGGCGGTGCTGGCGGCTGCCGTAGAGCAGCGGCATGATGACGGTGATCCGGTGGGCCTTGCCGCTGGCGGCCTGGATCAGACGCTTCAGGTCCTGATAATGGTCGTCGGGGCTCATGCTGTTTTCCGAGCCGAACAGCCGGTATTTGCAGCTGTAGTTGCCCACGTCCACAACGAAGTAGAGGTCGTCACCGCGCACGGTGTCCTTGATCACGCCCTTGCCGTCGCCGGAAGAGAAACGGGGGCACTCGCTGGGGATGATGAAGGTCTCCTTGTTGAGGCCCTTCCGGTTAGCCCAACGGACCAGATGGCTGTCGATCAGCGCGGTCAGTTCGTGAGCGCCGGGGGTGGCAATAAGGCCGAGGTCCGCAACGCCGTTGCCGTCAATAAAAAACTCGGTGCCGCTGTGCTGCTGCTCCATCACAAACAAACAACTCCTGTTCTTTTTTTCGATTCCTGCCCCGGCGAAGAGCCGGGTCGCACATGATTACACCAACATATTAACATACTTTTTACGAAAGGAACAGCACTCCGCGCATTTTTCGGCATTTTCTGCGCCCCGCCCACGCTGTACGACCGCAGTGGGGCACAAATTTGGAGATATTGCCCAAAAGCGCGCCGTTTGCTCCCCCTTCGAAAAGAGAGCCGCCCCTGTTCCCGAAGGAACAGGGGCGGCGAAAAAGCCTTTAGGCGCTGCGATCAGACCAGCTCGATGATGGCCATCTCGGCGGCGTCGCCGCGGCGGGGGCCGATCTTGACGATGCGGGTGTAGCCGCCGTTGCGGTCAGCATACTTGGGGCCGTACTCGTCGATGACCTTCTTGGCCACGGTCTCCTTGGTGATGTAGGAGTAGACCTGACGCTTGGCGTGCAGCTCTTCCTTCTTCCCCAGGGTCACCATCTTCTCGGCCATGGAACGAACTTCCTTGGCACGGGTGACGGTGGTCTCGATCTTGCCGTTCTCAAACAGGTAGGTGACCATGGCGCGCAGCATGGCGCTGCGGTGCTCGCTGGTTCTGCCGAGTTTTCTGGTACCGGGCATCCCGTTTCACTCCTTTGCTGTAATTACTCGTCGTCTTTGGTAAGGGTAAAGCCCAGAGAATCAAGCTTGGCCATGACCTCTTCCAGGCTCTTGCGGCCGAGGTTGCGGACCTTCATCATCTCGTCCTCGGACTTGTTGATCAAATCTTCCACGGTGTTGATACCCGCGCGCTTCAGGCAGTTGAAGGAACGCACCGACAGATCCAGTTCTTCGATGGTCATCTCCAGAGCCTTCTCCTTGCCCTTGTCGTCCTTCTCCACCATGATCTCGGCGCCGATGGCCTCCTCAGACAGGTTCACGAAGAGGTTCAGGTGCTCGGTGAGCACCCGGGCCGCCAGGCTCACCGCCTCTTTGGCGTTGATGGTGCCATCGGTCCAAACCTCGATGGTGAGTTTGTCGTAGTCGGTGATCTGGCCAACGCGGGTGTTGTCCACGGTGTAGTTGACCTTCAGGACAGGGGTGTAAATGCTGTCGACGGGCAGAACGTTCAGATCGTTCTTTTCCATCACCAGCTGCTTGTTGCGCTCAGCGGGCACATAACCCCGGCCCTTGTCAAAGGTGAGCTCCATCACGAGCTTGCCGCCTTCGTCCAGGGTGGCGATATGCCATTCGGGGTTCAGCACCTCGATCTCATCGCTGGGTTTGATGCTGCCAGCAGTAACTTCACACTCACCGGACGCCTCGATGCGAACGGTGACAGGGCCGTCGGCGTAGAGTTTGGCGGCAATGCCTTTGAGGTTCAGAACGATCTCGGTCACGTCTTCCTTGACGCCGGGGATGGTGCTGAACTCGTGAACAACGCCGTCGATCTTAACGCTGGTGACGGCTACACCGGGAAGCGACGAGAGCAGGACACGCCGTAAGCTGTTGCCCAAGGTGGTACCGAAGCCACGCTCCAGCGGTTCCACGACAAACTTGCCGTAGCGTCCGTCGGGCGACAGGCTCGCGGTATCGATTCTGGGGCGTTCGATCTCCATCATAGTTAAATCCTCCCTTGGCGGCCGGTCCCGGAAGGCCGGCCTATAGTGTTCGCTTTCCCTTGGGTGAGTTTGTTACTTGGAGTACAACTCAACGATCAGGTGCTCGGCCACATCGAAGTCGATGTCGGCACGGTCCGGCAGCTTGTCGACCACGACGCTCATCTTCTCGAGGTCCTTGGTCATCCAGCCGGGCACAGGGCGGGAGGCATTCTTCTCAGCGCACTCCTTCAGCTTGGCGCTGTCGGTGGTCTTGACTTCCACCTTGTCGCCGGCGCTCAGGAGGTAGGAGGGGATGTTGACGATCTTGCCGTTCACAGTGAAGTGACGGTGCAGGACCAGCTGACGGGCTTCCTTGCGGCTCATGGCGAAGCCAGCGCGGTAGACAACGTTGTCCAGGCGGCTCTCCAGGATGCGCAGCAGGTTCTCACCGGTCATGCCGCTCTTGCGCTCGGCCATGTCAAAGTAGCGGGCGAACTGGCTCTCCAGCACGCCATAGTAACGCTTCGCCTTCTGCTTGGCGCGCAGCTGCAGGCCATACTCGCTGACCTTCTTGCGCACCTGGCCGGCGCCATGCTGGCCGGGCACAAAGCTGCGGCGCGCGAACGCGCACTTATCGGAATAGCAGCGCTCGCCTTTCAAAAACAGTTTCTGACCTTCGCGGCGGCACTGACGGCACACTGCGCCTGTATATCTTGCCATTCTTGTTCCTCCTTAAAAATCAGATGCGGCGACGCTTGGGCGGGCGGCAGCCATTGTGGGGGATGGGGGTCACGTCCTTGATCATGTTGACCTCAAGGCCGGTGGCCTGCAGCGCGCGGATGGCGGCTTCGCGGCCGGCGCCGGGGCCCTTGACGTAGACCTCAACGGTCTTCATGCCGTGCTCCATGGCCACCTTGGCGGCGGCCTCCGCCGCAGACTGAGCGGCGAAGGGAGTGCTCTTGCGGGAACCGCGGAAGTTCAGACCGCCGGAGCTGGCCCAGGAAACGGTGTTGCCCTGCGTATCGGTAATGGTAACGATGGTATTGTTGAAGGTGCTCTGGATGTGCGCAGCGCCGCGCTCGATGTTCTTGCGCTCGCGCCGCTTGGTGCGCACGGCGCCCTTTTTAGCAGCAGCTTTAGTTGCCATTTCTCTTGCTCCTCCTTACTTCTTCTTGTTCGCGACGGTGCGCTTCGGGCCCTTGCGGGTACGAGCGTTGGTCTTGGTGCGCTGGCCGCGAACGGGCAGCCCCTTGCGATGACGGACACCGCGGTAGCACTGGACTTCCACCAGGCGCTTGATGTCCAGCGCCACGTTGCGGCGCAGGTCGCCTTCCACGATGACGTTGTTCTTGTCCAGGTACTCACGGATCAGACCTTCCTGCTCAGCGGTCAGGTCCTTCACGCGGGTGTCAGGATCGATGTTGGTAGCCGCCAGGATCTTCTTGGCGGTGCTGGGGCCAATGCCATAGATGTAAGTCAGGCCTACTTCGACCCGCTTTTCGCGGGGCAGGTCAACGCCGGCAATACGTGCCATAGTTTCAAAAACCTCCTAAAATAACATCCCATGTCCGTGTCGGGGGCTGCGCCGGGAATCTACGCACTTGCCCCCCAAGCGCTGGGGGGCCTTAGCCCTGGCGCTGCTTATGCTTGGGGTTTTCGCAAATGACCATCACGCGACCTTTGCGCTTGATGACCTTGCATTTTTCGCAGATGGGTTTCACGGAAGGCTTAACCTTCATGCTGATAACCTCCTTTGTGACTTGGGCGCTTTACTTCGAGCGCCAGGTGATGCGCCCCTTGGTCAGATCGTAGGGCGACATTTCCAGTGTAACCTTGTCCCCGGGCAGAATGCGGATGAAATTGGTCCGCAGTTTGCCGGAGATGTGCGCCAGCAACCGATGGCCGTTTGCCAGCTCCACCCGGAAGGTGGCGTTGGGCAGCGCCTCAACAACGGTGCCCTCAACTTCGATGACGTCTTCTTTAGACAAGCTCTTCCCTCCTCATGGCTTTGCGGGGTGCTGGGCGTCAAACGCCTCCACCGCCGCTGCGAGCTGTTTGTCGGTTGCAAGGCTTTCGCCCCGCAGAACGGTTGCGGTGGGGGCCACATGCCTTATCTTTTTGGCCTTGGGCCGATCCAGTTTGCGCAGACTGCCGTCCGCGAGAAAAAGCATCTGGCCTTGTATGCCGATCACCGCAAAGGTCCGGTTTTTGTCCCGGCCGGCTTTTGAGCGGACCAGCTGGCCTTTTACAAAGTCCATTCCGGGCCCTCCCACGCTTTGGTCAGAACTTCCGGTCCTGCGGCGGTGATGGCGACCGTGTGCTCAAAGTGAGCGGAAAGGCCACCGTCCGCCGTTGTTACCGTCCATCCATCGGCCCCCGTCACCACGGAGTAGTGCTTCTGGTTGACCATCGGTTCAATGGCAAGGGTCATGCCCGCCACCAGGCGGGGACCCCGTCCGGCAGGCCCGAAATTGGGCACTTCCGGATCCTCGTGGAGCTCTTTGCCCACACCGTGGCCCACAAAACTGCGGACGACCGAGAAGCCGTTTTCTTCCACATAGGTCTGCACCGCGTTGCTGATGTCGCCCACCCGCGCGCCGAACACCGCGGCGGCAATGCCGCGGTGCAGCGACTCACGCGTGACGTCCAGCAGGCGCTGGGCCTCCAGGTCCAGTTTGCCGCACCCGAAGGTGCAGGCATTGTCCCCGTTGAAGCCGCCAAACGCAGCCCCTGTGTCGATGCTGACGATATCGCCCGGCCGGATCACCTTTGCATGGCTGGGAATGCCATGGATCACTTCGTCGTTGACGCTGATACACGCGGTGCCCGGAAAACCATACAGGCCCTTGAAGTTGGGCTTGGCGCCCTGCCGTTTGATAAAGTCGAAGATGATCTTGTCGATCTCGGCGGTGGTGATGCCTGCCTCGATCGCTTCGCCTCCGTGCCGCAGCGCCAGAGCGCTGATCTCGCAGGCCCGGCGCATGGCGGCAAGTTCCTTGGCGTTTTTAAGCTGGATCACGCGTTACGCCTCCAGTGCTTTCAGCAGGAGAGCGGTGGTGTCGGCAATGGTGTCCTGCCCTTCCACCACCACCAGCTTGCCCCGCTGGCGGTAGAACTCCACCAGGGGCTCGGTCTGCTCGTGGTAAGCGGCCAGCCGGTCGCGCACGGTGGCGGGCTCGTCGTCCTTGCGGACGATCAGCGGCCCGCTGCACCGGTCGCACCGGTCAGGCTCGCGGCTGGGCTTGAACTCCAGATGGTAGGAAGCCCCGCAGGCAGAGCACACGCGCCGGCCGGAAAGCCGCCGCATGATCACTTCGTCAGCCACCTCCAGGTCCACCACCTTGTCGATGACCACGCCCATCTCCTCCAGCGCCTCAGCCTGGGCGACCGTGCGGGGCACGCCGTCCAGGATGAAGCCCTTCTGGCAGTCGGGCTGGGCCAGACGCTCTTTGATGATCCCGATGATGACGTCGTCGGGGACAAGCGCGCCGCTGTCCATAAAGGATTTCGCTTTCAATCCCATCTCGGTGCCGTTTTTCACAGCCTCGCGCAGGATGTTGCCGGTGCTGATGGCCGGAATGCCCAGCTTGTCGCAGACGATCTCGGCCTGGGTGCCTTTGCCGGCGCCCGGAGCGCCCAGAAGAATCAGATTCATGCTCGTTTGTCCCCTTTCTGTTTTGTGTTTCGCGTCAGAGCTTACTCAAGGAAGCCCTTGTGGTGCCGCATCAGCATGTAGCTTTCCATGGAGCGGCCGGTGTCCAGCGCCACGCCCACGACGATCAGCAGGCTGGTACCGCCCAGCTGAATGCTCACGCCGGTGACGTTGCCCAGCACGATGGGCAGCACCGCGACGATACCCAGGAACACAGCGCCGATCAGGGTGATCTTGGAGAGGCTCTTGGTGATGAAGTCGCTGGTGGGCTTGCCCGGACGAATGCCGGGGATGGCGCCGTTGTTCTTGCGCAGGTTGTTGGCGATCTCCACCGGGTTGTACTGAATGGCCACGTAGAAGTAGTTGAAGGCCAGGATCAGCAGCAGGTAGATAACGGCGTAGAGGACGCTGTTGTAGTTGAACACGTCGAAGAACGCCACCCAGAAGGAGCTCTTGACCTGCAGCAGGCTGCCGATCATGTTGGGAATGCTGCACAGGGTGCTGGCGAAGATGACGGGCATAACGCCGCTCATGTTCACCTTGATGGGAATGTGGCTCGCCTGACCGCCGTACATCTTGCGGCCCACCACACGCTTGGCGTACTGCACCGGAATGCGGCGCTCGCCGTTGGTGAGGATGACCACGAACACCACCGCGGCGATCGCCAGGATGGCGATGACGGGGATGTAGACGTAGTACTGAGGCTTGCCGTCAGCAGCTTCGGCCAGCAGGGCCTGCACGCTGCCGATGACGTCGCTCCAGCGGGAGATGATACCCACAAAGATCAGCAGCGAAACGCCGTTGCCGATGCCCTTGTCGTCGATCTGCTCGCCCATCCAGGTGAGCAGCTGGCTGCCAGCGGCGAAGCTCAGCACGATAACAACAGCGCTGAACCAGGCTTCCCAGCCGGTGTTGTAGGTCAGCACGCCCCAGCTGCGCAGCACCATGTAGTAGCCAATGCTCATGGCCACGCCGATGCCGGCGCCGGTGTAGCGGGTGATCCGGGTCAGCTTGCGCCGGCCTTCCTCACCCTCTTTGCTCAGCCGCTCCAGGGCGGGGATCGCCACAGTGAGCAGCTGGATGATGATGGAGGCGTTGATATAGGGCGATACGCTCAGGGCGAAGATCGCGCACTGGCTCAGCGCGCCGCCGCTCATCATGTTCAGGTAATCCAGCATGTTGCCGCTGCCGCCCAGCTGACGGAACAGCTCCAGCGCGTCCACGTTGACGTAGGGCACGCTGATGGCGCAGCCCAGCCGAAAGATCACGAGGATCATCAAGGTGAACAGGATCTTTTTACGCAGTTCGGGGATCTTCCACGCATTGCGGAACGTATCGAACACCTTAGATCACCTCGGCCTTTCCGCCTGCCTTCTCGATCTTTTCTTTGGCTGTGGCGGTGTAGGCCGCCAGCTGAACAGTGAGGGCTTTGGTCAGTTCGCCGTTGCCCAGCACCTTCACGCCGTCCAGGCTCTTCTTGATCAGACCGGCTTCCACCAGGGCCTTGGTATCAACCACGGCACCGGCTTCGAACTTGGCCTCCAGGTCGCTCACCTTAACGGTAGCATACTCGGTGGCAAAAATGTTGTTGAAACCGCGCTTGGGCAGGCGGCGCTGCAGCGGCATCTGGCCGCCTTCGAAGCCGGCCTTCTTGACGCCGGACCGGGCCTTCTGGCCCTTGTGGCCGTAGCCAGCGGTCTTGCCGTTGCCGCTGCCGTGGCCGCGGCCCTTGCGCTTCGCTGCCACGTTGGAGCCGGCGGCGGGCTTTAATTCATGAAGCTTCATCTGCTTGCACCTCCTTGCTGTTACGCTTTGGTGACCACGACCATGTGGCTGATCTTGGCGATCTTGCCGGCGGTCTGGGCATTGTCGGGCTGAACGGTGACGTCGCCGATCTTCTTCAGGCCCAGGCTCTTGGCGGTGGCGATCTGCTTGGCGCCGCGGCCGGACAGGCTCTTGGTCAGCTTCACGGTCACGGTGCCGGCCTTGACTTCCGCCTTCTTGGCGGCGGTCTTCTTGGCGGCGGGCTTGGCCTCGCCGTCGGCCGCCTTCTTGGTGGTGGTCTTCTTGGCGGTGGGCTTGGCCTCGCCGTCAGCCGCCTTCTTCGCAGCGGGCTTCTTGGCCGCGCTGGCCTTCTTGGCGGCGGGCTTCTTCTCGGCGGCAGCCTCGGTGGCCGCTACCTTCTTCTCGGTTTCTGCCATTGTAAGCTACCTCCTTAACCCAGAATCTCTTTCACGGTCTTGCCGCGCTTGGCAGCAACTTCCTCGGCGCTGACCAGACGGCACAGACCGTCGAAGGTAGCGGTGACCACGTTGCAGGGGTTGTTGGAGCGCAGGCACTTGGTACGGATGTCCTTAATGCCGGCAACTTCCAGCACCGCACGAACGGGGCCGCCGGCGATCACGCCGGTACCGGGGGCAGCGGGACGCATCAGAATGCGGCCGGCGCCAAACTCGCCCACGATCTCGTGGGGGATGGTGGTGCCCTTCAGGTTGATCTTGTGCATGTTCTTCTTGGCAGCCTCAAGGCCCTTGCGGATCGCCTCGGGAACCTCGCCGGCCTTGCCCATGCCAAAACCGATGGTGCCCTTGCCGTCGCCAACGACAACCAGAGCGCTGAACTTCATCACGCGGCCGCCTTTAACGGTTTTGGATACGCGGTTGATGGCAACGACTTTTTCCAGCATGCCGTCGTCAACTTCACGATTTCTTCTTTCCATTGTATCCTCCTCCTTACAGCTCCAGGCCGCCCTCACGGGCGCCCTCGGCCAAAGCTTTCACGCGGCCGTGATACACAAAGCCACCGCGGTCGAACACGACCGTCTTGATGCCCTTCGCCAGAGCCTTCTCGGCGATCATCTTGCCGACCTTGTTGGCCGCCTCGACGTTGCCGCCGAAGCCCTCGAAGCCCTTCTCCACAGTGGAGGCGCTGACCAGGGTCACGCCGGCCACGTCATCAATGATCTGGGCATAGATGTGCTTGGAGGAGCGGAATACATCCAGACGGGGGCGCTCAGCGGTGCCGCTGATCTTACCGCGCACACGGCGGTGACGACGAAGCCGGGCTTCGTTCTTGTCAGGCTTATTAACCATTGTCTTTCACTCCTTACCTTATTTGCCTTTGCCGGCTTTGCCCTCTTTGCGGATGATGTGCTCACCGGCATAGCGGATGCCCTTGCCCTTGTAAGGCTCGGGGGGGCGCTTCTCGCGCACTTCCGCGGCAAACTGGCCGACCTTCTGTTTGTCGATGCCCTTGATGATGATGGTGTTGGCGTCCGGAGCCTCGATCTTGATGTCGTCGGTCTCGTTCACGATCACCTGATGGGAGAAGCCCAGGTTCATCACCAGGCTGCTGCCCTGCTTGGCCACACGGTAGCCGACGCCCTGAACTTCCAGTTTCTTCTCGAAGCCGTTCACAACGCCCTCCACCATGTTGGAGATGTTGGTGCGGGTGAGGCCGTGCAGGCTGCGGGCCTCTTTCTCGTCATTGGGGCGGGTCACCAGGATTTCACCATTCTCGACCTTCACGGTCATCAGCGGATGGATCTTGGAATTCAGGGTGCCCTTGGGGCCCTTCACGGTGACGTCGTGCCCGTTGACGGAGACCTCGACGCCCGCAGGAATGACGATGGGTTTTCTTCCAATTCTCGACATTGTCTTTATGCCCCTTTCTTACCACACAAAGGCGAGTACTTCGCCGCCAACGTTGGCAGCTCTGGCAGCCTTGTCGGTCATAACGCCCTTAGAAGTGGAAATGATCGCGGTGCCCAGGCCCTTCATGACCCGGGGCATATCCTCGCAGTTGGTGTAGATACGCAGGCCGGGCTTGGAAACGCGCCGCAGGCCGGCGATGACGGGCTGGCCGTTGTCCTGATACTTCAGGGTCAGGCGCAGGGTGCCCTGCTTGGTGTCTTCGATCAGCTGCACACTCTTGATGTAGCCCTCGTCAACCAGGATCTGGCAGATCGCCTTCTTCAGGTTGGAAGCGGGAACGTCTACAGAAGGGTGTTTGGCACAGCTGGCGTTGCGGATGCGGGTGAGCAGGTCCGCGATGGGATCGGTGATATGCATGCCACTAACCTCCTTAAGGTTCTTCGTTTGGGTTGTTCTTCAAAAGCGGCGGGGCGGCGGGCCGTTTGGCCCTTAGCCGCCCGCCCGCTCCGCCGACCGCTTGTGGCCGGCAGGCAGCGGGATTTACCAGCTGGCCTTCTTCACGCCGGGGATCTCGCCCTTGTAGGCCAGTTCCCGGAAGCAGATGCGGCAGATGCCGTACTTACGCAGGTAAGCATGGGGACGGCCGCAGATTTTGCAGCGGTTGTAGGCGCGGGTAGAGAACTTGGGCTCGCGCTGCTGCTTGATCTTCATAGAAGTTTTTGCCACAGTCGTACCCTCCCTCAGTTAGCGAACGGAGCGCCCAGAGCCTTCAGCAGCTCCTTGGCCTCTTCGTCGGTGTTCGCGGTGGTGACAAAGCAGATGTCCATGCCACGCACGGCGTCGATCTTGTCGTAGTCGATCTCAGGGAAGATCAGCTGCTCCTTGATGCCCACGGCGTAGTTGCCGCGGCCGTCGAAGGAGTTGCCGTTGATGCCGCGGAAGTCACGCACGCGGGGCAGAGCCACGCTGAACAGACGATCCACGAACTCATACATACGCTCGCCCCGCAGGGTGACCTTCACGCCGATGGGCATGCCCTCGCGCAGCTTGAAGTTCGCAACGCTCTTCTTGGCGCGGCAGATCACAGGGCGCTGGCCGGTCACGGTGGCGATGTCGCCCAGGATGGCGTCCATCATCTTGGGGTTGTCCTTGGCGTCGCCGCAGCCCACGTTCACAACCACCTTGTCGAGCTTGGGGATCTGCATCACGCTCTTGTAGCCGAACTTGCTC
>NHCFR05603__coassemble_228_pt1 | contig 64221 bp, 55 predicted proteins | sample NHCFR05603__metabat2_low_PE_044 | metagenome-assembled genome bin NHCFR05603 | reverse complement strand
CGTAGACTTCGGGCTTCTGGGCGGCGTTCTGATGCTCCGCGCCCTTGTAGCAGCGCAGGCGGGTCATGGCCTTGGCGCCCAGGGTGTTGGCGGGGATCATGCCCTTCACCGCAACGTACATGGCCTTGTCGCTGTTCTCAGCCATCAGGGTCTTGTACTGGGTCTCTTTCAGGCCGCCGATCCAGCCGGAATGGGTGCGGTAGTACTTCTTCTCCAGCTTCTTGCCGGTCAGAACCGCCTGGTCGCAGTTGATGATGATGACATGGTCGCCGCAGTCCACATTGGGGGTGAAGGTGACCTTGTTCTTGCCGCGCAGCAGCACGGCGGCTTTGGCGGCAACGCGGCCGAGGGGCTTGCCCGCGGCGTCGATCACATACCACTTGCGCTCGGTCTGGGCGGGTTTAGCGAGAGTAGTGCTCATTTGCTGTTCCTCCTGATTTTCTTTTCGTGCCAAAAGGCGCGTGAATGCGGTTTGGCGCACATCGGCGCAAGGTTGATTATAACCGATAGGAAAAGCCGCGTCAAGCACTTTTTTCGATTATTTTGATTTAATCCCAGCTCACTCGCTCATGCTCTTTTATTCTCTCTCATTCTCCCGTTTGCTCACTTTCTATTTTTTCAAATTTTCGCGCAAAGTTTGTGCAGATTGCCTCAGGTGTGGTATAATGACCGGGAAAAGCGCCTCTTTGCCCCTTGCGGCATGGAGCGCTCGTCTTTATAATACATTATATGGAAGGGGGCCGCGACATGCAGCGTCTGGAAGGACTCATGCGCAAGGCCATTCAGGAATACGGCATGATCGCGCCCGGCGACCGGGTGTGCGTGGGCGTGTCCGGCGGCAAGGACAGCGTGGCCCTCACGGTGGGCCTTGCCCGCCTGCGGGAATATCTGGGCATTCCCTTTGAGCTGGTGGCTGTGAGCCTGGACCCCCAGTTCGGCGGCACTCCCGCCGACTACTCTTTGCTGGAAAAGCTGTTCGCGGAGCACAACGTGGAGTACCACATCCGCCGCAGCGAGATCGGGCACGTGGTGTTCGATCTGCGCCAGGAGAAGAACCCCTGCGCCCTCTGCGCCAAAATGCGCCGGGGCCTTTTACACAACACCGCCAAGGAGCTGGGCTGCAACCGGGTGGCTCTGGGCCATCACCTGGACGACGCGGTGGAGACCTTTTACATGAACCTCTGGGGCGAGGGGCGGCTGGGCTGCTTTTCGCCGGTGACCTGGCTTTCCCGCAAGGAACTGTATCTCATCCGGCCCATGGTGCTGGCCACCGAGGCCGAGGTGCGCCGGGCGGTGCGGGAACTGGACCTGCCGGTGGTGAAGAGCGCCTGCCCCGCAGACGGCGCCACCCGCCGCCAGGAGATGAAGGATTACGTGGCGGACATGGCCAAAAAGGACCCGGCCTTCCGCCAGAAAATGCTGGGGGCCCTGCAGGACGCCGGCCTGGACGGCTGGGCGCCCCTGCCCGGCACCCAAGGGCGCAGAGCCCGGCGGTGAGCGCGGGCCATTCCGCCGCCTGAGAGCGGCAAGCGAGGTGTTACCATTGGAGTTTGAAAAGCACTGTTGGGCCGAGGTAGACCTGGACGCTCTCGCCCATAACTTTAAACTCATCGCGGCCCACGCCGCCCCCGCCAAGGTATGCGCGGTGGTGAAGGCCGGAGCCTACGGCCATGCCGACGGCATGGTGTGCCAGACGCTGCAGGCCGCCGGAGCCGAATGGTTCGCGGTGAGCTGCCTTGCCGAGGCGCTGCACCTGCGCTCCGGCGGGGTGACGGGGCACATCCTCATCCTGGGCCACACCGACCCGGCCTACGCCGCCGAGCTCATCGGCAGCGACCTGACCCAAGCGGTGTTCAGCGGGGCCTACGCCCAGGCGCTGAGTGAGAACGCCCGGGCCGCGGGCGGCCGGGTGAAGGCCCATCTGAAGGTGGACACCGGCATGGGCCGGCTGGGCTTTGACGCCCGCAGCGAAGGGCACATCGAGGCCTGCGTCTCCGCTTTGGCAGACTGCTGCGGCCTGCCGGGCCTCCGAGTGACGGGCCTGTTCCAGCACTTTGCCGTGGCGGACAGCCACGCCCCCAAAGACATCGCCTACACCGCCGGCCAGCACGACCGCTTTGTGAAGGTGGCCGAGGCGCTGAAGGGCCGGGGCATTGCCCTCGAGACCGTTCACTGCAGCAACTCCGCCGCCCTCACCGAGCACCCGGAATGGGGCATGGACCTGGTTCGGCCGGGTATCATCCTCTACGGCTGCGACCCCAGCGACGAGGTGCACTTTGAGGGCCTGCGCCCGGTGCTGCGCCTCAAGGCCCGGGTGAGCCAGGTCAAGACCATCGAGGCGGGCCAGTCTTTGAGCTACGGCCTGCTCTACACCGCCCCCGGCCCCCGCCGGGTGGCCACCCTCTGCGTGGGCTACGCCGACGGCTACCCCCGCAGCCTGACGGGCCAGGGTGTGTGCAGCATTCACGGCCAGAGCGCCCCGGTCATCGGCCGGGTGTGCATGGACCAGCTGATGGTGGACGTGACGGGCCTTGACGGCGTGGACGCGGGCGACGAAGCCTGCGTTTTCGGCGCACCGGGGTGCGACTCCATCGAGGACGTGGCCCGCAAGGCGGGCACCATCCCCTACGAGATCATGTGCGCGCTGGCGCTGCGGGTGCCCCGGGTCTATCTCCGGGACGGCGAAGCCGTGGCACTGGCGGACTATCTGAATCAGACCTCATTCTGACACATCGGAGGGCAGGAAAATGAGCAAGCTGCTTGTGGTGGTGGACTATCAGAAAGACTTTGTGGACGGCGCGCTGGGCTACGCCGGGGCGGAAACGCTGGAAGGCCCCCTGTACGACAAGGTGCAGGCGGCGCTGGCCGATGGCTGGAAAGTGCTTTTCACCCGGGACACCCACGCCCCCGATTATCTTGACACCCGGGAGGGCCGTTTTCTCCCGGTGCCCCACTGCCTCAAGGGCAGCGAGGGCTGGCACCTTTACGGCAAGCTGGCCGAGTTTGAGGCGGCAGGCAATGAAGCCATCGCCTTTGTGGACAAGCCCACCTTCGGCAGCATGGAGCTGCCCGGGGCCGCCCGTGCTCTCTGCAGCGGCGAGCCGGAGGAAATCGCCCTGTGCGGCGTGGTCACCAACATCTGCGTGGTGAGCAACGCGGTGGTGCTGCATTCCGCTTTCCTTTCCAGCACCATCACCCTGCTGAAAGATCTGTGCGGCACCGGCGATGACGCCATGGGCCGAAAGGCCTTTGACCTGCTGGCGGGCATGGGCTACAACGTGATTTAAACCAAGCGCCGGGGCTTCCCCGGCTTCACACCTGTTTTTTGGAGGGGACCTGTTTGTCGAAAAAGAACATCCGCAATTTCTGTATCATCGCCCACATCGACCACGGCAAGAGCACCCTGGCCGACCGCATTCTGGAAAAGACCCACAGCGTGGACGAACGCCAGATGGAGGACCAGCTGCTGGACAACATGGAGCTGGAACGGGAGCGGGGCATTACCATCAAGGCCCGGGCGGTGACGCTGGACTACACCGCCCGTGACGGCGAGCACTATGAATTCAACCTCATCGACACCCCGGGCCACGTGGACTTCGGCTATGAGGTGAGCCGCAGCCTGGCCGCCTGCGAGGGCGCGGTGCTGGTGGTGGACTCCACCCAGGGCGTGGAGGCCCAGACCCTGGCCAACACCTATCTGGCGCTGGAGCACGACCTGGAACTGGTGCCCATCCTGAACAAGATCGACCTGCCCAGCTCTGAGCCGGACCGGGTGGCCAAAGAGGTGGAGGACGTGATCGGCCTGCCCTGCATGGACGCCCCCCGGGTGAGCGCCAAGATGGGCATTGGCATTGAGGACGTGCTGGAAAAGGTCATCACCGACATCCCCGCCCCCAAGGGGGACGAGACCGCGCCGCTGAAGGCCCTCATCTTCGACAGCGTCTACGACAGCTACAAGGGCGTTATTGTCTACATCCGCGTGTTTGAAGGCACGGTGAAGCCCGGCGACACGGTGCGGATGATGGCCACCGGCGCGGAGTTCACGCTGGTGGAGGTGGGCCGCATGGGCGCCACCAGCCTCATGCCCTGCGACAAGCTGGAGGCCGGCGACGTGGGCTATCTCACCGCCAGTATCAAAAACGTGCGGGAGACCCGCGTGGGCGACACGGTGACCCTGGTGGCCAACCCCACCCCCGAACCGCTGCCCGGTTACCGCAAGGTGACGCCGATGGTGTTCTGCGGTATCTACACCGTGGACGGCGCCAAGTACCCCGACCTGAAGGACGCGCTGGAAAAGCTGCAGCTGAACGACGCGGCTCTGAGCTTTGAGCCGGAGACCAGCGCGGCGCTGGGCTTTGGTTTCCGCTGCGGTTTCCTGGGCCTTTTGCACCTGGACATCATCACCCAGCGGCTGGAACGGGAGTTCGATCTGGACCTCATCACCACCGCTCCCAGTGTGGAATACCGCTTCACCCTCACCGACGGCACCACCCTCACCATCGAGAACCCGTCGGACTACCCCGATCCGGGCCGCATTGCCAAGCAGGAAGAGCCCTATGTGGACGCTCACATCTACACCCCCACCGAGTATGTGGGCAGCCTGATGGACCTGTGCCAGGACCGGCGGGGCACCATGATCGACATGAAGTATCTGGACGCCGAGCGGGTGGACCTGCACTACGAGCTGCCCCTGGGCGAGATCGTCTACGACTTCTTCGACGCCATCAAGAGCCGCAGCCGGGGCTACGCCAGCTACGACTACGAGATGAAGGGCTTCAAGGAGAGCAAACTGGTCAAGCTGGACATGCTGCTCAACGGCGACATGGTGGACGCGCTGAGCATGGTGGTCCACGCGGACAAGGCCTACGCCAAGGGCCGCCGCCTGGCCGAGCGGCTGAAGGAGAACATTCCCCGCCAGATGTTTGAAATTCCCATTCAGGCGGCCATCGGCGGCAAGGTCATCGCCCGTGAGACGGTGAAGGCCATGCGCAAGGACGTGCTGGCCAAATGCTACGGCGGCGACATCACCCGAAAGAAAAAGCTGCTGGAAAAGCAGAAAGAAGGCAAAAAGAAAATGCGCCAGCTGGGCAGCGTGGAACTGCCCAGCGAGGCCTTTACCGCCGTGCTCAAACTGGACGAGAACTGACACACAAAGAAGGGCCGCCCCATCGGGGCGGCCCTTCTGCGTTTAAAAATCAGTCGCGGCTGCGGGAGAAAATGCGCAGGATGTAGAGGAACAGGTTGATGAAGTCCAGATACAGTTCCAGCGCCGAGAACACCGAAGCTTTCTTCGCCAGTTCCGGGTTGCCGGCGTAAGCGAAGTAAGCGGCCTTGATCTTCTGGGTGTCGTAGGCGGTGTAGCAGGCAAAGATGACAATGCCCACGCAGCACAGCAGGATGTTCACCCCGCCGAAGAACATGCCGATGACGCTGACGATCATCATGGCGATGAGGCCGAACATCAGCGGTTTGGCCCAGCCGGACAGATCCTGCTTGGTGAGGTAGCCGTAGGCGGCCATGATACCGAAGTAGAGGGCGGTGGCGCCAAAGGCCAGCACCAGATCGAACATCTGGTAGAGGTAGAAGTAGCAGCTGAACACCAGGCCGTTGAGGGCGGCGTAGAGGAAGAACATGCCCCTGGCGCTGCCCACGCCGATCTTGTGAATGCGGGCGCTCATCACCATCACCACCGCGATCTCAGCGATGGCCAGGCCCCAGAACAGCAGCGAATTGCGCAGCAGCAGAATGCCGATCCCGCTGGTGTAGCCCGCCAGCGCCACCAGGAAGGTGACCATCAGGCCTGCGAACATCCAGCCGAAGGTCTTGGCGGTGTATTCCGCCAGCGTCTCGTAGCGGGCATTGGTGCTGAACACACCGTCCGGCCCCTGGTTGGCATAAAAAGCATTGTTGTCGGGCTCAAAGCCCGGTCCGTATTGTTGATTCATGGGGATCTCCCTCCTTTGGGCTTATTATATCGCACAACAACGCCGGAATTGTAAACAAAATCAAAATAATTTATAATACCCTGTGAAACCTTTGTGTAAAGGAGGCCGCCGCCTTGGGCTTTGGGCTGTATCTGCACGTTCCCTACTGCCTTGCCAAGTGCCGCTACTGCGATTTTTATTCCGCCGGGGCCAGCCGCGCCGTGCCGGCGGAATACGTGGACGCCCTCATCGCCCGGATGGAGGCCATGTGCCCCGGGCGGCCGGAAACATTGTACTTTGGCGGCGGCACCCCCAGTCTGCTCTCCCCCGCCCAGGCGGCGCGGCTGGTAAAGGCCGCCCACCCGCTGCCCGGCGCGGAAATAACGCTGGAAGCGAATCCCGAAACGGTGGACGAAGCAAAGTTGGCGGACTTTCGCGCCGCCGGGGTCAATCGTCTGAGCCTTGGAGTGCAGACGGCGGACGACGAGAGCCTCGCCCGCCTGGGCCGTCCCCACACCGCCGCCCAGAGCCGCGCCGCGCTGGCCGCGGCAAAGGCCGCGGGCTTTGAGAACATCACCGGCGACATCATGCTGGCTCTGCCCCATTATACGCGGGGGGAGTTCGGCCGCACCCTTTCCCTGCTGGCGGAGGGCGGCGCCACCCACATCTCGGCCTATCTTTTGAAAATCGAGCCGGGCACCCCCTTCGGAAAAAATCCCCCGCCGGGCCTGCCGGACGAGGACGAAGCGGCGGATTTTTACCTCTACGCAGTGGACGAACTGGCAAAAGCGGGCTACGCCCAGTATGAGATAAGCAACTTCGCCCGGCCCGGCTTTGAGGGCAAACACAACCTCATCTACTGGGACTGCCGGGACTATCTGGGCCTCGGCCCTGCGGCGGCCAGCTGCATGGGGGGCAAGCGCTTCTCCTTCGGCCGCAGCACCGCGGATTTCCTGGCCGGGGCGGCCCCCGCGCCGGAGGGCGAGTGCACCGGGGCGGACTACATCATGCTGCGGCTGCGCCTTGCCGAGGGTCTGCGCCTCTCGCTGTTGAAAGAGCGGTACGGCCTTGCCTTTGACGAAGGCCGTCTTGCCTTTATCCGCCGGTGCGTGGCGGCGGGCTACGCCCTGTTTGACGGCGAACGCCTGGCCCTCACCCCAAGGGGAATGCTGGTGCAGAACAGCATTCTCACGGAACTTTTGCCCTGAACATCAAAAGCGGCAGGCCCCTGATGGGGTCTGCCGCTTTGTTGTGGGCTCAGTCCGATAGATTCTCCATGATCTCTTCACGCCAGGCGGTGTTCGCAATAGCGGGCACACTTGCAAAGGAAGTTTTCACCGCATTTACGATCTTTTTATAGTACACATTGTTTTGAAGAAAATCCCTGATCTCCAAACTGGTGAACGGCATGATCACAACGCCATCCACCGGAACATGCGTGTTGGTGGATTCCAGTGATGCCGACGCAACTGCCCGCCAGATGTTGATGGTGTTATAATCCAATTCATCCGCAATGAAAAAAGTTATGGTCTCTTTCGGCTCGTTGTCCGCCTTCAGGTTGAGGGAATGGCGCAGCACCGGCTCCCATTCTCCCCGTTTTTGAACCTGTTTTTTCATGAGAGTCACTTCCAGCATGACCACGATCTCCGGATAATGGATCACAATGTCTCCCTCGCCGCCCCCGGCATGGATGACAGGTTCGAAGTCGGCATTAAGGGTCAGATTGAAGCTGTTGTAAAGATCAAACTCTTCGTTGGAGAGATAGTACCACGCGATGCCCACGATGTATTCATAGATGGTGGGCACAGTAGCCGCGTCGTTGACCTCTTTTTTGATTTTCAAGTCGTTCCTGCGATCAGAAAACAGAGCCAACAACTCGATCACTTTTTCCCTTGGATATTTGCTCCGGATGTGCGCAGCAAAATCAGCGCTCTTCTGCCCGACGAGCAGCTCATTTGCGGCCGCAGCTGTAGTAACTCCCAGGTGATCTTCGATTTGCTGGGTGATGGTTTCCACCTCAACCGCGGAATAGTGGAAGATGTTTGCGATGGATACATTTTTGCCGAGATAACAATCTTCGTCTTTCTCGTACCGGCGATATTCATCCTCGGTCATTTCGCCAAAGATATGCTCTCTCAAACGGTCGGCGCAAAACATGCGGGAAAGAACTTCCTGGTAAGCCAGTTCCGGAAGCCTCTTGAATTTAAACAAACCGGTAGCGCCCAAAAGGCGGAGCGTCGTATCGGAATATTCCCGGATCCCATCGATCCATTTGGACCGGGCGTATGTGGTATAGAACGCCGAAATGAAATCCGTTGCGCACAGCAGCGGATGCCCTGCATTCTTCTCGAGGAATTCTTCCAGACTGTGGTGGTTGCCCCTGTTGCCGATGTCAAAGACCGCCCTGCCGCAGCCAAAAGCCTTGTTGATCAGCGGGGCATCCTCTCTGTCAAAGCATTCCAGCAGACGCTCATAATCGCCATGGCTCCGGCTCTGAAGAAAGTCTCGGAGTGCACAGAAAAAAGCATAATAGGCTTTGGATATGGTGGCGTTGCTTTTTGAACTTTTGAAAACAGTCTGAAAGACGGCGTAGTCCAAATCGCTTTTGCCCGCAAGTTCGCCGGGCAGGGTGATGTTAATGTCGCAGATGATCTCTTCCAGTTGCTCGGCGGTGACGGAATTGCTGCGGATGGCTTCCTTCAGAGAATCGTTTGCATAGGGTGAAAGCCCTTGCACCACGATCTCAAAGGTATGCCCGCTGACAGCCTCTCCTTCCAGCAGCAATGTCAGCGCCATAAGAAAGGGCGCGTAATATTGCCGCCTGCCCTGGCGCGACTCGCCAAAAATCTTGAGTTTTGCAAGCTGGCGGAGCAGCGCGATGTTGATGTTGTCCAACGGGAGGATCCCTTCCAGGGCGTCCCGCTGGACGCTGCCCCGCAGATAGGCATAGCCCGCCTCGGTGATGTTGCGGTCCTCGGTGGAAAAGCCCATCTTCACCAGGTTGCTGGTGTAGTGTCGGGCCCTCTTTTCGATGGACTCGTCCAGGACCCGGGCAAAGCGGGCAAAGTTTTTTTGCACCCATCCTTCGTCACGGTCGATAAAGGTCTGGCGCTCTGCGCCCAGCGCCTGGACGAAGGCGTCGTATTTCCGATGGACCTGAAAAACATCCTTGGACTTATCCAGCGCCTTTTCATAAAACAGAAACTGTGCCAGGCTGGCCGGATAGGTCCCCCATTTTTCGGAAGGCCAGGTCTCCTTCAGCTCCTCCAAAATCTCCAGATAGACCTTCAGCGCGTTGAGCACGTCGCTGCGCCGCCCGTTGGTGTCCATCAGATTGAAGATGTGGTTTGGTTCAACAAACACTTTGTGTCTCCCCTATGTCAGTAGTTAACGATCAGCACCTCTTCGGAAGCAGAGGTCCTGTCCTTGGTCTGGTAGTTGGAGTTGGCGTAGCTGCAGATCAGCGGGATCGCGGTGTAGCGGCCGGCGTTTTGTCTCAGCCAGTCCAGCAGGATGTCGTTCTCCTTGCCCTTGCTGCGCAAAACGTTGGACAGCGCAAACCGGATCTTTTTCTGATGCAGCCGGTCCAGCAGCGACAGCAAATCTCTCTCGGCCGTCTCATCCCAACCGCCTTTTTCGTTGTAGGTCGCGCAGGTGATCAGATAGGGTGGATCTGCATAGACAAAGTCATGGGGTGAGAGAGAGGAAAAGTCAAACGCGCGAAAATCGCCGCAGGTAAAAACGCAGTCCCGCGTTTGTATGGTCTCCAAAAATGCCAAAAGCTTTTGTTCCATGCTTTTGTTGAAATCCCGCTTGCCCACAGGCAGGTTGAATTCTCCTTTGGCGTTGAAACGGATCTGGTTGTTGAAGGAATAAACGATCAACACATAGAGCATGAGGTAAGCGGCGGCATCTTTTTCTCCGTTTGTGTATTTTCGATTGAAATCGTTCCGCAATTCAAAAAAGCCCTTTTTGTTGTAAGCGCTGAGACCTCGGCTGCTGTTGCACCCGTAGCGAGCGTAGCCATGCCGGCTGACCAGCGAAAGGCCATAGGCCTCAATGATCTCATAGACCCCCTTCAGGACATCCGACTTGTCCATGGCTTTGAAGGTGTTGTAAAGCCCCATCAGATTGGCGTCCTTGTCGTTGTACACCGTGCGCATTCCGGGAGCATTGAGGCCCACATTGCAGCCGCCGCAAAACAGATCCACAAACAAGCCCACGTCCCGAGGAAAGAAGGGCAAGATCTGAGGCAGCAGTTTGTGTTTACCACCAGTGTAGTTGAGTGGCGATCGTATCATCGTTTACGCTCCATCATAGCATGTGCAGAGAAACAGCCGCTCGGCGTTTTCTTCGATATCGGACCTTCCTGTGGTAAAGGGTTTGTAGCTTTCGGAAAACACCTTGACCACGCCCTTTTGGCGCAGGATCCTGAGGATATCCTCGTCCGAGATCTTGGCGTTTGAACGGCTGTTTCCCTTTTCCGCCATGTTGTTGTAGGAAAGCAGGATATACCGGGCCCGGATGTCCCCCACCAGCGCCTCAAATGCCTCGGCGGCACCGGCGGTGCAGTAGCGGCTCTTCATACCGCTTCGGTCCATCTTTTTGGCCACCCCGAACACCTCCGGCTTTTCCCAGCGGGCAACGTTCTCCAAAAGGTGGTAGGCGTCGCAGTACTGCCTGGAGTTGTAGGGCGGGTCGATGTAAACCAGGTCCGCGCGGATCCTTTTGACCAGTTCATTGGCATCCTCGTTGAAGCACCGGTTGCCCGGGCGGTTGTTCGCCCGGGCCAGCGGCACGGCAAGCTCCAGCGCCCCTTCATAGGCGGCGCCTTTGCGATAAGCATCGTAATGACCGCAGGTAGCAGCGATCTTGTCCATCGCATAGAGCAATGACGTGATCAGCAGCGCCCGCTCACGCTCGTTCAGCTCACCTTTTTTGTAACTGCGTTCGATGTCCTCGCGGATATAACCGATCTTCGCGCAATTTCTTTTGTTGAAATAGGTGCCTGCAAAGTTGCGGGTCATATAATTTTCGCCGCACCTGGTCTTTGCATTGTAACGCGCAACAAAGTCAGCGATTTTTTTCTGATCGTAAGCCTGCGCGCCAAACCAAGCGCAGTGACAAATATAGTTGCTGTACATCAAATCGTTGGTGATGACTGCCTTGTCCGGGAACGCGGAAGCCACCGCGCCGGTCCCTGCAAAGATGTCGGCGACCGTTTCAATTCCGGCGCACTCTTTTTCCACCACACCAGTGATGAAAGGGAGCAGTTTGTACTTGTTTCCCAGATATCGTCTGTTGTTGATTTGAAACGTTTTGCACACCTTGGCCTCAGAAACGCCCACGGCGGATCCCTCCATATTTTGCTGTTTTCACTATACGCCATTTGGGGTCCCTTAGGCAGGACTTTTCCCATCCTGTGCCGGCAGCTGACCATTCGGCGGGCAGACTGCCGGCTATGGTGCGCCTCCCTTCATCAAAACAAAAGACGCTTTTTTATTCTATGGTCCAGCAACTAACAAGTCAATCTGTTTTTGCGGCGGCTCAGTCCTGCCACTTGTCGCAGAGGGCTTCCACCTGGCTGGCAAAGCGGGCCAGCTCCTTGTTGGTGTGGCCTTCCTTGGCTTTGATGATGTTCAGCAGGCGGTGGCCGGCGTCCAGCAGGCGGCGGAACACCGGGTTCTCCCGTTTCTTGCCGCCGCCCTCCTCCTTGGCGATGCGCTGGGTGTTGCCCACCACAAGGCAGCTGCCGGTGAGGAGGTCGTACTCCGCGCCGTTGTAGGGCGCGGCGGCGGCCAGGCCCAGCTCCGCGCGCAGGCGGTTCGCGAAGATGTCGCACACCTCGTCCTCGCCGTGGGTGACGAAGACGGTGCGGGGCTTCGTTTCAAAGTTCTTCACCCAGTTCATCAGGCCCTCGTTGTCCGCGTGGCCGGACACGCCTGCCAGCACCTGCACTTTGCAGCGCACCTCGATGGTCTCGCCGAAGAGTTTGACCTCTTTCGCGCCCTCCACCAGCGCCCGGCCCAGGGTGCCCGGCGACTGATAGCCCACAAAGAGCACCGTGCTCTCCGGCCGCCAGAGGTTGTGTTTCAGATGGTGACGGATCCGCCCGGCTTCGCACATGCCGCTGGCGGAGAGGATGACCTTGGGCTCGGAATCAAAGTTGATGGCTTTGGAGTCGTCGCTGCTCAAAGAGAGCTTGAGCCCCCGGAAATTGATGGGATTCACCCCCTGCATGACCAGGGTTCGGGCCTCCTCGTCGTAGCACTCGGCCCAGCTGGTCTTGAACACCTGGGTGGCCTCCACGGCCATGGGGCTGTCCACATACACCGTGAAGTTCTCGTGGCCCTTCACCAGATTCTGCTCCTTGATCTGGCGCAGGAAATAGAGCATTTCCTGGGTGCGGCCCACGGCGAAGCTGGGGATGACCAGGTTGCCGCCCCGGTCGAAGGTGTCCTGCAAGACGGCGGCCAGGGCGGGCACATAGTCCGGCCGGGGGCCGTGGCTGCGGTCGCCGTAGGTGGACTCCATCACCACATAGTCCGCCTCATGGATGGGCTGGGGGTCCCGCAGCAGGGGCTGATGGGTGTTGCCGATGTCGCCGGAAAAGACGATCTTGCGGGTCTCCTCCCCTTCGGTGACCCACAACTCGATGGACGCGGAGCCCAGAAGGTGGCCCACATCGGTGAAGCGGGCGCGGATGTTCGGCCCCACCTCCACCGTCTCGCCGTAGTCCACTTCATGGAACAGGGCCAGGGCGGCCTCGGCGTCCTGCATGGTGTAAAGGGGCTGGTACTCCTCGCCGCCGGAGCGTTTGGCCTTGCGGTTGCGCCACTCGGCCTCGAACTCCTGGATGTGGGCGGAGTCGCGCAGCATGATACCGCACAGTTCGGCGGTGGCGCCGGTGGTAAAGACCGGTCCCTTGTAGCCGTTTTTCACCATCAGGGGAATACGCCCGGAATGGTCGATGTGGGCGTGGGTCAGCAGCATGCAGTCCACCTGGCCGGGGGCCAAAGGCAGGGGCTGGTTCTCGTAGATGTCGCGGCCCTGCTCCATGCCGCAGTCCACCATCAGGTTGAAACCGCCGGTCTGCAAAAGATAGCAGCTGCCGGTGACCTCGTGGGCGGCGCCTAAGAACGAAAGTTTCATACGCTTGCTCCCCCTTTCCCTTTGCGGGCGTTGGTATTTGTCTTTATTATACCCCGCCTGCGCGCAGGGGGCAAGGAAGAAAAACGCACCGTCTCCCTTTCGGGAAACGGTGCGTTTTGTTCAGTGAAAAATTACCGCTCCTTGGAGTCGATCTCGGCGCGGATGGCAGCCAGGAAGGCGTCCACGGTCATGGTGCCGCCCTTCTCCTCCTTGCGGGCGCGGACGGCCACGGTGCCGTCCTCCATCTCCTTGTCGCCCACCACCAGCATGTAGGGGATCTTCTTCAGCTGGGCCTCGCGGATCTTGTAGCCCATTTTCTCGCTGCGGTAGTCGGCCTCCACACGGATACCGGCGGCGGCTAGCTTTTTCTCCAGCTCCTTGGCGTACTCGTGCTGACGGTCGGTAATGGGGATGATCATCGCCTGCACCGGGGCCAGCCAGGTGGGGAAGGCGCCGGCGAAGTGCTCGATGAGGATGCCGATGAAGCGCTCAATGCTGCCGAACACTACGCGGTGGATCATCACCGGGCGGTGCTTCAGGCCGTCTTCGCCGGTGTACTCCAGCTCAAAGCGCTCGGGCAGCTGCATATCCAGCTGGATGGTGCCGCACTGCCAGGTACGGCCGATGGCGTCCACCAGATGGAAGTCCAGCTTCGGGCCGTAGAAGGCGCCGTCGCCCTCGTTCACGGTGTACTCGCGGCCCAGCTCCTCAATGGCGCTGCGCAGGCCGTCGGTGGCACGGGCCCAGTCCTCGTCGCTGCCCATGTGGTCTTCCGGCATGGTGGACAGCTCGATATGATACTCAAAGCCGAACAGGCTGTAGACCTTGTCGATCAGCTGCACAACGCCCTTGATCTCGTCCTTGATCTGGTCGGGGGTCATAAAGATATGGGCGTCGTCCTGGGTGAAGCAGCGCACACGCATGAGGCCGTGCAGCGCGCCGGACAGCTCGTGGCGGTGCACGAGGCCCAGCTCGCCCATGCGCAGGGGCAGGTCACGGTAGCTGCGGGGCTGGGTCTGGTACACCAGCATGCCGCCGGGGCAGTTCATCGGCTTGATGGCAAAATCGGTGTCGTCGATGACGGTGGTGTACATGTTGTTCTTGTAGTGATCCCAGTGGCCGCTGCGCTCCCACAGGCTGCGGTTGAGCATCATGGGGGTGCTGATCTCCTGATAGCCGGCCTCACGATGGATCTGCCGCCAGAAGTCGATGAGGGTGTTCTTCAGCACCATGCCCTTGGGCAGGAAGAAGGGGAAGCCGGGGCCCTCTTCCAGCAGGGTGAACAGCTCCAGTTCCTTGCCCAGACGGCGATGGTCGCGCTTGGCGGCCTCTTCCATCAGCTTCAGATACTCCTCCAGGCCGCTGGCCTTGGGGAAGGCAATGCCGTAGAGGCGGTCCAGGCTGTCGCGGGAGGCGTCGCCGCGCCAGTAGGCGGCGGCCACCTTGGTCAGCTTCACGGCCTTGATGGCGCCGGTGCTCATCAGGTGGGGGCCGGCGCACAGGTCGGTGAAGTCGCCCTGCTTGTAAACGGTGAGCTCCCAGCCCTTCTCGGCGTACTCTTCCAGCAGCTCCAGTTTGTAGGTCTGGCCGGCGAAGATCTCGCGGCCTTCCTCCACGGTGATGACCCGCTTTTCGAGAGGCAGGTCCTCTTTGACGATTTTCTTCATCTCGGCTTCGATGGCCTCAAAGTCGCCGGTGGTCAGGGGCCGGTCGGCCTTGATGTCGTAGTACCAGCCGTTTTCCAGCGCCGGGCCAATGCCGAAGTGGGCGCCGGGGAACAAGTGCTGCACCGCCTGGGCCATCACATGGGCCGCGGTGTGCCAAAAGGCATGCTTGCCGCCCTCGTCCTCAAAGGTGAGGATCTCCAGGGTGCAGTCCTCGTTCAGAACGGTGCGCAGATCGCACAGCTCGCCGTTCACTTTCGCGGCGCAGGCGCTCTTGTAGAGGCCCATGCCGATGCTCTTGGCCACGTCGGCCGCGGACACGCCCGCCTCAAACTGGCGCGCGTCCCCTTTCAGTTCCACATTGATCATGTTCTCAAAACCTCCTGTAAACGAAAAAACGCCCCACCCCGTTGCAAAACATACGGGATGAAGCATTGTGCTCCACGGTTCCACCCGAATTGCGCCCAAAAAGCGCCACTCGTTTGGGCTGTAACGGGCCCGGCCCGGCGGGGGTTCACCCCCGCGCTCGGCGGTGGTAGGTCAGGCAGGCCGCGCAAAGCCGCTTGCAGCACGCCCGAAAAGGGTGGCGGCTCTCTCTGGTGCGCGCCTTCGCCCGCCCGTGTCCGCTTCGACACTTTGCGGGATAAGACTGTGCCCTAATGATATACTTCTTTTGGCCTGCTGTCAATATTTCTTGACAATTTGTAAACTGTTCATTAAAATAATGTAGTAGTATATTTGATGATCTGCCGCTGGGCCCAATGCAACGCAGGGCCGGCGCTGTGCGATTTATATGACAGGGCCCCGCAAGGGTCTTTTTGGTATGCTCATTGTCAATTATAAATAACGGTCTTGTTTTGCCATTTTTTGAAACAGGCAAGCCCAGGACGGCGATTATCTCAGATACCTATTCTATCTTGAGGAGTTGAAACAATTGCCACCCATTATCGCTATTGTGGTGGCGGTCGTTGCAGCTGTCGTTTCCGGGTTTGTCTGTTTTTTTGCGGGTTCGGCCTACCGCCGCAAGACCGCAGAGGCAAAGCTTGGCAGTGCTGAAGAGGAAGCCAAGCGTATCGTGAACGACGCCATCAAGGCCGCCGAACAGAAACGCAAGGAGACCGTGATCGAGGCCAAGGACGAAGCCCTTCGCATGAAGACCGAGGCCGACAAGGAGATCAAAGAGCGCCGCAGCGAGCTGTCCCGCCAGGAGCGCCGCCTGGACCAGAAGGAAGAGGCTCTGGACAAGCGCGTGGCCGCCTTCGAGCAGAAGGAAGAGGAGCAGCGCCAGCGCTCGGAACTGGTGGAGGCCAAGCTGGACGAACTGGAACAGCTGAAACTCCGCCAGCTGGAAAAGCTGGAGACCATCGCCGGCCTGACCCAGGAGGACGCCAAGCAGCTGCTTTTGAACCGTCTGGACCAGGACCTGACCCACGAAAAGGCCATGCGTGTGGCCGCCTACGAGGCCAACCTCAAGGACCAGTGCGACGCCATGGCCCGGGAGCTGATCGGCCAGGCCATCGCCCGCTGCGCCGCCGACCACTCCAGCGAGGCCACCGTGAGCGTTGTGCCTCTGCCCAACGACGACATGAAGGGCCGGATCATCGGCCGTGAGGGCCGCAACATCCGCGCCCTGGAGACCGCCACCGGCGTGGACCTTATCATCGACGACACCCCCGAGGCCATCACCCTGTCCAGCTTCGACCAGGCCCGCCGCGAGGTGGCCCGCATGACGCTGGAGCGCCTCATCACCGACGGCCGTATCCACCCCGCCCGCATTGAGGAGACGGTGGAGAAATGCCGCCGCGAGCTGGAACTGAGCATGAAGCGGGAAGGCGAGCGCGCGGTGATGGAGGTGGGCCTGCACGGCATCCATCCCGACATCGTGAAGCTGCTGGGCCGGCTGAAATTCCGCACCAGCTTTGGCCAGAACGTGCTGAACCACTCGCTGGAAGTGGCCTACCTCTCCGGCCTGCTGGCCGCCGAGATGGGCGTGAACGTGACCCAGGCCCGCCGCGCCGGCCTTCTGCACGACATCGGCAAGGCGCTGGACCACGAGATCGAAGGCAGCCACATCCAGATCGGTGTGGAGATCGCCCGCAAGTACAAGGAGAACCCGGCTGTCATCCATGCCATCGAGGCCCACCACGGCGACGTGGAGCCCAAGACCCCGCTGGCCTTCATCGTGATGGCCGCCGACGCCATCAGCGCCGCCCGCCCGGGCGCCCGCCGCGAGAACCTGGAAAGCTACATCAAGCGGCTGGAGAACCTGGAAGAGCTGAGCTGCAGCTTCGAAGGCGTGGAGACCGCCTTCGCCGTGCAGGCAGGCCGTGAGGTGCGTATCATGGTGAAGCCCGACGCGGTGGACGACGATCATCTGGTGCTGCTGGCCCGGGCCATCACCAAGAAGATCGAGGACGAACTGGACTACCCCGGTCAGATCAAGGTGAACGTGATCCGGGAGAGCCGCGCGGTGGAATACGCGAAATAAGCCTTTTGCAGGGCCCCTTTGCGGGGCCCTGCTTTTTTGCGTCCCGTGGAAATTTGTACAATAATTTTTTAACAGTTCGCCTTGTTTTTCATCCAAAAATATTGTATTCTAAAAAAAAGGCGTTTTGCCCGGGCGGGCAAAGCGCCTTTGAACATGGAGGAAGCGTTATGGAACAGCGTATGCAGAAGGTCTATTCCCGCAGCGGCGCGGTGGCGCTGAAGGTGGCTCCGGGCCACTTTGCCACCAACCACAGCCACATCAACTACTACATCGACATCACTGCCCTCAAGACCCGCCTGAGCGACGCGGAAGCGGTGGCCCGGGAGCTGGCGCAGAAGTACGTCACCAGCACCGTCATCGACACCATCGTCTGCCTGGACGGCACCCAGGTCATCGGCGCCTGCCTTGCCCGGGAGCTGACCAAGAGCGGCCTTGCCTCCATCAACGCCCACCAGTCCATCTACGTCATCCGCCCGGAATACAATTCCAACAGCCAGCTGCTCTTCCGCGACAACCTCCAGCCCATGCTGAACGGCAAACACGTCCTGATCCTGATGGCCTCGGTGGCCACCGGCAAAACCATCAACAAGAGCGTGGAGTGCGTGCAGTATTACGGCGGTATCGTGCAGGGCGTGGCCGCGGTGTACAGCACCATGAAGTCCATCGACGGGCTGGACATCCAGTCCATCTTCTCCCCCGACGACCTGCCCGGCTACGCCAGCTACGAGTTCAAGGATTGCCCCTACTGCAAGCAGGGCATTAAGCTGGACGCGCTGGTGAACAGCTTTGGTTATTCCAAATTGTAAAACCGAGTCGAAATATTACAAAAAGGACCCGCCGGTTTTTGCCCGGCGGGTCCTTTTCTGCTTTGTTCAGCCCTGGCAGCCCAGGTCGTCCCAGTCGCCGAAGTCCTCGGCGCAGGCAATACGGGTGGCGTCCAGCTTGCCGTCCTCGGTGAGAGGCTTTTCGGCCGCGCCCAGGTCCACCGGGTTGGGGTTGGGGCCCCGGTCCGGCTTTTGGGCCGCGTGGTAAGGCTCTTCTTCCCCGGCGGGGGCAGTGTCGTCTTCCTCGGTCAGGGGCACCTCCACATAGTCGCCCTCGATGTGGCCGTCGTTGTTGTAATCCCGCAGCAGCTTCACAGCAAAGGCCCCCGCGGCAAGCCCTAAGCCGATGGATAAAAAGCGGCGAATGAATCCCATGTTTTCCTCCCTCTGCATGCCCCGCCGGTCCCGGCGGGGCGTCAAAAAGCGCTATGGTGTAAGTATACCACGGCATGCCGCCCCTTTCAACCGAAAACAGGCGAAGAGAAAAGGCCGGCCCTTTGGGGCCGGCCTCTCTGTGTGCACAACGCTCCGTCAGCGCAGTTCGTCCAGCACGCGCACCAGTTCCGCGCGGTGCGCGGGGTCGGAGCAGCCGTCGCGGCAAAGCACCTCCAGCACTTCCGCTTCGCTGCCGCCAAACCGCTTTTCGACCAGGTTGTTCAGCTCCACAAGCTGCATCTGGCGGCGGGTCACCAGCGGCGTCACCGTAAAGTCGGTCCCGCTGCGTTCCAGAACGCCCTTGCTGATCAGCCGCTTGAGCACCGTGTAGGTGGTGTTCTTCGCCCAGTCAAACCGCTGGCCGGCAATGGCAGCGATCCGGCTGGCCGTGGTGGGGGCCGTCTCCCATACGATCTCCATCAGGTTCCATTCTGCGTCGAACAGCTTTACTGTTTCCACTGTTGATCCGTCCTTTCCGCCCTGCCACAGGCTATTTTCCGGCAGAAGGGGGCAGTATCCCCTTGTTTACTTTACTATATCATACCCCCCGCCCTTTTTCAGCATAAAACTTCCCCGCCGGGATTTTTTTGTAACTTTGCACTTAATGCGCCCGCTTTTTGGTAGTCTCTATGACAATAGTAGACGATTTATGTAGTACATAAATGGACATTTTTATACACAATACACAAAAATAAAGCGCCCCGCAGGCAAAATTGCCCGCGGGGCGAAAACACTTTATTTGCACGATCAGCGCTCAGAACTCAGCTGAAGGTGACATAATCCTGCTCCAGAGGCTTGGCCGGCTCCACTTCCAGGGCGGTGAGCACCGGGCCCTTGCCGCCGAACAGCGGGTGGAACTGCACACGGACCTTGGCGGTGAGCTTGATCCAGCTGCGCTGGGCCAGCTTTTTGGCGTCGTCGTATTTGCAGGGGAAGCCCACGAACTGGATGTCCTCCACGCAGCAGGTCATGGCAAAGCGCCCGGGCACGAACTGGCCCTGGCCCACCCGGGGGGTCTGGCAGACCTGGGCGGTGAAGCGCACCGTCTTGCCGGCGTACTTTTCCGGGTCCTCGGAGGCGTCCAGATACCAGATACCAAAATCCTCGTCGCCAATATCGATGACGTCGGCTTCGATGTCAAAGGGCAGTTCGTCGGGCAGGTCGTCGTACTCCACGCTGCCGTCGGAATACTCATAGGCGATGTCGCACCGGCGGCTGGCCTGGCGCACCGCTTTGTGGATGTAGTCCCGGTCGTCGGAGGAGCTGACCGCCTCCGCCCGGTTGACCACCAGCAGCTCGCTGGCGCCGAATTTTTCCAACATCAGCTGGCGCATGTTTTCAAAATAGGTGCGGAAGGTGGTGCCGTCTGCGGTGCAGATGGTCTGGTAGACGAGCCAGTGGGGCGGCAAAGCCTCCATCAGCGCCGAGAGGGGCCACATGCCGTTGTACTCGATGAGCACCCGGCCCGCGCCGCTCTTTTTGGCTTTCTCTTCCAGAACGTCGGGGGTCAGGTCCGCCTGGGAGTCGATGGTGTCCACCGTGACGCCGCCGAAGGCAAACTCCTCGGGGCGGTACTCCACCTCACCCTCCTCACAGATCAGCAGCAGGGTCTTGTCGCCGCTGTCGAACTTGGGGTCGTTCATGGTCTCCTGGATGAAGGTGGTCTTGCCGCTTTCCAGCTGGCCCAGGAACAGGTAGACCGGGATCTCAGTCGCTGCCATTCTTCGTCTCTCCTTTACGCTAGGTGGAAGATCAGTTCCAGCGCCGGCTCGTTCAGCTTTGCGCCGATGACACACAGCCGGCCGGTCACGTCGGCGGCGCCGGTGCGCACATCCGCCTCGCCGGGCACATAGTCAAAGTGGATCCACTCGCCCTCGCCGGGCAGAATGCCCTTGGCCCGCAGGATGGTGCCGTACTTGCCGGTGTCCAGGGCGGCCAGGGCGGCCTTTACCTCGTCGGCGGTGAACTTGCGGGCAGTCTCGCGGCCAAAGCTGGAGAACACCTCGTCGGCATGATGGTGGTGATGGTCGTGGCCGCAGGAGCAGTGCTCATCGTGGTCATGGTGGTGCTCATGGTCATGGCCGCAGCCGCAATGCTCGTCGTGGTCGTGATCGTGATGATGGTCGTGGTCATGGCCGCACTCACAGTGCTCGTCATGGTCGTGGTGGTGCTCATGCTCATGTTCGTGCTCGTGGTCGTGCTCGGCCAGGGTCTGGGCCAGCAGCTTTGCCACAAAGTCCTGCCCTTCCTCGATGGCGGCCAGGATCTGCGCGCCGGAGAGCTGGGCCCAGTCGGTGGTGATGATGACCGCGTCGGGGTTGACGGTGCGCAGCAGCGCCACCGCGTCGGCCACCTTCTGCTCGCTGGCAGAGCCGGTGCGGCTGAGGATGACGGCGTTGGCGTGGGAGACCTGGTCGTTGTAGAACTCGCCGAAGTTCTTCATGTACATCTTGACCTTGTTCACGTCCGCCACGGTGGCAAAGCAGTTCAGCTTCACGTCCCGCTCGCCGGCCACGGCGGCCACGGCGCGGGTCACGTCGCTGAGCTTGCCCACGCCGGAGGGCTCGATGAGGATACGGTCGGGGGCGAACTGGTCGATGACCTTCTTCAGCGCCTCGCGGAAGTCGCCCACCAGGCTGCAGCAGATACAGCCGGAATTCATCTCGGTGATCTCAATGCCTGCGTCCTTCAGAAAGCCGCCGTCAATGCCGATCTCGCCGAACTCGTTCTCGATGAGCACCAGCTTCTGGCCGGCGTAGGCCTCGCTGATGAGTTTTTTGATAAGGGTGGTCTTGCCGGCACCCAGAAAACCGGAAAAAATATCAATTTTGGTCATGGTTTCCATCTCTCCTTTTATCCATCCCGGAAAAGGCCCGCGGCGCCGGCAAAAGGGCGCTGCGGGCGGCAATGCTCCAACTTTTATTATACCCGTTTTGTCAACACCCGCACCGGGTTGGGGGCTTTGCAACGGGGCTTTAGCGTGCTACAATAGAAGCGGTCGTTTTTGATCGAAGCGCTCTGCGCTCATTGCATTATTTGAGAATCGAGGTTTTGTTTTATGCAGACCACCAACGAAAAGATCGCGCTGCTGCGCGCCGCCATGAAGGCCGCCGGCGCCAATGCCTGCCTCATCCCCTCCTCCGATCCCCACATCAGCGAGTATCTGCCCGCCCACTGGTCCGCCCGCCGCTACTTCTCCGGCTTCACCGGCAGCGTGGGCAATCTGGTGGTCACCGAGACCGCCAGCGCCCTGTGGGTGGACGGCCGCTACTTTGTGCAGGCCGCCCATCAGCTGGAGGGCAGTGAGATCGTGCTGCAGAAAATGGGCGTGGAAGGCGTACCCACCCTGATGGAGTACCTGACCGACGCTCTGGGCGAGGGGCAGGTGCTGGCGGTGGACGGCATGGTCACCGCCACCTCCACCATGAAGGAGCTGCAGAAGGCTCTGGCCAAGAAGGGCGCCACCGTCAAGAGCGTGGACCTGGTGGAGGGCAACTGGCCTGACCGGCCCGCCGTGCCTGCCAGCCAGGCCTTCCTGCTGGACGAAGCCTATGCCGGTCGCAGCGCCGCCGAAAAGCTGGCCGACCTGCGGGCGGAATTGGCGAAAAAGGACGCGAGCGCCATGGTGGTCTGTCGTCTGGACAGCGTTGCCTGGCTTTTGAACCTGCGCGCCGCCGACCTGGACTGCACACCCTTCGCCCTGGCCTACTGCTTCGTGACCCCGGATGACGCCATCCTCTTCATCAACACCGCCCGCCTGCCCGCCGAGGCCGTGGAGGCTTTGAGCCGCCAGGGCGTGCGGGTCACCGACTACGACCATCTGCTGGGCGCGCTCACCGGCTATCACCACGTTCAGACGGTGCTGGTGGACGAAGCGGGCACCAACTGGGCGGTGTACTCCGCTCTGGCGGAGAATCCGGTATTCACCCTGAAGGCGGGCGAGGACCCCATCCAGGCGCTGAAGGGCGTGAAGAACCCGGTGGAGATCGAAAACCTGAAGAACGCCCATGTGAAGGACGGCGTGGCCATGGTGAAGTTCCAGATGTGGCTGGAGGAAAAGATGGCCGCGGGCGAGGCCGTGACCGAGGTGAATGTGGACGAAAAGCTGATGGCTCTGCGGGGCGAGCAGGCTCTGAACATCGGTGTCAGCTTCGACACCATCGCCGCCTACGGCGCCAACGCCGCCATGATGCACTACCACGCCACCCCGGCGGGCTGCACCACCCTGACCCCCAAGGGCTTTTTGCTGGTGGACTGCGGCGGCCAGTATCTGGACGGCACCACCGACATCACCCGCACCTACGCTCTGGGCGAGCTGACCGACAACGAGCGCACCTACTACACCTACGTGCTCAAGAGCCACATCGACATGGCGAAGCTGCAGTTCTTGAACACCTGCACCGGCGGCAATCTGGACGTGATCGCCCGCGCTCCGGTGTGGGCCCACGGCATTGACTACCGCTGCGGCACCGGCCACGGCGTGGGCTTTGTGGGCGGCGTGCACGAAGGCCCTCACAACCTGCGTATCACCAACCAGGTGAAGTTCATGCCCGGCATGATCGTCACCGACGAGCCCGGTATTTACGAAGAGGGCGAAGTGGGCATCCGCATTGAAAACGAGCTGCTGTGCTGCGAGCGGGTGAAGAACCAGTACGGCCAGTTCCTGGGCTTTGAGCCGGTGACCTACTGCCCCATCGACCTGACCCCCGTGCGGCCCGAGCTGCTGGACGCGGAGGAAAAGGAGTGGCTGAACGCCTTCCACCAGATGGTGCGGGAGAAGCTGACCCCCCATCTGAACGCCGCCGAGGCGGCCTGGCTGGCGGAAAAGACCAAGGCTCTGGCGTAAGCTAAGAAAAAGTGCTGTCCCTCATGGGGCAGCACTTTTTTTGTCTCTCTTTTTCATTAGCCTGCGCAGCAACAGCACCGCCGCCGCGGCCACCAGCACCCAGCGCACTGCGCCGGAGCCGTCCGCAAAGCGGCGGGCCAGCAGCGCCCAGCTCTCCCCTGCCGCCGCGCCCAGGTGCACCAGAACGGCGTTCCAGACAAAGCTGCCCGCCGTGGTGTAGAGCAGAAAGCGCACCAGGTTCATCCGGGCCATGCCCGCGGGGATGGAGATGAGGCTGCGCAGAATGGGCACACAGCGGCAGAAAAGCACCGTCTTTGCGCCCTTTTTCTCGAACCAGCCGGCGGCCCGGGCGGCGGCTTCGGCGTCAAAGCCCAGCCGCTTGCCCCAGGGCCCCGCCAGCAGCGCGTTCATCCGCTGGCCGCCCAGCGCCCGGCCCACTCCGTAGAGGGCCAGCGCCCCCGCCACCGCCCCCAGGGTGGCCCAGGCCACCACCCACCACACGTCCAGCGCGGTGCGGGTGGTGAGGAAGCCGCCGAAGGTGAGGATGACCTCCGAGGGGATGGGCGGAAAGAGGTTTTCCACCGCGATGAGCAAGGCCATGCCCGGATAGCCGAAGTCCTCCATCACATTCACGATAAACTGCTCCATGCCGCCGCCCCCTTTGGATACAGTCTATTCGGGCCGGGCAAAAAAATATGAACGCAGAAAAGCGGCCGCCCCGGCAAACCCGGAGCGGCCGCTCTTTGCTTTTTATTCCCGGCTGGTCACTTCGGCCCGGCTTAAGCTCACCAGCACCACCGCCAGCAGCACACAGGCCGCCAGCACCGACCACTGGCCCAGAGGCCCGGCCAGCACCGCGCTCACCGCCGCGCCGGCGATGAAGGCCGCGATGACCTGATAATAGCGCAGGCTGGAGCGCAAAATGCCCCGGTCGTGGGTCTGGAAGTACTGATACAGCAGCTCGGTGCCGCTGCGCAGGTTGCCGGTGCACATGGTGGTGGCGTAGGCCTTGCCGTGCACCCGGCGGAAGCTCTCCACCTGCAAAGCACAGACGAAGCTCACCGCCCAGTTCACCGCCATATCCCACACGCCGCCCAGCGGCGCGAACGCCGCGGCGGCCAGAACACCGATCTCCAGCGCCAGCACCCACTGGCGCCAGTGCACCCGGGCGGACGGGGCCGCTTTGCCCCGGCGGCGGATGGCCTCCGCCGCCAGCACGCCCAGAAAGAAGGCGAAGATGGGCGGCAGATATTTGGCCGCGGCGGCCCAGTCGCCCGCCGCCAGCTTTACGCCCAGCAGAACCATGTTGCCGGTCTCGGCGTTGGCGAATACTCCGCCCCGGCACAGGTAGGTGTAGGCGTCCAGATAGCCGCCCGCCAGCGCCAGCACAAGGCCCACCCGCAGCGCTTCGCTGGTCTGCACCCGCTGTTCGGTCATTTGTTTCTCTCCCCTCTTTTTTACCCTTAAAGCAGCGCCGCACCATCCACGGCGAACGCCGCCTGGAAGAATGCCGTACCACCTCAAAAATGGCCCCCGGTCTCCCGGGGGCCACAGCTTGCTCAGCAGGGGTATGGTTTACTTGGACAGACGCTCGCGCAGGGCAGCCAGCTGCTTGTGCAGCTCAGCGGGAACGCGCTCGCCGATCTCGTTGTAGAGGGCCTCGACGCCGTCGCAGTCCTCCAGCCACAGGTCCTTGTCCACGCTCAGCAGGCCCTTGACGGTATCCAGAGTGATGTCGTCCAGGCCGGTGATGTCGATGTCCTCGGCGTTGGGCAGGTAGCCGATGGGGGTCTCCACGGCGTCCACTTCGCCCTTGCAGCGCTTCAGCATCCACATCAGCACACGCATGTTGTCGCCGAAGCCGGGCCAGATGAAGTGGCCTTCGTCATCGGTGCGGAACCAGTTGACGTGGAAGATCTTGGGAGCCTTGTCGCCCAGCTTCTCGCCCATCTCGATCCAGTGGCCGAAGTAGTCGCCCATGTTGTAGCCGGTGAAGGGGCGCATGGCCATGGGATCGCGGCGCACGACGCCCACGGCGCCGGCGGCGGCAGCGGTGGTTTCGGAGGCCATGGCGCTGCCCACATACACGCCGTGGTTCCAGTCAAAGCTCTGGAACACCAGCGGAGCGGTCTTGGCGCGGCGGCCGCCGAACACCATGGCGGTGACAGGCACGCCGCCCGGGTTGTTGAACTCCTTGCTCAGGCAGGGGCAGTTCACAGCGGGAGCGGTGAAGCGGCTGTTGGGATGGGCCAGCTTGTTGCCTTCGGCCACCCACTCCTTGCCGTTGACCTTCTTGCCGGTCCACTCTTCGGCGTTCTCGGGAGGATTCTTGTCCAGGCCTTCCCACCACACGGTGTTGTTGTCCAGATTGTGGGCAACGTTGGTGAAGATGGTGTTCTTCATGGTGGTGTGCAGGGCGTTGGGGTTGGACTTCTCGTTGGTGCCGGGGGCAACGCCGAAGAAGCCGTTCTCGGGGTTGATGGCGTAGAGGCGGCCGTCCTCACCGATGTGCATCCAGGCGATGTCGTCGCCGACGGTCCAGACCTTGTAGCCCTGCTTGGCGTAGACCTCGGGCGGGATCAGCATGGCCAGGTTGGTCTTGCCGCAGGCAGAGGGGAAGGCGGCGGTGATGTACTCCACATGGCCGGTGGGATCCTCAATGCCCAGGATCAGCATATGCTCGGCCATCCAGCCTTCCTTCAGGCCCTGATAGCTGGCGATACGCAGCGCAAAGCACTTCTTGCCCAGCAGCACGTTGCCGCCGTAGCCGGAGTTGATGGACCAGATGGTGTTCTCTTCGGGGAACTGCACGATGTAGCGGTTCTCCTCTTCCATCTTGGCCTTGGAGTGCAGGCCGCGGACGAAGTCGTTGGAATCGCCCAGCTGATCCAGAGCCTGCTTGCCCATGCGGGTCATGATGTCCATGTTCATGACCACGTAGATGGAGTCGGTCAGCTCAATGCCCACCTTGCTGAAGGGGCTGCCGATGGGGCCCATGCAGTAGGGCAGAACGTACATGGTGCGGCCCTTCATGCAGCCGTCGTACATGGGGATCAGCTTGGCCTTCATCTCGCTGGTTTCCATCCAGTTGTTGATGGGGGCGGCGTCCTCACGCTTCTTGGTGCAGATGTAGGTGCGGCCTTCCACGCGGGCAACGTCGTTCACCGCGGTGTGATGCAGCACACAGCCGGGCAGCAGCTCCTCGTTCAGGGGGACCATCTCACCGGTCTTGAAGCTCTCTTCCCGCAGGGCGGTGAGCTGCTCCTCGCTGCCGTCGATCCACACGACCTTGTCGGGCTTCACCAGGGCGACCATTTCGTCCAGCCAGGTCAGAACATGCTTGTTCGTTGTCATACGCTTTCACCAATCCTCTCATGATGTTCGGGGGCAAACTGCGCCGCGAAAAGGCGGCGATGAAAAAAGTTTGCCATTTGCACCCATTGTAATCATTATACTTCTGCGGGTGCAAAACGGCAATGAATTTTGTGTTAAAAAACCGAAAGTGCAAAAGTTTTCCGTTCCGCTTAAAACTTTGACTATTTTTTGACGATTTCCGTTTGTTTCACCGAACGAGCACCGGTTTTTGGGTGTAACAGCCGCCCATGGGGCCGGGAGCGCGGCGGCAAAGGGCCGCCAAGTCCGCGGCGGCGGCGTGGGCGGCGGCCGCCGCCCGGCAGTCATCGTTTTCGCGGGCAAGGCGGGCCAGCGAGGCCCCGGCGGGCTTTTTGCTGCCCCGCAGAAGGGCCAGGCCCCGTTCGTTCGCCGCCAGCACATGGACATAGGGCGGCAGGGCGCGCAGGGCGGCGGTGTAGCCCAGGGCGGCGTCCAGGGCGTAGCGGCGCAGCCGGGCATGGGCGTAGCGTTTGGATTTCATCCCGTCGTAAAGTTCCGTCAGGGTCCCGGCGGTGCGCAGGGCGTTTTCCAGCAGATGTTCCAGGCCTTCGGCGGTGCCCCGGGTGCGGGCAAAGGCGGCGGCGTCCGTCCCCCGCAGGCGGGAGAGCACCGCCACGCCCCAGGCCCTTTCGTCCAGGTCCTGCCCGGCAGCCTGGGCCTCTTTGTAAAGGGCCAGCGCGGCTTCGGGCACATAGCCCTCCAGCGCCGCCGCGCCGCCCTGCCGCCAGAGGGTGCGCAGGCTGGAGGCGCTGGCGAAGCCCTCGGTGCCGGGGCGCGCCTCCCCGTGGGCCGCGCCCTTGCGGGGCAGGGCCAGGGGCGAAATGTGGCTGTTTTGAAGGGCGAGGGCCTTGCAGTATTCCACTCCCAGGTTGTTGTTGGGGCTGGCCAGCACCGCCCCCGCGCCGGGGCAGACCTCCCCGGCGGCGGCGGCCCGGGCGGCGGCAAAGGGCGCGCCCCCCGCGAGGCTGCGGGCCAGAGCGGCGGAGAAGCCTTCCGCGCGCAGGGCTTTGGCGGTTTTGACCAGGGCCGCCGTGTCCGGCGTTTCCGCCCCGAACACCAGGGTGTCCAGCGCGGGCAGGGCGCTCAAAACGGCCACCCCGGCGGCGGCAAATCCCTCGGCAGAAAGGCAGGCGTAGGGGTTCGGCAGGCTCAGCACCAGGTCCGCCCCGCAGCCAAGGGCCGCGGCGGCCCGCACCGAGGGCGGCAGCAGCGCCGCGCCGCCCCGCTGGGTGACATCGCCGCTCATGCAGACGGTCACCGTTTCGGCGCCCTGGCGGCGCGCTTCGGCGATCTGCCAGGCGTGGCCGGCGTGGAACGGGTCATATTCGGCGATGATCCCGGCGTTTTTCATGGGTTTGGCCCCCTTTTTGCCTTGAAAAGCGGTTTTTCCCATTATATAATAGTGGGTGAACAATGTAAATCCGGGCGGCGAAAGCCGCCAGAAACAGTTTTGGGAGGAAGTATCAATGAAAATCCTGGTTATCAACTGCGGTTCGTCCTCGCTGAAATATCAGCTGATCGACATGACCGACGAGAGCGTGCTGTGCAAGGGCCTGTGCGAGCGCATCGGCATTGAGGGCAGCAAGATCACCCATCAGGCCCACGGCGGCAAGTGGAGCGTGGAGGTCCCCTTCCCCACCCACACCGAGGCCTTTATGAAGGTCGTGGAGATGATGACCACCGGCGAGGGCGCTGTTGTTGCTGACAAGAGCGAGATCGGCGCCATCGGCCACCGTATCGTGCAGGGTGCCGAGTTCTTCACCAAGAGCGAGATCGTCACCGACGCCATCATCGACAAGATCGAGGAGATCGCTCCCCTGGCCCCCGTGCACAACCTGGCCCATGTTCAGGGCCTGCGCAGCGCCAAGAAGGTCTTCGGCGCCGACGTGCCCAACGTGGTCGTTTTTGACACCACCTTCCACCAGACCATGCCTCCCAAGGCTTATATGTACGGCGTGCCCTACGAGATGTACGAGAAGTACGCCATCCGCCGCTACGGCGCCCACGGCACCAGCCACCGCTATGTGAGCATGGCCGCCGCCCAGTTCCTGGGCAAGGACCCCGCTGAGCTGAAGATGGTCACCTGCCATCTGGGCAACGGCAGCAGCATTACCGCCGTGGACGGCGGCAAGTGCGTGGACACCAGCATGGGCCTGACCCCGCTGGCCGGCGTGCTGATGGGCACCCGCTGCGGCGACGTGGACCCCAGCGTGGTGACCTACATGGAGCAGAAGCTGGGCATTCATGGCCAGGAGATGGCCGACTACCTGAACAAGAAGTGCGGCCTGCTGGGCGTGTCCGGCGTGTCCAGCGACAAGCGCGACGTGGAGGCAGCCTCCGCCGCGGGCAACGAGCGGGCCAAGCTGGCCAGCGACATGCTGAACTACCAGATCAAGAAGTACGTGGGCGCCTACGCCGCCGTGATGGGCGGTCTGGACTGCGTGGTCTTCACCGGCGGTATCGGTGAGAACGACGACTACGTGCGCAGCGAAGTGTGCAAGAACATGGAGTTCCTGGGCATTAAGCTGGACGAGGAGAAGAACAAGCTGCGCGGCCAGGACATCATCGACCTGTCCGCCGCCGACAGCCGCGTGAAGGTGCTGATGGTCTGCACCAACGAAGAGCTGATGATCGCCCGCGACACCCTGGCGCTGGTGACCGCGAAGTAAATCATTTCCCTGCGTTTCAAGGGCCGCCCCGGTTTGGGGCGGCCCTTTTTTGCTGCCCCAAAGCCGCCGGCGGAGGGGATTTTTCCGCCCGCCCCTTGACAAGGCGGGGCAAAGGTGCTATGGTTAGTTACACAAGTAATGAACAAACGAACAAGGAGCGGAGGTGAACCGGGTGCATGGGAGTTTGAACGACCAGGCGCTGATCTATCTGCAGATCGCCCAAATGCTGGAGGACGACATCCTCCGGGGCGTTTACCGTGAGGAGGAGCAGGTGCCCTCCACCAACGAGCTGGCCCGGGAGTACAACATCAATCCGGCCACGGCGGCCAAAGGGATCAATCTGCTGGTGGCGGAGGGCGTGCTCTACAAGCGGCGGGGCATTGGGATGTTCGTTGCCCCCGGCGCGACAGCCGCGGTGAAGGAAAAGCGCCGCAAGGCTCTGGGCGAGGAGTATGTGCTGCCCCTTCTGCGGGAGGCGAAGTCCCTGGGCCTCAATAAGGAAGAACTGCTGGCGATGGTGAAAGAGGCCATCGAACACGAAGGAGGAGAGAAGGCATGACGAGCGGAGTATTGCAGGCGAAGGGCCTGTGCAAATCCTACAAGGACAAACAGGTGCTGAAGAATCTGGACATCACCATCGAGCCGGGCAAGATCTACGGGCTCATCGGGCGCAACGGCGCGGGCAAAACCACGCTGCTGGGCATTCTCACCGCCCAGAACACCCACGATTCGGGCGAAGTGACCTATGGCGGCGAGCCGGTGTGGGAAAACCCCAAAGCCCTGGCGGACCTGTGCTTTTCCCGCGAGCTGCAGACCACCCTGTTCTACGGCCAGAACAATTTGAAAGTCCGCCACTATCTGCAGGCGGGAGCCACCTTCTACCCCCGGTGGGACGAGGATTATGCCCGGCGGCTGATGAAGGAGTTCGGGCTGGAGGAGAAAAAGCGGGTATGCCAGCTGTCCAAGGGCCAGCTTTCCATGGTGACCATCCTCATCGCCCTGGCCAGCAATGCGCCCGTCACCATTCTGGACGAGCCGGTGGCGGGCCTGGACGTGGTGGCCCGGGAGCGCTTTTACCAGCTTTTGCTGGACGACTACGCCCGCACGAACCGCACCTTCATCATCTCCACCCACATCATCGAAGAAGCCGCGTCGGTGTTCGAGCGGGTGCTCATTCTGGACGACGGCCACATCATTGAAAACGAGGAGACGGAGGAACTGGTGGACCAGTTCCGCTATGTGTCCGGCGCGGCCGAAGAGGTGGACCGGGTGTGCGAAGGGATGACGGTGGTGCACCAGCGCACCATGGGCCGCCGCAAGACCGCCGCCGTGCGGGACACCGGCGGCCGGCGGGCCGCTGATCTGGAAGGCGCGGGCGACGTGGACGTTTCGCCCCTGAGCCTGCAGAATGTGTTCGTGGCTCTGTGCGGCCACGAGCCGGTGGAATAAGGGAGGTGGCGGCATGACACGCTGTTTCCGGTTCCTTCTGCGCTTTTCCCTGATCAATCTTGCCATCTTCGCCGCCGTGGCGGCGGTCATCGTGGGCGGAGCCTTCATCACCGACGTACCTTCGGGAAACACGAACCTCTTTTCCACCTATTTCGACGGTTTTCCCGCCCTGTCGCTGTTGATCTTGTTTATGATGGCCTTTTCCATGACCAGCACCCTCACCCTGGCTCTGAATTTCGGGGCCACCCGCAAAGCCCTGTTCGCCGCGCTGCAAGGGGTGCTGGTGATCTACGCTGTGGGCGGCTGGGCCATCTCGGCCCTCTTTTCCTCCGTGCCGGTGTGGTTCGGCTGGTCCCGGGAGGGCGCGGCAACGGTGCTGATGTTGAACTCGGGCCCCGCCTTTCTGGCGGCGGGAGCCGCCGCCGCGGTGTTCGGGGTGCTCAGCGGCGTGATGATGGCCCGCAACCGCGTCATCGGCGGCATGGTCCTCATTCTGGCCATGCTGCTGATGATGGTGGGCATTTTCTGGCTGGTCATCACCGGGGGCTCCTTCTCCGGCGGGATGTGGGGCGACCTGCCCTGGCTGCTGCCTCTGGCGCTGGGTCTGGCCGCCGTGGCCGCAGATGTATTTTTGTATCGCTATCTCAAGCGCTATGTGGTGAGGTGACAACGCCATGTTTAAAAATTTTCTGAAGATGAACGCCGGCGATTTCTCCCTTTACGCCGCGATCACGGGCGGGCTGTTCCTGCTGGGTGAGGTGGTCATCCTCTGCGTGATGGCCTTTATGAAGCCGGACACCAGCATTTTTCTGGCGGGGATCGTGCTGCCCATCGTGGGGGCGTTCTCCTTATTTCTCATGAGCTTCATCAATTCGACCGTGATGTTCGACACCGCCCTGCGCTTTGGCCGCACCCGGCGGCAGAGCCTGGGGCTGGTGGCCGGGCTGCTGGCATTGGAAGGGGTCTTCGTCATGGGGCTGGCCGCTGTGCTGGCGCTGGCGGAACGCTTTCTGCTGCCCGGCCTTTGGGCGAAGCTGGCGGGTTTTGAGGGCTGGAAGCTGGGGCTGAACATGCCTGTGCCCGAGGGCAGCCAGCCTGTCCAGGCCGCTCTGCTTCAAATCGAGGATTTCGTGCTGGCCTGGTGGTGGTACCCGCTGCTGTGGGCTGCCGCGCTGGCCCTGGGTCTGGCCTTCGGGGCGCTGATCCAGCGCTTTGGGCCCAAAGGCGCCTGGGTGCTGTGGTGCCTGTGGATGGGGCTGTGCTTCGGGCCGCAGCTGTTCGGCGCGAACATGTACTTCATCGGCCAGTGGAGCGCCGGTCTGATCGCGGGGGTCGCGGTGCTGGTGCTGGCGGGCCTTGTGTGGGCGGTGTGGTCGCTCCTCCACGCGGTGGTGCGCTGGTAAGGGAGGCGCAGACATGGTACACGTTGTCTTTTCCACCTCTGAAAAAGGCAGTCTGCGGGTGGCGCTGTCCGGCCCGGGGGGCGCGGCGGCGGTGGCCGTCATCGGCGGCACGGGCGGGCCGCTGGAGCGCCTTGCCGCAAAGCGGGAAGCCGCCCGCCAAAAACAGCGGGCCGCCGAAGCCCTGCTCATGGAAGGCACGCCCGCCGACGTGGTCTGCCTGCCCCTGGCTTTGAGCGTGGGGGACATTTCCGAAGCTGAACCGGGCGAAAAGCGCAAAAAAGAACTGGCAGGCCTTTGGGCCATGAGCCCCGCTGAGAACGAGGAATTTGCCGAAAAAATGCTGGAGGAGAGCCGCCGGGCACTGGAGACGCTCCGCCGCCGGGCGGGGTCCGGTGAAACGGTGCGGGTATGGCAGAGCCCCGGGGCGGACGACGCCTGCGGTGTGCGTTTTCTGGCGGCCTGGCTGCGCCCGCTGGAGTTTGACAAGCTGACCGTGGAGCGGGTGCGGCTGCCGGAGTTTGAAGCACGGGCGGACGGCACGGCGGTGCGGTACGACGGCTGGGGCGAAGTGGAGCCCTGGCACTGGGCCGCCCTGGCCGACCCGGAGCCTCTGGCGGCTCCGGTGCTGAACGCGCTGGCCCTGGAGTGGGCGATGCTGCAGGCGCAGAACGCCCCCCTGCGGGCGGTGGTGAACGGGCGTCCGGTGAGCGTTCCGGAAGATTTTTACGACAGTTTTGTGCGGGACGTGCTGCGCGCCCAGCCGAAAGAGTTCCGGGAAGCCGAGGCCATCGGAACACTGCTGGCCACCCTGCGCCCCGGTGTCAGCGACGGATTTGCCGCGCGGCGCATTGAGGCGCTGGTGCAGGCGGGTCTGCTGGAAGCAATGAGCAGCCCCGCGCCGGGCCGCCCGGTCTACGATCGGGTGCTGCGCAAAAAGGGCATATAAAAAGCGGGTGTTCGGTTTTCCGAACATCCGCTTTTTCTGCTTTCAGCAGCCTTTGATCCTGTAATACACCGCGAAGGCCGCGCGGCTCACCGGCTCGAAAAGGCCCAGCTTTACCAGCGCCTTGCGCACCCGGTAGCCCAGCGCCCGGCGGTCCGCCTCGGTGTTGGCCACGTCCATGAACAGGATCTTCTCCGGCGCAAAGTTGTGGTCCGCCCAAATGCACAGCAGATACTCCGAGATGAAGCCGCACATCCGCGGGTCCAGAATGCCCTGCTCTTCGCCCAGGCGTTCAAACTCCTCCAGCAGAGGGAACATCCAGGCGCTGTAGGCGCAGAAGACCTCCCGCTTTGCCACCAGCATGTTGCCGAAGCTGGCCCGGTGGCCATAGACAAATTTTTCGAAGGAGGGCAGATACTCCGGGCAGCGGCGGGTGACGATGTCCTCCAGCAGCAAAAGGGGCTTGTCCTGCCCTTCGCGGGGCTTTGAGTGATAGAGGGTGCCGTTGTAGGCCAGCTTATAGACGGGTTTGGGCAGGATGATGTCGTATTTTTCCAGCAAAGCGTCCGCCTCAGCGGCGGTGAGGATCTGGCCTTTCACGTCGGGGGCATACATGTCCTTCACAAAATACCGCCGATAGTGCACAAGGCCCATCACCTGGGGGCCGGTAAGGTTCTTCCAGGCCCAGTACTGGGCGGTCAGCTCACAGTACTGGGGGTTTTTGACCGAGATGTTCTCCCCCTCATCGTCCCGCTGAAACCCCAGCTCCTTCTGTGCCAGCGCCGCGCCCACCTGCACCGGCAGATAGCCCTCCAGAGCCGGCGGGTCAAAGGGCTTGTGGGCCGCGATCAGGATCGCCGTGTCCCCCATGGCCGTGTCCTCCTTTTTTGCCCGGCGCGCGGGCGGTGTTCTTTCCGCTTATTGTACCACAGGCCGCCGGGGCTTTGCAATGGCGGCGGCTTTGTTGCAACAAGCGCGTTTTTTTGCTATACTCTAATCTGTATAAGTGTGGGCCGTGCGGCCAAACAAAAACAGCGGAGGGAAATCGTATGAAGGTGATGTGGATCCTGGATTTTCTGCCCCCCGCCTTTTCCCGCCGGCTGGGCCTTGCGCCTCAGGCCAGCGGCAGTTGGGCGGTAAGCCTGCTGGCCGCCCTGCCCAAAGAGGGTCTCGGCCTCGTTCTCTGCAGCTTTTCGCCGGAACTTTCCTCCCCGCGCCGGGAGGTGATCGACGGCGTTTCTTATCTCGGCCTGCCCGCCGGGGACCGTTCTGCGCTGGAACATGCGCTGGCGGAAGAAAAGCCCGACCTGGTTCAGCTGTTCGGCACCGAAAATGACCACGCCGCCTGGGTGCTGGAGACTTATGACCCGGAGCGGGTCCTGGTTTACATTCAGGGTCTGGCCGGGCCCTGCGGCGAGCACATGGCGGACGGCCTGCCGCCCCGCTTTTTGCGCCGCCAGCCTCTGAAGGAGACGCTGGCAAGGCGCACCGGTGGTCTGACCGTGCTGGCCCAGAAGGAGCGGCTGGAAGCCCGGGGCGAAAAAGAGCGGGCGGTGCTGGCAAAAGCGCGGCACATCCTCGGCCGCACCGACTGGGACAAAGCCTACTGCGCCCGATACGCCCCAGAGGCGGAGTATCACCACCTGCCGGAGATCATGCGCCCGGTGTTCTACCAGGGCGGCTGGCAGCGGCAAAACGCCCAGCCCCACCGGCTTTTCGTGAGCCAGGGCAACGTGCCTCTGAAAGGGCTGCACCGGGCCATTGAGGCGCTGCCTGCCCTGGCGCAGCGCTGGCCGGACACCCAGCTCTATGTGGCGGGTTGGCCCCCGCCGGACAAAGGCCCGCTGCTGCGGCCGTTGTTCCACTGGCTGGCGGAGTATCCCGGCTATCTGGACAGCCTGGCCCGCCGCCTCGGCGTTCACGACCGTATCCATTACACCGGCGTTCTGAGCGCGGAGGAAATGCGCGGGCAGTTTTTGCTGGCGGAGACCTATCTGCTCTGCTCCAGCGTGGAGAACAGCCCCAACTCCCTGGGCGAAGCCATGCTCACCGGGGTGCCCTGCGCCGCCGCGGCGGTGGGAGGCGTGCCCAGCATGCTGAGCGAAGGAGAGGGCGAACTGTTCGACCCTGCCGCCCCTGGCGCGCTGGCCGGCGCGGTGGCCGCCCTGTGGGCCGACCCCGCCCTGGCCGAAGAAAAAGCCGCCGCCGCGCAGCGCCGTGCGCTGGCCGTCCATGACCCGAAGGCGGTGGCCGGCACGCTGCTGGAACTTTACCGCCGCCTTTGCCCCGGCGGCTGATCCCAAGAAAAGGAAGTGGACCCCATGGCCCCGTTGGTGACCGTTGTCATCACCACCTACAACCAGGAGCACTACATCCGCAAGGCCATCGACAGCGTGCTGGCCCAAAAGACGGATTTTGACTTTGAGATCTACATCACCGAGGACTGCGGCACCGACGGCACCCGGGCCATTCTGCAGGAGTATGCCGCCCGATACCCCGGGCGTATCCGCCTGAACCTGCGCCAGCAAAACGTGGGGATCAGCCGCAACTGGTACGAGGGCCTTTGCGCCGCGAAGGGCGAGTTCGTCTGCACCCTTGAGGGGGACGACTGGTGGCGGGACGAATCGAAGCTGCAAAAACAGGCGGACTTCCTGCGCGCTCACCCCGAATATCTGGCGGTGAGCCACACCCTGCTTCTCACCGATGACGCCGGACGCACCTACGGCACCCTGCCCGACGACAAGCGTATCCTGAACGCCGACGCCACCATGCCCCTTTTCCTGCGGGGCGTCACCTACTCCTGCACCGCCTGCATGGTGCGCAACATCTTCAAAACCCCCGACCCGGCCCGGGCGGCCTATGTCACCGCCAACCGCAGTATTGCGGACTTTGCCCTGTGCATGCTGTATCTGGACGGCGGGCGGGTGTTCGTGATGGACGAGGCCATGAGCGCCTACCGGGTGTCCGGCGGCGACGCGGCCCACCAGAACTACAACACCCGGGCCAGCGCCGTGAAAAAGTACGCCGATTTTCTGGACGTGGTGCTGGCGAGCAAAACCTATTTCGGCCGCCGCTACCCCTTCACCCGGTGCCTTTTGGCGGGCACCTTCTATCCCCTCATCGACCGGGTCAAATACGGCGGTCTCGGCCCCTTCCTCAAAGAGATGGGCCGACTGCCCGCCGCCGCAAAACTGGCCCTGCCCTTTTATTTCGCTGGCCGGTGCTTTGGCCTTGTGTGGAACAAGTTTTTCGGAAAAAAGGAGGCCCGGGCATGAGCGAAGTGGTGCTGAGCGTCGTCGTGCCGGTGTACAACGCCGCCGCCACGCTGGAACAATGCGCGGCCAGCGTCCTCGGCCAGGCACCCGCGGCTGCCGAGCTGATTTTGGTGGACGACGGTTCCGCCGACGCCTCCCCTGCCCTGTGTGACCAGCTTGCGGCAAAGGACAGCCGCGTGCGGGTCATCCACCAGAAAAACGGCGGGGCCAGTGCCGCCCGCAACGCCGGCCTTGCCGCCGCCGCGGGGCGGTATGTGCAGTTCGTGGACGCGGACGACTGGGTGGAACCGGGTCTTTACGACGCGGCTCTGCCCGCTTTGGAGGCCGGGGCGGACGTCTGCTTTTTTGGGGTGAACACCCTGCTGGGCGACGTGCGCGAGACCCTGCCCAGCGGGCGGATGGACTCGCTGGCACAGCTTGCCGGGAACTTCGCCTATTATCTGGTGGACACCGGCCTGTTTGCCGCGCTTTACAACAAGATCTTCCGCCGCGCCTGTCTTTCCGGCGTGCGCTTTGACGAGGCGCTGAAAGTCAACGAGGACCTGCTCTTCTGCCTTTCGGCGCTGGAACACTGCGGCCCGGCGTATTTCATTCCCGCGGCCTATTACGTCTGCGACAACCGGGCGGAGGGCAGCCTCTCCCGCCGGCTGCGCACCGACCTGCTGGACGCGGAGGAATACACCCGCCCGGCGGTGGCCGCTTTTCTGGCCCATTTCGGCGCGTCGGAGGCCGAACAGCAGGAAGTGCTGCGCAAACGGCAGGGCGGCGTTGCCGCCGCCCAGTGTGCCATGCTGCTGGGGCGCAAAGGGACGCTGCCCTTTGGGGAGTGCCGCCGCCTGTTCGCCCGGCTGCTGGCGCCCGCTTTCTGCCGCGACGCGGTGGCCGCCTGGGTGGAGAGCTGCTATTCCGGCCCGGCGCGCCTTGTCTACGGGGCCTGCGTGCGCCTGCGTCTTGCCGGGGCCCTGGCCCTTGTGCGCCGTCTGCGCGCGGGGAGCTGAAACTTCTCAAGGAGGCTTTTTTCATGCCCGCTGTCATCAGCTGTGTAATGCCCGTCTACAACGCCGAAATGTACCTTCCCGCGGCGGTGGAGAGCGTTTTGGGGCAGAACTACCCCTATTTTGAACTGATCCTGGTGGACGACGGCTCCACCGACGGCTCTTCCGCGATCTGCGGCGAATTTTCCCGCAGGGACGACCGGGTGCGGCTGCTCAGCCAGCCCAACGGCGGGGCCGCCGCCGCCCGCAATGCCGGCCTTGCCGCCGCCTCCGGGCACTACCTCACCTTTGTGGACGCGGACGACATCCTCAAGCCCGGCGCCTTTGACGCCATCGCCCGGGCCGCCGCTTCTTCCCCCGACCTCATCAGCTACGGCTTTGAGTGGCGGGAAGGGGAAAAGAGCACGCCTGCGGTCTACCCCGCGTTCCAGTGCGGCCCCGATGACTTTTGGGCGCACTTTGTGGGTTACTATCAGGCGAATCAGTTCTTTTCCCTGTGCAACAAAGCCTATAAACTGGAAACAGTGCGCCGGGCGGGCCTGACCTTCGACCGAAGCCTGCGCACCGGGGAGGACATCGCCTTCAACTTCGCCTTCTGGCCTCAGATTGGCAAGATGGCGCACCTGGGCGAAAGCCTTTACGAATACTGGGTGCACCCCGCCACCCTGACCCACGCCGCCACGCTGGACAACCTCATCACTAGCCAGCGGGTGCTGGACCAGATGGAGGCGTTCGTCACCGCCGCGGGGCACCCGGAGCTTGCCGCTCCCCTCATTGAAAGCCAGCGCCCCCACGACGCGGTGAGTTTTTACACCCTGCTGCTGGACCGCACCAAGCCCTACCCGCTGGCAAAGCGCAAAGCGGCGCTGACGGCCCTGTTTGAAAACGAGGTCTGGTATCCCGCCCTGCTGAAGGGCCTCGCGGGCATTCCCGGCCTTTACGGCCAGTATCTCCGCCTTGCCGCCCGCCGCAAAAGCCCCGCCCTCGCCTGCCTGCCCCTGCAGCTGCGGGGCGCGAAATAACACCTTCCAGGAGGCGCTTTCATGCCCACCATCAGCATTATCACCAGCGTCTACGACGCCAAAGACTACCTGCCTCTCACCGTGAAAAGCATTCTGGCCCAAACCTTCACCGACTTCGAGCTCATCCTGGTGGAGGACGGCAGCCCCAACGGCTGCGGCGAATTGTGCGACGAACTGGCCAGGACCGACGGGCGTATCCGGGTGGTCCACAAGCCCAACGGCGGCCCCGCCAGCGCCGCCAATGCGGGCTTGGACGCGGCGACGGGCCGCTACATCAGCTATGTGGATTCGGACGACCTGCTGGAGCCGGATTTTCTGCAAACGCTCTACAACATGGTGCAGGAGAGCGGCTGCCCGCTGGCGGCCTGCGGCGCCGAGTGTATCGACGAGGAGGGCAACCGCCTTGGCCGCGGCGTGGCCGTGGCCGACGACCTTTTGGGCGAGGGCGACGCGCTGGACCAGTTCTACGACGTGCTGCGGGACGGCGGCATGTACTGCATGGTCACCTGGAACAAGCTCTATGACGCGCGGCTTTTTGAGGGCGTGCGCCACGATGAGACCATGTTCTTTGGCGATGACGCCAACATCATGGACAAAATTTACAACGGCCAGCGTATCGTGGCCACCAACGAGCCACTGTATCTCTACCGGGTGCGCACCGGCAACATGACCAGCGCCGCCTTCTCGGTGAAAAAGCTGGACGATTTGCGCCTCTACGGCTCCTGGGTGGACTTCTTCGCCCAAAAGCCCGACCGGCCGGACCTGTACCGCCGGGCGGTGGCCCGCTACTGGCAGGTGTTCTATCTCTTTTACGTCCATGCCAGGAAGGCCGGTCCTCTGTCGCCCGAGCTCAAAGCGGGTTTTGCAAAGCACAAAAAGAAGCTGAACGGGCTGCTTTCCGCCATTCTCAAATGCCCCTATGTGCCCGCCGGCGAAAAGCTGCGGGCGGCGCTGTTCGTTCTGAGCCCTGAAGGCTGTTACCGGCTGGCGGCAGCCCGGGGCGCGCTGCACAAAGAGAAGGAGGCGGGCGAATGAGAGAAGCAAAACGCCCGGCTGTGAGCGTCATCGTGCCGGTGTACAAGGTGGAGGACTGCCTGCCCGCCTGTGCCGAGAGCCTGCTGGGCCAGACCTTTGCCGATTTTGAGCTCATCTTTGTGGACGACGGCAGCCCCGACGGCAGCGGCGCCCTCTGCGACGGCTATGCCGCCCGGGACGCCCGGGTGAAGGTCATCCACCAGAAGAACGGCGGTCTTTCCGCCGCCCGCAACTCCGGGCTGAACATTGCCCGGGGCGAGGCCATCGCCTTTGTGGACTCGGACGACGTGGTGGCGGCGGATTATCTGGAAAAGCTGCACGCCGCGCTGGAAGAAACCGGGGCGGACATGGCCGTGTGCGCCGTGGAGGACGTGGACGACGCGGGCGCGCCGCTGCGCGAGCGGGTGTTCACCGCTCCCGAAGAGGCGGGCGTTTTCCCCGGCCGGGATCTGCTGAAGCGCTTCTTCGGCCCCTCTTCCACCTATTACACGGTGGCCTGGAACAAACTCTACCGCCGCAAGCTGTGGGAAGGCCTGCGCTATCCGGACGGGCGGATCCACGAGGACGACGCGGTGGCTCATCTGCTCTTCTGGCAGGCGGAAAAAGTGGTCTGCCTTGCGGATGTGCTCTATTTTTACCGGCTGCGTCAGGGCAGTATCTGCCGCACCGGGCTGCGGCCTTCCGCCTTTGACGGAGTGGATGCGGCGGCGGCCCGCTGCCGCTTTTTCGCCGCCCATTCCCGCCCCGACCTGGTGGCGCTGGCTCTGCCCGGGGCCTGGCGGCGGTATCTGGCCCTCTGCGCCCAGTGCGAAGCCGCACCCCTCACCTGGCCGCTGGCCGCCCGCTGGCAGGAGGCCCAGGCACAGATGGCCAGCCTGCTGCCCCATCTGAACGCCTGCCCCGGCCTTTCCGCCCGGGAAAAGCTGAGCTGCCGCCGCTGGGCAAAGCGGGCGCTGCCCCTGCCCCCCAAAACGGACAAGCCCCGGGTGGCGCTGCTGCTGCCTCCCGGCCTTCCGGTGCCCGCCGTGAAAGGCGGCGCGGTGGAAACGCTGGCGGAACATCTGGCCCGGCAGAACGGGCTTGAAAAAGGGATGGAGCTGGCGGTGCTCTGCCAGTGGGACGAGACCGCCGCCGGCGAATCCGCCCGCTTTGCGGACACACTGTTTTATTATCAGACGCCTCCGGTCCAGAGCCTTGGCCACCGGCTGAAGGTGCGTTTTTCCGCCCTTTTGGGCAAACCCATCCACTGGAACCGCTGGTACGCGGCGGCCCTGCCCTTTTTGAAGAGGCTGGACGCCGACTGGTACCTGGGCGAAGGGGGCGACCTCACCGGCTGGCGGCAGGCCAGCCGGGCGCTGGGCCGCGGCCGCTTTGCCGCCCACCTGCACGGGGAGACGGCGGGCAGCCCCGTCCTGGACGAAATTTACAGCCGCGCGCTGTGTATCAGCGAGTTTGTGCGAAAGGGATGGCTGGCCGGCAGCGCCGGGTCCGTGCAGCAGACGGCACTGCTTCTCAACTGCGCCGACCTCGGCCTCTTCCGCCCCGCCGAAAACGAGCAGGCCGCCGCGGCTGCCGCGGCCCTGCGGACGCGGCTGGGTTTTGCACCGGACGATTTTGTGGTGCTCTTCTGCGGGCGCACCAGCCCGGAAAAGGGGGTGCACCAGCTGCTGGCCGCGATGGCGAACATCCCCGACGGGCAGGTCAAACTGCTGGTGGTGGGCAGCCCCTTCTTTGCGGCAGAATCCAGTTCGGAATACGCCGACGGACTGAAGGCGCAGGCCGCGGCCCTGGGCGAACGGGTGAAGTTCACCGGTTTTGTCCACAACCAGCTTCTGCCCGCTTACTACCGCCTGGCAAACGCCGCCTGCTTCCCCGCCCTGTGGCAGGAGCCGGCGGGGATCACCGCCATCGAAGCCATGGCCTGCGGCTGCCCGGTCATCGCCACCGACTCCGGAGGCATGCCGGAGTATCTGGCCGGCAGCGGCGCGGTCATCCTGCCCCGCAGCGAAGTGTACGAGGACGGACGCCTCCTCCCGGTGGAGGGTGTTCCTCCCTTGGAAAAGACCATCGCTGAAGCCATTCTGGCCCTGAAGGCCGACCCTGCCCGGACCGCCGCCATGTCCGCGGCGGGCCCCGCCGCCGCAGCCCGCTGCTCTCCGCAGGCTTACTACCGCACCCTGCTGACGACGCTGGAAGGGTGGAGAGCACAGAAATGAAACCATCTGAGGAGTGTGTCGATATGACCCCGCAGGTCAGCGTTATCGTGCCTGTATACAACTGTAAAGAGCTTCTTCCCGCCTGCCTGGAAAGCATTGCCGGGCAGACATTCACCAACTGGGAATGTATCCTGGCGGACGATGGCTCCACAGACGGCTCCGCCGCTCTGTGTGATGAGTATGCCGCCAGGGACAGCCGGTTCAAGGTCATCCACAAGCCAAATGGCGGCGTGTGCAGCGCCCGCAACGCGGGAGCCGCAGCAGCAGCCGCCGAGTACATTATCTATTGTGACCAGGATGACCAGTTCGCTCCCCGGCTTCTGGAGCTGGCGCTGGCTGAACAGGAACGTTATCCCGAAGATCTGATCGTCTGGCCTTACACCCGGGAAACGGGCATTTTTGCCCAGCAGCCTTCCGTGCCGGACAGCACTGTGTTTGACCAGCACCATCTTCTGGAATACTTGGCGTCTGACATGATGCTCTATGTCTGGAACAAGCTGCTGCCCCGCCGTGTGCTTGCGGCGATGGACCGGCTTTTTGATGAATCCCTCATCGGCGGCGGTGAAGACTATGACCTGATCTTCCGTTTGCTCCCGGTCTTTTTCAAACTGCACCCCTCTGGCACCATCCGCCAGATCAATGCGCCTTTGTATTACTGGAATCCGGGCAATGAAAAAAGCGTTTCCAAATGGGCCAGCAACACCGTGAACTATTCGGTGCGTCAGCTTGCCTTTTTCCGGCAGATCCGGCAGGCGTTTCCCACTTTCTATGAACATGACGAGGCGCAGATCGCTCACTGTTTCAACCGTCTCATCCGGCCTATGGTATATGGTTTTTCGCTGGCGCGCCAGAACGGTGAATCTCTGGACGCTTTCTGGAACAGTTCTGAACTGGCCGAGATCCTGGGCTGGCTGAAAGAACATCGCTGGTATCTGGGGCTGTATGCGCCGCTGCGGCTGCACAGCGCGGCTCTGGGCCGTCGAATGCTTTATTGGATGGACAACAAGCCCCGCCTGTACGGCCTTTGCTATGGTATTTTCTATCATCTTCTGGCCCATGGCTGGAACTATCTTTGAGCCCGCACGGCAGACCGGAACTCTTGGAGGGAGGCTTCATTCATGGCCGAACGGCCGTATTTTACCATCGTGACCCCGGTTTACAAAGGCCGGGATTTTCTTGCAGGCTGCGTGAACAGCGTGCGAGAGCAGGGATTCGACGACTATGAACACCTGCTCATCGACGACGGCAGCCCGGACGACAGCGGCGCCCTTTGCGACAGCCTTGCCGCCGCCGACGGACACATCCGGGTCATCCACCAGCAGAATGCAGGCGTCACCGGAGCGCGCAACACCGGGATCCGCACCGCAAAAGGGCTCTATCTGCTCTTTCTCGATCAGGATGACCGCTTCGGCCCCTGCGCGCTGCAGGCAATCCACAATGTCTTGACAGACTGCGGGCACGATTTGGTCAGCTGGCGTCACCACGGACAATGGGCAGAGATGTGCACCGATGCCGCACAGGCGATCCCGACGCGCTACGCACAGCCGGACTTCGGCAAGCTCTACAACACAGGCACGGTCCACTATGTCTGGACAAAAGCTTTTCCGGTGGATTTTCTGCGTGAAAAGGACCTGCGCTTTGACGAGACCATTCAGGATGGCACCGACGACCTGCCCTTTGTGCTTGCTTTCTGGCGGGCCTGGTTTGACAGCTATCCTTCCGCCGGGATCCTGTATATCTCTCAATTTTTGTACTATTACGAGATTGGCAACGACGCCAGCGTGAGCAACAAGCCGCAGCCGTTTCTTCCCAGCCACCTGACCATGTTCAGCGACCTGCTGTGCGATCTTGAGTCGCGTTACCATGTGCCGCCCGGGGAAATGGCGCTGGCCCGGTATCAAACCCTGCACACTCTGGCCTACAGCGTTTATTCCACTCCGCCCAAGGACCGCCGCGCCCTTCGCAAAGAGCTTTTTTGCGACCCGCGCTTCACTGCCATCCTGGATCGGGTGGCCCAGAACCGGGTTTATTCTCCCTTCTATCTTCCCTTCCGGTTCAGAAGTCAATGGCTGATCCGGCTGATTTTCCGCTCATATGAGGGCAGACGGTGGCTGTTCTGGAAAGCCTATCGGCTGGGGCTTTTCCTGCTTGGCTCCGGCTGGAGGGAATGTTTCTGACATTTTTTCGTCCGGCCATATCTCCCGAGCCGGTTTCATGGTATAATGAGATGTTATTATGCAGTGCAGGTGGTGCCTGCACAAAGGAGTAGTTTATGGAAAACATGCCTCAAGAGCAATGGAGCACCGTCATCCGGCCCCGTTCCGGCTGGTTTGACATCGATCTGAAGGAATTGTGGCAATACCGCGATCTGGTGACCATGTTCGTCAAGCGCAGCTTCACAACGCTGTATAAGCAGACGGTGCTGGGCCCCGCCTGGATCCTCATCAACCCCCTCATCACCACCGTCATCTTCACGGTGGTGTTCGGCGGGATCGCAGGTCTTGCCGAAGAAGGCGTGCCCAGCTTTTTGTTTTACATGGCGGGCAATGCCGTCTGGTCTTTCTTCTCGTCCTGTATCACCGGCACTGCCAACACCTTTGTGTCCAACGCGGGCCTGTTTGGCAAGGTGTACTTTCCCCGGCTCACCATGCCCATCTCCCAGGTGCTCATCGCTCTGGTGAATCTGGGCATCCAGATGTTGATGTTCTTCATCTTCTGGGTCTGGTTCTATTTCTTCGGGCAGGAGTACGGCACGGTCTCCATGAACATTTGGGTCCTGGCATTGCCGGCAGTTCTTCTGCTGGTCATGGTGCTGGGCCTGGGCGTGGGTATCATCGTCTCCAGCCTCACCACCAAGTACCGTGACCTGGCCATCGTGGTGGGGTTTGGCGTGCAGCTTTGGATGTATGCCACGCCGGTGGTCTACTCCATGAGCGAGATCGCGGCAAACAGCCCCCGCCTGCTGACCCTCATGCGGCTGAACCCCATGACCGAGCCTGTGCTTGTGTTCCGCTATGCCCTTCTGGGCTGCGGCGAGATCAGCCCCCTCTGGCTTTTGTACAGCGCCGTTTTCAGCCTGGTGATGCTGGCTGTGGGCGTGGTGCTCTTCAGCCGGGTGGAAAAGACCTTTATGGACACGGTGTAACGCGGGAGGTAGAGAACGATGACAATGCAGACACAACCGGCCCGCGAGCCGGTGATCCAGATCACCGGCCTGAAAAAGCAGTACCGCCTGGGCCAGATCGGCGGCGGCACCCTCACCGCCGACCTGCAAAGCTGGTGGGCACGGGTGCGGGGCAAGGAAGATCCCAACCTGCCCATCGGCACCGACACCCGCCTCTTCGGCCAGACCTTCATGGCGCTCAACGGCATTGACCTGACGGTTTACAAGGGCGAGGCGCTGGGGATCATCGGCCGCAACGGCGCGGGCAAATCCACCCTTTTGAAGATCCTCAGCCGCATTACCGCCCCTTCGGCAGGCGAGATCAAGTTCAACGGCCGTATCTCCAGCATGCTGGAGGTGGGCACCGGCTTCAACGGCGAGATGACCGGCCGGGAGAACATTTATATGAACGGCTCCATTCTGGGCATGACCAAAGCCGAGGTGGACGCAAAGCTGGATCAGATCATCGAGTTTTCCGAGTGCGGCGAGTTCATCGACACACCGGTGAAGCGCTACTCCAGCGGCATGTTCGTAAAGCTGGCCTTCGCCGTGGCCGCCCATCTCGATTCCGAGATCATGGTGATGGACGAGGTTCTGGCGGTGGGCGACATGAAGTTCCAGCAGAAGTGCCTGGGCAAAATGAGCGACGTGGCCGGCCAGGAAGGCCGCACCGTGCTCTATGTCAGCCACAACATGAGCACCATCCGCCAACTGTGCACCCGCTGCATCGTGCTGGACAAAGGGCGGGTCATCTTCGACGGCAACGTGGAGGACGCCATTGCCATCTACATGGAGACCACCGATGTAAACGTGGTCCATTATGACCTGGAAAGCATAGGCCGCATGACCTCCAGCGCCGGCAAGCGCCTGCGGGTGCTGAGCCTGGACTTTGAGGGCAAGGAGAGCAGTGTTTTTGCCGCCGGAGAGCCGCTGACCGTGCGCATTCGCTGGCGGGCAGGCCAGACCTTCGACTCGGTGAACATGAAGCTGAACATCCACTACCGGGATTCCAGCCCCGTGGGTATCACCCATCCTGTGAGCCTGGGCGCCGCCGAGGCCGGCAAGGTGTACACCACCACCTTCACCTTCGACACCTCCATCCTCAGCGAGGGACAGTACTTCTTCTATCTTGACGTGTTTGAACGGGAACTGGCGGGCGCCATCTGTCTGGACAAGCCCAACCAGGAATTTGCTTTTGAGATCACCAACACCGACCGCACCCTGCCCGAGTGGTCTGCCGGGTGGGGCCACATCCACTTTGCGCCCGTGCAGGTGATCGAAACCGAGGAATCGAACGGATGAAACCGGATCTTTACATCTGCCACACCCCCTATCAGGTGCTGGTGACTCTGTGCCGGGCCTTTGATTCTCCCTGTCCGCCGCAGCTCATCCTCAGCACCACCATCCCCGACGCCGATTCTTTGGCTGCACGCCTCAGCGCCACCGGCCTTGTGGGGCAGGTGCGCATTTTTGACGAAAATGCCTGTGGATCCTCCCTGTTGACCGGGTTCTGGCCCACCCTCCTTTTTCAGCACATCCGGGGGCGCCGGAACGTGGAAAAGTATTACGGGTTCCGCCTTTGCGGCGCTGATTATGCCAACGTATACATCTTCAATGACTGGAGTGTTCTCGGGCGCTATCTTCAGGACAGGCACATTCCCTACATCCTTTGCGAAGATACCTTTGCCAGCACCTGCTGCCCTGACCAGCACCTCATCGAAGCCCAGCGCCGCCTGCCTTTGTTCCGTCTGCGTCAGGCTGCCGGATACGGATACCTGTATTGGGGCGACTGGAAGGGAGTGCGGGCCATTGAATCCGAAGATCTTGGCAGAGCCGTGGCCCCATTTCCCCATTTGCTGGTGGAGCGCTCCCAGCGGGCGATGTTTCATCGCCTCACCGCAGACCGCAAACGCGTGCTGTGCAACGTATTTTTGACCCACCCCCTGCCGGAGGAGAGCCCCGAAGGAGCCGTTCTGTTTTTGACCCGCGACTTCGTGTGCGAGCACCTGATGGACGCGGACACCCAGGCCCGGATGTACAAGGCGGTGGCGGAAAAGTATTGTTCCGGCGGGCCGCTGTTCATCAAGGCCCATCCCCGGGACGCCACCGACTACGCCGCCCTGTTCCCCGGCGCGGTGGTTCTGGACCGCTCTATGCCCAGCGAAGTGCTCAATTTTGCGCTTCCCTTCCGCTTTGCGCGGGCGGTGACGGTGGAATCCACCGTTTTAAAAGCCTTTGAAGCTGCCGACGAAAAAGTTGCCCTCACTCTGGACGAGGCTCTGGCCTTGGCCGGGGCCTGACGGTTTTTATGAAATAACAACGGTCCCCGATTCGTTTTGATACCGGGGCGGAAAAGAGGTTTGTGCCATGAAGATTCTCGGCGTTATTCCCGCCCGCTACGCCTCCAGCCGGCTGCCGGGCAAGCCTTTGGCAGACATTTTGGGCAAGCCGATGGTATGGTGGGTGTACCAGGCGGCGAAGCAGAGCCCTCTGCTGGACGATCTGGTGGTAGCCACCGACGATGAGCGTATCCTTGCGGTGTGCAAAGAGCACGGCATGAACGCGGTGATGACCCGCGCCGACCATGACACCCCCACCGCCCGTATCCAGGAGGTCAGCTGCCTCATCGAGGCCGACCTCTACCTGCAGATCATGGGCGACGAGCCCCTGATCGACCCCCGGGCCTTTGAGCTCATCCTGCCGAAGATCTTGCCCGCCGACCCGTACTATGTGGCGGGCGTGACCAACCGCATGGAGCACCCGGCGGACGTGATCGACTTCTCCAACCAAAAGGTGGTCTGCAACGCCCGGCGGGAGATCCTGCTCATCAGCCGCAGCCCCATCCCCTACCCCAAGGGAACGGCGGATTTTGAATACGAAAAGATCACCGGGATCCAGCTGTTCAGCAAAAAGGCGCTGGATTTTTATGCCGCCACTCCGAAAAGCGCCCTGGAAAAGGCCGAGGAAAACGACCTCATGCGCTTCATCGAGAACGGCCACACCGTGCACGCGGTGCTTTCGCCTTACAAGACTGTTTCTGTGGACACGCCGAAAGACGTGGACATCGTGTGTGAGATCCTGAAAGAGCGCCGGTCCCGGTGACCGGCGCGTTCCGGCTTTTGCGGGCCGGAATGCAGATTTGACGTTCGGCGCTTTGCGGCGCGCCCCATCGCCCCTTTTGGGGGCAGAAAGGGAATATTTTTATGCCTAACATCCGTTTGCTCGACTGCACCCTGCGGGACGGGGGCTATGTGAACGACTGGAAATTCGGCTTTGAGAACATCCGCGACATCGTGGCCAGCCTTGTGAACGCCGGCACCGACATCGTGGAGGTAGGCTTTCTGCGCAATCTGGAGCCGGACATGGACCAGAGCCGCTGGAACACGGTGGCCGAGCTGAAAAAGGTGCTGCCCGCCGACCGCAGGAACACCATGTTCTCCGGCATGGCGCTGCACAACTTCTACGACATCGACAAGCTGGAGCCCTGGGACGGCACCGGGATCGACCTGATCCGGGTGACCTTCCACGATTACGACATCGACGCCGGCCTTGAATTCTGCCGCAAGGCGCAGGAAAAGGGCTACAAGATCAGCTGCAACCCCATCAACATCATGGGCTACTCCGACACGGGCGTTCTGTGGCTGTGCGAGCAGGTGAACAAACTGCACCCCTTCGCCTTTTCCATCGTGGACACCTTCGGCAGCATGCAGATGCAGGACCTGGAGCGTATCGTGCGCCTGGTGGACAATAATCTTGCCAAGGACATTGCCCTGGGCCTTCACCTGCACGAAAATCTGGCCCAGAGCTTCAGCCTGGCCCAGCGTTTTCTGGACATGCACCTGGTGGGCCGTGACGTCACGGTGGACGCCAGCCTTCTGGGCATGGGCCGCACCCCGGGCAACCTGTGCATTGAACTGATCGCAGACTATCTGAACCAGAATTTCGGCAAAAATTACGACATCGACCGCATGCTGGACGCCATCCAGCAGCACATCCTGCCCATCAAGGAAAAGAGCCCCTGGGGCTACTCCCCGGCTTATTTCCTGTCGGCCAAGTATAACCTGCACCGCAACTACGCCGAGCATTTTCTGGACAAGGGCGACCTTTCCAACCGGGACATCAACCATCTGCTCAGCCGTATCGCCCCGGAGAAAAAGACCGCCTTCGACGCTAAGTATGCCGACGGCCTCTATACCGATTACAAGGACAACCGCATTGACGACGCTTCCGACCGCGCCCGTCTGGCGGCGGTGCTCTCCGGCCGCAAGGTGCTGTGCCTTGCCCCCGGCGGCACCCTGAACACCCACCGCAAAGAGGTGGAGGAGTTCATCGCCCGGGAGAAACCGGTGGTCATTGCGGCGAACTTTGTGCCGGAAGACCTCAAGGCGGACTTCGCCTTCTTCTCCAGCGGCAAGCGGTTCGACCCGCTGGCCGCCCTGCCCTGCCCGGTGCTCTGCACCTCCAACCTGGAGGGCAAGGCGGACTACCGTCTGGACTACAACAGTCTGGCGGGCGCCTTCACCATGGGCGCCAACAGCCTCATCATGCTGCTGCGTCTTTTGGAGCAGCTGGGCGTGAAGGAAGTGGCTTTGGCAGGCGCGGACGGCTATGAGCCGGGCAGCGAGAACTACTGCGACCCCCGCATGAAAAACCACACCCCCCGCGGCACCGATTACAACCGGGCCATGTCCGCGGCCATCAACGGCTGCGGCATTGCTGTGACCTTTGTCACCCCCAGCCACTATCAGAAAGGATAACCCATGAACGACATTCAACTGCTGGTGCTGGACGTGGACGGCACCCTCACCGACGGCGGGCTGTATCTGGACTCCACCGGAAACGAGACCAAGAAGTTCTCGGTGCGGGACGGCGCCGGCCTGACCCTTGCCCGGGCCGCCGGGATCCGGGTGATGATCCTCACCGGGCGCGAGAGCGAGCCGGTGCGCCGCCGGGCGGCCGAGCTGCACCTGGACTGGTGTGTGCAGAACTGCAAGGACAAAGCCGCGTATCTTGCCGCCTTTATGAAGGAAGAGGGCCTTGCCAGAGAACAGGTAGCCTATGTGGGCGACGACTGGAACGATCTGGCGGCCATGAATCTGGCGGGCTTTGTGGCCTGCCCCGCGGACGCGGAGGAAATGGTGCGACGCCGGGCGGATTACGTCAGCCCCCGCAAGGGGGGCGAAGGCGCGGTGCGGGACGCCGTGGTCTTTCTTTTGCGCCGGCAGGGCCGCTTTGAAGCCCTGGTGGAGCAGGTATACGGCGCAAAGGGCTGAACGCCCTGCCCCACAAAACAGCCGGGAGGCAACGGAATGCAGAAAGTTCTGAAATTTTGCAAGGACCACAGGCGGGCGCTCGCCGGCGCTGTGCTGGTGTTTTTTCTCTTTGCGGTGTTCGCCGCCGTTTGGCTGACCCATATCCGGGGCCAGGGCGACAAGAGCAGCAGCTGGGCCATCAACGACCAGTTCCACAGCTTTGCCGTCATTGAGGAGAGGATGGAGCAGCGCTTCACCTGCGACCGGGACCTGCTGGCGCTGAGCCTGGTTCTGGCCGCAGAGGATGTGGACACGTCCCCCGAAGGGGAACTGGAGCTCATCCTCACCGACAGCGCCACCGGCGAGGAACTGGCCCGTTCCACCGGCGACATGCGCTACATCTACAACGGCTGGGAGGCCTATTACACCACCCTGGGCCTGGACCGCTTTGTGGAAAACCCCGGCCAGGCGGTGGAGTACACCCTGACCCTCATTCCCCATTACAGCGGCGAAGGCCGCCTGTGCGTGGGGTATGAAGAGGGCGGCATGCCTGCCGGCGTGTCCCTGACGGTGGACGGCGAGGAAGTGGACGGCACCGTGGCCCTGCTGGGCACCCAGGCCCGGGTGGGCGGTTTTCTGACCAAGTTCTACTGGATCTTTGCCGCGGGCGGCATTGCCGCGGCGGCCCTGCTCTGGTGGATGTACTGCCGGGGCACTGCACTGCACCGCGTCGTGTTCTGCGCCGTGCTGCTGCTGGGCTTTGCCTTCAACGTTCTGCTGCCCCCCTATGCCGCGCCGGATGAAAAATACCACATCAACCAGAGCTTCACCCTGGCCAGCACCCTCTACGACCCCCATCTTCCCGTGGCCAAGAGCCACATCCGGGATACCATCCGCCGCCCGTCGGACCAGGACGCCCTCATCCAGGTGGATGAGACCACCGTCTTCACCTGGCAGCACATCGTCAAAATGCTGGACCGGCCCAACACCGACCCCACCAGCGCCACCCACACCTTTGACGAATATCAGGTGGACAGCAGCTACACCATGTACTGGATCAGCGGCTTTGGCGTGCTGATCGGCTATTGGCTGCACCTGGGCTTTGCCGCCACGTTGTATCTGGGGCGGCTGGCCAACCTTTTGTTCTTCGCCTTCCTCGCCGCCTGGGCGGTGAAGCGCACACCGGTGGCAAAGCCTGCCTTCGCCGTGGCCGCTCTGCTGCCCATGACGCTGCACCTGGCCGCCTCTTACAGCCGGGATTCAAACCTGCTGGCGCTGTGCTTTTTCTTCTCCGCGCTGGTGCTGGACCTGGCTTTCGGCCCCCGGGAGCACATCGCTCCAAAACAGCTGATCCTTCCGGCGGTGCTGGCGGTGCTCTTTGTACCCAGCAAGGTGGTGTATCTGCCGCTGGCGGCGCTGTTCCTGCTCATCCCCGCGGTGCGCCTGGGCCGCTTCTCCCGCTGGATCAAAGGCGGTTTTCTGGCTCTGTGCGCGGCGGCGTTCCTTCTGAACAACAGCGCGGCGGGTGCGCTCGCCGTCTTCACCCAGTCCGGCGGCACCGCCGCGGCCGGGGCGGTGAGTTCCACCGTGCAGGAAGCTGACGCTTCCGTTTTGGCCGATGAAAACTCCGCTGTGGCTTCCGCGGCGGACTCCGGGCAGCCTGCAAGCGCTCCGGATCCCGGCCAGACCTCTCAAAACGGCGCGGACAGCATGTCCACCGAGGAGGACATGATCTGTTTCACCCTGCCCTACATCCTCTCCCATCCGCTGGAGACCGCCGAGCTGTGTATCCGCTCGGTGGTGGAGCAAGGCGACCACTATCTGAGCACGCTCGTGGGCGGCACACTGGGCTATTTCGGCCTGGACAAGCCCCTGGACCTGGCCTGGGGCTGGGTGATGGCGCTCTATGGCCTGCTGGCCCTTGCCTGGCTGTGCCCGGAAGAGAGCGGCGCAATGCCGCTGGCTCACCGCTGGGGCGCTGTGTTCATCGCCCTTTGCTGCTGCGGTCTGGCGGTGCTGGGCTGCATTTCCTGGACCCCCACCTATTACGAGACCATCTACGGGTTCCAGGGGCGCTATTTCCTGCCGGTGCTGCCGCTGCTTTTGCTGGTGCGCCCGAAAGCGCTGTGCCTTGCCTCCGACTGCCGCCGCGGGATCGTGATGGCGGCGGTGCTGGCGGACATCGGCGTTCTGCTGAACGTTTTCCTGGCCGTGGTGGCCCGATAATACAGATTCGAGGAACCCTTTTATGTATGATTTCAAAGCGGTCCCGGTGATCATTCCCAGCCTTGAACCGGACGAACGCCTTCCCCTCCTGCTGACTGATATGAAGGAGGCGGGCATTGAGAACATCGTTCTGGTGGACGACGGCAGCGGCCCGAAATACGCTCCCGTGTTTGAGCGGGCCGAGCGGGAATGGGGCTGTGTGGTGCTGCGCCATGCGGTGAACCTGGGCAAGGGGCGGGCCCTCAAGACCGCCTTCAACCACTGCCTGAACACCTGGCCGGACGCGCCCGGCGCCATCACTGCCGACTCCGACGGGCAGCACTCCCCTCAGGACATCCTGCGCTTCATGCAGGCCATGACCGAGCACCCGGACAGCCTGCTTCTGGGCTGCCGGGACTTCGACGACGCGGGCGTGCCCTTCAAAAGCCGCTGGGGCAACAAGATCACCTGCTTCATGTTCCGGGCGCTGTGCGGTGTGTCGGTGAGCGACACCCAGACCGGCCTGCGGGGCGTTCCGTCGTCTTTTATGAAGCGGCTGATGAATGTGCCCGGCGAGCGCTTTGAGTTCGAGAGCAACATGCTCATCGAGACCCGCGACCGGCTGCCCATTCTGGAACTGCCCATCCAGACCATCTACGACTCCAAGGAGAACCACACCTCCCACTTCCATCCTTTGCGGGATTCGGCCCGTATCTATGCCATCTTCGGCAAGTTTTTGTTCTCCAGCCTTTCTTCCAGCGTGCTGGATCTGGCGCTGTTCAGCCTCTTCCTTTTGCCGCTGGGCCTGTTCATGTCTTCTCCCAGCGGCAGCGGGCGCGTTCTGATGGTGTTTGTCTGCACCGCTCTGGCGCGCCTGTTCTCCGCCAGCTACAACTACTACATGAACCACCGGGTGGTGTTCCACAGCCAGGCCGACCACAAGGGCGCCGTGGTGCGCTATGTGCTGCTGGCGGCGGCGCAAATGCTGGCCAGCGCGGGGCTGGTGAGCCTCATCACCTGTCTGCTGGCTCCGCCGGACGGATGGGAGATCGCCATCAAGGCGCTGGTGGACATCGTTCTCTTCTTCCTCAGCTTTCAGATCCAGCGGGAATTCGTCTACAAGAAACGGGCCTGACGGCCCAAAAGGAGGCGGGCGGCGGTGACCATCTGCTTTTTCTCGGCCCAGTATCTGCCCACCGTAGGCGGGGTGGAGCGCTACACCTACAATCTGGCCCGCCGCGTGGTGAAGGCGGGCCACAAGGCGCTGGTGGTCACCAGTGCGCTGCCCGGCCTGCCGGACCACGAGACCGACGCCGAGGGCATTGAGATCCTGCGGCTGCCGGTGTGGCCGCTGATGAACGGGCGTTTCCCGGTGCTGCGCCCCGGGCGGGATTTTTCCCGCCTGGAAAAACTGCTCTGGGGGCGCAAAATAGACTTCTGCCTCATCAACACCCGATTTTATGTGAGCAGCCTTTACGCCGCCCGTCAGGCGGCCCGGCGGCACATCCCGGCCATCGTGGTGGACCACTCCACCGGCCATCTGCCCATGAACAGCGCCCTGCTGAACGCGGCGGGGGCGGCTTATGAGCATTTTGCCGCCGCGGTGCTTAAAGCTTACCGCATGCGCTTTTTCGGCGTGAGCCAGGCCGTCTGCCGCTGGCTGGAACACTTCGGCGTGAAAGCCGAGGGCCAGCTGTACAACGCGGTGGATCCCGCCGAGGTGCGCACGCTGGCCCACGCGCCCGACGCTGTGGACTGGCGCAAAGAGCTGGGCCTTGCCCCCGACGCGCCGCTGGCCGCCTTTGTGGGACGCATTATCCCCGAAAAAGGTGTGGCGGAACTTATCCAGGCGTTCCGCACGGCCTCCGTGCCCGGCGCGGCGCTGGCGGTGGCTGGCGACGGGCCCCTGCTGGCCAGCCTGCAAAAGGACTGCCCGCCGGGGGTGCACCTGCTGGGGGCGGTGCCCTATCCCAAGGCCATGCAGCTTCTGGCTCAGAGCCAGGTCTACTGCCTGCCCACCTACTACGCCGAGGGCTTCCCCACCACCTTTTTGGAGGCGGCAGCCTGCGGCTGCCCCATCGTGACCACCCGCACCGGCGGCAGCGACGAACTGCTGGAGGACGAGAGCTTCGGCGTGCAGCTGGCTTCGGCGGACCCCGGCCCCCTGGCCGCCGCGCTGCAAAAAGCCCTCACGGACGAAGACTGGCGGCGCACCGCCGCCCAAAAGACCGCCGCGCGGCTGGAATCCCTTTTCACCTGGGACGCCGTGTGTGAAAAACTGCTGACACTGGCCCAAGACGCCCAAAACTGACAGAAAGCGAACGCGAGAGTATGGCAAAATTATTGATCGTGATCCCTGCGTACAACGAAGAAGCGAACATCGTGCAGGTGGTGGAAGACCTGATCGAGCACTACCCCCAGTATGACTATGTGGTGGTGAACGACGGCAGCCGCGACCACACCGCGGCCCTTTGCCGCCAGCATGACTTCCACATGATCGACCTGCCGGTGAATCTTGGCCTGGCCGGAGCCTTCCAGACCGGGCTGCGCTACGCCGCCGAGAACGGATACGACTGCGCGCTGCAGTTTGACGCCGACGGCCAGCACCTGCCCCGTTTCATCGCCCCCATGCTGGACTTGCTGGAGAGCGGGGCGGACATCGTCATCGGCAGCCGCTTCATCACGGTGAAAAAGCCCAAGAGCCTGCGCATGGCGGGCAGCTACCTCATCAGCTGGGCCATCCGGCTGACCACGGGCAAGGCCATCTGCGACCCCACCAGCGGCATGCGGATGTTCAACCGGAAAATGCTGGAGGAGTTTGCTTCCAACCTGAACTACGCCCCCGAGCCGGACACCATCAGCTACCTCATCAAGAACGGCGCGGTGGTGAAGGAGCTGCAGGTGGAAATGGGCGAGCGTATCGCCGGTTCCAGCTATCTGAACCTCACCCGCTCTGTGGAATACATGATCAAGATGGGGCTTTCCATCCTGCTCATCCAGTGGTTCCGCAAGCGGGACACCCTCACCCCCTACACCGAAAGGAGCCTGTGACATGCTGGACTATCCCCTCTCCCTGCGGCTGCTGCTGGTCCTGGGCAGCCTGCTCACGCTGGTGTTTGTGCTGGGGCGTATCCGCCGGGCCAAGATCCAGATCGAGGACAGTATCTTCTGGTTCGTCTTTTCCGGCTTTCTGCTGCTGCTGAGCATTTTCCCGGAGCTGGCCTATTGGGCGGCCGGGACGCTGGGCATGCAGGCCCCCATCAACGTGGTGTATCTGGCCATCATCTTTCTGCTCATCCTCAAGGTGTTCTTTATGAGCCTGCGGATCAGCCAGATGGATTCCAAAATGAAGATCCTGGCCCAGAAGGTGGCGCTGAACGAGGAAAAGATCGACCGCCCCCACCAGGACCGGTGAAGCCAAAGCGGATTTGTCAAACACCGCCGGCTGTGGTATAATAATATGAAAACATCCTGCGGCGCTTTGAAAAGCGCCGGTTTATGACGGAAACGGAGGGTCCACGAAACCATGGCATATACCCCGAAACTGACCTACAAGGGCCGCCCGCTGGTGCGCTGCGGCAACGAAATTTACTATGGCAGCCTGTCTGACCCCTATGTGGTGTTCATGCAGGTGCTCACCACCAAAGAGGAAAACGGCATTACCGTGGCCGACAAACTGCATGTGATCCTGATGAGCACCGACGCCACCAAGCCCCTGCCCGAGCGGGTGGTGAAGCAGAGCTCCAAGACCGGCCTGTACACCGCGCTGGAAGTGGGCGGCATGTGGCTGGAGCGCGCACTGAAGGAAGCCGCCGCTGAAAAGAAGTGAGCCTGAAACAAGAAAAAGCCCCGAACCGTTGGTTCGGGGCTTTTTTTCGGTTCAGTAACGCACTTCGCCGTCGTGGGCCAGAAGGTTCACGCTCTCCACGCCGGGCAGCGCCGCGCAGGCGCTCACAAGGCGGCCGCCATCGTCGGTGCGCAGTTCCAGGATCAGGTCAACGCCGTGTTTGCTCACGTTGCGGCTCTTGATCCGCGCGCCCTTGGCGTAGCGGTTCAGCAGCTGGTTCAGCGCCATGTCGATCTCGGCGTCGGTGCTGTTGATCACCAGCAGATAGGGAGGCTTGGCGGCGGGCACCAGATCCAGCAGGAAGATCAGCGCCGTGACCGCAAGGCTCACCACCACCGCGATCTCAAACAGCCGCGCGCCGCAGATGATACCCACGCCAATGCTCCAGAAAAGATAGAGCAGGTCCATGGAGTCCTTCACCGCGTTGCGGAAACGCACGATGGACAAGGCGCCCACCATGCCCAGGCTGATGACGATGCTGCTCTGCATTGCCAGCACGATGCCGGCGGTGACGATGGGCATCAAGGCGAGGGTCTTGTTGAAGTCCCGGTTGTAGAAGGCGCTCCGGCTGGCCAGCCGGTAGATGGCGTAGATGTACAGGGCGATCAGGCCGGTCACTCCCAGGGTGACCACGATGGTCACCGTTCCGATGTCGCTCTGGGTAAAGCCCTCCAGAACGCTCTTTTTGATCACGTCGCTAAAACTCATATTCCCTGGCCCTTTCCGCCAGAGGCCCGGTCAGGGCCAGCCGGCTCAAGTAATATTTTGAGAATGCGGTCTGCCGCAGTTTTCCCAATTCCAGCGCCTGCGCCACATAGTCGGGCAGGAACTCGTCAAACTTCACTTCCAGCACATGCTGCCCCGCCGGCAGGATGGGCGTCAGCGGCACGTGCGGCTCCAAAAAGCTGCCCAGCTGCACGCAGGCGGAGATGTTGCGGTCGAAGGTGATCCGCACATTGCCCGAGCGCCCCACAAACGCCGTGCGCTCGTATTCCACGATGACCCTGGGCGCCATGCCCGCCGTGCGCATGGCAATGCTCAGCAGGTTTCTCGGCGCCGGTGTTCCGGCGCCGATGGCCGGCGGCCGGCCAGCCATGATCTCCCGGCATTCACCGGCGGACACAAGGCAGCTGGATTTGTGGGTCTTGCCATGGAGTTTTTCTTTAATCTCCAGCTGGATACGCTCAGCGCTTCCGTTGTACAGCCGCAGGCGGTACTTGCGGCGGTCGTCCACGCCCGCCTCGTTTTCCCGCAGGCAGCTGTTGCGCAGATCGTCAAAATACAGGCTGCGGATGGCATAGGAGCTGCCCGTCTGATGGCTGTCCATGGGAAGCAGCACCTTCAGCCGGGCGCCCAGCACCGCCAGGTCGGCGTCGGTGACCAGGTATTTCCACTCATTTCGGTAATACATCAAACGCCTCCCGGTCGGCGGGGGTGTAATCCGCCATATACTCGTCCAGGAACGCCAGCCGCTGCTCCATAAACTCCAGCGTCTCTTCCAGGCCCAGCGAGCGGTGCTCCGAGAGGCCCTTGTAGGCGCCGTCCTCGCCCCACAGCCTGTAGTCTCTTGCCCACGCGCCGCTGGAGGTGAGGACCTCCTGTTCCGTCCGGAACGACTCTTCCAGGCGGTCCAGCCGGAACACGGTCTCCCGCAGTTCTTCCCAGCGCTCAGCCACCAGTTGGCGGGTGCGCTCCGGGTCTGCGCTGTAAAGAGCGTCCAGCTCCAGGTCCGGCAGGGCCAGGGTGGTGTGGTCCAGAGGCAGATACGCATCGTAGGTGTCGCCAAAGGAATAGTTCAGGTCCCACGGAAGGCGGTAGAACTGTTCCTCGGAGGAGCGGTAGATGAGATACTGGTTCTGCATGAGGTTGTCCACCGCGCAGATGTATTGCTTATACAGCGCGATGTCGATGAGGTTGTCGATATTCACCAGCGATTCGATGTCTTCCCAGCGGACGGGTTCGCCTCTGTACAGGGTGTTCACATAGCTGCGCAGCGGTTCCCACACGCCGGGCTCCCAGACATTGGGCCAGACGACCTCCAGCCGGTTGAGCCACTTGGTGCTCTGTTCGCTCTCCAGACGGTCGAACTCCTCGTCCGCGATCCCGGTGGCCTGTCTCCATTTGTACATAACGTCCTGGCGGGACAGCTCCATGCTTTTGCGGCTCACCGAGCGGCACAGGCCGTAGACCCCCATGTATGTATCGTCCAGATACAGCTCGACGTATTCCATCCGGGCGCCTGCGGGGTCATGCTCCGCCGTGGCGGCCAGTTCGTTCCACAGCTCGGTGGCCACTTTGTCGCGCAGGCGGGTGCAGTCGGTGGAAAAGTTCACCAGCACCCAGCCGTTCTCCTCGCCCAGGCCCAGCAGGTCCAGGTTCACGTCCTGGCCCTTTTCATCCAGCAGGTTCAGCCGGTAGGATTTTTTCTGTGCAAAAAGGTTGGCGTTGCCGCGCCAGTGCCACTCCACACCGCTGGTTTGGGTCTGCATGCGCGTGTTTCCCTCGGGCCAAAGCACGGTGATGGAGCCGAAATTGTAGGCAAGAGGCAGCTTTGCCATGGTCTGGCCCACCACCTCGGGGTCCAGCTGGAAGGGCTCGCTGTGCTCGGTGTGGATGATCATTGCAGGCAGGCCGGAGAGATAAACTTCCAGCCGGCACCAGCGCTTTCCGTCGCTCACATATACATCCAGCGTTTCATCGCCTGCCATGGCCTCCCGCCGGCCGTCCGCCCACTGGTCCGCGGGCAGATACACGCTGCCCCAGGTGGTGGAAAGGTTGCCCGTGGTGCTGCCGTCCAGCGGCTGGGGCAGGCAATAGGCTTCCCGGGCGGAATCGTAGGGCAGCACCTGGCCGTTCCAGTGGAGAACGCAGCCCTCGGCGCTGGTCTGGGGCAGGGCGGTGATGTCCGCCAGCTGCTGGCTGTCCGCCAGGCGGGCGCCCAAAAGGCTGGCCGCGTCCTGCCGCATGCGGAACAGGACAATGCCTGCCAGCGCCGCCACGCAGAACACCAGGATCAGCATTCGCAGCGTCCTTTTCAAGCCTTTCCGCCCCGCTTTCTGAAAAATCAGCATTTTTCCGCAAGTCCGCCGAATATTCTATCATACGCGGCGGCCGGTGTAAAGCCGCGAAACATGCCAAATGGCGGAAAGAGCGGCGTGTTCTGACAGGGGCGGTCAGGCTTCCGCCACCGCCACCAGATACTTGAAGATCTGCAGTTTGTTCTCCTCGTAGAGGCCCATCTCTTCGTAGAGGTTTTTGTAGTAGGCAAAAAGGCTTGCCTTCACCGACAGGATCTTGAAGGTGTTGCGCAGCGTCACCTGGGTGGAGACCAGGCTCTGCGGATTTTTCACATAATAATACACCGGCTCGTCCAGCGCGTAAAAGCGGGCGGCATAGCGGATGTATTCCAGATTGAACAGCAGATCTTCGCTCCAGCAAAGCTCCTCGCTGCACTGGATCTCGTGGCTCTGCACCATGTCCCGCCGGTAGAGCTTGTTCCACATCACACCGAAGTAAAAGCTGGCGGGCTCTTTCATCAGGCCCTTCGCAAAGGCATGCTTGTCATAAAAGCCCTTTTCCAGAAAGCCGAACTGCTGGATGGTCTGGTAGCTCTCCCCCTCTTTGGCAAAAAGGGGCTTTGTCTCTTCCACCCGGTAGTAGGGGGCGATGACCAGGTCGGTCTGGTTGGCCTCGGCGGCCTCCACCAGAAGGCGGGTGGCGTCGGGGGCGAGGTAATCGTCGCTGTCCGCAAACTGGAGGTACTTGCCCTTTGCCATGTCCATGGCCAGGTTGCGGGTGGCGGACACGCCGCTGTTGGCCTTGTCGATGAGCAGGATACGCTTGTCCACCCGGGCATACATCTCGCACACATGCAGGCTCACGTCCTTGGAGCCGTCGTTGACGATGATGATCTCCAGGTTTTGGTAGGTCTGCCGCCGAATGCTTTCAATGCAGCGGGCGATGTGGCTGCCGGCATTGTACACCGGCACGATCACGCTTACCAGGGGCTGTTCCACAAAGACTCCTCCTTTTTATGGGTCCGGGGCGTCAGTTCTCCTCCTCCGGCGGCAGCAGGGCCGCGGCCGCCAGCAGCAGCAAAAACGGGGTGAAATTGAAGGCGTAGCGGGCTTTGGTCTCCCAAAGGCTCAAAAACAGGATGAGGCCGGTGACGCCCACCCCCGCCAGCGTCAGCGTGCCGGCGGCGGGCCGGCGCACGGCGCGCACCGCGCATGCCAGCACCAGCAGCTGCATCATGTAGAGGTAAGCCTGGCAATAGTAGACCAGCGGCATGTAGCCCGGCTGGCCCTCCAGGATGAAGGTGTGGGTCCAGTTGGCCCGCTGGGGCGTGGCCAAAAACTCCTCGGCGTTGTAAAGCCCGTCGCCCCAGGTGATGGCCGCCTTCCGGGTGACGAACTCCGCCAGTTCCAGCGGAGTGTAGGAAGCGTAATTGGCCGCGATACGCGCGTTCAGAAGCTCCTTGCGCTCGGCAATGGTGGCCACCGTCATGGCGGCCTCGTAGTCCTCCTGAGAGTAGTTGCCGTCGTCGTGGCTGCCGTAGCAGAACCAAAGCTGGATGGGCAGGCCCAGGGCCTCCTCCTCGGTCCAGTCGATGAGCCAGGCGCGCTGCCAAAAGCGGTAGCCTCCCGCCAGCAGGCCAAAGGCCGCCAGCAGGGCAGCGGCCGCCGCCAGCGCCCGCCGGGGCTTTGCGCGCAAAAAGAACTGAATGAGCAGCGCCACGGCGACCACCGCCACGCTGCCCTTGACGGCATAGCCCACGAACACCGCCGCGCCCGCCCCCGCGGCCAGCGCCAGGCGCCGGGCCCGGCGTTCCTGCCGCTGCCAGGCTTCAAAGGCCAGCAGCGCCAGCAAGCCGAAGGGCATGGAGAGGGTGTCGGAATAAAAGCAGGGGCTGTAGAGCCAGAAGGGCGCAAAGGCCGCGCAGAGCGCAAAGGCCAGCGCCACGGCGGCGTTGGTCTTGAGCACGCGACGGGCCAGGAGGCAGAGCAGCGCCACCGAGGAAAGCAGCGCCAGCACGTTCAGCGCGATGCCGGGGGCCACCCCCATGAGAGAGGGATCCGGCGAAAAGCCGAAAAGGCCCGCCAGCCAGTACCAGCCGCCCAGCACAAGGGCAAGGCCCAGGTTGTTGTTGCAGACGATGTAGTAGCCGCTCCACACCCCGAAGCGCCCGTCGTCCAGAAGGTCCGGGAGGGTGCGCAGCACCACCTCCTGGTCCATGATGGGCACCTCGGCCAAAAGCCACGCCATCGCCGCAAAGGCGGCGGCGTAAAGGGCGAAGGCGGTGTAAAAACAAGCGCGCCAGCGCTTTTGCGAAAGGCCGTTCAGCCGGGGCAGCGCCCATTTGGAGAGGGCCCAGGCCCCCGCCGCCAGCGCCGCGCCCACGGCAAAGGCCGCCGGGCCGTTGTGCTCCCAGCGGAAAACGCTGTTCAGGACGATCCAGCCCCAGAGAAGGGCAAAGCCGCCCCAGAAGAGCTTTTCCAGCCTGTTCTGCACCCCGCGGCGCCCCCTTTCTGTTTTTGCGTATATTTGTAATATTATAGCATATCCGCCGCAAAAGAAAAAGCCGCCCGCCGGCGGCAAGCATAGCGGGACGGAAATCCCTGGGGGGATTTTCCGTCCCGCGGCCTGTGTGTATTAACACAGGCATTGCTTGCTGCTCGCTGCTCGTGTGCTTACATTATTATATATAGCTTCTCAAAGTGCGTATTTGTAATTTCCCGGCGCAGAATGCCCATCCTATACAATAAATATGAAAAAAGTATAGGAGGCAGGAATCTAAAAACAATACATGGAATCACAGCACAGGCTGCTGCGCCGTAATCTGTACCAGCAGTAAAATTTTTCATATGAATATGAGATCACGGCAGTAGTGACCGGATACTAGTCAGAAGAAGGCGGTGGAGCACTCGTACTAATCATGGAAGAACAGTTGTCAGGACAGAGAGTGGAGATACATTGCGCACAGATACCCTGACTGCCTGGGGTGTTGCCGTTCTTAGCAGATCTGAGATGAAAAAATCTATAAAAACGGTAACTTTTACAGCTTGAATATGGTATTATTATCAGCATAGAAATGTGTTTTCAGCGGAGTGAGAGGATGGACAAGCTATATAAAACAGTGCTCGCAGCGGTAACAGCTGCTTCGGTACTCGTCTGCAGCGCCTGTGCGGGCGCTCCGGCAGCAGATCAGGTCCAGGACCCGGATGCCGGAAAAACATTGCCGGAGATGACAGAGAAGATTACCATACCTGTCTCGATATTTAAGTTTGCCAATACAGATATTGAGGACAACATGGAGGCTTTTGAAGATTACTGTACCGATGTAAGGCGTGACGGGGATGATCTAATTCTGGAAGTGACGCCGACGCAGAAAGAAGAACTTATAGAGATGTACGCCGGGTCCATTGACGATGTGCTGGAAGATATGGAGAAAGACGAACAGGGCTATTATGTAGAGGCGGATACCGATCACAGCCGTTTCATATATCATATCGACGAGAATATCGACGGTATTCTACAGGCAAAGATGCTGTTGACGATCACGACATCGGATGTCCTGACCGGAATCATGGAAACAGGGGATCCAAACTGGAGTGTCAGCGCAAAGATCGTGAACTGCCATACGGAGCTGACTGTCGGTGAAGGCACATTTCCGGACGGGAGCATCACCTTCGGGCCCGGCGAATGGAAGGCCAGCTATGACGGCGGCGCATGGCTTGGTGCCAGACAGGAAGAGGTTATGGACATGACAGGCCTTACCGGGCCTTATGAGGGACTGACCGATACACAGAAAGGGGTCGTTACATCTGTCGTGCAGATGCTGGACTGGATCGAAGGGAAATATGAGCAGCAGTTTCATTATATATCCTACGCGCCGGGAGACGCCGTCGAGCAGGAACACCTAAAGGTGTATCCGGAACAGGGCGGTGAATCGGATGTCGTGACAGTGTACCGTACCTATGAAAACGGCCTGTACCGGTATGAAGATGATTACGGAGAAATTCTGAAGCGCCCTTCCTACGAAGAGCAGGTCCGCATATTTGCGGAGCAGTATCTGCCTTCCGAAGGGATAAAGATATACACGGAAATTAAGGATGGAGGAAACGGTGCGGCGGATGGAGAATCGTTTTTAAAGGAGGTTTCCGCTGTGACGTATATTTTTATGGATGAGGCCCTATGTTCAGGCCAGTACGAGACATTTTTGGAAGCCGTACCGGACTGGCTGACGGAGAACTGTCAGGGCGTGCCGGCTGGGATCTATCTGCGCATGGCAGAGTCTGAAGCGTGGAAACAGATTGGCAGATCTGATTATGAGGATAAGCTCCGGGAAGATATCTATACCGAAGAGGCGGAGTGCGCGATATCCGGGAGCGGGAAAGTGACCGTATATTAGCTGAAAGGAAGAGAATTTATGAGGAAGGTATTACTGCTTATCGTATGCTGCGCCCTTGTATGCAGTTTGAGCGGATGCATCGTTTTCGAGCGGGGATCATCCAATGCATATCGTTCTGATGAAGAATTGGCGGATGAAATGATAGAAAACATTATCGGGTGCGCAGAGAAGGAAGATGCAAAAGCGCTGACGGGATTATTTTCGCAGTATGCCGGGGAAAGTACGTTAAACTTAACGGAACAGGCGGAAGAATTCATAGAGTTTTTTCAGGGCGAATGCAAAAGCTGGAAAGGAAATGCAAGTTCCCATGAAAAAAGTGAACACGGAAAAATAACATGGCGGGAATTGAGAGGGCACTATTCGGTTATTACAGATGAAGCACAATATGAAATCGCATATATTTATATTCCTTTTTACAGAGAAGAACCGGATAAAGAAGGGCTTACTGCGATAGAGATCACTACGGAAGAAACTTTTAACAAGGATGAATTTCTCTGGAGTCTGGATCAGAAACCGGGTATCTATGTGACAGAAACCGGGGAAGAGACGTATTCGGAACAGAGGCTGATCACTCCGGAAGAACTGATCCGGGCGGCAGGACTTACAAAAG
>NHCFR05603__coassemble_226_pt1 | contig 65653 bp, 54 predicted proteins | sample NHCFR05603__metabat2_low_PE_044 | metagenome-assembled genome bin NHCFR05603 | reverse complement strand
CCTCGACCCGGGCCAGCAGCTCGCTGACCGAGAAGGGCTTGGTCATATAGTCGTCCGCCCCGATGGACAGGCCGCGGATCTTGTCCTGCTCCATGCTCTTGGCGCTGAGGATGATGATCCCGATGTTGGCGTCGTCCCGGCGGATGGCCTCGCACAGAGAGAAACCGTTCATGCCGGGCAACATCACATCCAGCACCGCGGCGTCGCAGCCGCCTTCGCTGCCCAGCAGTGCCAGGCCCTTTTCGGCGCTTTCCGCCTCCAGCACCTCGTAGTCTGCCATGCGCAGGTTGAGGGCGATCAGCTCGCGGATGCTGTCCTCATCTTCCACTACAAGAACTCGTCTCATGGTTTGACCTCCTTTAAACAGGCCCTGAGGCCCGTCACGTCACGTCTTTTGGCTGTGCTCACAGCAGCCGGAAGCCCCGGATCAGGTCGCCGGACTGGGCCTGCGGCTCCGCCATGCCCAGCCTTGCCTGCACCTTCTGAGCGCCCAGATTGCCCAGCAGGAAGTAGCCGCCGTTCTGGGAGGCGTTGGGGCTCACCACCCGCACCGTGAGCTGCAGGGTCTCGCCGTCGGCGCTGCGCACCTGCCAGCTGTCCGGCTCGTCGCCGTCGGTGAGCATGATCTGCCCCTGCCATTCCCGGGGAAGTTCCAGATAATAGCCGTATTCCAGGTCGGCCACGCCGAAGCTCTTCACCTGGTCGTACTCGGTGGTGTAATCCATCCAGGCCACAAAGCTCAGCCGGTTCACCGCCAGATTTTCCATGCCGGAACCGTCCAGCTGCACGGGGATCTCCACCGCGCCGTCGCCGTCGATGTCCTGGCTTTTGAGCAGGCTGGAATACCGCTGGGTGGCGGTGAACAGGTCGTTCACCGTGATGGGATGATAGGTCACCAGCTGCTGCTGGCGCGCGTCGTAGTAAAGGATCATGCTGGCCAGGCTGTTGGCGTTGCCGGTCTGGCCGTCCAGAATGAGGTAATAGCTGCCGTCGTCGCCTTTGCTGGTGTAGAGACCTTCGCAGCTGGTGAACTGGTTGCCCACGGCCAGAGGCGGCATTACCGGGGTGAACTGGCCGTCCTGGGCGGTGAGCATTTGCAGCTGCAGGCCGCTGTCGGTCTCGGGGCCGATGATGACCAGGTCGTTGCCGCCGCTGCCGCTGATGTCCCGCAGTTCATACTGGGAATAGGACTGGTGGAACACCTCGTTGAGGGTCTCGTTCTGATAGGAATAGACCGCCAGGTACTTCTCCCCCGAGGCGGCGGCATAGCCCACCAGCAGCTGGGTGCCTTCGGCGCCCCGCAGGCTGGCGGTCTCGATGCTCTCCACCGAGGTGGCGAGGCCCTCCCGCTCCTGGGTCACCGCCCATTCGCCGTTCACGGTCTCCAGCACCGCCAGGTGGACGTTCTGCCCTTTGGCCGTGCTCACATAAAGCGCGGCGGCGTCGGTGTCGCCGTCGCCGTCCCAATCGTCAAAAACGAAGGGGGAAAGGTTCTCGCCGGTGGTGGGATATTTCATCTGCGGCGTCTCGCCCAGATAGGCGATGAGCGCTTTTTCCACCTCGTTCTGCTGGCCGTCCAGCTGAGGCGCGCGCAGCAGGTCTTCCACGCCGGCGGGCGCGGCACCGCACCCGGCCAGCAGACACACCGCCGCCAGCGCAGCGGCTCCTTTGAACCATCGCACGGCTGCCACCCCCTTTTGTATATACGAAGTTTATTATATCACGAAAGCAGTGCGATTCCAAGGGTCATCACCAAAAGGCCCGCGCCGAAGCCCGCCGCCGCAGTCTCCTTTCTGCCCAGGGACAATGCGGTGGGCAGAAGCTGCGCCGTGCTCACCCAGCACATCACGCCGCTCACCAGCGCCGCCATGCCGGTGACAAGGCCCACTGTGATGTGTCCGCCCAGCGCCCCGAAGGCCAGCAGCGCGCCCGCAGGCTCCGCCAGCCCCGAGGCCAGCGCCGCCAGGAAGGCCCGGCCCCGGCTGCCCGTGGCATAAAACACCGGCAGCGCCACCGCCAGACCTTCCGGCAGGTTGTGCAGGCCGATGGCCACCGCCAGCCGCGTCCCCACTTCCGGGTCCTCCAGCGAGGCGAACAGGGTCATCACCCCCTCGGGCAGGTTGTGGCCCACCAGCGCCAGCGCGGTGATCAGGGCGCTGCGCAGCACTCTTCCCTCCTCGCCGGCAAGCGCTGTTTCCTCCGGCAGCACTCTTTCCAGCAGCCAGCCCGCCGCCAGCCCCAGCAGCACAAGGCTTGCCGCCATCGCCCCCGCCCGCAGCGGACAGAACGCCGCAAGATACCGGCCCAGAGCCGCCGGCAGCATATCCATCAGGCTGATGGCCACCATGATCCCCGCCCCGAAGCCCATGGAAAAAGCCATGCCCTGCCGCCCGGGACGGTACAGTGCCCCCAGCGCGCCGCCCAGCGCCGTGGCAAGGCCCGCCAGCGTGGTGGCCATCATTGCGTACAGCATGCAAAAAACGCCTCCCATATCCTTTTTTACAAGGATATGGGAGGCGTTCAGCCCTTATGAACCGGCGTTCAATAGCCCTCGCCGGAAAGGCCCTGCACCAGCTTCACCATGCGGCTGGTGCCCAGACGGTCGGCGCCCAGTTCGATGAAGCGCACCGCGTCGTCCAGGGTGGAAATGCCGCCCGCGGCCTTGATCTTGCAGCGCCCCGCGCAGCAGCGGGCGAACAGCTCGATGTCCGCAAAGGTGGCCCCGGCAGTGGAAAAGCCGGTGCTGGTCTTGATGAAGTCGGCCCCGGCGTCGATGACCGCCTGGCACATGGTCTCCTTCTCAGCGTCGGTGAGCAGGCAGGTCTCGATGATGACCTTGAGCACATGGTCGCCCACCGCCTTCTTGATGGCGGCGATCTCTTCGGTGACATAGGCCACGTCGCCCGCCTTGAGGCGGCCGATGTTGATGACCATATCCACTTCTTCCGCGCCGTTCTCAATGGCGGTCTTTGCCTCGAACACCTTGGTGGCGGTGTCGGTGGCGCCCAAGGGGAAACCGATCACCGTGCACACCGGCACAGCGCCCTTCATGTACTCGGCGGCCTGCTTCACAAAGCAGGGGTTGATACAGATGGAAGCGGTGTGGTATTCCATCGCCTCATCGCAGATCTTTTTGATGTCGGCCCAGGTGGCCTCGGGTTTCAGCAGGGTGTGGTCCACCTTTGCCATGATCGCGGCCACGTCCATCATTTCACGCCGCCTCCCAATTTGCACTGTTTGCACTGGCGGGCCTTGCTCATGCCCACAGCGCTGAGGACGATGGCCACCACCGCGGCCACGGACGCAACGATACCCAGGATCAGCCCGGCCAGCCGGAACGCGGAACCTTTCATAGTCAAAACCTCCTGTCCTGCCGCCAAAAGGCGGCGCGGTTTGTCTTTTTTTCAGTATACCATACCGCCCGCCGTTTGCCCAGCCCCTTTCGCGCGGCGGCGCGGCCCCGCCGCTTTTTTTGGCGGCGGTTGCGTTTGCCCCCTTCAAAAAACGCGCCGCTGTGCTATAATAAATAAATATACGGAAAAAGGGGAGAAAAACTCATGCCTGTTCCGCTCACGCGGCTTTCCGCCGTGGAATACGACAATATCCTCCACGGGCAGATGACCCCCTCCATGGCGGTGCGCTACCTGCGGGAGGGGCGCATCCCCCTGCGTTCCTTCGCGGAAACGTTGCGGGGCATGTACCCCGCGCCGGACCTGGCCGAGCGGCTGGTGGACTTCTACCTGCAGGAGGAGCCGGGCGCGAACCACGAGTCGGTGGGCCGGCGGGTGCGCAACTGGCTGGCTGGCCGCAACCTGCCCACCGCCCGTGAGGACTTTTACCGCATCGCTTTCGCCCTGGGGCTGGAGGAGAGCCAGCTGAACTATCTGCTGGGGGCCTTCACCGGCTACGGGGTGCAGTACCGCACCGGCTGGGAGGCGGTGTATGTGTGGTTCCTGCGGGGCGACTACAGCTACCGGGAAGCGCGGGAGTTCTACGAGAGCCTGCCTCCGGCGGCGGGCGCGGAGCAGCTGCAGCAGGGCTGGACCAGCCGGCTCACCCACGAGATGCAGAACGAGTTTTTGCTGGCGCAAACGCCCCAGGACCTGCGCGCCTGCTACCGAAGGAACCTGCGCTACTTCGGCAGGCTGCACCTGCGCAGCTACTACTATTTCGAGCGCTACCTGGACCAGCTCATCCACCCAGCCCCCGCCTGGGCGGAGGAAAAGGAGCAGGATTATTCCATCGAAACGGTGATGGACAGCTACCTGTCGCTGCAGATGCCCGCCGCCCGCAGCCGCTCCAGCTACACCCTGATCCAGAAGCTCATCAAGCAGAACTGGCCCAACGCCACCGCCCTGAAGAACATCCGCAACCACCAGGAGGACGTGCCCCGCAAGCTGCTGATGCTGCTGTATGTGGTCACCGAGAACAGCCTGAACGGCAACGACGCCTACCGGGAGCTGGACGAGAGCTACATCACCCAGGAGGAGCGGGTGGAGGACCACTGGTGGACCCTGAACGCCATGCTGGCCGATTGCGGCATGGCCCAGCTGGACACCCGCAACCCCTTCGACTGGCTCATCCTCTACGCCATCAGCGCCGAGGAGGACGAGTTCATGAGCGACCGGATGGAGCAGGTCATCGCCAGCCTGTTTGCCGAGCAGCCCCAATAACAGCGCAAAGAGCCGCCCCATGGACCTTCGTCCATGGGGCGGCTCTCACTTTTTGCTTCAGCCCGCAACCGGCTGGCTGCCGGTGAACCGGCCGCCCTCCGCCACCACCAGCTGCGCGCCGCCCTCCGCCACCAGGGCGCCCTGGTTGTCCAGGCTGCCGGCCACGGTGAGGGTGCCGCCAAAGGCCAGGGTGCCCCGGTTGACCAGGGCGCCGCTCACCGTCACGGCGGCGCTGATGCGGCTGTCGCCGCCCAGGGTCAGTTCGCCCGCCAGCCGGCGGGAGTACTGGTCGTGGTTGTACTGGATCTCCACCTTTGCGTTTTCGCCGGAGGTGATGGAAGAGGTCTCGTCCACCAGCAGCTCGGCGTTGTACACCAGCAGTTCGCCGCTTTCCAGCGCGACCCCGCTGTTCTTCAGCACAAAGGAGCCGCAGGTCCGGAGCAGGCCGTCCTGGGCCTGCAGGTCGCTGTCTTCCAGCTCCAGCCCTTTCAGAGCCAGCAGGTAGCTTCCCGGCCCCAGCCAGGTCTGGCTTTCGGCCAGGGCCAGCGGCGCGTCGCAGGCCAGCAGGGCGTTTTCCAGCGCCAGGCCGGCGCAGTTGTCCAGCGCGGCCAGCAGGGCCGTGGCCCCGTCCCGCAGGGCAAGGGCGCCCCCGGAAAGGTCCACGCTGCCCGTCAGCGCCGCGCCCGCCCCCTCCAGGGTGAGGGTGCCGCCGGTGACGGTGAGGCGCGCCTCGCCGGTGTCCAGCCCCTTGGAAAGGGTCACGTCCCCGGCCAGGGCGATGTCCGCTTCCAGCCGGATCAGGGTGCAGCTCCCGTCCGCCAGCGCCTCCCGCAGGCCGGCCTCGTCCGCCACCCGGCGCTCGCCGGCAAAGTCAAAGGCCAGCGTCCGGCCGCCTTCCTCCGCCACCTGGCAGGCCAGCGTCTGGGACCCGGTGTCCATCCAGTTCACCAGGCCGCTGTTGCCGAACCGGGCCGCCTCATCCAGCTCCAGCGCGCCCGCGCAGCTGGTGCCGTGGGGCAGGAACAGGCCGTTGTTGGCCAGCTCGCTGCCCGCCTCCAGCTGCAGAACGCCGCTGTTGTCCAGCAGGGCCTGGTTCTCCAGCCGGCCGCCGTGCTCCACCGTCAGGGCGCCGCTGTTGATAAAGCGGGTGCTGCTGGCCAGGTTGACCCAGTTTTCGCCCGCCACGGTGAACTGGCCCATGTTGCAGACGGTGCGTTCGTAGAAGTTCATCCAGTTTTGGTCCCCCTCGCCCTGCTGGGTCCACTGGCCGGTGGTGTACACGTCGGTTTGGATGACCTGGGTGGCCCGGGAGGTGACCTCACCGTAGTTCACCAGCGCGCCGGGGGCTTCCAGGAACAGGCTGCCGCGCATCTCGCCGTAATTCACCAGCAGGGTGGCGGCAGACGGGACGGTGGTGATCATGCTGCCCACGTTCATCGAGCAGTCCAGCACGCCGCGGTTCACCAGCAGGGGGACGCTGTCCACCAGCAGGCCGGCGGCAAAGACGTCCATCCCCTCGGGGGCCTTGGCGGTCACCGTGACCCCCTCGCTGATGGCAAGGGGCACCCGGCAGGTCCAGCTGCCGTCCAGCAGCAGCTCCATATCCCCGTCGATGACGACGGCGGGGGTATAGGCGCGGGTCACCGCAGCCCGGAACTCTTTCCAGCTGGTCACATACACCGCGTCGGCGAAGATCTCCTCCTCCGACCGGGCCAGGAAGTGCTGCTGGAGGCCCCCCTGGTCAAAGTCCTCGTCGCCCAGGGAGGCGCTGCCGCCCTCTTCCACCGCCAGGTCGGCCTCGCTCTCCATCCAGAACAGGCAGTCGCCGCAGAGCGTGCCGGTGGAGCCGATCTCCACCGCGCCGGCATTTATCGTGCGCAGCAGGCCGTTGTTTTCCAGCGTGCCCTCCACCCGCACAAGGCCCCCCTCGGCCACGGTGAGGCTGTGGAACAGGCGCAGGCAGGCGCCCTGCTCCACCAGCAGGGGTTTGGCAAGTTCCAGATCCTGCGCCTGCACGGTCAGCTCACACCCGGCGGGCAGCGCCACGGCGGCCACGTCCTCGTCCTCCAGCAGCGCCCGCAGCTCCTCCTCGGAGGAGCCGGTGAAGGCCACCGCGTCCTCCCAGGAGCGCGCGCCGCCCGCGGCGGCCTGGGATGCGCCCGAAAGGGAGGTGACGCCGGAGGTGCCGACGGGAAGGGTGTTTTGGCCGCCCAGCGCCATGCCCGCCCAGATGGCCGCCGCCAGCGCCAGCGCCGCGGCGGCCCCCGCCGCCGGCCACAGCCAGGGGGGCCGGGAACGGACGGGGGCGGGGGGAACGGGCCCGTCGCCCGTGTCGTCTGTGCCGGGCGCGTCGTTGACCGGGATCTTGTTTTCGTCGTTCGATGAAACTCCCTTTTCATCGTCGGGCAAAACTTCCTTTTCGTCGTCCGGCGGCGGGGGCGGTGGGGGCGGCGCCGGCTCGACGGGCGCCTCGTAGAGGGCGGCCCGCAGCTCCTCCACCGTGCGAAAACGCCGGTGAGGGGCGGTGGCCAGACCCTTGAGCAGGGCGGCTTCCTGCCAGGGGGGCAGCGCCACCCCCAGCTTGCCGGGCCGCAGCAGCTCATCCTGGGCGATGCGGTCCAGCGCCGGGGGCGGGGCCTTGCCGGTGAGGCAGAAGTAGATGGTGGCGCACAGGGCATAGATGTCGGTCCAGGGGCCCTGGCCCTTCTGCTGGTACTGCTCCAGCGGGGCGTAGCCGTGTTTCAGGGTGATGGTCAGGGTCTCGTTGCCCTGGCTGGCCTCCCGGGCGCAGCCGAAGTCCAGCAGGCGCACCCGGCCGTTTTCCAGCATCAGGTTGTCGGGGGCGATGTCCCGGTGGAGCAGGCCGTTCTCGTGGACGATGCTCAGCGCCCCGAACAGCGGCTCCAGAATGGCGAACAGCTCCTCCGGGGGGATGCGCCCGCCCCGCTGGCGGGCCAGCTCGCTGAAGGTGGTGCCCTCGATGTACTCCATCACGATGTAGGCGGTGTTGTTGGCCTCGAAGTGGTCCCGCACCCCCACGATCACCTGCTGCTTTGCCAGCCGGGCCATGGTGCGGGCCTCGTCCAGAAAGCGCTGCTTGCCCCGCTCAAAACTGCGGGCGGCCAGGCCCATGAAGCCGGTGACCTCCAGCGACACGGCGGCGTTGCGGGTGGAGCGGTCCAGGGGGTAGTACTCCTTGATGGCCACCTTCATCTCCAGCCGCAGATCGCAGCCGATGTAGGTGATGCCAAAGCCGCCCTCGCCCAGCACCCGGCCCACCAGATACCGGTCTTGCAGCACGGTGCCGGGGGGCAGGTGATGGGGCGAGGGCCTGTAGGCCCCCTCGGTGAGGCCGCACACCGGGCAGCTGCCGCCGGGGGGCACCGGGCTCATGCAGTAGGTGCAGAATTTCTTTTCCACGGCGGCAGTCCTCCTTTCTTTCGCGCGTTACTATAATAATGACAGAAATCGTTTCGTTTCACAAGCATTTCCCCTTTTTTGGGCAGGTCAGGCGAAGAGCAGCACCAAAACAAGGATCGCCAGCCCCAGGATCACGGCGCCCGCCGCCGTCAGCAGCATGTGGGCCCGCTCGTCCAGCAGTTTCTGCAGCCGACGCTGGCCCGTCCGTGCATAGCCCGCCGCCCAGATCCGGCCCGCGCGCAGCCGCTGCCACAAGGTGGGCGGCAGGGGCGGGGGCGGCGGGTCCTCTATCCAGGGGCCGGGGGGCGGTTTCAATTCCTCCAGCCGGGCCTCGAACCGATCCGCCAGCTCCTCCATGGAGCCGGGGCGGGCGGTGGGCTGCAGCTCCGTCCCCCAAAGCAGCAACCGCTCCAGCCCGGCGTCCATCTCCACCCCCAGGGCGCCGGGGGGGACCAGCTTGTCGGCGCTGTCCGTCATCGCCATGAACAGGCGGTCCGGCGCGGCGGGGGGCACCTGGCCGGTGATGCAGTAGTACAGGGTGGCGCACAGGGCGTAGATGTCGGTGTAGGGGCCCTGGCCCCGGGTCTGGTACTGCTCGATGGGGGCAAAGCCGGGTTTCAGCACCACCGTCATGGAGCGGCCGTCCTCCATGGAGCGGGCGCAGCCGAAGTCCAAAAGGGTGAGGGAGCCGTCCGGCATGAGCATCAGGTTGTCGGGGGCGATGTCCCGGTGGAGCACCCCCGCCCGGTGGAGGCGGCCCAGGTCTCTCATCAGGGGCAGGGCCTTTTGCAGCAGCGGCACCGGCTCAAAGGTCTGGCCGGCTCTCAGCGCCTGGCGCAGGGTCACCCCGTCCAGGTAGTTCATCACCATGTAAGCGGTGTTGTTTTTTTCAAAAAAATCCAGTACCTGTACGATGGAGGACAGCCCGCTCACCGCCCGCACCATGCTGGCCTCGCTGAGAAAGCTGTTCTTGCCCCGCTGGTAGATCTCCCCGGTGCCCTCCAGAGGCAAAAGGTTGCCCCGCAGGTCCCGCTGGGGCTGGCAGCGCGTCGGGAAATACTCCTTGATGGCCACCGACCGGCCGCTGTTCAGCTCCTTGCCGATGTAGGTGATGCCAAAGCCCCCCTCGCCCTTGGCCACGCCCACCAAAAAGCTGTTGCGGGCGGGGCTGACCAGCACCGTGCCCACCGGCAGCTGGTGGTCGGCGGCGCGGGCGCCGGCGTCCTGCCCGCACCAGGGGCAATACCGGCTGCCCGGGGGAACGTCCTTCATGCAGTGGGGGCAGAATTCCCGGGCCATCAGCCTGGCCTCCTTTCCGCCACCACAAAGGTCTGGGCCTGGCCGCCCAGCCAGAAGGCCTCGCCGGGGCGAAGGCGGATGGTCTGCCCGCCGCTCAGGCGGCTGCCGGGGCTCACAAAGGTGCCGTGGGTGGAGCCCATGTCCTTCAGATAGAGCTCGCCGTTTTCCACCCACACCGCGCAGTGGCAGCCGCTGACGCCGGCGGTGGTGGTGGGCAACGTCACGGTGCAGCGGGCGGGGTCGCGGCCCAGGATGAGCTGACCGGAGGAGGGCAGGGCGAACCGCCTGCCCTCCAGCGCGCCCGCCACGCCCTGCAGCCGGTAGCCGGAGTCGTTGGCGGAAGGCGCCTTGGCGGGCGGCGTTGCGGGGGCGGCTTTTTTCCGCTTTTTCACCACCAGCACCACCGCCACGGCTGCCGCCGCGGCCGCCACTAGGCCCACCGCCAGCCCGACCAGCACCCAGGGGATGCCGCCGGCCATGGTGTAGGGCACATTGTTGGCGTTGAGCATGGGCAGCGCCTCGTTGATGTTCACTGCGTAGTTGGCCTGCTCGCCGGCGGTGTTGGCCACCGAGTAGGTGTTCACCCCCAGCACCTGGGCCCGCCCGTTCACCATCGGCCCGCCGGAGTTGCCGTGGCGGATCTCCGCGTCGGTGAGGATCTGCCCCACGCCGGTGCCCGCCACGGTGGAGATGCGGCTCACTATGCCGGTGCTCACGGTGGCGTCCGACTCGCCGCGGGTGGTGGTGGATTCCTTCAGCACGTTGTCGGAGATGCCGGGGTAGCCCACCGTGTACACGGTGTCGCCCACCATGTCGTCGGTGGGGCTGCACAGGGTCAGGGCCGCCCGCTTGTCGGTGGCGGCGGACAGGCGCACCAGCGCCAGGTCACGGGTGGCGTCGTAATCCACCACATAGGCCTCGGTGAAGTCCTGGCTGTCGAAGTAGACCCGCACCTTGGCCCGGCCCGTCACCACGCCGCCGCTGGCGTTGGTGCCCATGAGCAGCTCGCCGGCGCCGTTTTCCAGGTAGTACTCCACCACATGGTGGTTGGTGATGAGATACTCCACCGGCTGGTTCTTTTCGCCCACGAAAAAGCCGCTGCCCCAGCCGGCTTCTTCCCACTGGTCGCCCACCTGGATGCCCACCGCCACCACCGCGATGCCGTGGCGGGCGGTGGTGATCACGTCGCTGGCCGCAAGAGCCGGGCAGGCGAGGGCCGCCGCCAGCACAAGGCTCATCAGGATCGCAAACACACGTTTCATCAGTCATTCTCCTCTCGGTGTTCTTCCGGTTCCGCCCGCAGCCACAGGGCGACGGCGGTGTTGTTGTCGCTGTTTGGCGGGGCCTTTTGCCGCCGCAGCGCCCGCATGGCCGCGAGCCACGCCTGGGGGGAGTCGGCGGCGGCCAGCGTTTGCTCCATCTCCTCTTCCAGCACATACTCCCAAAAGCCGTCGGTGCACAAAAGGAAGGCGCAGTCCCCGGCGGGCAGGGCCGTTTCGCCCCCGTCCGCCTCCAGGTCCCCCTCCTGGCCCAGGGCCCGGTAGATGCAGGCCCGGTCCTCGTGGAAGCGGATCTGGTCCGGGGTGATCTGCCCCAGCAGCACCGCGATCTGGGAGGCGCTGTGGTCCCGGCTCTGCCAGGCCAGCCGCCCGCCCTCAAAGCGATAGATGCGGCTGTCGCCGGCGTAGGCCCAGGCGCAGCGGCCCGGCTCCAGGGCCAGCACCGCCGCGGTGGTCTTCATGCGGCAGGCGGGGGATTGCAGGGCCAGCACCGCCCGGTGGGCCCGGCCCACCAGCGCCTTGAGCTCGGCGGGGTCGGCGGCGCCGCTCCAGCCGGCCAGAATGGCGCGCACCGCCGCCGCCGAGGCCTCCTCGCCCTTTCCGTGGCCCCCCAGGCCGTCGCCCAGGGCCACGCAGAGCCGGTCGGCGTTCAGCCGGCGGCAGGCCACGGTGTCCTCGTTGCGCGCCCGGCCGCCCTGGTCGGTGTAACTTGCGTATCGGATCAATGCCAAGGCACCCCTTCTCTGTTTAAGATGCGCCGTCCGCCTCCGCCTGCCCGCCGCGGCAGGCCAGGATCACGGCGGTGTAGTTGTCCTGATCGGAAAAGCCCTTGCCGGCGATGGCGCTCTCCAGCGCCCGGGCGGCCTTTTCCGGCGGGGCGTTCAGGGCTTCGTTCAGTTCCTCCCGGGAAAGGGCGTTGTACACCCCGTCGCTCATCAGCACCACCCGGTCGCCGGGCGCGAGAGGCAGGGGGGCGGCGGGCAGGTCCACGCCCTTGAGTGCCCCCATGCCCACAAAGCTGGTGAGCGCGCCGCCCTTTTCGTCCCCCAGGGCGGCGGCCAGGGAAAGTTCGCCGTTCACCGCCCGCAGGGCCAGCTCGTTGCGGTAGATGTGCTCCCGGTTGAGCTGGTAAAGCGTCCCCCGCCGCCACAGGCAGACGCGGCTATCGCCCACGGTGAGAAAGTGGAGTTTGCCCTCCCGCAGCAGCGCCAGCACCAGGGTGGAGCCACTTTTGCGCAGGCCCTCGGGGCCCAGCAGCTCGTTCACCGCCTGCACTGCCCGGCCCGCCAGCGCCAGCAGGGTCACCTCGCCCCCCTCGTCGCCGGGGCGCTGGGCAAAGGCGTCCAGGGCTGCCTGCACGGCGGCGGCGCTCACCCGATCGCCGTCCGAAAGGCCGCCCATGCCGTCCGCCACCACTGCCAGCAGCCCGTGGGTGGGCAGCAGCGCCTGGTCAGACACAGCGAAGCAGTCCTGCTGGCACTCCCGGGCCCCCTGCTGGTGGAGCTTGCCGACCTCGTAGCCCGTCACCGGGCCCGGCTCCCGGGGCGCGGCGGCCCGGCGGCGGGCGCGCCGGCGCATCAACAGAAGGGCGACGATCGCCGCCACCGCCAGTGCCAGCGGCACGAACACCGCCAGCGTCGCCGCCCACACCGGCAGGCAGAAGGCGGCCAGCAGGCCGGTGTCCGGGTCGAATACCAGCCACTCAGCCATCGGTCTTTCCTCCGTCGGCCCAGCTGAACTGCTCGCCGCACAGCCCCACGAACAGCAGCTTGGTGTTGCCGATGGTGATGCGGTCGTAGTTGTGCAGTTCCACGCCGCCGCCGATTACCGGCAGGTCGTTCACCAGCAGCACGTTCTTGCCCAGCTCGTGGGCGATGTAAAAACGCTTTGTCTGGGGCACATAGGTCACGTTGGCGTCCTTTTCGGCGGAGATGGCAGCGTCCCCCCGGATGCGGATGTCGCCCGTCTCCCGGCCGATGTAGTTGTAGCCGGTGTGGATGCGGTAGTCGGTGCCCCGGCAGGGGCCATCCACCGCCACCAGCCAGCCCACCACCGGGGCGGGAGCGCCGGCGGGGGCGTCCACGTCCACGAACTGGGTCTTTCCCATGTTGTTCCCCGGGTTCGTCGGCGTGAGCGGGTCGATGGTATTGCTGAAATTCCGGCCGGGCTGCTCCCGGGGGCGGTCACCGCCCCCGTTGCCCGGGGAGAAGGGGTCCTCCGTTTCGGGAAAAGTTCCCGACGCGCAGAGCGGGCATCTGTCGTATTGGTTGGCGTCGTAGTAGTGGCCCTTGGGGCAGCTGATGATTTTTTGCAGGATCTCCGCCATGGTGTATTCCTCCTTCATCTTGGCCGGGACGCGCCGGTGCTCGCGGCCCGGCCTTTGTTCAATGCCTGCATTGTACCACGGCGGGGCGACCCCTCCGTCCAACCTTTTTCCGCGGGCTTTCAGCGGGCCGAAAGCCGCACTGCCGGTTTTCCGCCGCCCGGCGTTCGGGCGCAAAAAAACACCGTCTGCAAAAGCAGACGGTGTTTTTTTGGTTCGGAATGGATCACTCGGCGTCCTCGGCCTCGTCGTTCAGCAGGGCCTTCATGGACAGGCTGATACGCTTCTTGTCGAAGTCCACGTCCAGCAGCTTGACCTTGACCTCGTCGCCCACCTTCAGCACGTCGCTGACCTTCTCCACACGCTCGTTGCTGATCTCGCTGATGTGGACCAGGCCGTCAATGCCGGGCAGAATGCGCACGAAAGCGCCAAACTTGGTAATGCTCACCACAGGGGCGGTGAACACGCTGCCGATGGGATACTCGTTCTGCAGCTTGACCCAGGGGTTGTCCTCGGCCTTCTTGTAGCCCAGAGAGACCTTGTGGTTCTCGGTGTCCAGAGCCTTGACATACACCTCGATGGTGTCGCCCACGTTCACGACCTCGCTGGGGTGCTTGATGCGGTTCCAGCTCAGCTCGCTGATGTGGCACAGGCCGTCCACGCCGCCCACGTCCACGAAGGCGCCGTAAGCGGTCAGGCTCTTGACCACGCCGGTGTAGGTGTTGCCCACCTCGACGGTGGACCAAAAGGCCTCACGCTTGGCGGCATTGGCCTCGGCGGTGACCTTGTTGATGGAGCCCACGATCTTGCGGCCGGCGCACTCGGTGATGACCAGCTTCACGTTCTGCTTCACCAGAGCGTTGATGTCTTCATCGCGGCGCATGGTGGCCTGGCTGCGGGGCACGAACACCTTCACGCCCTTGACCAGAACGATCACGCCGCCCTTGTTGGTCTCGGTGACCACGCCTTCCATGACGGTGCCTTCCTCGGCGGCCTTGCGGACCTCCTCCATGCCCTTCATGGCTTCCAGACGCTTGCGGGACAGGTAGGCAACGCCTTCCTGATCGTTGACCTTTTCGACGACGAGGTCCAGCTTGTCCCCAACCTTGACCAGATCTTCCGCGTTGGCAGAAGGATCGTCGGTGAGTTCGCTCACCTTCACAAAGCCGGTGTGTTTGGTGCCGATGTCCACCTGCACCTCATTGGGCGCAACGCTGGTAACAGTGCCCTCCACGACCTTGCCTGCGAACACAGGCTTGAGATTCGCTTCGCTTTCGGCAAAAAGTTCGGCAAAGCTCATCTCTTCACGGATTTCTTCACTCATACTGTTAAGTACCTCCTCAATAATAGACGATGGCGTGGAAGCCCCGGCTGTAACACCCACCGTTCGCACCCCGGAAAACCAGGCCGGATCCAGCTCCTTGGCCGTCTCCACCGTAACACACCGGGTGTGCTTCGCGGCGACTGCTGCCAGCTTCTGGGTGTTGGAAGAATGATGACCACCAATGACGACCATCAGGTCGCATTTTTGGCTGAGGTCTTCCGCTTCCTGTTGCCTCGTCCACGTCGCACTACATATTGTATCAAATATTTTGGCGTTTGTATACCCTTTTTTTATAAACGCGGCACATTCTTGCCATTTTGTAACCTGAAACGTGGTTTGCGCCACTACAAAAACGGGTTTTTCGGGGGTTTCGGGGCCCTGCCAGCCCTCCAGCTGGGAAAGATCGGAAAAAACGAACACCTCTCCGTCGGTGTGTCCCACGATCCCCTGCACCTCCGGGTGGGCCGCGTCTCCCGCCACCAGCAGCGCCGCGCCCTCCTCGCTGGCCTTGCGGGCGATCCGGTGGATCTTGGCCACGAAGGGGCAGGTGGCGTCGTGGCACTCAATGCCCGCCGCTTCGATCTGGTCGTAGACCGACCGGGGCACCCCGTGGCTGCGGATGACCAGCTCGTAGCCCTCCGGCACATCCGCCAGCGTGCCGGCGGTGACCACGCCCAGCGCCTCCAGCTCGGCCACGCACTGGGGGTTGTGGATGAGCGGGCCCAGGGTGGCCACCTTGTGCCCGTTTTTTGCCAATTCGGTGGTGAGCTTCACCGCCCGGTCCACGCCGAAGCAGAAGCCGGCGGTCTTTGCCTTGATGATCTTCATGGCGCTCTCCTCACTCAAAAGTGGTTCTCGTCATAGAGCTTCTGCCAGGCGTCCAGCAGCAGCTGCTTGTTTTCCCGCAGCTTGGAGGCGCTCTTGTGCTCGCCCAGATACAGCGTCCCGGCGGGGATGGGCTCGCCGAAGCACACCCGCACCCGGCTGAACAGCCGCATGCGGCCGTGGCGGTAGATGATACGGCAGGGGATCATGTCCACCCCGGCGGCGCTGGCGATGACAAAGGCGCCGCTTTTCAGCTTGCCCGGCTCGCCGGTCTTGGAGCGGGTGCCTTCGGGGAAGATGAGCAGCCCCTGCCCGGCCCGCACCTTTTCGATGGCGTCCTCCACGGCGGTGGTGTCGCCCCGGCCGCGGGTGACGCCGAACACCCCCACCTGATGGAAGAACCAGGTGAAGAATGGATTCACGTGCATGACCTCTTCCTTGGCCATCACCAGCATTTTTTTGCCCCAGAAGCGGGCCAGCACCACGAACACCGGGTCGATGGCGGAGAGGTGGTTGGGGGCCAGCACGAAGCCCCGGCCGTCCTTGGGCAGATTCTCCCGGCCCACCACCTTGATGGCGAAGCCCAGGTGCCAGATGACCCACGCAAGGGGCACAATGATCGCGTAAAGCATTGCCCGTCTCCCTTCTCTTAGTGCCCCACCCGGTCAAGGATGAGGTTTTTGAGAGTCTGGAAGCTCTCTTCAAAATCCAGCTCGCTGGTGTCCACCAGCACCGCGTCCTCCGCCTGTTTCAGGGGCGCCGTGGCCCGGTGGGTGTCCTGCCAGTCCCGCTGGCGGATGTCCTCCAGCACCGTTTCGTAGTCCGCCGGCTGGCCCTTCTGCTGCAGTTCCAGCATGCGGCGCTTTGCCCGGGCCTCGGGGGAGGCGGTGAGGAAGATCTTCACGGTGGCGTTCGGCAGGATGACGGTGCCGATGTCCCGGCCGTCCATGAGCAGGTCGTGGGTGAGGGCCATGTTCCGCTGGGTGTCCAGCAGGAAGGAGCGGACCGCCGGGTGGGCGGACACGTCGCTGGCCGCCATGCCGATGGCTTCGGCGCGGATGGCCTCGCTCACGTCCTCACCGCACAGCAGCACCCGCTGGGTGCCGTCCACGTACTTCAGCTCCACCCGGACCTGGGGCAGCAGCGCCGCCACGGCGGCGGCGTTTTTGGTGTCCGCCCCGGCCCGCTTTGCGTACAGGCCGATGGCCCGGTACATGGCGCCGGTGTCCACATAGAGATAGCCCAGCTCTTTGGCAAGGCGCTTCGCCAGGCTGGATTTTCCGGCCCCGGAGGGGCCGTCGATGGCCACAGAGATCATTGCGTTCATGCTCCTTGTTTTTCGTGTTCCGGCGGCGCGGTCCGCCGTGTCAAAAAGCCCGCGCCGCCGCCTGGGCGGTGCAGAAGGCGATTTGCAGGTTATAGCCCCCGGTGTAGGCGTCCACGTCCAGCACCTCGCCGGCGAAGAAGAGGCCGGGGCAGAGTTTGGAGGCCATGGTGCGGGGGTCCACTTCCTTCACGTTCACCCCGCCGCTGGTGATGACCGCGTGGGCCAGGTCGCCCCGGGCGGTGACGGGCACCGTCCAGTGCTTCATCAGCCTCACAAGACGGCGGCGGCTCTCCTTGTCGATCTGGCTGGCCTTCAGCGCCGGGTCAACGCCCCAGCGTTCCACCATCACCGGCTGCATGCTGGCAGGCAGCAGCTTTGCCAGCGCGCCCTGGGCGCTCTTGGCTCCCAGCAGCTGGAAGTCCCGGCCCACCCGGGCGTAGAGCTGGTCCTCGTCCAGGGCAGGCTTCAGGTCGATTTCGGCGGTCCAGCGGTGCTTTTCCATCTCCCGGATGTAGCTGGAGGCGGAGAGGGTCAGCGGCCCGGAAATGCCGAAATGGGTGAACAGCATTTCTCCCAGCTCGCTGAACACGGGCCTGTCGTCCCGCAGCAGGGTCAGGGTGACGTTACGCAGCGAAAGGCCCATCATCTTTTTGCAGGCGGGGTCCGGGCTGACCAGGCTGCACAGGCTGGGCACCGGCTCCACGATGGAGTGGCCCGCCTGTTTTGCCAGTTTGTAGCCGTCGCCGGTGGAGCCGGTGCCGGGGTAGGACACGCCGCCGGTGGCCACCAGCACGCCGTCGGCCAAAAGACGGCGGCCGCCCTTGGTGACCACGCCCGTGCAGCGCCCCTCTTCCAGCACGAGGCTCTTTGCCCCGTCCATCACGATGTTGGCGCCGGCCGCGTACCGCAGCAGCGCGGCGCGGATGTCCTCGGCCCGGTCGCTCACCGGGAACACCCGGCGGCCCCGCTCGGTCTTGAGGGGCACGCCCAGTTCCTCGAACAGCTCCATGGTGGCCGAGGGCGGAAAGGCGTGGATGGAGGAGAACAAAAACCGGGGATTGGTGCGCACGTTCTGCAAAAAGGTGTTCTCATCGCACTCGTTGGTGACGTTGCACCGCCCCTTGCCGGTGACGAGGATCTTTTTGCCGGGCATTTCGCTGTGTTCCAGCACCGTGACCCGGTGGCCCAGCCGGCAGGCCGCGCCCGTCGCCATCAGTCCGGCGGCACCCGCGCCCACCACGATCAGTTCTGCCATGAGACGTTCTCCTTCCAGAGGGTGAGAATGCCCGCCGCACTGAACAAAAGCAGCAGCGGGTGCACGGTGGAGAGATACATCGCGTAGGTGCCGATGTTGAAGCTGGACACCTCCACGAAGGCGATCATAAAGCAGCGCAGCAGCGCCATGGCAAAAAGCCCCGCCAGCAGCAGCGCCAGCATGCCCCTGCCGGGAGCGATGGGCCGCTTTTTGCGCGCGTCGCCCAGCAGCGCCGCCGAATTTTTCACCTGCAGCACCACCGCCGCCGCAAAGGCCGCGGGCAGCGCCACGGCGTAGACAGCCCGCAGCGCTTCCAGGCCGAAATAGACCAGCCGCTGCACCGGGCTGTAATAGGGCAGCGCCGTGCCCGCCTGGGCGGCGGAGTTGGTGCGCTGGCCGAGGTAATCCTCCCACACCGCCAGGTCTTCGACGGGGCCGATGGAGAGGTTCTCCGCGTCATAGGGCTCGCACCCGCCAAAGGTCAGCGAGTACCACAAACTGCGTGCCCCCTCCGCCAGAACCGGGCCCACATACTCCGCCCGGATGGGGGGCGTGGTGCCGGTGCGTTTGGGGCCGTTTGAGGGCAGCTCCCCCGCGTCGCACAGGGCGTTAATGGCGTCCGCCACGCCCTGCCAGTATTCTTCGGCCTTTTGGGCGCTGTCGTAAACGCCCTCATAATAGGCCGCCTTGCGGATGGCCCAGTAGAAGCTGCCGGACTGGTAGTCGTCCAGCTCCGGGTTGCGGAAGCTGTTCTGCAGGTCCTCGTCCTCCTCCAGCCATTTCTCCAGAGGGGCCAGCGCGGGCACCTTTTCATAGAGCAGCTGCCGGGCTTCGGCGTTCACGCTCACCAGCGGCTGCCACTGGCCTGCTTCCACCCGCGTCATGGCGCCCATGGCGGCGGAAAAGCCGCCGGAGGAAAAGTCGCTCACGGTGAACACACCGTAGTGAGCGTAGTTCACGGCACTGAAGGCCAGGATCCCCGCCGCCAGCAGGGCGAAGGGGATGGCCAGCGCGGCGCACCGGGCCAGTTTTTTTGCCAGGGGCATTGCCGCCCGCAGGGCGGTGACGAGCAGGATGAGGCTGCCCGCGGCGGCAAAGGGCAGCAGCCACATGCCGTCCTCCCGGGTCAGCCAGGCAAGGGCAAGGCCCAGACCGGACATGCCCAGCCAGGGCAGGCCCTTTGCCAGCGGCCCGCGCCAGCGCAGCGCCCAGCCGCAAAGCCCCGCGAAGAAGAGCATGCACAGGGCCGGGAAGATGTTGTCCCGGTAAACGCGCAGGGTGAAGCTGGCGCTCACCGCCGGGCTGAAGGCCAGCAGGGCGAACACCAGAAAGCGGCTTTTGTACCGCCGCAGCACCGGGGCGAAGGCCAGCGCAGAGGCCAGCGCCGCGCCGCAGGCCAGCAGCTGGCCCGCCGCAAGATAAGGAATGTGCAGCGCGTTGCACAGCGCCAGCCACACCGCGAAGAACATGTGTTTTGACAGGGTGAGCCAGTCGTACTCCCCCAGCCACTGGCCGGCGGAGATACTCTGGGCCGCCCGGAACATCAGTTCATCGTCGATGGGCGCGCCGTCCACCCAGACCCAGATCATCTGGAACCGGCTGACGGCCAGCTTTGCAAGCACCACCAGCGCCACCGCGATCCAGAAGGCGCGGCGGCTCATATCCTTTTGAAAAAAGCGTTTCATTGAATGAACCGTTCCTTTATTTCTGCAGTTTCTCCACGCCTTCGATGAGGTAGCTCTGCTTTTTGAAGGTAAGACGCACCAGCAGGTTCAGGTACTTCACCGCGATGGTGAGGATGAAGAACAGGCCCGAAAGCCCCGCAGAAAGCAGCAGCATGGTGGTGGTCCAGCCGGCGATGGGCTGACCCAGGCAGAACACCGCCACCGTGTACACCAGCGCCAGCAGGGTGAGGAACATCATCCCCAGGCTGATACCAAGGCTCAGTTTGTAGCCCGCGTCGGTGTAAAGGGCGAGGCTGTCCACCGCTTTGTCCAGCCGCGGGCCGTCGTCGGCTCCGGCGGCGCCCTCAAAGCTCAGGCTGGCGCAGGCCAGGCCGCTGGCGGCGTAGGCCGCCTTGCGGTAGGCCAGATCGTCGCTGATGGCCTTCACCCGGTTGACGGCCCGGCGGCTCACCAGCCGGAAGGCGTCGGTGGAAAGCTTGTAGGGGCTGTTGCTGAACTTGTTGAACACCCGGTAGAACGCGCTGCTCGTCAGCCGCTGGCGGCTGGGGCAGACGGTGACCACGTCAAAGCCGGTGAGGGCTTTCTGGTAAGCCTGCCAGATGAGCTCGGGCGCATAGTTCATCACCGGGTGGTCGAATTCGAACACAAAGTCACCGATGGCCGCATCCAGCCCGGCGTTCATCGCCCGCTCCACGCCCTGGCGCAGGCTCATGTTCACCACCGTCAGGGGTGCTTCAAGATGTTCGGCGGCCCACGCCTTCAAAGCCGGCACCGTGTCGTCGGTGCAGCCGTCGTTCACCGCGATCAGTTCATAGTGGGAAAAATGCTCTGCCAGCACCTTGTCCAGAACGGCAAAAAAGTCCGCCGCGGCGCGGCCCGCGTCGTGAAGGCAGACCACCGCCGAAATGAAATTGCTCTCTTTGTTATTGTTCTGAGCCATCTTGCAGCACCTCGTCCAAATCGTATACCGTGTTGATCTTGCCGGAAAGCACGCTCACAAAGGCCGGCGCGTCGGAATACCGGCGGATCACCGTGGGGCGGGAGTCGTCGATCTCGCTTGCCTTCAGGATGGGCTTCATGCTGAACAGGCTGCCGGCGTACTCAAAGCCGTATTCCTCTTTCAGATACTTGCGGGCCAGCTGGCTCATCTGGGGCCAGGCGCTGGCGGGCTTTGCCGGACAGTCGTTGCAGTTGAAGAGGTCCCCCGGGCGGCAGCACCCGCCGCTTTTTGCCTGGCAGGCAAAGGTGGGCAGGCTGTCGTAGCTGGTCACATGGGGGGTGAAGGTGACGCTGGTGAGGCTGTGGTAACCCGTGCGTCCGAAGGGCATGATGGAAAAGAAGGGCCCGTCCATCACCGTGATACCGGTGTCCTTGAGTTTGTCGTTCACGGTGCAGAGGATGATCTCGCACAGCTCATACTTTATTTTAAAAGGCTCGAAGCCCAGCATGGCGTGGACTTCGTTCACCCCGGCGTAGGTGGCGTTGAGCAGGAAAGGTGCTTCTGCGCTCACATCCCCCGCCTTCACCTGCCAGACGCTGCCCGCCTGCCGGATGGCCTCCGGCTTGCGGGAATAGAGCACGGTGACGTTGTCCATGGCGGAAATGCGCTTCAGAAAGTGCTCTTTCAGGATGTTCGCGTCGTAGGTGTACTCGGTGGTGAGAAACGCCCCGTCGCACTGGCCGGGATTGAAGTATTTGGAAGGGGCCACATCGTCGCAGCGGATGTTCGCCGCCGCGCAAAAGCGCCGGAATTCCTGGGCGTTGGTCCAGGAGAAGTGGGCGCTGGTGGCATAGACCTGGTCAAACTCCCGCAGCAGGCAGAAGCCGTAGTCCTTGCAGAAACGCTCGAAGTAATGGGCGCTCTTGATGGCGGTGGAGTAGCTGCGGGGGTAGTGGTAGCCCATGTGCACCCGCGCCTGATTGATGTAGGTGGCCCGCCGGAAAGGGCTCGGGTCCTTCTCCAGCACCAGAACTCTTTGGCCCGCCGCGCCGCACCGTTCGGCGGCGTAAAGGCCGTAGAGCCCCGCGCCCAGAATGATCTTGTCGTAGGTCATGCCTTGCCTCCCTTATTGCGGGTCGTATTTGCCTGCCAGCGCTGCAAAGAGGATTTTCAGAAGATTGGAATTGCCCTTGAAGCCCTTGATCTTGGTGGGGGCGGGCTCGTTTTTGGGATAGGCCCGCTCCACAGGCACCTCGCAGGCCTTGAGGCCCAGCTGGGTGGCCCGCACGCTGAGGTAGGCCAGCAGCTCATAGCCGGGGAAGATGTCCCGCAGAGGCTGCACCGCCGGGTGGGTCAGATAAGCGCGGCTGTAGGCCCGGTAGGCATTGGTGGTGTCGGTGAACCAGTGGCGGGCCGCCAGGCTGATGACCGGCGCGTGGATGAAGCGCACCGCCAGCCAGCGGGAGAGCGGAGTGTTCACCGCCTTGCCGCCCTTGACGAAGCGGCTGCCCTGCACCAGGTCGTAACCCTCACTCAATTTTTCAAGGAACAAGGGCACGCTTTCGATGGAATCCTTGTTGTTGCCGTCGATGGTCAGAATGCCCTCGTAGCCCCGCTCCAGCGCAAAGTGCAGCCCCATGCGAAGCTGCGCGCCCTGCTTGCCGGGGCCGGTCTTGGTGAGCAGGCAGTTCACGCCCCGGCTCTTCAGCCCGGGAAGCTCCATGCTGCCGTCGGTGCTGCCGCCGTCGCAGAGGATGATATCCACCAGGCCGCACACGCCGGCTGCCTTTGCCCGGTCCAGTTCCTTCAGAATGCGGCCCCCTTCGTTGATGATGGGGATGAGCAGGCAGTAGTCGCTGCGCTTTTCCGCCAGCATTTCCACGGTATAGTCCGGCACGCCGGGAATGTTTTTGCGCTCTTCCATGGTTTTAACCGAACACCTCCGCCACATATTCCAGGCTGCGGGCCAGCTCTTCTTCACCTGCGGCCTTCATCTCCAGGGACACAAACCCCTGATAGCCCACACCCTTCAGCAGCAGCGCCAGCTCCCGGTGGAGCGGCCGCGGCTGGATGGGCGCAAGGCCCGGCTCGCTGATGTGCACATGGCTCACCCGGTGGAGATGGGCGGCCACGTCCGCCGCCGTCTCACCGTTTGCCACCATGGCCCCCACATCCAGGTTGACCGCAAGGCCCGGCCGGTCCAGCCGCCCCGCCAGGGCGAACACCTCTTTGTGGGTGTTGAGGAAATTGGTGTTGTACATCGGGGGGTTGGCCTCCAGCGCGATCACCGCGCCCCGGCGCCGGGCAAGATAGGCCAGCTGCTCGAAGAAGCCGTCCGCCTCGGCAGCGGTGTGCCCCTCGGGGATGTTCCGGTTGCGGGGGCAGCCGAACACGAGGCTCGTGCAGTGGCAGGCGTAGGCAAATTCCAGCGCCTCAGCGGTATAATCCGCCAGGGCGGCGGCCTCATCCGGCACGAAAATGCTTTCAGTCCGGCCATACCAAATGCTTTGCATGCTGGGAATGGAAAAGCCGTATTTCTGCCACATCACCCCGGCGAACAGCGCTGCGCCGGGCAGATTGTCGTAGGGCCGCTCCGGGAACACCCGGGTGGGCGCGATCTCCAGGCCGGTGTAGCCCAGCTCCTTCATCTTTGCCCAGACGGCCTCGTCCTCCACGGCGCTCCAGCCGATGTTGGAAGCGGAAAGTTTCATGCCTGTGCCTCCCAAGTTTTCATAAAGCGGCAAATGCCCGCCAGTTCCTCTTCTTCGGTGCAGATATATCCTTCCGCGCCGCCGAAGAGGCCGGCGTGTCCGGTGCGCATGTCGTAGTCAAAAGGCACACCGGGCAGTTCGTTTTTGAATGTGCCCCCGGTCACCGCCCGGTAGACCGCGGCGGCGCTCACCGGCGGGGTGGCCAGGTTCAGCACCCGCAGGCCGGCGTCCAGCGCCGTGTCGATGTGGCCCCACAGGCCCGCCAGGTCATAGAACTGGTAGACCGAGCGGCTGTCGGTGAAGTTGAGGGCGTTCCAGTCGTTCTGTTTGAACCACTCCCGCAGAGCGGCCGCGTCCGCCGCGCCGCTGAGCTTGTAGAAGCCGTTGCCCGCGTCGGTGTAGGCGGCGGCCACGAGGCCGCTCTTTTTCGCCAGCTCTTCATACTTTGCCGGGCGCAGCAGCGCCGGGGTGACGGTGTGCAGGTCGTAGAGGAAGTTCTTTTTCAGCCCCTTGCCGTAAAGCGCGGGCAGGCGTACGATGAGGGCGTTTTCAAAGTCCTCCCTCACCCACCGTTCCAGCTGCAGACGGTTGGCCCCGTAGGGGGCGAGATCCGCCGCCTCCGGTTCGTCCGCTTCGGACTTGCCCCGGCTGTCGGCATAGACGCAGACGGAGGACACGAGCACCGCCTGTCTGGCGGCAAGGCGGCGCAGATTTTCCCGCGCGGCGCGCATTACGGCAAGGTCAGCCTCCGGGTCCTGATTGGCCAGATACATGGCCGCCGGTACGCCGGCATAGACCACCAGGTCGTTGTCTTTGCCGAACTGCTCGGCCACATCGGTGGAGTGGCAGGCCGCGTCAAAGGCATGGCTGGCCAGGAGGTTCCCCCCCACAAAGCCGGTGCTGCCCACAAGAACGGTGCGCCCCATCTTCTTCGCCCCTTTCAAACAGTCATAGCAATACAGAATACATTATACACAAAAAGCCCCCGGCATACAAGGCCGGGGGCTTTTTGCCCTCCTTTAAGAAATTTGTAAGAAAAAGGGCGGCCGCGTCGTAAGAATTACAGGATATACTGGCAGACGGTTGGCAAGGTCTTTGCCATCGCGTACAATAAGAGGCAAAGACGGAAAGGGGGCGCTGCGGCATGGAACCGCTTTGCATCCTGGTGGCGGACGACGACACCGACATCGTGAACGCCGTGCGGCTGTATCTGGAAAAGGAGGGCTTCACGGTGTTCGGCGCGGCAAACGGCCTGGAAGCGCTGGACATTCTGGAAAAAGAGACGATCCATCTCATTCTGATGGACGTGATGATGCCCCGGCTGGACGGTTTTTCGGCCATCATGCGCATTCGGCAAAAGCGCAATCTGCCCATTCTGGTGATGAGCGCTAAAACCGAGGATTCGGACAAGGTGCTGGGGCTTTCCATCGGGGCGGACGACTACATCACCAAGCCGTTCAGCGCCGCGGAGCTGGTGGCCCGGGTGAAGAGCCACCTGCGCCGGTATCTGGAGCTGGGCGGCGCGGGGGCCGGCGGCTCGGTGCGCCGGGTGGGGCGGCTGGAATACGACTTTGACGCCCACAGCCTGCTGGCGGACGGCGCGCCGGTGAAGCTCACCCCCACCGAGACGCGCATTATGGAGCTGTTTATGAAAAACCCGGGGCGGATCTTCTCCGCCGAGGAGATCTACGCCCGGGTGTGGAACGAGGCCGCGGCCTACGCGCCGGAGAACACGGTGATGGTGCACATCCGCCGCATTCGCGAAAAGATCGAACTGAATCCGAAAGAACCGGAATATTTAAAGGTGGTGTGGGGTCTTGGGTACCGATTGGAAAAAAAGTAAACTCGCCGCCCGCATTCTCTGCGGCTGGCTGGGGATGATGAGCCTGCTGGCGTCGGTGCTGTGTCTGCTGGCGTGCGGGCCTTCCATGCTGGGCGGCAGCGCCCTGGGCATGGGCGACCTGCTGGCCGGGCAGCTCAGCGGCTCGGTTTACTATCAGGAGAAGATGGCCCAGTTGTTCTACAATTGCTCGCTTTTGGCCGCGGGCGGCGCCGCCGGCGACGGCACGCCCCTGACGGCGGGCCAGAACACCCAGCTGCGCAGCCAGGCGCGGGAGGCGCTGAACAACGACAGCGGAGCGCTCAGCTCCGGGCAGGTGCTCTTTGCCGTTTTGCCCGACAGCGAGAGCGGCGCAAGCTACAGCAACACCGATTTCGCCCTCTGGGAGGACGGCCGGGTGGCCGCGCCGCTGGGCTACTCGGTGGCTCTGGCCGCCACCAGCGGCTCATCCTGGGGCAACCGGGCGCTGCTGGCGGCTTACAACAAGCTTTTGAGCAGCCAGACGGTGTACCCCAGCGCCGAAGGGCTGGAAAGCGCCGTGGTGGTGCTGGCGGTGCAGGACGGCGCGGGCCCCTGGCTGCCGGGCTTTGTCGGCGAGGGCCTGCGGCAGGTGGAAACGCTGCGCCCCCACCTCATCCTCTTCCTCTTTGGCTGCACCCTTGCCTTTGTGTGCGGCGTGGTGTGCCTTGGCTGGCGGCGGCGCGCCCTGCCCACCCGGGCCTGGGCCGCGTCCCTCACCGGCCGGGTCTGGCTGGAAGTCAAGCTTCTCGTCTGGCTGGCGGGGCTGTTCTGCCTCTGGGTCTGGCAGGCGGTCTATGTTCCCGACCCCCTCTGGACCGTGCTGCCCGTTTTGCTTTGGCCGCTGGTGTGGCTCTCCGTGGAGGACCTTCGTTTGAACGGTGCGGGCGTGTTCCGCCGCAGCCTTCTGGCCCGTCTGGCGGGCCTTGTGTGGGGCGCCTGGCGCGCCCAGCCCTGGCAGCGCCGGGTGGCCGGGCCGGCAGTGCTCTGCTGGCTGGTGCCGGTGGTGACCGTGCCTCTGCTTTGGCTGATGTTCTTCACCTGTTACTGGGCGGCCCCGGGCCTTGTGTTGTTCGCCCTTGTTCTGGGCCATCTGGCGGCGCTGGCCATTCTGCTGGCGGGGCTTGCGCTGCAGCTGCGCTTTTGCCGGGACGCAGGCCGTCTCACCGGCGCGCTGCACACACTGCGCTGTGAGGGCGCGGTCCAGCCCCTTCATTTCAAAACGTCCGCCCCGCTGCACGGCGCCGCCGAGGACCTGAACGCCCTGCGGGAAGGGATCGACGCGGCGGTGGAGCAGCAGCGCCGGGCGGACCGGATGAAGATGGAACTGCTCACCAACGTCTCCCATGACCTGAAAACGCCCCTCACCAGTATCATCAACTACGCGGACCTGCTCTGCGCCGAGCCCCTGGAGGGCGCGGCGGCGGACTACGCCAAGGTCATCCAGCGCAAGGCGGACCGTTTGAAGCACATGGTGCAGGACGTGTTCGACCTTTCCAAGGCGGCCAGCGGCAGCCTGCCTCTGGCCCCCGAGGCCATCGACCTTGCAAAGCTCATCCGCCAGACGCTGGCGGACATGGACGAGGCCATTGCCGCCAGTCCCCTCACCTTCCGCACCGCGCTGGCCCCCGAAGCCTGGGTGCTGGCGGACGGCGAGCGGATGTACCGTGTGTTCCAGAACCTGTTCTCCAACGCCCTGCGCTACTCGTTGGCGGGCAGCCGGGTGTATGTGGACCTGGCCGCCGAAAACGGGCAGGCTGTGGCCCGGGTGAAGAACGTGGCGGGCTACGAAATGGAGTTTGACCCCGCCGAGATCACCGAGCGCTTCGTGCGGGGAGACCCCTCCCGCACCGGCGAGGGCAGCGGGCTGGGCCTGTCCATCGCCAAGAGTTTCACCGAGGCCTGCGGCGGCACGCTGGAGGTGCGGGTGGACGCCGACCTGTTCTGCGTGCAGGTGGCGCTGCCCCTCACCGAAAAGCCCGCGCCCCAGCCCGCCGAAGACGGCGGGGAAGCCGGGCCGTCCGAACCCTGCGCCGCCGCGGCCCTGTGACCGGGCGTGCCGAACTGTGTTGAGAGGTTTTTGCCATGTCTTATTTTTCCCAAGTATTCACTCCTGCCCCGGCGCCCCGGGCCCCTGAGGGAGCCGAGCTCATGCTTCTGGGCCGCCGCCGCGGCTTTTTCGGTGAAGAGAACCTGCTGCGGCTGGTCACTTTTGTGACGCTGCTCTTGCAGGCCATCAGCTTCATCACCACCCTGCAGGGGGCCACCGTGTTCCTGGGCGGTATCTTTGTGCTGGCGCCCCTCTTCTTCGCGCTGGCGGTGCAGGCCACCGCCTGGTTCCTGGCGGGCAGCCTGCGGGTGCGTATCACGCCGCTGCGCTGCGTGGCTCTGGGGCTGGCGCTGTGCTGCTCCACTTACTACTCCTACGTGGGTATCTACAACACCGTGAACCCGCCCGCCATGTACCTTTCGGCGGAGTACGCCCAGGTGCGCAGCACGCTGGACGGCACCTATGCCGCCCGCCGCACCGAGGCCTTCCGCACCGCCCAGGACCAGATCAACACCATGGTGAGCGATCTGGCCGGGCGCTACAGCCTGCTGGAACAGGAGAGCGCCCGCCTGGCCGCCTGCTCCAAAGAACTGGAGGAAGTGAGCGCCGAGTATTCCGGCGGTCTGCGCGCCCCCAGCCGCTCCAGCTACGCCAATTATGAGGACTATGTGGCGGCCTACAACGCCTATCTTGCCAGTATCACCGCCAACGCCCCCGCAGAGCAGGCTGCCGCCCGGCAGGCCATCCTCACCCGTTACGGTTTCGACAGCGAGAGCGCCCTGGCCGAGGCCGCGGCTCAGAACGCCTCGGACCTTACCGCCTTTGAGGCGGCCACTGCCGAGCTGGGCGGCGAAGGCGAAACGGTGGCGGCGCAGCTGGAAAGCTCCCGCTCCTTCTTGCTGAGCGCGCTCACCGCCGCCGAGAGCGAAAACACGCTGACCAGCGACGCCCGGGCCGCTCTGGGGCGGCTGGTGCAGCTGGCCGCCGCCCAGACGGGCAGCACCCTCACCACCGACGATCTTCTGCGCCCGGTGGACGCCGCCATGACCGGCACGGGCGAGGGGCTGATGGCCTCCTTCGACGAACTGGCCGCCCAGCTGGAGGGCGGGCGGGTCACCCGTTCCAACGCCCAGGAGATGAAGACCCTGCTCACCTCCGAGATCTTGAACGCGGTGCTGCGGGTGAATGAAGTGGCGGACGAGGAAGTGCTGCAGGCCGACGACCCGGCCCTGCAGATCACCGACCTGCACCTGAAGCCGCTGCTTGCCCTCACCGTTCCCACCCAGCGGGGCATGGCGCTGTTCTGCCTGTTTTTGGCTGCGCTGATGGACGGCCTGACCCTGGTGTTCAGCATTGCCTGCCGCCGCAAGCCCACCCTGCTGAAAGCCCGCAGCCCCCGCCGCCTGCTGGCGGAAAACGGCGACGCGCTGGCGGCGCAGATCTGCGCCTGCCTGCCCGCCGGGCGGGACCCGATGGATGAGCTGGAACTGTTTATGTCCCGGTTCTCCGCCAGCCCGGACACGCTGGCCGAGGGCTACAGCCTGGCCGCCCCCCGGACGGACCTGGCGGTTTACGAGCGGCTGTGCGCCCTTTTGTGCCAGGCGGGCCTGGCTTCCATCCGCCCCGCAAAAGAGGAACAGCAAGGCCAGACGGTGCTGCTGCGCTCGGATTTTCTGCTTTTTGTCAATGAACTGCTCACCACCCGCAGCCGGGGAAGGCTTTCCAGCGATCTTGCCGCCGAGACCGCCGCAGGCCGCCGGGCCGCGGCGCTGGGCCAGACGGTCTGATCTTTTCATCGCACAAAGCGGGCCCCCGCCAAAAGGCGGGAGCCCGCTTGCTGTTTTATCCGAAATAGTGCTGGGGGTCCACCCGGTTGCCGCCCTTGAGCACCTCCAGGTGCAGATGGGGGCCGGCGGCGGTCTCGGCCATCACCTCGCCCACCGTGCCGATGGCCTGCCCGGCGCTCACCGTGTCGCCCACCGCCACCTGCAGGCTGTCTGCGTTCAGGCCGGCATAACGCCAGGTGAGTTCGCCTGCCTCCACCTCCACGATACGGCCCCACATGCCGTCGTCGTAGATGTTGCAGACAGTGCCCGCCACCGCGCTTTTCACCTGGGCGTTCTCGCCGCAGGCGATGTCCACGCCGTTGTGGGTGCGCCAGTCCTTCAGAGTCTCGTTGTAGACCAGCTCATCCCCGGAGTAGACCTGTGTGATCTGCCCATCGACCGGCTGCACAAAGGAGGGTACGGGCGCAGCGGCAGCCTCGCCAGAGTCCCCAGCCTGTGCGGAGGCTTCGCCAGAGCCAGACGCCGAGGACGACGGCTGTGACTGCTTTTCCGATGTTACGGGCACATCGTTCACCTTCTGCTCCACCTGCACGTCGGGCAAGTCCCATTCCTGCGTTCCCTCCTGTTCCAAGCTGCTGTTCGCGTTCGGCCCGAATCGCTGCATCACGTTGCGGATGGCCCAGAAACTGCTGGCCGCCGCCGCCAGGATGCAAAGGGCCAGGGCCAGATAAAAGCCCTTGCCTTTGAAAAACGAGATGATCCTGTTCATGCTATCGCTCCTTGTTTTTTTCTGCTGCCGGCCGCACAGGGCCGACAGCGGCCGGGGCGGCGGGTCATCGCTTTGCCCTTAGTTTGCGGCGCGCCAAAGGGTTTTATTCACCCGCGGCGGCAATTCCCCCTTGCCCCCCTTCGGGGGCAGGCCCCAGGTTTTGTCCGCTCCCTCTTGTAATCCGGGGGACAGATATAGTAAAATAATATCTTCCCAATCATCCGTTTTTCGGGAGGTGTTTTCTTGGGCCAAAGCTATGTGGCGGGGATCGGCGGGGCCAACGTGGACATCCACGGCCAGAGCCTTGCCCCCCTCATCATGCGGGACTCCAACCCCGGCCGTCTGCATGTGTCGGTGGGCGGCGTGACCCGCAATATTCTGGACAATCTCACCCGTCTGGGCCAGCGGTGCGAGCTGGTGAGCGCCGTGGGCGGCGACGTCTACGGCCGCATGCTGCTGGACTCCTGCGCTGCGCTGGGCGTGGGCACCCGGGGGCTACTGGTGCGGGAGGATCACCCCTCCTCCAGCTATATCTCCATCATGGATTCGGAGGGCGACATGCTGGTGGCCATGAGCGACATGCGTGTGCTCTCGGCCATCGACGCGGACTTTGTGGCCGCCCGCATGGACCTGCTGAACGCTGCGCCGGTGGTGGTGTGCGACGGCAACCTGCCCGCCGAGGCGCTGGAATATCTGGCCACCCACTGCACCGCCCCCCTTTACATCGACCCGGTGAGCACCACCTGGGCGAAGAAGCTGGTGCCGGTGCTGGGGCATTTCGACACCATCAAGCCCAACCGGCTGGAGATGGAGGTGCTGGCAGGCATGTCCATCGCCACCGACGGCGACCTGGAAGAAGCCTGCACCCGGGTGCTGGCCACAGGCGTTCGGCGGGTGTTCGTCAGCCTTGGGGCAGACGGCATTTACTACAAAGGCCCTGCGGGCAGCGTCCACCGGCGCAGCCGTGTGTTTGACAAACTGGTGAACGCCACCGGCGCGGGCGACGCCACCATGGCGGGCATTGTGCACGCCACGCTGGCGGGCAAGACGGAAGACGAAGTGCTGGACTTTGCGCTGGGGGCGGGCCTTGTGGCCATCGCCGCGCCGGACACCATCAGCGAAGAAATGAGCGAGCAAGCCGTTTACACTATGATAAAGGAGTATGTACAATGAACCTGAAGAACTATCTGGACATCGCACCCGAAGTCAAATCCGCCGTGGAGGCGGGCAAACCGGTGGTCGCGCTGGAGAGCACCATTCTCTCCCACGGCATGCCCTATCCCGAGAACCTGACCTTCGCCGCCGAGGTAGAGCGTATCATCCGCGCCGAGGGCGCCATTCCCGCCACCATGGCCATCATCGACGGCCGGATGAAGGTGGGCCTGTCCGCCGGGGAGCTGGAGCTGATGTGCAAAGGCGAGAACGTGGCCAAGGTGAGCCGCCGCGATCTGCCCATCCTGCTGGCCACCGGCGGCACCGGCGCCACCACCGTGGCCTCCACCATGATCCTGGCCAGCCTGGCCGGCATTCCCGTGTTCGCCACCGGCGGGATCGGCGGCGTGCACCGCGGCGCCGAGACCACCATGGACATCAGCGCCGACCTGCAGGAGCTGGCCCACACCCCCGTGGCGGTGGTGTGCGCGGGCGCGAAGATGATCCTGGACATCGGCCTGACCCTGGAGTATCTGGAGACCATGGGCGTGCCGGTGCTGGGCTACAACACCGACCAGTTCCCCGCCTTCTACTGCCGCAAGAGCGGCTTTGGCGTGGACTACACCGCCAAGAGCGCCGCTGAGATCGCCAAAATCGCCCGCACCAAGTGGGATCTGGGCCTGGCCGGCGGCATGCTGATCGGCAACCCGGTGCCCGAGGAATACGCCCTGGACTTCGACGAGATGAGCGCCGTCATCGACAAGGCTCTGGCCGCCGCCAAAGAGGACGGCGTGCGGGGCAAGAACATCACCCCCTACCTGCTGGCCCACATCGTGGAGTACACCGGCGGCAAGAGCCTGGCCACCAACATCCAGCTGGCCTACAACAACGCCCGTCTGGCCGCCAAGGTGGCCGTGGAGCTGGCGAAGCTGTAAGCCGCCTGTTCGGAAGGAGGGAGCGCCATGGACCGCTGCGGCTGGTGCGGCAGAAAGCTGCCGTACGGGCAGCATTTTTGCTGTGATGTCTGCAACGAGCGTTACGAGCGCACCCTCGCCCGGGACCAGCGCTGTATCAAATGGTTCCTTCTCCTGCTGGCCGCGGGGATCTGGATCGGCTGGTTTTAAGCCATCGTTTTTCTGAATACCGCACTGCAAAGCCGGGCCTCCCCCTTTCCGGGAGGCCCGGCTTTTTTCGCAGTTTCTGCGTATCGGTGCGCCCCACAGCGGGCGCACACAGAAGTGTGACTTCTTTCAAACTCCTGGCCCAAATTCAGCGCACTTTCGCTCTTTTTTGCAATTTTATCCATTTTGCCCTGCGTTGTCTGAATTTTTTCTACGGAATTGACAGTTGAAATGCGTCGGATCTTTGAGTATGATATTAAAGGTGTGCCGGGACGCGGTCACGCGGCCCCGCCGCGCCGTTCCATTTGGTTTCAGCAGTCAGCTGTCCGTCCCCTGCACCCGCCCCCCGACGGCCTGCTCACGGGCAGCCCTGCGCAAGCAATTCACTGTGGTGGGGGTATTGATCATGAAAAAAGCCAAAACTTCTCGTTCCCTGGCAGCAAGAATGGGTCTGGCGCTTCTGTTTGGATGCGTTGCAGGCCTTTTTTTTATGTGGCTGCGTGAAACGCTGAACGCCTCCGGCAACGCGGCGCTCTGGGGCACGATCAACAACATCCTGTTCCAGGACATCACCGCTGAAGGGGCCTCCAATGCCATCGGCCTGTTCTACATCATCGGCCAGATGTTCATCCGCGCGCTGCAGCTGGTCATCGTTCCGATGGTGTTCGCCTCCATCGCCCTGGCCATCGGCACCATCTCGGACACCCGCACCCTGGGCCGCATTTCTTTCAAGACCCTGTGCTGGTTCATGCTCTGCTCCCTCTTCGCTTTGGTCCTGGCCGCCACCGTCGGCCTCTGGCTGTTTGAGTCCGGGCTGTTCACCACCTCCATCGGTTCGCTTCAGGCAAGCACCGGCACCTCCGGCTCCAACCCCCTGAACGTGATCCTGAACATCGTGCCCTCCAACATCACCACTGCGTTCGGCAACAACACCGCCGTGCTGGCCGTCGTGTTCATCGCCGCCGCGGTGGGCCTGTGCATTACCGCCGTGGGCGAGGACCGCTGCCTGACGCTGACCAAGCTGTTCAACGAGGTCAACAACCTCTGCGTGGTGTTCCTGAACTTTGTGGTCTCCAAGGTGGGCCCGCTGGCCATCTTCGTGCTGCTGACCCGCACCTTCGCCACCTACGGAATCGACTACCTGCGTCCGGCTGCTTTCTACATGCTCGCCACCGTCGTGCTGCTGCTGGTGTATCTGGTGTTCGGCTATGCGCTGATCATCCGCTTCGGCACCAAACTGAACCCCATCCCCTTCATCAAGAAGATCTCCAAGGTGGCGCTGTTCGGCTTCTCCACCTCCTCCAGCGCCGCGGCCCTGCCCCTGAACATGGAGACCACCTCCCAGGAGCTGGGCGTGGACGAATCCGTCGCCTCCTTCGTGCTGCCCCTGGGCATGACCGTGAACATGAACGGCACCGCCATCATGCAGGTCATCGCCACCCTGTTCGTGGCTGGCTGCGGCGGCTATGACATCCCCCCCCTCTCCCTGCTGGTCATCATGGCCCTGGCGCTCATCGCTTCGGCGGGCACCCCTGCCGCCCCCGGCGCCGGCGCGATCATCCTGTTCACCATCCTGTCCGGCGTGGGCATGACCAACGACAGCGCCCTGATGGCCTACAGCCTGATCCTGGCCATCAACCGCCCCATCGAAATGCTCTGCACCTCTCTGAACGTGGTGGGCGACTCCTGCACCTGCCTGTATGTGGCCAAGTCCGAGAACCTGCTCAATGAGGAAGTCTACAACGCCAACCTGCATGAGCTGACCGCCCACGCCCAGGCCGAGACCGCGTAAAACTCTTTCAATCAAAAAGGCTGTTGCTCAAACCCATTGAGCAACAGCCTCTTTTTTATTGTTCACCCAGCAGGTCGAACATCCGCCGGGCGGTGTCGCCGGTGACGGTTCCGCCGTCGGGGGGCGCGGGCACTGCGTTCACCTCAAGGTAGAGGTTCTTTGCGTCGATGAGCGCCCGGTCGCAGAAGATACCCAGCTGGAAGGTAAGGCTCTCGCCGTCCTTGATGACGTAGCAATAGGCCTGGTGCTGGCTGTCCAGCTTGGCGTCGCCCTCCTCGGGGCGCAGGCTGAAATAGCCCAGCGCGGGGAAGGCGGGCTCGCTGCCCTCTTCCAGTTTGTCCGTCAGCAGCAGCGGCGTCAGGTCGTTGGCGTCCGCGATGACCTCGGTCTCCCCTCCGTCGGGGGCGGCGTAATCCGCTTTCAGTTCCACCAGCACAAAGGGCCGGGCGAGGATGTCCTCGCTGTCCACCGTGCAGCCGTACATGTCCACGCCGGATTCAGTGATGGAGTCATACACCTTCACTCCTTCCAGCGTGTAGGTCAGCCCCTCCACGCCCCGCTCGATGGCGCTCTCGGTGTCGTCCTCGTAATGAATGGTGAAGCTTTTATAGCCCGAAATGCTCCCGCCCACGCCTTTGGTCTCCGTCTCGCTTTTGCCGGAGGGCTCCGGGGCGGAGCCGGCCTCGCTGTCCGGGGCGGTGCTTTCCGGCCCGGAGGCCGCCGATTGGGGCGGAAGGCTCGGAGCCGGGGCGGACTGCGGCCCGCCCGAGCAGGCGGTCAGCGCCGCCGCAAGAGCAAACAGTGCCGCCAGGGCGGCAAATCTCATCTTCATGGTGTACACTCTCCTTTATCCTGTGTTCCGGCAGATTTCTGCCGCAGGATGAGTATCCCACCGGGCGGGACAAGAAGTATCCATCAAGACGTATCGGAGCTGCAAATCTTTGCGCACAAAAAAGCCCGTCGGTTGCCCGGCGGGCTTATGTAGTTTATTTTTGGCGGCTGCGGGCCCCCGCGCCCCAGCGCAGCGGGATGGCCACCACCACTGCCACGCCCAGAGCCAGGGCAACAGCAATTTTCAGCGTTTCGGCGCCTTTGGCGGCGGCCGCCGCCGAATCGCCCATGATGAAGCTGTAGGCGGTGTAGTAGATACCCGCGCCGGGCACCAGCGGAAAGATCCCCGGAATGAGGAACAGGGTGACCGGGGCTTTGCGCAGAATGGCGCAGGCCCGGGCGGAGACCGCCATGGGGATGACCGCCAGAAAACTGGCCGCCACCGTATCCGGCTGAAACTGCATGCTCAGCCAGTAGACCAGCCACCCGGCCATGCCGCAGATACCGCAGCACCACAGGTGGCGCGTCGGCACATGGAAGAGGATCGCAAAGCAGACGGTGCCGCAGAAGGCCGTCGCCAGCTGAATGAGAAGCGGACCGGTCACAATGCCACCCCCTCAATGAGATTTGCCACGGCCAGCACAAGGCCCGCGCCGATGGCGATACACACGGCAGTGAGCAGGGCGTCCAGCATGCGGATGACGCCGGAGAGGAAGTCCGAGTCGATGAGGTCCCGAATGCCCAGGGTCAGCGCCATGCCCGGCACCAGCGGCATAAGCGCGCCGATGATGGCTTTGTCGCTGTTGACGCCAATGCCGGTGGCAAAGATGAGCAGGGTGACCAGGGCCACAAACGCCGCACCCAGGAAACGGGTGAACAGCTTGCCCGCGCCCCAGCGCTCCAGCCCCAGCAGCACCAGCTGCAGGCCCAGGCCCACCGCAAGGGCCACCGCGCCGTCCTGCCAGACGCCGCCGAACAGGATGGCAAAGCAGGCGCTGCCAAAGCCGCAGGCCAGCACCTGCCGCAGGGCAGGCGCACAGGGTATTTTGCGGATCCGCTCCAGTTCCGCATAGGCTTCGTCCAGGCTCACCCCGCCGGCCGCAATGCGCCGGGACAGCTGGTTGATGGCCTCCACCCGGCCCAGATGGACCGTGCTGGCGGGCACGCTGCGCACCTGCGCAGGCATGTTGTTCTCCGGGCCGACACTGGTGAAAATTCCGTTGGTGAGCACGTAGCCATGGAAATCCGCCACGCCGAGGCTTTTGGCCATGATCTCCATGGTCTGCTGGGTGCGGCTGACCTCCGCGCCGTTTTTGAGCATGAGCTCCCCGGCCTCGGTGACCAGTTCCAGCACTCTCTGGGCTTCGTTCATTCTGCTTTTCCCCCTTTGGCGCGCCGCTTTTCCGCCGCGAACCAGACTGCGGCAGCCACTGCCGACACGGCGCTCACCGCCGCGCCCACTCCGGCGCCGGGATGGTGATAGCGCAGCTGAATGGAGTTCTCTCCCCCTTCCAGCCGCACGCCCATCATGCCTTCAAAGACCGGCTCCACCGGCACCTCTTCGCCGTTGCGCTGGGCGGTCCAGCGGCCGCCGTCCTCGTAGGCGAAGGGCAGCACCAGCAGCTCCCGGCCTTCGCCGCCTTCGATCACAAGGTCGATGGCGCCGCCCTCCCGGATGGAGAGCTGGGTGGCAGCGGCCGCTTTCAAGGCGTCGGCGGCTTCGGTGAGCACCCGGGTATCCAGGCTGTAGATCTGGATCTTTTCCCGGTATTCGGGCTTGTCCTCCACGCCCAGCTCAAAATACACCCGCTGGCCCGCTTCAAAGCTGCCCAGGGGAAACACGCCGCCCAGGGAGTCGCCCTGGAAGTATTCGCCCAGCAGCTGGCCGTCCACCTTCACGTCGCCGGGCAGGAAGTTGCCGGTGTCCGGCACGGCCAGATAGCAGGGCCCGCTCACCGGCACGGTGAACCACAGGCCAATGCCGCTGGCGTCGTCGTCAAATTCCACGTCTCCGGCCGCCAGCAGCGCGTCCGGCGTGCCCGGCACCAGAGCCGAGAGCATTTCGTTCTGAAGCCGGAAGGTGTTGGAGCTCGCCTCCACATCCACCCCCAGCGCCTCATCGCTGCCGGCAAAGGCCATGGGCAATGCCCAGGGGTTTTCCGCCGCGGTCAGAGCCGTGCCCGTCTCCAGCGGTTCGTAACCGGCGGGCAGCGGGCGGCTGCCGTCGGTGTAGAGGTACTTAATACCCAGCAGGCTGTCCGCCACGGCGGTGGAGCCCCAGCCGTAAATGGTGTAGTTCACATAGCCCATCTGCTCCAGCATGGGCTTTGCCGTGCTGGCCTTGGTGGAAGAGAAATGACTGATCCCCCAATAGCCCAGCAGCATGGGATCGTTGAGGGTGCGCATGTAGTTCTTTTCAATGCGGTAATAGCCGTTGTCCAGAGCGCGCACTGCCTCCACCACGGCGGTGTTCTCGTCGTAAAAGCTCTCAAATCCGCTCTTGGGATAGGTCTCAAATTTGCGCAGGGCCAGCACGCTGTTCGCGGCCATGTCCCCCAAGGCCAGGCAGCAAAAGCCCGCCGCGCCCAGCAGCGCGCCGGTTTTTTTGATGCCCATCAGCCACAGGCAGGCCAGCGTGCCAAACCACAGCCCGGCGCACATGACCAGCTTCATCGCAGAGAAGGTCTCTCCGGAGGTGAACCAGTAGCCCGCCAGCCACACCGCGCCGAGAGCCGCGGCCGCCGCCAACGCCCACAGCCGGGGCCGCTCTTCCAGCAGCACGCGGCCCGCCAGCAGCAGCAAAAACAGGCTGAACAAAAAGCTGTAGCGGTAGGGGAACCACACCGGCTCCTTGAAGCCGTGCCAGGCAAGATTCAGCCCGTTCACCCAAAAACTCAGCACCATAACGGCCAGCAGGCCGGCGGCGGCCAGCTTCTCCCGCCGGGACACCTTGCCCGACAAAAAGAACAGCACCGCCAGCGCGGCACAGAACACGCCGCAATAGACATTGGGCAGGCCGTTCGTCACGTCCTCCCAGAAGAAGTTGCCGAAGAAGAACTGATACACAAGCTGCGGCAGGGAGAAGTTCACCCCAAGGGTGAAGTCCATGCCGAACAGCGCGCCTTTCGTCTCCTCGATCTCCACCAGCGCGGGATACAAAAGGGCCATGGCGAGGCCCGCCGCCAGCACGCCGGAGGCCGCGAAGGCCCCGAAGCGCCGGCCCAGCAGCTTTGCGCTGCGCCCCTCAAGGCGCTGGCTGGTGGCCCAGTACCAGAAGAAGTAGAGCACGCTGAACAGGCACACTTCCCAGGCGGTGTAGAAGTTCAGCAGAATGCAGGCAAAGGCCAGCCAGAACAGCGGCCAGTGACGGCCGGTGTCCACCAGCTGTTCCACCGCCCACAGCACCAGCGGGGCCAGCAGCACCACGTCCATCCAGATGATGTTCTGGCTATAGACCACGCAATAGGCGCACAGGGCATAGCCCTGGCTCAAAACGCACAAAAGGGGGTTGGCGCTGCCATAATGCTTTTGCAAAAAGAAACAGCAGGCCGTGCCGGTGCAGGCCACCCGCAGCAGGAACATCAACTGCACCATCTGAGGGATCATGCGCACCGGGGCCAGCAAAATCAGCAGATTGAAGGGGCTGGCCATGTAGTAGGCGAACAGGCCCAGGGTGCTGCCGCCGCAGAGTTTTGAAAAGCTGTAGAAAAAGCCGCCCTCGGCCAGACGGCGTTTCAGATCCGCCAGGTAGGCCACATACTGGCCGTTGAGGTCGCCGGTGAGCATGGTGCCGTCGCCGAAGGGCCAAAAGCCCAGCACAAGATAGATGCCCAGAACCAGCGCCGCGCCGAGCCCAAAGCTCAAAAGCACGTTCCGCCGCTGGGCACCGCCGAGAGAATGCTGCGTGTTTGTCATACCTTGTTATACTTTCCCTTGTTTGTCTCGCAAAAAAGTTTTATCAGCCGCGGATGGCCGACTGCACCTGGGCAAAAGGCTCCAGCGTGGCATAGAGATGGGCGCCGATGACTTCCATCAGCTTGAAGTCCTCCTCGCTGTCGATGTCCAGAATGCCGGTGTCCATCATCAGGCTGGCGCCGATCTTGCCGTCCCACAGGATACCGGTGGTATTATCGGCCAGAAAAGCCCGGCGGTAAACATAGATACTGGCGTTCACATCGTAGAACTCCGGGGCCATCTGCCGGGCAGTGAAGGCCGGGGTGCCCGGGGCGTTCTCAATTCCCTTCTCCACGTGGTCGTCGCAGCGGCGCACCATGTTGAAGTAGGGGTTGCGGCGGCTCTCGGTGACGCTGAACACCAGGTCCAGGTCCTTCCGGCCCTCCGCCAGCTCAAAGGCGTTTTTGATGTCCTGGGCGGTGCGCAGGGGGCTGGTGATGTCCAGGTCCATCACATAGTCATAGGCGCCGTTTTTCTCTTCCATGCGGGCAAGGCTGTCCTGAATGACGGCCATCTTGGGCACCCGGTCGCCACCCAGCTCCTCGCAGCGGGGCAGATAGACCACCTCGGGGTATTGTTCCGCCACCAGCTTGGCCAGGGCATCGCTGTCGGTGTTGAGGCAGATGTCCACCTGCACGTCGGGGCGGCTTTCGCGGAACAGTCCCGCCGCCGCCAGGCTGTAGTAGACCAGCGGGCGGCCGCAGAAGGTCTTGAGATTCTTGTTCTTGAAGCCTTTGCTGCCGGCCCGGCCGCAGATGGTGATGAGCAGTTTTTTCATGGTGATCTCCTTTTTGCCGTCTTTGAGGGCGGCTCTCACATGGGTTCGCCCAGCGTCAGGCCCAGCACCTTCTGAGCCATGGCAGGGCTGTTGATACTCTCGCCTTTGCCTTTTCCGGCATAGTCGAGGAAGTAGTCCATCTCCCGCAGATAGCGCTGGTTCACCGGCTCCTCACAGTGGATGACCTCGCCGTTTTCCAGCGTCAGGGTGCCCGCGCCGAAGTCGGCGGTGACGGTGCCCTCCTTGCAGAACAGCTCGATGGCGCGCCGGTAGGTGCGGCCGAAGTAGTCCAGGTGCACCTCCGCCAGCAGGCTGGGGTAACGGGCGATGTAGACCGACAGGTCGTCCGAGTCGATCTCCAGATGGGAGTAGGTGCCCTTGAAGTTGTACATCTCCAGCGGCGCGCCGAACAGGTCCACCAGATAGTCCCACTCGTGGATGAGGTCGATGGTCACGCCGCCGCCCATCTCCTTGTGGGCGGAGTAGACGGTGCGGTAGTCCACCCCGGGCCGCCACTCCGGCAGGTAGGAAGAGCAGATGACCCGCGCCGAATAGGGCTTGAGGTCAGGCATGCGCTCTTTGAGGGCAAGAAACGTGCCGCACCAGCGCATGGGCGCGGCCACATATGCCTTCTGATTGGGCCCAAGACCCAGCTGCTCCAGGTCGTAGCCGGTGCCTTCAAAGATGGGTTTTTCGATGAAAAAGCAGTCCACCTTGCCCGCCAGTTCCGCCAGGGTGTGGGCGTGAAGATGGGTGGGATTGGTGATGAAGGCCGCGTCGTAATGCCCCAGCTGGTCATAGCTGACGTATTGGGCCCGCAGAAGGCCCTCCACATCTTCGGCCAGCGGCCGCATGGAGGAACGCAGCGCGTCCGCCTGCACTTCAATGCCCTTTTCCTTTGCCACCTGGAACAGATTCCGCAGATGGCGGGTGCCGATGGACCCCAGGCCCACGAACAAAACTTCCATCTTTTATGCCTCCTCGTCGCTCACCGCCGGCGGACGGCGGTTGTCGGTGATAAAGCCCACCCCGCCGGGGATGGCCCGCAGCTTTTCTTCCAGCGCCTCGGCGCCGTGGTCCAACTTGAACTGCATTTCCTCGCCGCGCACCGGCACCACGATGTAGAGCATGAGCCGCCGCCCCGCGCCCAGCTTCACCGCTTCAAAAGGCTTGGGACCGTTCTTTTCGCCGGGCAAAAACAGCACCGCCCCGGTGAAGGGACATCCTTCCGCGTAGGGGTGGGGCGGCGCACCGTTGGGGATGGAATGCCCCGCGCCCAGCCAGGTGTTGCCCTTGCGGGGCAGGCCCGCCAGCAGCCGCAGCAGCCGCAGGGGCCAGGCGGCGGGCTTATCCTCCGGGTCGTTCAAATGCTCGGGCCAGCGGCTTTCGTCCACCGGCCAGTCGCCGGGCAGGAACAACACCAGTTCCGCCCAGCGCAGCCACTCGTACTGGCGGTTTTTGGGCATGTCGTCCAGGTTCATGGGCTCGGCGCTCATGCCGATGGTGTAAGCCACATAATAGGGTTCGGCCTCGGTGGGCTTCATCACCGCCAGTTCAATGCCGGTGTCCGCGTCGTCCCACACAAGGGTCTCGCGCCCGGGAAACGCCGCGTCAAAATGGGCCAGCAGCCGGTCCTTATAGGCGGTGCGGAAGTGGCGCACCGTCACGCCGCTGGGCAGCGTCTCCCGTTTGGAAGCGCCCAGCAGCCCGTCCAGAAATCCCATGGTCTTATGCCTCCTCGATGGTCTCGATCAGCCGGATGGTCTCCAGGTCCTTTTCAAAGCTGTAGCGGGCTTCTTCCCTGCCCGCCAGCACGCCCAAAAAGTTCTGCAGCTCGTCCACGTAGGCGTTTTCCACGATGTTGTCGCTGTAGCGGGAGTCGTGCTCCACGCTGGCGTAGGTGTTCACGGCCTTCTTTTCGCCGCTGGCATGGTCGAAGTCGTAGAGGCTCTTGGGGTTGCCCTCCCAGAACAGGTGCAGCCCTTCGCCGAAGCATTCGAAGTTGCGCACCGCCTTGGGGCTCACCACGTCCACCGCCAGCATGCCCTTGGTGCCGTTTTCGTGGCGCAGGGTCACAAAGACGCTGTCCGGGTAGGAAATTTCCAGCTCGCTGAGCTTGTCCTTTTCCGCGTGCAGGCTCTTCACCGGGCCGAAGGTGCCCAGCAGCCAGGGCAGGTCAATGCCGAAGATCTCCCGCACGCCGCCGGTACGGGCGTCGCCCACGAAGAAGTTCTTATAGTTCTCCCAGGGGTGCCAGTCGGGCAGATACTGGCCGATGTGGTAGATGTAGTTCACCGGCTTTGCAAACTCATCCACCCTGCCCTTGATGTACTGGGTCTCGCCCCGGTAGAGCATGGTGGAAGATAGGAACAGGGGCAGGCCCTTCTCCTTTGCCAGCGCCATGTTCTCGGCGTAGCCGTCGCTCACCAGATTCAGCTCGGTGAACACCGGCAGGCCCGCTTTGAGCAGCTGGCCGATGATGGCCGCATGGGTGAGGGGCGCGGTGCACACCAGCGCGCCGTCGAATTTTTTTGCCGCCAGCGCCGCGTCAATGCTCTCAAAGCCTTCCACGCCCAGGGCCGCGGCCTCCTCCCGGCGGGAGGGTGCGGTGTCCACCCCGGAGAGGGCGATGTTCTTGTCGATCCCTTTCAAAAGCCGGGCGCGCCGCTTGCCCATGCTGCCCAGGCCCACGATGAGAAGTTCCATACGTTCCACCTCGTTGTAGTTCAGTCTGCGGCCTTACTGGCCGTCGTAAAACACTTTCGGCGCGCCGAACTCCGGCCGGCGCACCTGTTCCAGCAGGATATCCACGATTTTTCCGCTGGTGTCTCCCCCATTATAGGGGCTTTTCGCGCCCTTTGCAACGGCGGCGAACTCCGGGCTGACAGCCTTGCGCACCGCCGCGATGACCGCCTGTTTTTCCGCCGGGCAGCACAGCACATTGGCGCACAGGGGCCGGCCCTCCTGCCGCCCGCCCACGTTCACCGTGGGCACCCCGAAGGTGGGGGTCTCCACCACGCCGCTGGAGGAATTGCCCAGCACCAGCGCCGCGGCGGCCATGGCGGAGAGATACCGTTTGACCCCAAGGCTGGAGCGCACCGCTGCGGTGTCCGGGTGCTTTTCGCCCCATTCGTCCCACATGGCATTGATGGCAAGGCCGCCCGCGTCGGCGTTGGATTTGGTCACCAGCCACACAAGGCCCTCGGTGCGGGTGAGCTCATCCATCGCGTCCAGCAAGGCGCGCATTTGGGCGGCCACGTCCACGCCGCCCGCCGTCTGGGGATGGAAGGTGACGAGGCCGAAAGGCCGGGTCAGATCAAAGCCCACGCTCTCACTCAGCGCGGCGGGGTCCAGTTTTTCCATGGTACGGATGTTCTCGTCCCCCAGGCCCCCCACGTTGAACACGGTGGCGGGCGCCTCGCCCATGCGGATGACCCGGGCAGCGGATTCCTCGCAGCTGGGGAAGTGCAGATGGGCGATTTTTGTCAGGCAGTGGCGATACCAGTCGTCCTGAGCGCCCAGGGTCACGTCGCCGCCGCTGATGTGGGCCACCGGCACACCGGTGAAGGCCGCGGCCTGGGCAGCGGCCAGAATCTCGTAGCGGTCGCCCAGCACAAGGCAGCAGGCGGGCTTGTGTTCGGCAAACCACTCCGAGAAGCCCCGGATGGCTTTTTCCACCGCCCGCGCGGTGGCCAGGGGCCCCTCGTCCTCCTCAAAGAGGATGGGGATACGCGCCGCGATGGGCATGCCGTCCGCCTCGATTTCGCTCACCGTGGCCCCGTGGCGCTGGGACAAATGCGCACCGGTGACCAGCAGGGCCAGTGCCGCGTCCGGCCGGGCGGCCAGCTTTTGCAAAACGGGACGCAGCAGGCCGTACTCCGCCCGGGTGCCGGTGACAACGGCGATGAGAGGTTGTTCCATGGCCCTCTCCTCCTTTTGTTACAGTTCGATGGGCTCGTCCTCGGCAAAGTCCCGCTTTGCCGCAAGGCCCAGCACCTCGTGCCAGCGCATGGGGGACACGCCGTCGCCCGGGCGCTTGGTGGTGAGATTCTCGGCGGTGAAAATTTCACCCTTTTTGATGGCCTTGGCGGCCACAATGCTCTTGCGGGCAATGGGCTTGTTCTTTGCCTCGCTGGCACTCACCGCCTTGCGGCCGGTGCCGAGAGCGGCCTGGGTGTGACGCACCGCTTTTATCATGGCGGTGAGTTCCGGCACGTCCAGGCTGGCCTTGTGGTCGGGGCCGGGGAGAGTCTTGTCCAGCGTGAAGTGCTTTTCGATGACCACCGCGCCCAGAGCCGCCGCAGCCACGTCGCACTCCCAGCCGGGGGTGTGGTCGGAGAGGCCCACCGGCACACCGAACTGCTCCGCCAGCTCCAGCATGGCCAGCAGGTTCGCGTCCTCATAGGGGGTGGGATACTCGGTGTTGCAGTGGAGCAGCGTCACACCCGGGCAGCCGCCGTCCTCCAGAACGGAGAGGGCGTCCTCGATCTCCGGCAGGGTGCTCATGCCGGTGGAGAGCACCACCGGCTTTTGGGCCGCCGCCACCGCCTCAAGATAGGGCAGGTTGGTGATCTCGCCGCTGGGAATTTTGAAGAAAGGCAGGTCCAGCTCCTTCAAAAACTCCACACTGGGCAGATCGAAGGCCGCCGAGAGGTACTGAATGCCGATGGAATCGCAGTACTCCTTCAGCTGGCGGTGACCCTCAAAATCAAAGTGCAGCCGGCGGATCATCTCCAGCTGGCTCTCGCCGTCCCCCGTCTGGGCCTTCTGATACTCGGCCTTGGGGGCAAATTTCGACACCACCAGCTCCGGCACGGCGGTCTGGTATTTCACCACGTCCGCCCCGGCGTTTTTGGCCGCCAGCGCCATCTGCTTTGCCATTTCCAGGCTGCCGTTGTGGTTGACGCCCGCCTCGGCAATGATGAGAACGTCCTGCATATTGTTATCGCTCCTTACCGTTTGTTTTCTTCTGCCAGAATGCCAGCGCCGCGAGGCTGGTTGCCCCCGCCAGCGTCAGGCCAAAGCCCGCCGCCGCGCCCGGCTGAGTATAGTTCAAAGTAAGAGTGTGGCTGCCCGCGGGCACTTCCACCGCCAGCAGCGCCCCCGCCGCTTTTTGCACTTCAGCGGGTTCGCCGTCCACTTCGGCCCGCCAGTTGTCGTCGTAAGGCACCGTGAGCACCGCGAGGCCGTCGGCCTGCGCACTTGTTTTCAGTGTGATGGCGCCGTCCACCCAGCTTGTCACGGCGGGCGCGGCCGAGCGCAGTTCCTCACAGGCGGCGGCCAGGGCTCCTTCGTTCAGCACCGCGAAGCGGGCGGAATCCACCGCCGCGCCTAACGTCACCTTCACCGTCTCCCCCGCCTCGAAGCGGCCCAGGTCCACCGCGGCGTCCGCCGAGCGGTCAGTGGAGAGGACCGTCCCCTTCTCCTGGCCGTTCACCGCCAGGGGCACATCTGCTCCCGCGCCGCCGAACACGGCGTAAAGAATGCCGCCTTCCGGCAGGGTCAGTTCGAATTCAGCGCCGCTTTCAGCGCTCTCCACCGGGGTGAACAGGGCGGCCTCTTTGCCCAGCAGGGCGGTGTAAAGGGTCTCGACTGCCTCAAAAGCGTTCAGACCCTCGGCCAAATCGAAAGCCCCGGTCTCGGAGGGCGACCAAAGCGCCCGGGGCAGGGCGTTGGGGTTTTGATACACCTGCCAGGGAGCGGCGGTGTCGGTTTGTTCAAAATGTGTGGGCACCGCGTCCGCTTCCCGGGCCAGGAACCACCCCACCGACAAAAGGCTGTCGGCGGCGGCGGTGCTGCCGGAAAGATAGCCGTAGCTGGAGCCGTAGTTGCGGTAGCCCAGGGCCATCAGCAAAATGGACGAGGCACCGTCCTGCACGCTGCTGAAATGGGTCAGCCCGTCGTAACCCAGCAGCATGGGGTCGTTGAGGGTGCGGAAGGAGGTCTTTTCCACCCGGTAGTCTTCCGTGTTCTGTTCCTCCACCGCCCGGACGGTGGCCCGCCCGGCCCGGACAAACTCCGTGTAATCCGCCACCGGGTAGGCTTCAAAGAGCCGAAGCGCCCAGTATCCGTTCAGCGCCAGCTCCCCGGCGGTGAGGGCGGCCAGAGCCAGAGCGGCCAGCCGTTTTTTGCCGCCCTTGAAGCGACCCCACAGCCAGGCAAGGCCGATGGCCGCCGCCAGCAGGCAGCAGGCCAGCAGCCAGCGCCGCCGGCCGTAGGTCTCGGCACGGAAGAAGTAGACCAGCACCCCCAGCGCCGCCGCCAGCGTCCCGGCGGCAAGGCCGGTTTTGAGGCTCAGCGGCTCGGCGAGGGCCCCCGCGCCCAGGGTGAGCAGCAGGAACACCAGCAGGAAACTCTCCCGATAAGGGAACCAGTTGGGGGCGGCAAAACCGTGCCAGACAAGGTCCAGCGGCCGCCACCAGAGGCTGACCAGCAGCAGGGCAGCCAAAAGGCCGTAGACCAGCTTTTCCCGCCGGGGACGGGCGGAGAAGAAATAGAGCAGCGCCGCGCCCAGACCCAGCATGCCGCAGTAGACCGGGGGCAGGCCGTTCTGCACGTCCGCCCAGACGAAGTTTCCGGTGAAGAATTTCTGGACGAGTTCCGGCGGCGAAAACTGCCCGCCGCCGGTGCTCCCGAGGCCGGTGCTCTTGACCTGCAAAATTTCCATCACTGCCGGCAGCAGCACCGCACCGGCCAGCGCCGCCGCCGTGACTCCCGCCGCAGCAAAGCGGCCAACGGCCGAAAGCGCAGCCTTCGCGCCGGGGCGGGGCGTTTGCACTGCAAGCCCTGCAACGAAATACAACATGGAGAATATGCACAGCATATACCCCATGTAAAAGTTCGTAAAGATGGCCGCGGCCAGCGCCAGAGCGAAGCCCACAGCCCCTTTGCCCGCCAGCAGCCGGTCGATACCGGCACAGACCAGCGGCAGCAGAATCACCGCGTCCAGCCAAAGGACGTTCTGGGCGTAGGCAACCGAATAGCCCATGAGGCCGTAGCACCAGCACAGGGGCAGCCAGAGAGCCTGTTCGCCGCCCCAGCGCCGCTCGAGGTAAAAGCAGAAGGCCGCCGCCGCCAGGATCACCTTGAGAGCCCAGATAATGCAGCACAGCTGGCCGTAGAATTCCGGCGCGATGACAAGGTAGAGCCAGGCGAAGGGGCTGGCGAAATAGTAAGCAAACAGAGCGAAGACCCCGCCGCCCAAGCCCAAATCGTCGGCATAAAAGAGGCTGCCGCCCCCGCGCACCGCGTCATAAAAGTGGGCGTAGAAGGGAATATACTGGCTGTTGAGGTCCCCGGTCATCACCGAGTTCGGCCCGAAGGGCCAGAAGCCGCAGGCGACATAGACAGCGCACAAAATCAGCACCATGCCCCCCGCAGCCAGAACCAGACGGCCCCGACGGCTCTGTAAAAAGCGGTTTGCTTGTTCCATTCCACACCTCGTACGGCGGGGCGCTTCAGCCCCGCTTTTTCAAAAGACGGCCTTTCCAGAAAAGGCCCAGATCGGCCACCACCGCCGCGGCGGCAGGCAGCACGGCCAGCGCCAGCGCCTGCCCGGCCCGGGGCACGAAATATCGCCAGAAGGCCACCGGCGCATTCACGGTGAGGGACGCGTTTTCGCCCTCGGCCAGAACCACGCCCGCCCCGGCGGCAGGGTCAATGCGAAGGGTCTGTGCCGTTTTGGGCAGCACCAGCAGCACACCGCCGGCAGTCTCATCGGCCCAGACCCGGCGGCGCAGGCTGAAGTCCTGCCCTGCGCCGGCCCAGTAGCCCTCGAAGCCGGAGGCCGGCGCGCCGGTCTCAAACAGCACGCTGCGCACCGGCTGGCCCGCCTGCAGATGGAACTGCGGGTCGGCCCCGGTGGTGACCCAGAGGCCCTCGTCGGTGAGGGCGACGTCCTGGCTTGTCAGCGAGGAAAGAGGCACCTGCACCGTGGTCAACCGCCCGGTGGCAAAGCCCACGGCGTCCCACCCGGCGTTTCCTAAGGCCCACAGCGCCCACAGCGCCAGGGCCAAGAGATAGCAGGCGGCCACCAGATGAGCCGCCGCCCATGCAAACACTCGTTTCATCCTTCGGCCCCCACATTGCAGACAAAGTCAAACTGCCCTTCGGCTTCGTTCCAGGCGTACACCGCGGACGCCTCTTCGCAGCCCGCCAGCCCGTCGCTGAACAAAGCCGCGTAGCCATCGGCAAAGAGGTCGTCGCCGCGCTCCACGAACACATAGTCGCAGCCCCGCTGGCGCATGCAGTCCAGCAGTTCTTCGGCGGTGTAGGGGTGGTAGTAGAGGGTGCCCTCTTCCAGCGCCCCGGGCAGCGCGAAGGTGCCGCCGCCGCCCTGGCCGTCGGTGCCGCTGTAGTCCAGATACCAGGGGTAAAGCTCATAGGAATAGAGGAACCAGCGGCTGCCGTCGTCCCCCTGGCTGACAAAGAAGATGTGGGCGTTCTCGGGCACCGCCGCCTGAACTTCCATTGCCTCGTCCCGGGTTGCCCAGCGCTCGGCATAGGCGGCGTTGCCTCCGCCGAACACAGTGAGGCTGAAGGGCAGCCGCAGCCACACCAGCGCCGCCAGCGCCAGCGTCATGGCCGCAAAACCGGTCTGCAAAAGGCCTTCCACGCGCTCCGAGCCCATGGCCCGCAGCACCAGCGCCGCCGAGGCCAGCAGCCAGCCCAGCAGATAGGGGTACATATACCGCTCAAAACCCACCAGCCCGTCGGACACTTCGTCCCGGAAGACGTAGACATAGGTCAGGCCGATGAAGAAGAAGTAGGCCGCGAAGCCCGCGGTGCCCAGCACGGCAAAGAGGCCCGCCTGCCGGCGCAGGGCTTTTTCCTTCGTGAGGATGGCCGCCCCCGCCGCCATGGCCACCGCCAGGGCGATGATCACCGCGAAGGGGCCCACCATGGTGGTTTTGGAGGTGAACAGCGCCCGCACAAGGCCGCCCATGATGGTGGTGAATTTCTCGGTGCGGCCAATGCCGAACAGCTCTTTCACGCCGGTGATCACCATTTCGGCCATGCCCATCTGCTGGGTGCCGCCCACGTTGGAGGTGTCCGCCGTGCTGGCCAGCGAAAGATACTTCTGCCAGCTCCAGAAAGAAAGGCCGCAGGTGACAAAAAGCCCGGCCCAGCCCGCCGCGGGTCTTGCCCAGCGGCGCAGGGGGGTCTTTTCCATCAGCAGGCTGAAGGCGCCGTCGGCGGCGATGAGCCCCGCCGCCACCAGCGCCAGGGCAAAACCGGTGTCCTTTTCCAGGCACAGGGCGGCCAGCGCCAGGGCACTGGGCCACAGCGCCTTCTTTTCATTGATATAATAGACCGCCAGCGCGCCGCCGAAGGTCAGGCCCAGAGGAATGTCCGAGAGGGCCGAGGCGTAGAGGTCGGTGGGGCGGGTGACGCTGCCGTAGAGGGTGACCACGAAGGGCAGCAAAAAGCCGAAGCCCAGCGCCGGGACCCACTGCCGGGGCTTGCCTTTTTGGCAGGCGGCGGTGAGGGCGGCGAAGATGGCGATGAGCAGAATGTCGTAGGCCGCCAGCACCCGCCACTCGGCGTATTCGCCGAAGAACTGGAAGAACCAGCCCAGCACCACCAGCGCCGGGCGGTGGGTGCCCACCCAGGCCCAGCCGATGTCGGCGTTCACATAAAGGCCGCCGCTAGTTTTGACGATTTTGGCGGCGGTGCCCCAGAAGGAAAACTCGTCCCAGGTGGAGAACATGGGCTGCCGCCAGGCGAAGAAGGCCAGCAGCGCCGCCGACAAAACGAAAAAGGCGGCAAACCCGGGCGCTTTCAGCGCCGAAGCGGGCTGTTTTGCCCCCGGCCGAAAAGCGAGCACCCAGGCTGCCGCCGCCAGCACAAAATAGATCCATCCGGCCGCCGCCAGCACGCCCAGCATGCCCGCGGCGCTGAACCACACCATCGTGGCGCACAGCGCCGCAAAGGGCGCAAGCGGCGCGGGCAGGGCCGTGCGCCGCACCATGAGCACGGCAAAGCCCGCCAGCGCCGCCAGCGACAGATAGCTGAAAAACAGTTCCATATGCAAAAGCTCCCCGCGCCGTCAGGCCTGCTGTTCCAGGCGGCGGCGCATCTTTTCCAGTTCTTCCATCTGGCCCATGTCCATCCAGGCGGACTCGTTGATGGGATACACGCCCACCGGCAGGCCCTTGCGGCGGTATTCGTCGATCACGTCGGGGAAGCCCACCTTGCGGCCTTCCTCCATCTCCTCCACCACCTGAGGCTCCACCACATAAACGCCGGTGTTGGTGAGGAAGTTCAGCTCCGGCTTTTCCCGCATGGCGGCGATGGCTCCGTTCTCCCCCATCTCCACCACGCCGTAGGGCACGGTGTAGTGCTTGTAGGCGCAGATCATGGTGATGAGGTTGCCGTGCTTTTTGTGATACTGATACACGTCGCCGTAGTCCACGTCCAGAAGGGTATCGCAGTTGGAGAAGAAGAAGGTGCTGTCCAGCTTGCCCTTCAAAAGGCTCAGGCCGCCGCCGGTGCCCAGAAACTCCGTCTCGTCCACATACTCCACCTGGTAGCGCAGGTCTTCCAGATCGTTGAAGTAGGACTTGATCATATTCTTTTTGTAGTTTACCACCAAAACCATGCGGCGGCAACCGAAATCCGAGAAGCGCTCCAGAATGAGCTCACAGATGGGTTTTTCCCCCACCGGGATCAGGGGCTTGGGCAGGATTTTGGTGTAAGGATAGAGCCGGGTGCCCAGGCCTCCCGCCATCACCACCACCGGGATGTTCGCCTGTTTGCGGTTGTCCACGTCAAGGCCGGTGGCGAACACCACGTCCGCCACCTTGCCGTCCCGGTCCAGAAGGGGCAGCGCGTCGATATAATACCGCTCCAGCATGGACTTGGCCGCCCCCCGCTCCTCCAGCGGCAGGCTCTTGGGGCTGTAGTTCGCCGCGAGGCGCACCGGGTCCTCCAGCTTGCCGCCCCGCAAAAGGAACTTGCGCAGGTCGCCGTCGGTGAGCACCGCTTTCAGTTTGCCCTCCGGCGCGATGAACAGGATACGCTGGCCGGTCTCGTCCAGCTGCTTCATGGTCTCCAGGATGGTGGCTTCCTCCCGGATGAACAGTTCTTCCAGTTTCACTCGTCTTCCCCCTTTTCCCGCTTCAGCGTCACGGCGCACCCGGCAAGGCCGGGCAGCACCGCCAGCCAGAACAGCTGCCACGCCGACGGGATGAAGTATTCCTGCCAGGGCATGCGCTCGTTGAGCACGATGGCGGTGAGGTTCACCGTCACGCCCGCCGAGTCCGCCAAATCCAGACGCAGGCCCTGCCCGGCAAACCGGGGCAGGGTGTAGGTCCAGCTGCCGTCCTCCCGGGCCGTGGGCCACACCCGCAGGCGGGACGTGTAGCCGAAGGCCGGCAGATGATAATAAAGATCTTTTTCGCACACCGCGCCGCCCTCATACCGGGCCACAAGGCGCAGCCGCCGCACCAGCGTGCCGGGATTCAGCAGAAGTTGGGCGTCTCCGGTGGTGCTCACCAGCCCGTCGCCGGTGCGTTCCATGTTCACAAGGGTGTACTGCTCTGTGTTTTCCAGCGTGACGGTCTTTTCTTTCAAAGCGCCCGCGGCGTAAAGCAGCTGGTCCAGAGCGAAATTGCCCGCCAGCGTCAGCGCCAGCAGGCAGACGCCCAGGGCGTAAAACGCACGGAAAGGGCGGCGGCACGCCGCCGTCCAGAGATTTTTCAGCCGTTTCATCCCGTCACCTCCCCGGCAAGGGACACGGCAGGCGTCCAGCCCGCTTCGCCCTGTTCGTAGAGGGTGGGGCCCTCCTTCGCCGCGGCCAGGCCGTCGGCAAAGAGAGAGGCATAGCTCGCTTCAAAAATGTCGTCCACCCCGCTCACCAAAAGCACGTCCACCTGCTCTTTTTCCAGCAGGGCGGCGAACTTCTCGGCTGTGTAGGGCGCGCCGTAGGCCATGCCCTCCACCAGCACCGGTTCGCCGTAGGTGGCGCCGCCCGCGCCGTAGACAAGGGCCGGGCACAGCTGCTGATTGAACAAGAACCAGGAAAAGCCCTCGTCCCCCTGACGGATGAGGAACACCTTCTGCCCCGGCTGGATGGTTTCTTTCGCGGCCTTGGCCACAGCCACTTCCCGTCGCACCGAGGCGTACTCGCCGCCGCTCACCCCCAAAAGGGTGAACTGAGGCTCCGTGCCCAGGGCCAGCGCCGCGGCGAACACCGCGCCCGCGGCCAGCGCCGCCGCCCGGCCAAACACCGGGCGCTTTGCCGCTGCGCAGCTGACCCCCAGCACCGCCAGCGCCAGCAGCAGCCAGCCGGTGTAGAAAGAGGCAAAATACCGGGGATAGCTGGCGAGGCTTTCGGGGGTGGAATCTTTTAGAAGGAAGGCGTAGCTCAGCCAGAGCATGAGCCAGTAACCGGCAAAGCAGACAGAACTGCCCACGGCGAAGAGGGCGGCCCGCAGCCGCGCCCCTTTGTCCGGGGCCAGCAGCACGGCGGCCAAAAACACCGCCAGCGTCAGCGCCACCACCGCCGCGCCGGTGCCGAACACCGACACGTTCCGGTGGAAGAAGGCGTCGGTCATGGCGCTGCCGTACTGCCAAAAGAGGTCGCTGCGGGCTTCAAAGTAGCTTTCCGCCGGCAAACCCAGCAGCAGTTTCAGGCCGTTGACCACCACCGCGGGCAGGCTGGCGGAGGCGGTGTCGCCCATGCCGCCGGCGGCGGCGTTGCGCCGCACAAGGCCCGCGATATAGTTGTTCCAGAGAAGATACTGGGCGGCGGGGGCGGCAAGGCAGGCCGCACCGAAGCCCAGCCGGGCGGCGAAGCGTTTTGCCCCGCGCGTTTCGGCGGGAGCGAACAAAACCGCGTCCAGCGCCACCAGGCCCGCCGCGGCGAGACCCAGCACAAAGGTGTTGCTTTTCACGTTTGCCGCCAGCAGCAGCACCGGCAGGGTGAGCCATCGGGCCGCAGTGCCCTCGTCTTTGGCCGCCAGCCAGAAAGCCACGGCCCCGCCGAAGAGCATGCCGGCGGGCAGGTCGCCCAAAAATTCCAGCCAGGCGGTGTTCAAAAGGGCGGTGTGGCCCGCCACCGTGACCAGCGTGGGCACCGCGAGACCCGCCAGAAAGAGCGGGCAGGCCAGCCGGGCTTTTTTTGCGCAGCCAGCGGCGGCGGCCACCGCCGCCAACATCAGCAGATCGGCGGCAAAGATGGCACGCCAGGGCGCGAAGGGCCCGAACATCTGAAAGAAAAAGCTGGCCAGCGGCAGGGCCGCCAGCTCGGTCATCTGCCAGGGCAGGCCGGTCTCGCAGACGGTATAAAGGGCGCCCGTCTCGCACGTGAGCTTCGCGGCGGTGCCCCAGAAGGAGTATTCGTCGAAGTTGAGAAACTCCGGCCGCAGAACAAAGAGGCCCACGGCCAGCGCCACCGCCACCGCCCAAAACAGCTTTGCGGCAGGATTTGCCAGCGCCGCCGCCAGGGGGCAAGGCTCCCCTTTTTTCTTTGCCAGAACGGCCTCCGCAACGCCGCCCAAAAGCCCCAGCGCCGCCAGCGCAAGGCCCGCCGGGCGAAGAACGCCCAAAAGCCCCGCCGCCAGCAGGACCAGTTCCGTCAGCGCCAGCGCCGCCAGCGGCGCGGCGGCACTGTTCAGCCCCGCGCGGCGTGTCAGCACGGCGCTCATTCCAAAGAGGGCCGCCAGCATTGCCAGCAGGCCGAACAATTCGCCCCAGGCCACGGCGGGCCCTCCCTTCCTTGTTTGGTCTTACAGGGCCAGAATGGCCTCGATCACCCGGCTGCACTGGGCCTCGGTGAGGTTGGTGGAGCAGGGAATGTTCACGATACGCCGGCGGTACTCCCGGGCGACGTCCATGGCGTGGATCTCGTTGCGGCTGTAGTCGCACTGCTCGGGAATGAGCGACCAGACCGGACGGGTCTGAATGCCCTGGGCCTGCAGGCGGGCGATGACGTCGTCACGCTCCAGCCGGTCGGGCAGCAGCAGGCTGTAGAACCAGTGGTTGGAGCGGGTGCCCTCCCGGAAGGGCAGCATGGAAAAGCCCTTCACGCCGTCCAGCGCGGCCTTGTACTGCTCGTAGCGGGCGGTCTTGTGCTCAATGAAGCCTTCCAGCAGCTCCATCTGGGCAAGGCCCAGGCAGGCGTCGATGTTGGTCATGCGGTAGTTGTAGCCCACCTCGTCGTGCTTGAACTGCAAGAGGTCGGTCTTGGACTGGGTGGACAGGTGCTTTGCCCGCGCCGCCCATTCCGGGTGGTTGGACACCACCACGCCGCCGCTGCCGGTGGTGATGATCTTGTTGCCGTTGAAGCTGTAGACGCCCACATCGCCCATGGTGCCGGCGAATTTGCCCGCCAGCTCTCCTTCGGTGTACTTGGTGCCCAGGGCCTCGGCCGCGTCCTCGATGAGGGTGAGCTTATAGTCCTTTGCAATGCGCAAAAAACGGGGCATGTCGGCCATGTTGCCGAACACATGCACCAGCACCAGCGCCGACACCTTGGCCCCGGTGCGCTTGTTGTAAAGGCCGTCCGCCTTCAATTCGCACTGGTTGGCGCAGAAGTCCTCCACCGCGTCCGGGTCCATGGTGGCGGTCTCGTCGCAGCCGAAAAACACCGGCTCGGCGCCCACATACCGGGTGGTGGGGTTTACGGAAGCGATGAAGGTCAGCGCGGGCACGATCACCTCGTCGCCCGGCTTCACGCCCGCCACCAGCGCTGCCAGGTGCAGGCCGGCGGAGCCGGAAGCGCAGCACACCGCTTCGGGCATGCCCACATACTTTGCAATGCACTCTTCCATCTCGCCTACCTTGGCGCCGCTGGTGGACACCCAGGCGCCGTCCAGCGCCTCGTCCACGTATTTGCGCTCGTTGCCGCAGAAATTGGGCACCGAAAGGGGAATGAACTCACTCATCGTTATGACCTCGCTTTTATTTGGATCGATCGTCTTGTTTCAAAAGAGCGCCCAGCGCCCGGCGCAGCTGCCAGAAGGCCGCCAGTGCCAGCGGAGGCGCGAAAAGCAGCAGCATTGCCTCGCCCGGGCCGGGCACAAAGGCTGCCAGCGGCGAGAGGTCGGGGTTGAACACCACCCCGTTGAACCGGGTGACCACACCGCCCTGGCTGTCCGGGTCAATACGCACTTCGCTCACCTTCACACCGCCCAGATCGAAGGTGTAAACATCGGGGGCGGTCTGAATGCCGTAGACCGACTGGCGGGGCGAGAAATCCGTCTGCCCTTCGGTCTTCCAGTAGAGCATTACCGCCTGGGGCGGGCTTTGGTGCTCCACAAAAAGCCACACCGTGTCGAGATAGGCTTCGCCCTGCCACACCAGCTGGGCGTCGCTGTCGGTGGAAATGTACCACGGGCCTTCCTCTCCCGCGTCGTAGGGCCGGATACCCGCGGTGGTAAAGTCCTCAAGAGCGAGGGTTTTGGTCTCAGCCAGGCCCTGCCCGGCGTACCAGGCGGTCCTGGCAAGACTCACGCAGCCCAGCAAAAGCCAGAGGGCCAGCCCCGCCGCCCAGGCGATGAGGAGCGGTTTGAATTTTTTCATGCCGCGCCTCCTTCCACCCGGCTCCAGCGCACGGTGTCGCCGTCGTACTCGATGGCCAGCAGCACCGGATGGTCGGGTTTATCGTCCGGCAGGCCCTCGCAGCCGAAGGCCGGGCCGATCACGTCGGCGATGTAGTCATCGCTGGCGTCCACCAGCACGTGGGTGTATTTTTTGTCCAGCAGGAACAGGCGCAGATCATCGGCGTCCGCCACCGTCTGGTAGCTGTAGACCTCCGGCACGCCCTCCCCCGCCGCCTCAGGCGAGACGATGTTCATGTGGGTGGTGTCCCAGTTGTAATCGCCCTCATGGCCGTAGCCGAAGCCGCCAAAGCCCCGGGCGAGGGTGGCGTTCAGCTCAAAGCCGTAGTAGTTCCAGCGGATGGCGGTGTCACCCTGGCTGATGAGCAGCACCGTGTCCTCCCAGTCGAGAAGGCCGTTCACCGTCTCAGCCCGCTGCTTCACGTCCTGGCGCACGGAGTACACCGAATGGGGGTAGTTCCAGAAGCCCGCGGTGGGCATGCCCCGCCAGGCGATGAGCACACAGAAGCCCGCCAGCACCCCCACGGGCACCGCCCCGGCCAGTTTCGCCCAGCGCAGGTCGGCGGCGGCGTACCGGGCCAAAAGGCCCAGCGCCATGAGGAAGAAGCCCATGTAATAGGGGCCGATGTAGCGGATGTAATCCTGAAGGTTGGCCGCGTCGGTCTCGCGGAAGTTGTAGACATAGAGGAACAGGTGGAAGATGAGGAAGGCCCCCAGCGCCAGCGTGCCGAACACGCCCAGGCACACCGGGCGCAGCCGTTCGCCTTTCGGCGCGGTCAGCGCCGCCGCGGCCAGCACCAGCCAGATGAGGGCCAGCGCCAGCGCGCCGCCGCCCAGCAGGCACACCGGGATGGTGAAGGGGCTGGCGAACATGGCGTTTCGCACCTGGGCGAACTTTTCGGTGGGCTCCATAAAGCCCAGCAGCTGGGCCACGCCCTCGGCCATGGCCTGGCCTTGGGTGACCTCGTGGATCTCGCTGCCCACGGTGGTCTTGCCCAGGCCCGTGACCGCCGCCACATAGCGGCTCCAGCCGAGATAGGCAAGGCCGCCGGGGAGGATGGTCAGTGCCGCCAGCAGCGTATCCTTCAAGCGGCAGCCGATTTTGCGCTTCGGGGCGCACAGCAGCCGGTCGGCGCAGACAAGGCCCACCACAATGCACCCGTAGGCAAGGCCCACGTCCTTGGTGAGCACCAGAAAAGCCGCCAGCAGGGCGGTGAGGGACAGGGCCGCCGCGGGCCGCTGGCGCAAAGAGAAATAAACGCACAGGCTCGCCCCGAACACAAAGCCCAGGGTCAGATCGCCCATGAAGGAGAGATAGACGTTGGAGATACCGCCCAGGCTCGGCGCGCTGAAGAAATAAGGCGTCAAAAAACCGCAGGCAGCCACCACCGCCGTCCCCGGTTTGGAGCGGGGCAGGCTGGCCGCGGCGGCCACAGCGGCGGCCAGCAGCGCGTCGATGGCAAAATAGGCCGACCACTCGGAAAAGCCCTGGCCAAAGAACTGGAAGAGGTAGGCCACCAACATCAGCGCCGGGGTGGCGGTGCGGGCCAGAAGGTTGCCCGGCGCCGCCGGGTGCAGCATGTCCTGGAGCTTGGTCAGCTTTGCCGCCGAGCCCCAAAGGCTGAACTCGTCGGTCTGGGTGAACATGGGCTGGGTGGCGGCAAACACGGCCAGAAAGAAGGCCGCCGCCAACAAAAAGGTCATAAACCCGGGGCTCAGAAGCTCTTTGAGCGTCCCGGCAAGTTCTTTTTTGAAGATGAGCCACGCCGCCAGCGCCGCGGCGGCCAGATAAAAGACCCAGCCGCCCGCCTTGAGCAGCCCGGCCATGCCGGCAAGGCAAAGCCAGACAGAACCGCCGGCGATCACCGGCAGGGCCAGCAGGCCCGCATCCAGCTTAAAGCGGCGGGCCAGCACGGCGCTGTAAAGGCTGATGGTCAGCAGCGCCAGTATCCCACTGAACAGCGGCAAGCGCGCCGCCTCCTTTCGTTTTGGAAATCAGCCGATGACGTACACCGGCCCGATGAAGTAGTGCTGGAACAAGAGCACCGCGCCCAAAGCCCCGAACGCCGCCGAGACCCCCAGCGCCACCCGCTGGGCCTTGGCCTGGCCGGAAGCGAGACGGGGCTCCAGCACATGGCTCAAAAGGGCCGCCACCAGCACGAAGATCAGTAAGAAAGCGGGCAGGAAGTACCGTGCCTGCAGCCCGATGATCCGGATCATGCCCACCGGGGTGCTGGTGATGTACATGGCGGTGGCAGCGCCGGCCATGTAAACAATGCTCAAAGCGCCGAGGCCAAAGGCAGGCATGGGTTTGAGGCTGCTCTTCTCATGCACCGAAAGGGCCGCCGCAAAGAGCAGCACCAGCGGGCTGACCAGGCTGATGAAGGGCACTTCCAGGTCGAGAGCCCCGAACAGGCCCAGCTGGCCCAGGAAGAAGTCGTTTTCGTAAAAGCTGCCCAGCAGCACCGAAGCGTAGCGGAAGGGGTTGGCCAGAATGCCCAGCAGCTGGGGCACCTCCGCCGCGCCCTCGATCTGGCGGCCCACATAGGGATAGTTGAAGCGGAAGGCGGTGCCGTACCAGTCAAACAGCTTGCCCAGGGCAAGGCCGCCCACAAGGCAGCCCACCGCCAGCTGCCACTTTTTGACCCTCGTCTTCCAGGCCGAGCGGGGCAGCACCAGCGGCAGCACCACCCAAAGCAGGCTGATGTAGGGCTTGGCCAGGTTCATCATCAAAAAGGCCACGATGAACACGGCGATGTCCCTGTCCAGAATCTCGTCCTTGCAGTAGAAGCTGGCCACCAGGTAATAAAAGCCCAGCAGGGTGGCGTCGTAGCTCACCGAGGCGGCCATGTAAAGGCTCAGGGGCAGCAGCATGAAGGCGGTGAACACCGGCTTGTAGCGCTTGCAGTTTTTGAGCGCCAGCCAGCACAGCGCCGTATAGGCCGCCAAATTCGCCAGCCGCGCCGCGTAAAGACAGCCCAGCGCCTTGAAGCCCAGGAGGCGCGCCACAAGAATGCCCAGCGCCTGGGGCAGCATGGAGAGGGTCATAAAGAAATAGGGCTCGCCCACTTCTTCCTTCGCGGGCTGGCCGTCAAAATAGGCGGCAAAGCCGTCGGCAATGCTCTCCACCCGGCCGTCCTCTCCCCGCTGCTTGAGGGCATAGCCCGCGGTGGTGTAGCTGCGCTCCTCGCCCTCCTCGGTGTATTCGAGGCCCTGGCTGGTGTGGCTGGCCACCCACGCGCCGGGGAAGCTCTCCACCAGCTTTGCCACGTCGTCGGGGTAAAGGCGGTCGTGGTCGAAGGTGAAGCGACCCTGGCTCAGAGAATAGCTGCGCAGAAAGTGGGCCGTCTCGTCCGGCACCTGCAGCGGCGGGTCGGCAAAGCAGAACAGCGCCCCGCAGAGAAAGATGGCAAGGGCGGCCTTTGCGTCAAAGCTGCCGAGTTTCGAGCCGGCCCACACCGCCAGCGCCGCGGCCAGCACGAACACCGCCGCCGCGCCGTAGAGCAAAAGGGCAGGCACGCCGCGGTTATCGAGATAATAGACCACCCGCCAGTAGTACATGAAGCCCAGGGCGGCGGCCAGAGCGGCCGCGAGGCTCAGGGCGATGAGCACCGGCCGGGGCGGCCGTTTGAAGTGTTTTGAAAGCACGTTTTGCACGAAATGACCTCGTTCGTTGGATTTGCAGCGCCCTTTGGCAAAGGGCCCTTTTAAAACGGCATAAGCCGGGCCGCCCCTCCGTCGAGGGCCCGCCCGGCAGCCGGAACAGCCCGGCGGCAGCCGGGCCTTTTTTACAGATTGTAGACGTCGGGTTTGTACCGCTCCATGTTGCCCCGCAAAAACTCGATGGTGGCGGCCAGGCCCTGTTCAAAGGTGTAGGCGGGCTTCCAGCCGGTGAGGGCGCGCATTTTGGACGCGTCGCCCAGCAGGCGGTTGACCTCGCTGTTCTCCGGGCGCAGGCGCTGCTCGTCGCAGACGATCCTGGCCTCGGGGTTGATCTGGCGGATGAGCTCGGCGGCCAGATCGCCGATGGAGTGCTCCTCACCGGTGGCGATGTTGACCTCCTGGCCGATGGCGGCCTCGCAGTCGCCCAAAGCCATGAAGCCGGCGGCGGTGTCCTTGACGTAGTTGAAGTCGCGGGTGGGGGTCAGGCTGCCCAGTTTGATCTCGGTCTTGCCCGCCAGCAGCTGGGTGATGATGGTGGGGATGACCGCACGGGCGCTCTGGCGGGGGCCGTAGGTGTTGAAGGGCCGCACGATGGTGACCGGCAGCTCAAAGCTGCGCCAGAAGCTCTCGGCCAGACGGTCCGCGCCGATCTTGGTGGCGGAATAGGGGCTCTGGCCCTGGAAGGGGTGCTTTTCGTCGATGGGCACATACTGGGCGGTGCCGTAGACCTCGCTGGTGGAGGTGACCAGCAGGTGCTGGGTGCCCACCTGACGGGCGGCGTTCAGCACGTTCAGGGTGCCTTTGATGTTGGTGTCCACATAGCTGTCGGGGCTGTGGTAGCTGAAGGGGATGGCGATGAGGGCCGCCAGGTGATAGACGATCTCCTGGCCCTCCATGGCGTGGCGCACGCCGTTGGGGTCGCGCACGTCGCCCATGAACACCTCGATCTCGTTTTTGATCTCGGGGGGCAGGGTGTCCAGCCAGCCCCAGGTGCCGAAGGAGTTGTAGAGGCAGAAGGCCTTGACCTTTTCGCCCTTTCTGACCAGTTCCTCGGTGAGATGGCTGCCGATGAAGCCGTCGGCGCCGGTGACCATGACGGTATGTGCCATACTTGCGCTCCTTTTTGATGACGGGCTCTGGGCCCGGTTTTTCACAAAATCACTCGAAAACAGTATACCCCATTTACGGTCGGATTTCAACCGCCTGCGCCCTTTACACCGCCGCGCAAAACAGATATAATAGTTTAGATAATGCCCATCTGCGCGCTGAAAGGAGGCCGCCGGAGTGAGTTTTCAGAGTTTTTCCTACTTTGCGTTCCTGCCCGCGGTGGCCTTTCTGTATCTGAAAGTCTGCCCCCGGCGCTGGCAGAACGCCCTGCTTTTGGCGGCGAGCGCCGTGTTCTATTGGTTCAACCGTCCCACCGGCGATTCCTGGCCCGGCGCCTGGCCGCTGGTGCCCCTGGCGGTGCTGGCGGCGGTGTGCCTCTTTGTCTGGCGGATGGGCCTCGCCCTCGCCCGCAAGGAGAAAAAAGGCCGGCTGCTGGCCGCTGCCGTTGTCGCCCTTCTGGCGGTGCTGGCGGTGTTCAAGTATTTCAACTTCCTTTTGCCGGTGCTGCCCCTGGCCCCCGGCCTTCTCCACGCCCTGCCCTTCCCGCTTGGGATCAGCTTCTACACCTTTGCCGCCGTGAGCTATCTGGTGGACGTGGCCCGGGGGGACATGGAGCCGGAAGAAAACTTTTTGAACCTCGCGGCCTTCCTCTGCTTTTTCGGCACCATCACCGCCGGCCCCATCTGCCGCGCAAAACAGGTGCTGCCCCAGCTGAGGGCCGAGCACCGCTTTGACCCTTCCCGCACCGTGCGGGCTTTGCAGCTGTTCGCCCTGGGCCTCTTTAAAAAAGTGGCCGTGGCGGACGTGCTGATGATGTACGTCCAGCCCATCTACTCCGACGCCGCCGGCCACGGCGGCCCGGCCCTTCTGGCGGCCACGGTGGGCTACACCCTTTATCTCTACTTCGACTTCGCGGGCTATTCCGAGATGGCCCGGGCCAGCGCCCTTTTGCTGGGCCTGGACATCCCCGAAAACTTCAAGACTCCCTTCTTTGCCGCCAACTTCTCCGGCTTTTGGAGCCGCTGGCACATCAGCCTTTCCGGTTGGCTGCAAGACTACCTCTTCACCCCCCTCGTCTGGGCGGACGCTTCCAAACTGCCCCTCATCGGGCGGCGGGTGAGCCGTCTGTCGCCGGTGGTGTGCGTGTTCATCGTGTTCTTCGTCTCCGGCTTCTGGCACGGCAGCACCCTCCCCTTTGTGGTCTGGGGCTTTTTGCAGGGCGCCTACCGCGCCGGGGAGGAACTCATCCACCAGAAATTCGGCAAGCCCAAGAAAAAGGCTCCCGCCCGTGTGCTCTGGGCCAAGCGGGCCGGTGTGTTCGCCCTGTGGGCCTTCGGCATGGTGTTCTTTGCCGCCGGGTCCAATGTGGGCGGCGCCGGCTTAGGCCAGGCCTTTGCCGTGCTGGCGGGCTTTTTCCGGGGCTGGAGCCCCGCCCGCTTTGCCGCCGAGAGCTGGCAGGCGGTGCTGGACGGCTTCTACGCCCAGAACATGATGGCGGCGGCCTGGTGCGTCTTTCTGGCCTTTACCCTGGCGCTGGCGGTCTGGTTTGACTGGCAGCGGGCCTTCCATTTCAAGAACAAGAGCGCCGAACTGGTGCTGCAAAGCCAGAAGGCGGCGGTGCGCTGGGTGCTCTACTATGCCCTGGTGCTGTCCATTTTCGGCGGCCTGCTCATGGCCAGCGGCGGCTTCGGAGGCGCGAGTTTCGCCTATGGCGGATTCTAAATCAAACGGAAAGGGGGCGCGGGAATGCGCAACATTCTGAAAAAGCTGGCGCTGCTGGCTCTGCCGGTGGCGGCGTATTTCTGCGTCTTTGCCGCCTTTGAGCCCAACAACTATTTCGGCCTCAAGGCCTCCACCTCCAGCGAAGCCCCGGTGGCCCGGCTCAAAGCCTACGCCGCCAATCCCGGCCCCCGGATCATTGTGGGGGACTCCCGCCTTGCCCATTTTGACATGGAGCAGGTGGAAGAAGTCAGCGGCCGCCCCTGGCAGAACCTGGCCTTCGGCGGCGCCTCCCTGCGGGAGGGCGTGGACGTGGTGAACTGGGCGCTGGAGCAAAACCCCGACCTGGAAGAAGTGGTGTTCGGCCTCTCCTTCTACACCGTCACCGAGACCTACGACGCAGACCGGATGAGCAGCCTGGAAAAGACGCTGACCAATCCCCTGGCCTACATGTTCAATCTGGAATACAACGTGAACATGCTCACCGCCCTGTCCGAACGGCTGCGGGGCATTCCCAGCGGCGGAGCCGAGGAGACCGGCGACTGGGCATACCCCGAGGACTACACCGGCCCGGACGGCACGGTGTACGAACTGCACACCCGCCTGGCCACCTACCCCGAGGCCCTTTTGCCCCGGTGCAAGGGCTGGACGCTGAACGAGGAGCAGCTGGCACGTTTTTGCGAGATGGCCGCCGCCTGCCGGGACAAAGGCGTTGCGCTGACGGTGGTGCTGCCTCCCATGGCGGACATCGTGCTCACCGACACCTGCCAGCCCTACGGCATTGACGAGGCCATGGCCGCAGAGTTTCTGCCGCGCCTTGCCGGCTGGGCCGGAGAATACGGCTTTGCCGTGCTGGATTATGAATGGGCGAACCGCCCTGACTTTGACGACGACAAACAGTTCTTCGACGGATTCCATCTGGACACCCGCTACGGCCTGCCCCAGTGGGTGGATGAGCTGTTCGCCGACATCGGATAAACACAGGAGGGACCGGGAATGAGTCTTGACTTTTTGATCCTCTATGAGCACACCGTGCGGGAGTACGAGAGCGACCTTTTGCTGAAACTGGAGCTGGAGCGCCGGGGCTACACCGCCGAGATCCGCCAGCTGCTGGACCGCAAAAAGCTGAAATACTTCACCTGGAAAAAGCCGAAGGTGCTCGTTTCCAGCTGCATGTACGACAACGAGGCCATCAACAGCCACGTCTACAACAACATCGGCCGGTGCGACAAGATCGTGAACCTCCACTGGGAGCAAATGCTCAGCGACACCCAGGAGGCGGGCGACTGGTTCAACATGAACGGTAACGCCAAAAAGTGCGTGCAGACCTGCTGGGGCCGCCGCACCGCCGACCGCCTCATCGCCCACGGCATGGAAGAAAAGAACACCCCCGTCACCGGCGCGGTGATGATGGATTTTCTGCGCCCGGAGTTCGCGGGCTATTTCAAGTCCAAAGAGGCCCTGTGCGCCGAGCACGGCCTGGACCCCGCCAAAAAGCTGCACCTTTACATCTCCAGCTTCGGCTACGCCAGCATGACCGACGCCGAAGTGAAGGAGCTCAGCGAGATGGCTGGCACCGATTTTTCCGGTTTTGCCGCCACCAACCGGGTGAGCATGGCCGAGACGCTGGACTGGTTCGACCGCTATCTGGCGGACCACCCGGAGGTGGAGCTGGTCTACCGCCGCCACCCCAGCGAGTGGAACAGCCCGGCGCTGGCCGAGCTGGCGAAAAAGCGGCCCAACTTCCACGTCATCTTCTCCGACAGCGTCAAGCAGTGGATCGTGGCGGCGGACTCCATCTCCATCTGGATGAGCACCGCCATCGCCGAGGTGTACATGGCGGGCAAGAGCTGCCACATCCTGCGGCCCGCGCCCATCGAGCATGAATACGACCCGGTGATCTACGCCGGGGCGAAGTACGTCACCAATTACGAGGATTTCACCGCCGCCATGGCCGAGGATGAGCCCCCCTTCCCCATCGCGAAGGAGGTCATCGAGGGCTACTTTGACCCCAGCCCCGTCCCCGCCTATAAGCGGATGGCGGACCTGTTGGAACAGGCGTACAAAGAGCCGCCGCGGGACAAGCCCATGGGCGAAGGCTTTACCCCTCATTTCAACTGGCTCAAGTTCTTCGCGCTCTGGGGCGTGCACATCCTGTTCGCGCTGCGCCTGCCCCCGAAAAAGGTGTTCTTCTTCCACAAGGGCCTGGCGGATTTCGCCCAGCGCATTTACGGCTATGTGGAAAAAGCCTATGTGCCCAAAGCCGACGTAAAAGCCATGGAGGCGCGCATTGCGCCCTTTGTGAAGTAAAGGGGGCGGCGCTTTGAACTCCCAGCTTCGGAAGAACCTTCTGTTCAACACGGCGGGCAGCCTGCTGTTCTATCTGTGCCAGGCGGCGCTGAACCTGCTGGTCACCGCGCTGGCGGGCGTTGCCGCCAACGGCATGCTGGCCACCGCCATGACCATCGCCAACGTCTGCCTCTCGGTGGCCAGTTTTGGTATGCGCACCTTCCAGGTGTCCGACCTTGAGGGCAAGTACGCCGACCGCACCTATCTTTTGAGCCGCTACGTCACCCTGACGGCGGCGGGCGCGGGCTGCCTTGCGTTCGCCTTCGTCAACAGCTACTCCGCCGAGCAGCGCTGGGTCATCGCCCTCTACACCGCCTACCGCCTCATCGAGAGCTGGTCCGACGTATGGCACGGCTATCTGCAAAAGGCCGAGCGGCTGGACGTGGTGGGGATCAGCTTCGGCGTGCGCGGCCTTGTCACCGCCGGCACGGTCACCCTGGGCCTTGTGCTCACCGGCAACCTGGTCATCACCCTGGCGGCGCTGTTCGCGCTGAACGCCGTCTATGTTCTGGCGGTGGACCTGCCCCTGGCCCAAAAACACGCCGACTTTGCAACCCGGGGCGGCGGCAGCGTGTGGGCGCTGCTTGCCGAGTGCGCCCCGCTGGCGGTGTATGCCGCGCTGAACACCGCCATCCCCTCGGTGCCCCGCTATTTCTGCGAGCGGGTGCTGGGCACCGTGAAGATGAGCTATTTCAACAACGTGTTTTTGCCGGTGCTGATTTTGCAGGTGGCGGTCATCTATCTCTTCGTTCCCTTCATCACCACCTTTGCCCGGCTGTGGAACCAAAAGGACAAGGCGGGCTTTTTCCGTGGCCTTGTGCTGCTGGCGGCGGCGCTGGCCGCCATGTGGGCCGCCGGGGCCGCCGGGGTGGCGCTGCTGGGGCGGTGGGGCCTTTCCATCCTCTACCCCACCAGCCCGGAAATTCTGGACTACGCGCCCCTTTTGCAGCCGCTGGTGCTGGCCACCGTCTGCACCGTGGTCTCCACCGTGCTGTGCCACCTGCTCACCATCGCCCGGGACATGCGCGGCCTCATCCTGGGCAACCTGGCGGGCCTTGCCGCCGCGGCGGCGGTGAGCGTGCCGCTGCTGCGGGCCTTCGACGTCTGGGGCGCGGCCTTTGCCACCATCGCCGGCATTGGCGTGCAGGCGCTCTGCCTGCTGGCGTTCCTGCTGGCGAAATGCCGCCGGCAGTTCGCCTGACGCGGTTTGTAATCTGCCGCACGCCGTGGTATAATAACGCCGTTGGAACCATTCGACTTTTTTACAGGGAGGTACCCACCCGTGAAATACTGCAAAAAATGCACCATGCCCGACACCCGCCCCGGCATCACCTTCGACGCTGAAGGTGTTTGCAGCGCCTGCCGCCATTACGAGAGCCGCTCCAAGGTGGACTGGGACGCCCGCTGGAAGGAATTTGAAGCCCTGTGCGACAAATACCGCGGCTGCAACGGCCCCGGCGGCTACGACTGCGCCGTGGCGGTGAGCGGCGGCAAGGACAGCCACTTCCAGGTCTACATCCTGAAAGAAGTCATGAAGATGAACCCCATCCTCTTCAGCGTGGAGGACAACTTCCCCATGACCGAGGCGGGCAAGCACAACCTGAAGAACATCTCTGAAGCCTTCGGCTGCACCATCATCAGCTGCAAGCCCAACATCAAGGCCCAGAAGACCCTCATGCGGGCCTTCTTTGAGAAGTACGGCAAGCCCACCTGGTATGTGGACCGCCTCATCTACACCTTCCCCCTGCACATGGCCCTCAAGTTCAACACGCCTCTGCTGTGCTACGGCGAGAACGTGAGCTTTGAGTACGGCGGCAACTCCGACGAGGAGACCTACTCCGCCCGCGGCCAGATCGAAAACGGCGTGGCGGTGGGCTTCCCCACCGAGGAGCTGCTGAGCTACGGCGTGAGCGAGAACGACCTGGCGCTGACCAAGGCCCCCACCGCCGAAGAGCTGGCCAAACTGGACCCCTTCTACCTCAGCTACTTCCTGCCCTGGAACAGCTACAAGAACTACCAGCTGGCCAAGAGCCGCGGCTTCCACGACCTGACCCACGAGTGGGACCGCACCCACCACGCCGAGAACTTCGACCAGATC
>NHCFR05603__coassemble_221_pt1 | contig 67464 bp, 47 predicted proteins | sample NHCFR05603__metabat2_low_PE_044 | metagenome-assembled genome bin NHCFR05603 | reverse complement strand
ATGACTTTTTCCGTCCCGTTATCCGGGTGCAGACATCCGGGTGGAGAATGGTATCGCCCGGAGATGAGAGGTGATATTACCAGATGATCGAAGCAATTATGAAAATCCATACCACTTCTTCTTCGGTTACATTTGTATGTGGCGATATTGCTATTATTGGAAATGGTGAGTTTCGGGCTTCATCAGGAAAAGTGGATGGTTTTATCCTGTATGCCGACACTTTGCGGTATGAAAACGGAGCGAAGCTCTCACGGGATGAACAGGAAAATTTGAAGTGCCTGTATCAGCACTTTGTATTGAACCATGAAGATTTCATAGACTGGGATATTTGAATGATGATTTATAGTAAAGCAACGACCGCATAGAAAGCCAAAACACGGAGGTACGGATATGGATTTGTTGCAACAATGCCGGCAATGGTTTGAACAGAATGAAATTCAGAAGGTGATTGACACTCTGGAGGCCATCCCCGCCGGGGAGCGTACCCCGGAACTGGACAGCGAACTGGCCAAGGCATATATCGCCGTTGCCGATGCAGGAGAACGGGAGCCTTATGAAAAGGCGCTGGAACTTCTGGCGCCCCATGAGGAGCATTTTGCGGGCGATCACTGCTGGAATTACCGGATCGCCTGCGCCTATTATTACCTGGACGAGGAAGGCCCCGCCCTGCGGTACTTTGAAAAGGCGCTGGAAGCCCGCCCCGGAGACAAGGACACCCAGGAATACATAGACGATTGCCGCCATCGTTTGGCCCTGCCCCGGTTTACAAAGAACTTCCGGGAAAGGACCCGGGAGGCGTGGGCGGCCTTTGCCCGCATCGAGGGGACGCTGCGCCAGATCATGGACACAGACAAAAGCCACCAGCGGAGCGAGGAATTGATCGAACTGTGCAGTCGGGCGCTGGAGATCGCGCTGAGCGACACCGCCTTCGAGTTGGGATTCAACGGGGAAAAATATGAACTGATCCTCAGCCCGGAGGGCCTGCGATCCCGTCTGTTTCCGCTGGTGTATTTCCAGCAGCAGGCCCCGGAATCGGTGCTTGCCCATTGGAATATCCGGGTGGGCCGCCAGCCCGCCCCGGGCTTTCTGCTTCGGACCGGAGAGATAGAGATCCGGGTCGAGGATGTTCAGATGTGGGCAGAGAAAACAGAGGATCAGAGGGTGAGCCTGGGCCTTTACTGCGAGAAGTTGATTTCGCTTTTGAAAGAGGACACAGACAAGGTCTGGTGGGCGCTGTCCATGCTGGTGGATCAAACCGTCGGCGAGATTTCCTCAATCGCCTTTGTGGCCGGGTTTGATGTGTATGCCCAGCCGAAAGAGGAACCGGCCATGTGCCTTTCCCAGCTGCCGGAACTGCTGCAAGGTATGGGGCTCTCCCTCTGGCGGGATGGCAGCGACTATCTGGAAAACAGCTATCTTACCTATGAGCTGGAACCGGTGGAAGACCCGGAGGCGGATTGGCGGCTGGATGTCTATGCCGGCAGCTGCCGCCTGCCGGTGCTCATCAACGACTACCTGGCCGCCCGCAGCGATATGGTGGACGAGTACCATAAAGATGGCATCGCGGCGGGGTTTCTCTGCTACCCAATAGAGGGCTTTACCGGCGAGGAGCGAAGCAAAGCCGTTCTGGACTTCCGGGATGCTCTGCGGGATGCTGTTCTGGGGGAGGCGGGAGCACAAGCCGTGACCTTCCTGGGTGGTGCCACCGGCCTGTACTACGGGTATCTGGATTTCATCGCCTGGGATCTGCCCGCCGTACTGACAGCGGCGCAGGCCTTCTTTGGAAAAAGCGGCCTGCCCTGCGCTCACTTCCATGCCTTCCGGCGGGATGTGGGCGGTGTGCCGCTGCTGGAAGAGGAGGAACCGGCGCCTACCGTTCACGAGGAAACCGGCTCCTTGCTCTCAGCAGAGGACATTGAAACGCTGGGGTCCTTTGACGAGGGAGTTTCCGGCTATTTCTGGAGAATGCTCCAATGGCTGGAGGATTTCATCAAAAACGGCGTGGAAGAAGGACGGTTCACCGAAAAACAGGCTCACCAGGATCTGCAGATTGCCCTCTGGTATGCCTTCGCCTGCAACAATCTGGATGATTATATCCATTATTACCAGGCGGCAGAGTGGATGAAGGATTCGGAGAAAAACGCCGCCGGCTGCGCCACCTGGTACTACCGGTATTCTGTGGCGCTGATGTACTGCGGCCGGCTGGAAGAAGCGCGGGAATATGCGGAGCAGGGCGCCCGGGAGGAGCCGGATTACCCCTGGATCTGGCTGCAGGTGGGCAAGCTGCGGGCGCATTTTGGCGATACAGCCGGCGCGCTGGACGCTGTGACGCAGGGCCTGGCCCTGGAACCGGGCGACTATGAGTTCCTGACCCTGGAAAAAGAGGTAAAGGCCGGCGCCACTTTGGAACAGATGGAGTACCATTGGATCGATCCTGGCGCCGATCAAATGCTCCAGCAAGGGCTGGGCCAGGATGTGGACGACAAGCAGCGCGCCCTGGCCTGTATCCGGGTGGACGAAGCGGGCCTTGCCGCATTTTATGAGTTGTTCAGCCCGGAGCGGTGCGGCTATGTGAAGAATGCCCCCTGCTGTGAATTCCCATACCCGGTGAAGGAACAGGGGGTGGAGCTCTCCTTCCGCATGAACGAAGCCGGCCTCTCCAAGATGGGAACAGACTGGCTGCGGCAGTTCAAGGAACGGCTGGACAGCGGGGAATGGCTGAACCACACTCCCGAAGGCGAGCCGGAGGGAACCTTGATTGCGGTGTTTGTGGAGCAGAACTACCGTATCAGCCTTGTCTACCAGCAGCCGGGAGAGGATCAATATTTTCAGATTTTCCTGAATCCGGACGGCACAAAGGTGGATGCTATCTGGTCCTCGACGGAAAACAATCAGCCGGAGGTTTATACCGAAGAAGAAATGTCGGCAGTGGAGCAGCACATCAAAACCACCTTTGGTGAGTTTGAGAATGTGTTCCATGAATTGGTTTCTCCCGACATCCATGTGGACGTCTGCGTGGTTCCGCCCACGGAGGAGCGGGACTATTACACACTGGTGACGATGGGCATGGGGGCTCACCGGATGCATGTGCCGGAGGAACTGGCGGAATACAAGCTGGAGCGGGCGGAGCTGGCCATCGCGCTGCCGCCGGATTGGAAACTGGATGCGGAAGCCCTGAAGGAGGAGCGGTGGTACTGGCCCATTGGCCTCCTGAAAGTGCTGGCCCGCCTGCCCATTTCCGGCGATACCTGGCTGGGCTTTGGCCACACGGTGGACAAGCAATCGCCCTTTGCGGAGAACACGGCTCTCTGCGGCGCAATTCTGGTGGGCCCGCAGGCTGTTGTATGGGAAGGCGGCGAGGTCTGCCCGTTGCCCGGCGGCGAGGAGGTCAACTTCTATCAGGTAATTCCTCTCTATCGGAACGAATTGCAGTATAAACTGGAGTATGACGCGGACGCTCTGCTGGAAAAGATGGCAGGCATCAGCTTTGTGGTCGATCCCGCCCGCCGGAATGCCATCACCTGAGGAACGCTTGCGGAGGAGAAGGGCACTCTGGAGCCTTCGGAACTTGCGAAAGCCATGGATGCAGCGGTGGAGCAATAGGGATTCTGCCCGGATGTGACAGGCCAAGGCCCGGAGGAATCCACCGTGGGCCCATTGGCCGCTGTGCTGCGGCAGTCCGCCGGCGGGCGACACTTGGAATCAGGCGGGGAAGGGGCAGATCTAAAAGGTACGAATTACGGTTTCTTCCTGGGTTTTCTGGGCTTCGGCGCCACCGCGGCGATCATGGCGTAATGTTCCTTGCTCTTTCTTGTGATGCTGTTGTAATCCTCCGATGTCAGGAATTCCAGCAGTCACTCCTTGGGCACCTTATAGGTGTGTTGATACGGGAACGCCTTTAACCTCCCCTCGGTACACCAGCGGCTGACGGTGCGGGAGGCGTAGCCCGTGACGCGGGCAATTTGATGAGCATCCAGCACGTCGGGCTGGCGGGTCAGCAGGTTCTCGTACCAGCGGCGCACCCGCCGGCGGGTGGCGTCGGTGAGGACAAGAGCGCCGTTCAGGCTGAAGGCTGGGGGCTTGTGGCCCGGGTAGTTCTTGTACCAGCCGCTGGGCGGGGTGTAGTACGCCGGCTCGGCCAGGCGGCGGCGCAGGTAGGCGGCCACGTCCGCCTTGGCGATCTTGTAGCAGCGGGTCTGCTTGCCGGTGTTCTCGCAGGGCACCAGGCCGCTCTGCAGCAGGTAGATGGAGGTGCGGGTGCCGATGCGGCAGGCTTTGCGGAAGTCGGTGCGGCCCATGGGGTCGGGATAGGGCGCCAGCAGGTCCTGGATCTCCCGCTCGGGGGTGTTTTGAAAGAGATTGCTTTTCTTCATTTTTTCGGTTCTCCTTTGTTTGGAATTTGGACCCGGAGAACCGCCGCGTTTTCCACTAAAACTATACAGATTGTTGAAAACGGGAAAAATACTACACAAAATCGGCCCGAAATCTTGCATTTGGCGAAATCTGTTTTCCGGCGGCGGGGCGGAAATCCAGTGTTCATCCGGAATATTAGCCCCAAATTATCTTGCATGAAATCTTGCATTTTTCCAAAAAAGTGTGCCAAATCTCCCCAAAACGGGCATTCCCGATTTGATTCGTACCATAGCCATTTTTCGGGTTTTGGCCGCTTGAAAATGGCTTAACACCGCCGAAAAAACGGGGACGAACCGACCAGCTCTGACCCGCCTTTTTCCGCAAGAGCCTTTTCGGCGCAGGACTCGAAAGCACAGAAGCTGTCGACTTATGCCTAAAGGTACAAATTGTGTTTCCGATGCGGTATGGGAACGGGAATCAGGAACGCCGGACAGATTCCTCAGACGCCCGATAAAAGCATCTGGTTTTGCACTGCTTTCCGGGGTGGCCAGAGATGGGCGGGTGAATGCGAGAGTTCTGAACCCTGTGGTGAATAAGAGAAAAGAAAAAAGGCCAGCCGGGCAATTCATGCCTGGCCGGCCTTTTTGGTTGTTGTTTATAAGTGGATTGCCCGGGGGTACAGCTTTCGGCGAGCCAAACGAGTTGAGATTGCTGTATGTGTCAATAGGAGGGTCACGGCCGGTAGGGCGTAGTGGCGTTGCATACCAGCCGGGGCAGGGTGGCGTAGGTCTGTACCAGCAGTTCCGGGCGCTTGAGCACCCGCAGCATCATGGCCCCCGCGGTGCGGCCCAGGTCGTGCACGTCGATCTGCACGAAAGTGGGCAGCGGGTCCAGCACGGTGGAATAGGGGTAACGGTCGAAGGTGATGAGCGCCATCTCCTCCGGGATGTTCAGCCCCTGCTTCGCGGCCACCTGGTACAGCCCGAAGGCCAGCAGATTGCTGCCGCAGATCACCGCGTCAGGGTGTTGCTGCATGCTGAGCAGCCCGAAGGCGGCGTGGTAACTACCTTCCAGGTCTGCGGTGGTGTGGAGGATCCAGTCCTCCCGCACCGGCACACCGGCCTCCTGCATAGCGATGCGAAATCCCCGCAACCGCAGATAAGCGATCTCATCGGTGGTGCCCTCCGCCAGGAAACCGATGTTCCGATAGCCCCGCTCCAGAAGATGCTCTGCCGCGATCTGCCCGCCCAAAATCTGATTGGTGTCCACCCAGCACAGCCGGGAGCCATCCCCCGGGTGACCGATGAGGATGTGGGGAAATTTGCGGCGCACCAGCAGGGCGGAGATGTTTTTGTCGATGGCGGCCCCGTGGACGATCATGCCGTCTGCCAGCTTTTGCAGGATGATCTGCTCGGCGGTGCTGCCGGGCACCTCTTCGCGACAGGTGTCCATGATGGTCAGAGTATAGCCCTTTTCGCTCAGGGCACTCTGCACCCCGCAGAGAATGTCGAACATGTGGGGATTTGTATAGGCGATGTCGGCGGGCAGGCTGGTCAGGTAGATGATGTTCCGGGTGGCCCGCCGTGCCAGGCTGGCCGCCCGGCTGTTGGGGGCATACTCCAGCTCCCGCATCACCTGCTCTACCCGGCGGGTGGTCTCCTCCGAGATGCCGGGGTGATGGTTGAGGATTTTGGAGACGGTGGCCACCGAAACGCCTGCCCGGGCGGCCACGTCCTTGATGGTGATGGGCATGGGGTACCCCCTTTTTCCTGTGTTTAGTAAATCCATAGTATAACGGTTACCTAAAAAATGCAAGAGAATTACCTATTAAAATTTGAAATTTCTGGACAATACTGCTAAGATTTAAGAAGAAATCAGGGCATAAATCCGGAATTTATCCCGAACAGGAGAAAAAACGAGGTAAGCGTTTTCACATTGAAAAAGGAGGAGACACCATGAAAAAGGCAATTTCCCTTTTGTTGAGCGCGGCTCTGGCGCTGGGGATGCTGGCCGGTTGTGGCCAGACGCCCTCCAGCGCGCCCCAAAGCGGCAGCGCGGCGGCGCCCGGCAGTGAGACGGCCACGGAGCCGGTCACCATCAAGATCTGGCACGACGGCGACGAGGCCATCATGCAGACCATTGCCGACACTGTGAACTCGCAGCTTTCCGGCGACAACATCACGGTGACGTTTGAGAAAAAGACCGGCCTTTCCGACCAGCTGAAGCTGTACGGAAGTGACGCGGCAAACGGCCCGGACATGTATTTCTACGCCCATGACTCCCTGGGCACCTTCGTGGCCATGGACATTCTGGCTCCCCTGTCGGAGGTAGCGGGCGCGGATGTGCTGTCAGACGCCCTGCCGATGACGGTGGAAGCCGGCCAGATCGGCGGCGAGCAATACTTCCTGCCCGTGTATTTTGAGACGCTGGTCTTTTTGTACAACAAGGCGTTGTGGCAGGGGGATATCCCCACCACCACCGAAGATCTGTATGCTTATATGCAGGCCAACACCGACACGGCGGCAGGCACCTATGCTGTGGTCAACCAGCACTCCACCGCCTACAACGTATCCCCCTTCATCAACGGGTTTGGCGGCTACATCCTGAACGAGGAAGGCCAGCCGGGGCTCAACGATCCCAAGACCATCGAAGGGGTGGAATACAACAAAAAGTTCGCAGCGCTGCAGGCGGACGGCGACTATAACACCGTGACCACCTTGTTCAATGAAGGCAAAGCAGCCGCAATCATCGGCGGGCCGTGGCTGGTCTCCGGCATCCGGGACGCGGGCATCGATTTTGGCGTGGCCTCCCTGTCCGACATGACGCTGCCCAACGGCAACCCGCTGGCGCCCTACGCCGGTGTACAGGGAGTCGGTGTGCTGAAGACCGGCGCCGAGGCGCACCCCGAGGCCATCGGCAAGGTGCTGGCGGCACTGGCCTCTCCCGAGGTGGGGGTGGCGCTGGCCAAGTCCTCCGGCTGCGCCCCTGCCAACAGCAAGGCCTATGAGGACCCGGAAGTGGCGGCGGACGAGCTGATCGTGGCCATCCAGAAGACGGCAGAGACCGCTCAGCCTATGCCCAACATCCCCGAGATGGGCGTGCTGTGGGGCCCGGCGGAGAGCTTTCTGGTGGCGGTGAACAAGAGCGGCGAAGATGTGGCCACTGCCGCTGAGACGGCCCAGCAGGCCGCGCTGCAGGCCATTGCCGACATGCAGTAAAATCAGAATCCGAAACCCGCGCGGGGACGGCAGGTTTGCCGTCCCCGCTTGTGGGGTAAAAAGGTGGTGGCGTTATGCGCAAAAAGCCGTGGCTGTACAGTGCTCCGGCACTTCTTCTCATCCTGATCGTGGTGGTGTTCCCCATCGGGTACACCGCCTATATCTCGCTGACCAACATGAACCTGTATCACTGGACGGATTTCCGGGTGATCGGTTTGTCCAATTATGTGCGGGCTCTGTTCAAGTTCGATTCCGGTTTTCTGGGGGCGCTGTTTACCACATTGCTCTGGACGGTGGTGAATATGGCCCTGCAGCTGTTCTGCGGGTTTTGGATCGCCCTGGGGCTGAACGCCAAGGGTCTGCGCCTGCGCCGGCTGTATAAAACACTGCTGATGCTGCCCTGGGCCATGCCGGCCTATGTGTCCATCCTGTTGTGGCGGGTGGGGATATTCAACACCGAGTTTGGCCTGCTCAACCAGTGGCTCACGGCGCTGGGGCTGCCGAAGTACAGCATCCTGGACAACACGGTCACTGCCTTTCTTGCCTGCCTTGCGCTCAATCTCTGGATGGCGCTGCCCTTCATGATCGCCACCATTGACGGCGCATTGCAGAGTGTGGACGCCAGCCTGTACGAGAGCGCCACACTGGACGGTGCGGGCTTTTTCCAGAAAGTGCGCTTTATCACCGTGCCCGGCATCCGAGCCATTATCGCCCCCGCTGCGGTGATGACCACCTTCATCACCTTCAAGCAGTTTGACATTGTGTATCTTCTCACCCAGCAAAAGGGGTACATGACCGGAGCCAATTTGAACACCGTCATCACCTATGCCTACCAGAACGCCTTCGTTTCCAACAACTACGGCCTGTCCAGCGCGGTGAGTATGCTGTTGTTTGTGCTCATCATCCTGTTTTCACTGGCCACCAACCGAAGCCTGCGGGAGGAATGACCTATGGATAAAAACAGAAAAAAGCGGACGCTGGGCATCCTGAGGCTGACGGTGCTGAACGGGGCGTTCCTGCTGCTTTGCCTGGCAGCACTGGTGCCGGTGCTCTATGCGCTCACCCTTTCTTTCAGCGGCAGCGGCGCGGCACTCTCTTCGCGCTTTTCCTTCTGGCCCACCCAGCCCACTTTGGAAAACTATCGGGCGATTTTGTTTGACGAGCCGTTCCTTTTGTGGTTCCGCAACTCGGTGATTTTGAGCGTGGGCACCGTATTCTTTTCTATGCTCTGCGCGGTGCCGGCGGCCTACGCCTTTTCCCGCTGGCGGTTTGCCGGCCGGCGGTTTACATTGAAGCTGCTGCTGGTGCTCAATGCCTTCCCGCAGATCTTGTCGATGTTCGCCCTCTTCCGGGTGCTTAAGACCATCGGTCTGCTGAACACCCACGGAGGACTCATCCTGATCTACGCGGGCTCCATGTGCGTGTTCGCCTTGTGGAACATGAAGGGATATTTCGACACTATCCCGGTGGAGATCGAGGAGGCCTCCCGCATCGACGGCGCCAGTGACCGGCAGATGATCCTGCGCATTGTGCTCCCTTTGGCCAAACCGGCCATCGTGGTCACCTGTGTGATGGTGCTCATCACCGTGTGGAATGAGTATCTTTTCGCCACCACCTTTTTGCTGGACAGCACCAGCTACTCCCTGGCGGGCGGGCTGTATCAACTGCAATCCAACGACTACAGCCGCAGCTGGCCTCTCTTCTCGGCAGCGGCGGTTCTGGTGTCGCTGCCCATTCTGGCGGTGTTCTTTAAGATACAGAAATACATGGTCTCCGGCCTCACCGCCGGTGGCGTGAAGGGATAGGTGACGGTTTTGTGATAGATAAGGCAGCGATTCTTCATATCCCCTGTTCAGAGTATGCCTATCCCCTGGACGAGGAGACCTTCTGCGTGCGGCTGCGGGCTGGGCGCAGGGATCTGGTCAGCTGCGAACTGTACGTGGCAGACCGGGCCTGTGAGACCACCCCTATCCGCTTTGAGGGCCTGCCCATGGAGCGCATTGCCCGGGATGAGCGATTCGACTTTTTCCAAGCGGTCTTTCCCATCCGTCATACCCGCCTTTGTTATTATTTTCGACTGCAGGGTCAGGAGGAATGGACCTATTATTACGGCGACATCTTCACCCGGGAACTGGCCGACCTGCAGATGGAGGGAAACTGGGTAGACGGGCGCAGCGAATACTTTCAGTACCCGGCCATCCTGCGCACCGAAATCGCCCGGCCACCCAAGTGGATGAACACCGCCTGTTTTTACAACGTCTTCCCGGACAGCTTCGCAGACGGCTCCGAGGCGTTGGCCGGCCCGGCGAAGAGTGGCGGGCGGCTGGGCGGCACACTGCGGGGCGTGACGGAAAATCTGGAGCACATTGCCCGGCTGGGGTGTAACGGCCTGTATCTGAATCCGATCTTCACCGCAAAGAGCTACCACAAATACGACACCATCGACTATTACCATGTGGACCCCTGCTTCGGCACCGACGATGACCTGCGCTCTCTCGTTCAAAAGGCCCACAAAATGGGGATGCGGGTGGTGCTGGACGGGGTGTTCAACCATAGCGGTACCGGCTTTTTTGCCTTCCAGGACGTGTTGAAGCGTGGTACGTCGTCGCCCTATTTTCACTGGTATGACTTCGTTCCGCCAACGGGTCCCGGGCTGGACGAGCAGGGCCACCCCAATTACGCCTGCTTTGCCTATGTGCCGGAAATGCCCAAGCTGAATACCGCCAATCCTCAGGTGCAGGCCTATTTTGCAGAGGTGGGCCGCTACTGGGTGGAAGAATTCAGGGTAGACGGCTGGCGGCTGGATGTGGCCAATGAGATATCCAAGGAGTTCTGGCGGGTCTTTCGCCGGGCGGTGAAGGCCGCTGACCCCGATTGTGTGCTTATTGGGGAGGTGTGGGAGAACGCCCGGGACTGGCTGCGGTACGATCTGCTGGACTCGGTGATGAACTACGATTTCCGCCGCCATTGCCGGGACTTCTTTGCCCTGGGCCGCATCGACGCGGCTGGCTTTGCCGCCCGGGTGACCAATATGGTGCTGCGCTACCCGGAACCCTATTTGCGCGCCCAGCTGAACCTGCTGGACAGTCACGATGTCTGCCGTTTTCTGTCCCTTTGTGGAGGCGATGAGCGACGGATGCGGCTGGCGGTGGTGTTTCAGATGCTCTTCCCCGGCGCGCCCTGTGTCTTTTACGGCGATGAGGCCGGTCTGACCGGCGTCACCGAGCCGGAATACCGCCGCCCCATGGACTGGGAAAACGCGGAGGGCAGTTGGTTTGACTTTTACCGGCAGGTAGCAGGTCTGAGAGCAAAATACCTGAACGGTACCGAACGGTTCACCGTTCTCGCGGCGGCGCCTCAAAGCCGCCTGTTCGGTTATGCGCTGGAGCGGGAGGGGCTTTGCCTCACCGTCTGGCTGAATGCCGGCGACGCGCCCTGCCCGCTGCCAGAGGCGAAGGAGGCAGAGCGGCTGTGGGAACAGAATGCTTCTCATGAGGCCCTGGGGTCCTGGGGCTTTCGGGTGTGCCGGCAGGCCCGGCGGCCCGCCGTTCTGAGCAACTGACACAAAACCGCATGATGGCATCTTGGATGCCGCCATGCGGTTTTTCCTGACCTTATCCTGCGTTCAGGGCAAATGTTTTGAGAATGTGCACCTTGAGAGCCAATTCATTGTTTAGAATGTTGTGTCTGTCTATTCTCGATGAAGTCAAATCCTTTGCCATTGGCCACATACCTCCGCGTGCTTATTAGATGCATTTCTCCCTTTTAATATTTCTGAATTATAATCAGTACAGCATAAAGAACGGGCATCTTCCATGGCCTGAAATAGGACCAAGCACACAAGTGCTGGCAATCATCTTTACTTTCAGCTCTTTTTCTTCGGCCTTCTGGGCTTTGGAGCCACCGCCGCGATCATAGCGTAGTGCTCCTTGCTCTTTCTCGTGATGCTGTTGTAGTCCTCGGAAGTGAGGAACTTCAGCGGCCACTCTCCTTATAGGCGTGCTGGCGGGAGAAGGCTCTGAGCCGGACCTCGGTGCACCAGCGGCGCCCCGTTCAGGCCAAAGGCCGGGGGCTTGTGGTTCGGGTAGTTCTTGTACCAGCCGCTGGGCGGGGTGTAGTAGACCGGCTCGGCGAGGCGGCGGCGCAGGTAGGCGGCCACGTCGGATTTGGCGATCTTATAGCAGCGGGTCTGCTTGCCGGTGTTCTCGCAGGGCACCAGGCCGCTCTGCAGCAGGTAGATGGAGGTGCGGGTGCCGATGCGGCAGGCTTTGCGGAAGTCGGTGCGGCCCATGGGGTCGGGATAGGGCGCCAGCAGGTCCTGGATCTCCCGCTCCAGGGCGTCCTGGACGGGGTTTACTTTCTTCATCTTTGGTTCTCCTTTGTTTTGAATTAGGACCCGGAGAGCCACTATAGGTTGTGAACGTGACGGGCATCCTTCATTAAATCCGACAAAGTCCGGAGTTGCGCACTATATGGAACAACTATCAGAAACAGTTTGGCTACGCGCGGAATGTCACCTGCGAGCAAATTTGGGATGTGGTGCAAAGCGGAGTTGGATAATGGGCCGCAGCACTTGACAGGCAAATCCGACGGCCCGGAACAGATAAGATGAAACCGCGGAGCAGTTTCGCAGGGAAAACGCTCCGCGGTTTCATTTTTATTCTTTTTGGTCACTGGGCTCACGAACAGGCTAAGTTCAAAATGAGCAAAGCGTTTGGTATCGGGCCTGTCACGTCTCCCCGTGGCTGGCCTGCGATTTTTGGTACATGGCGGGAGAGACGCCGTAATACTTTTTGAAAACCGAGATGAAATGTTTGTCCGACAAAAAGCCCGTTCGGGTGGCGACCTCAAAAACGCGCATATCCGGGTGGCTTTTCAGCAGCTTTGCCGCCTGCTCCATGCGCATGCCGGTGATATACTTCAGGTAGGAGATCCCCAGCTGCTTGTGGAAAAGGTCGCTCAGATAGCTGCTGCTCACGGAACAGTGGTCCGCCACATCCGAGAGCGAGATGTTCGACTGGTAGTTGCGGGCGATGTATTCCTTGGCCTGCTGGATCACGGGGTTCAGCCCGCTCTCCGCGGGGGCCTGCCCCAGCAGCTCCCGCAGCCAGCCGAGCAGGGCGTCCGCGAATTCGTCGGGGCTTAGGGCGCCGGGGGTGCTCCGGCAGAGGCCTGCCAGATTCTCCAGCGAGCGTTGCCGCGCCTGTGCCGGAAACGAGGCGCAGGCGGGCGCCGCCAGGATGCAGCCGGCGCAGCGCCACAGGCTCTCCCCGTTCAGCGGGGCGTCCAGCGCCAGGCACAGGCCCTTCAGGTCTGCGAACCAATGCGCCCCGGAATCCGCCGCCAGGTCGCGCACAAGCTGGTCGCGGCATTGCTCGATGCCTTCCAGCGCGTGCCGGTATTGGGCGATGCGGGAATGGAAAAAGGGCGCCGGGGCTTTTGCCAGCGGCAGCGGCAGGGTCTCGGCCAGGCTTTGGCAGGAAGCGCGAAGCTGCATGGGGTCCGTCACGATCTTTCCGCAGCGGCAGTCGATGGGCTCGGGGATGCCCTCTGCGCTTTCGCTCAGCAGTGCGCGGTACAGCTGCTCGATCTTTGCCTCCAGATCCGGCTCGCTGCGCGCGTCGACCATCACACAGGTGGACCCGTCGTTTGCATACAGCGCCATGCAGCCGAACTGCGGGCACAGGCGGTCCAGCAGCATATGGAGGGTGAGCGCAGACGCGCTGGGCGCGGACGGCGCCTCCATCGAGCCCGCGGCATACAGGCACTGGAACTTTGCGATGCAGGCAAAAGGTGCCATGAACGGCCGCCCTTTTTCCCGCAGCTCGCGGTACAAGCGATAGGTGCGGGCGCTGTCCCCCTCCAGCAGCGCGCAGAGCAGGCGGTGGCGCAGCGGGTCATGCCGCGCGCTCCGTCCGGCGATCTTGAAATGGGCGCTCCCCCGCTCTTGCTCGAAGCGGGTGGCCAGAGCGTCCAGCAGGTCGATGAGGGTCTTGTCCACCAAGGGCTTGAGAAGATAGTCCTTCACGTTATAGCGGATCGCTTTCTGGGCATATTCAAAGTCGCTGAAGCCGGAAATGACGATGACCGTTATGTCGGGGTAGTTTTCGTGGATGTGCCTGGCAAGGGACAGGCCGTCCACCTCCGGCATTTTTATGTCGGTGATCACAACGTCGACAGGGGCCTCTTTCAGCAGTTCCATCGCCTCAAGGCCGTCTTTGGCCACGGCGGAAACATCAAACAGCGCCGAGAACGCCGGTATGTTCCGGGTCAGATAGGTGCGCATCAGCGGCTCGTCATCCACGATCATCGTATGATACATTGTTCTCTCCTTCACAGGGCAGCGGGATCCGCAGCGAAACGCAGGTCCCCTGCCCGGACGTGTCGATCAGAAAGGCGGCCTGCCTGCCGTAGCGCAGCCGCAGGCGCCGGTAGATGTTGAGAATGCCGATGCTGCCCTTGTCGCCGCCGTCCGCGCCCGGCCCGGCGTCCGGCTCCTCCATGCTGCGCCGGATCTTCTCCAGCGTGGCCTCGCCGATGCCGGGCCCGTTGTCGGTGACGCACAGCCGCAGCATGCCGTCCTCCCGGCGGGAGGTCACGGCGATCTCGGTGGCTTGCCGGCGGGGCTCGCAGGCATACTTGACGGCATTTTCGATCAGCGGCTGCAGGGTGAGCGAGGGGATCTTGCAGTCCAGCAGGTCCTCGTCCACCTGGATGGTGTAGGTCAGCCGGTCCTGATAGCGAAGCTGGATCAGGTCAAGATAGGCCTGGCAGATGTTCAGCTCCCGGCGCAGGGTGATGTCCTGGTCCACGTTCATGATCCCGCCCAGATAATACGACAGGTCCTCCACCGAGCGGACGGCGGTTTTGTACTCGCCGCACTTGATGAGCAGGCTGATGGTGTTCAGCACGTTGTAGAGGAAGTGGGGCTTGATCTGGCTGCACAGAGAGTTGTACTGGGCCTCCTTGTTCAGATACTGGGCGCGGTACACCTCCTGCGCCAGCTGGGCGTTCCGCTGGATCATGGAGCCGAGCGCGCCCACCATGTCGTTGAAGGATTCCGCCAGATACCCGATCTCGTTGTGGGAACGCACCTGGGCCCGCACCTGGAGATCACCGCCCTCCACCGCATGCATCAGGCGGATGATGTCGAACAGCGGTTTCAGAAAGCGGGCGACCACAAAGATGATCAGCGCCGCCGCGACCAGCATGCTGCCCAGTGCCAGCAGCACGGTTTTCACAAGGTTTTCCTGGAGCGGCCGCATCAGGCTGGCGTAGGAGTGCACGGCGAGGAGGGTGATGCCGCAATCCGGCAGCACGAAGCGGTTCACAATGTACTTCCCCTGGCCGGAGCGGAACAGGTCGCCCTGGGCGGGAGAGGCGAGGGCTTCCACCTCCTCCGCGTCCAATTCCTGCAGCAGCGCCCCGGAGGAATACAGGATCTGGTTTTGTTCATTGATGATGAGCAGAGAGCCGCCGGCGTCCAGATCCACCTGGTCGCAGATGTTCCGTATGCCGGTATAGTTGGCGTCCACCTTCACAACGCCCAGGGTGATGTCGTTGTCCTCCTTGCTGCGCAGCTGCCGCACCACCGAAAAGATGGGGGTCAAGTCGTCGCCATAGACCCGCTCCAAACGGGGCGGCAGCAGGATCGGGTCGGTGGTGGCGCAGGCCTGGTTGTACCAGTCGCTCTCCAGATAGTTGTTGTACTCCGCCATCTCATAGGGGGTACGGGTGTAGGAATAAAGCGCGGTGTCGTTCATGATGTACACGCGCAAGATCTCGCTGCGCGGCAGGCTCATCACCGAGGCGAGGAACCCCTCCACCACCCGCTTGAACTCCAGCTGCTGCTGGGGAGAAGTGGCGGTTTGTTCCAGCGTGTGCAGCAGCTCGTCGTTATAATAGGGGGTGAGGGTCAGGCGGTACAACTCGTTGATATAGGTGTTGATGTTGGAGCCGGCCTGCTCAATGATCTGCTGGGTCTGCTCCATGGTCTGATCGGTCAGCTGCGCGGAATACCAGTGGTAATTCCCATAGGAAACGAGGATGATCACCGCCAGGTTCACAAAGCACACCGCCGCCACGATCCGCGTTTTGAGCGAAAGATTGCGCAGGGATCTCATCCGCCGTCCCCCCTCTTTTTATTCCATGTTTATTATGCACGACGCAAAAAAGAAAGGCAAGGTTTGTTTGAGGGATATAAAAAACGAGGAATCAAATCAAAAAAACTGGGTATTTATCCCAAAAACGGGGGTGGTTACAATGAAATCAGGAGGAAGTACTTCTCATTCACGACAAACTTTTGCCAACGAAAGGATGAAGGATATGTTCATCAAAAAAACCATCGCCCTGGCACTTTCGCTCGCTCTCGCCGGCGCCATGCTGGCCGGCTGCCAGAGCAACACGCCTACCGCCTCCGGCAGCGGGAGCCAGGCTTCGACCGGTGCGGCGGACGGCGAGGTCGTGCACATCAAGCTGTTCACCGGAAAGATCGAGACCATTGACGTGATGAACGAGATCATCGAGGATTTCAACGCCTCCCAGGATCGCATCGTGGTGGAGCAGGAGTACCAGAAGGACGCCAGCAACGTGATCAAGATCAAGTTCGCCTCCAACGAAGTGCCCGACATCATGACCACCTATGAGCAGGGGTTCGTGGATGAGGGGAAATACATGGACCTCACCGACCTGAACGAGTTCTGGGATCGGATGAGCCCGGAGATGAAGGCCGCCTGCACCGACGTCAACCAGGGCAAGGCGTTCCGCGTCTGCACCAACATGACGATGGCCGGGTTCTTCTACAACAAGGACATCCTCGCTCAGGCGGGCTACACCGAGTTCCCCACCCAGTGGGACGAGTTTGAGACCATGCTCAAGACCATCAAGGAAGAGATGCCGGATGTGACCCCCTGGTTCATCTTCGGCAGCGAGGCCTGGCACCTGGGCCATCTCATCGAGTTCATCCCCCACGGGTATCTCAAGTCCACCCTGGGCACCATCGAGTGCAAAAAGGCCATGCTGGCCAACGACCAGGATGTCCTGCGCTTTGCCGACCCGGACGGCGCGATGGCGGTGTTCGCCCAGAACATGCTGGACCTGCAGAGCGAGGGCTTGATCAACGCCGATGTGCTCACGGCCACCAACGACAACTGTGTGCAGGATTTCGCCAACGGCAAGGCCGCCATGTTCAGCAACGGCATGTGGGCGCTTTCCAGCGTGCTGGAGGCCAACCCCGACATGGCCGACAAGATCGGCTTCGCCCCCTATCCCGCTTACATGGAAGGCTCTGAGCCGGTGGTGCTGAGCGCCGAGGATTCCGGCTATTCCATCTCCGCCACCACCGAGCACAAAGAGGAGTGCATCGAGTTTTTGAACTTCCTGTTCAGCGCGGACAACCAGAAGAAGTACAGCGAGGTGGCCAAGGCCCCCAGCGCCTTCAAGGACGTGCAGGCCGAATGGGCGCCCGCGAACATCGTGGAGGAGGTCAACGCCGCGCTGGAGAACGCGGTGAACATCGGCTACACCAACGAAAAGCCCGCCGGCTTCTCCGGCGACGACGCGGGCCGTTACCTGCAAAACCTGCTGGCCGGCCAGTATGACGCCCAGGGCTTTGCCGAGGCGTATGCCCAGGCCTGGAACGACGGCATGGCAAGCTGAACGGGGCCCGGGCAACAACAGAATTTCGATCCCATGACGATCGGGGCGAGCGTGTTGATCAAAACCTGCACGCTCGCCTTTTGATTGGCGAAAAGCGAAGGTGATACGCGATGAAGAAGAAAAAAATAGGGCTGCATCTGTTCATGGCGGTGCCGGCGTTCGTGCTGTACGGTATCTTTTTTATCTACCCGCTGACAAAGGGCATCGGCATGAGCCTGACCAACTGGAACGGCTACAGCGCGCCGGAATTTGTAGGGCTCAAGAACTTCGTGGATTTTTTCGGGGACGCCCGCGCCCTCCACGACATCAAGACCACCGTCCTGTTCACGCTGGGCAGCGCGCCGCTGCTGAACCTGGTGGGCCTGCTCTACGCGCTCTTGATGAACAGCAAGATCAAGGGCAAATCCGTGGCCCGCGCCTGCATCTATATGCCGGCGATCATCAGCCCGCTGATCATGGGATACATCTGGTACCTGCTGTTGCAGCCGGGGCGCGGCATCCTCTTTACGGTGTTTGACCGGATGGGCCACCCCGAATGGTTCGGCAACTGGATGGGCAGCTACTCCACCACGATGCTGGTGCTGGTGCTGGTGAATGTGTGGCAGTACGCGGGCATGACCATGATCATCTACCTGGCGGGGCTGCAAAACATCTCCCAGGACCTGTACGAGGCGGCCATGATCGACGGGGCCGGGGCCTTTGCCCGCTTTTGCCGCATCACGCTGCCGCTGCTGATCCCCTCCATCCGCATCAACGTGGTCACCAACATCATCGGCTCTTTGTCGGTGTTTGACATCGTGATGTCCCTGACAGGGGGCGGGCCCGGCTATCAGACCGAGACGCTGAGCATCTACATCATGCGCATGTGCTACGGCAGCAAGACCGGCTATTCCACCGCCGTGGCCATCGTGATGTTCGTGATCGTGCTGGTGCCGGTGCTGATCTCCCTGCGGCTGATGAAACGGAAGGATTGAGAGGTGCGCCATGAAAAAAACATACAGCCTGCTGCGCCATCTGACGGTCCTGCTCATCTGCCTTATGTGCATGAGCCCCTTCCTGGTGCTTTTGAACCTCTCGCTCAACACGCCCCGGCACAACCTGTACGAAGACAGCCTGATCGTCCCCGACTTCTACTTCGGGAACTACGCGGAGGGGTGGGTCAAATCCCACATCGGCCGCGCGATGGTCAATTCGGGCATCATTGCTTTTGCGGCGCTGGCGCTCATCGTCCTGCTGGGCGCGATGGCCGGCTACACGGTGGCCCGCTTTCCCAACCGCTTCAACCGCATGGTCTTTTCGGTGCTGCTGGGCTGCATGATGATCCCGGGCATCATCAACACGGTGCCCCTCTACACCTTGATGATCCGCATCAAGGCGGTGAACACCCTGTGGGGCATGGCGCTGGTCTGCGCCACCCTCGCGCTGCCCCAGGCGGTGTTCGTGTTTTCCGGGTTTATCCAATCCATCCCCAGAGAACTGGAGGAAGCCGCCATCATAGACGGGTGCAGCTATTTTACCGCCTTCTGGCGGGTGGTGTTCCCGCTGCTCAAGCCCTCGGTGTCCGCGGTGGTCATCCTGAACGGGTTTGGCATCTGGAACAACTATTCCCAGGCGGTGTTCTTCCTGCAAAGCAGCGAGAAACACAATGTGCCCCAGGCGCTGTCGGTGTATTTCCAGCAGTTCGCGGGGGCGCAGTGGAACCTAATGGCCGCCACGGCGGTGATCGCCATCGTCCCGGTGGTGGCGGTGTTCCTGGTGTTCCAAAAGCGGATCATGAGCGGCCTCACCGAAGGGGCCATCAAAGGATGAGAAAGGAGAAACCATGGACCTCTTTCCGGCAAAGGCACAATTCCACACGGGGGAACCGGTGGACGTGATCCTGGAAACAGACGGGGAGCCCTGGGAGCGGGCGGAGGCGGCGGTCTTCCGGCTGAACGAGCTTGTGGGGCGGCAAAGCCTGCGCCCGGCGGGGCCGCGCACGGTCCTTTCGCTGGGCTGCTTCGACAGCCCGTTCGCGGGCTACGGGGTGAGCGTGCGTCTGACGGGCGGCGGCAAAACCGCCGTTCTGGAAACCGCCTTCGATGTGACAGACAGCCCGAAGCGCACCCTTCGGTACGGCTTTGTGAGCGATTTTACCCCCGCGGACGCGGACAACGGGGCGATGGACTGGCTGCGGAAATGCCACATCAACACGGTCCAGTTCTACGACTGGTCCTACCGCCACGATTCCCTCGTGTCCGACAGCGAGACCTACCGGGACATGATGGGGAAAGAGATCTCCCGCCCGACGGTGCTGGGCAAGGTGCGCCGGGCGAAGGAACTGGGTATGCAGCCCATCGCCTACGGCGCGGTCTATGCCGCCAGCCGGGAGTTTTTCGAGCAGCACCCGGACTGGGCGTTTTATACCGGTGCGCAGCAACCCTTTGTGTTCATCGACGTGTTTTATATCATGAACATCCAGGCGGGCTCCCCCTGGCGGGAGCACTTGATCGGGGAATACCAAAAGGCGCTGGAAAAGATGGAGTTTTCCGGCATCCACATGGACACCTACGGCTTCCCCAAAACGGCCTTTTCCCATCTGCGCAAAACGTCGGAATGGGTGCGGCTGGACCGGGAGCTGCCCACCCTCATCGAAGAAACGCGGGAAAAGCTCTCCCGCGGCGGGGCGGACCCCTGCCTCATCTTCAACAATGTGGGGAACTGGCCCACCCGTTCCACTGCCGCCGCCCCCCAGGACGCGGTATACATCGAGGTGTGGGAACCCTACGACCGCTATTGCCACATTGCCCGGCTGATTGACGATGCCAAGGCTGCCGGGGGCGGCAAGCCGGTGATCCTGGCGGCCTACCTGCCGCCCTTCCGAACGGGGGAGCGCCGGCAGGCCATGAACGCGGCAAGGTTACTCACCGCGGCCATCGTGTCCCACGGGGCCACGCACCTGCTGCTGGGCGAAAACCGCGCGGTGCTGACCCAGGGGTACTACAGCGACTATGCCCGGCTGGAAGAAGCGGACGCGGGCCTTCTGCGCCGCTATTACGATTTCCTCGTGCGGTACCTGGAACTGTTCTGCGACGGGGAGCTGGAAACGGTCTCCATGACCCACACGGGGTGGGACAACGACGAATACCGCTGCCTGAACGCTCCCGCCAGCGCCTGGGGCGAGGCGGGCAAGCTCTGGATGATCGCGCGGGAACGCAAAGAACGCAAGCTGCTCGCCTTTGTGAACCTCTGCGGCTGCGGCGATGACCGCTGGGACTGGGGCAAGCCCACGCCGGCGGTCCAGCGCGGCGTGCGGGTGCAGGTGCAGGTGGATTTCCCGGCCACAGGCGTGTACACCGCTTCGCCCGACGGGCCGAGCCTCGCCGCGCAGGAAGTGCCGTACAGTGTCGAAAACAGCGAAAAAGGCTGCTTTGTCGAATTTGAACTTTCCGGCGTCGAACTGTGGCGCATCGTGTGGCTCGACCTGGACACACAGAGCGGTGAAGAGGAATGAAGGAGGCCCGTTGCAAAATGGGGTTCCCCGGAGGAAGTGAATGACATGGAACAAACTGTGAAATGGTGGAAAAACGCGGTGATCTACCAAATTTACCCGCGCAGCTTTCAAGACAGCGACGGCGACGGCGTGGGCGATTTGAACGGTATCGTGCAGCGGCTGGACTACCTGGCCGGTTTGGGGGTGGACGCCCTCTGGCTCTGCCCGGTGTACCGCTCCCCCCAGGATGACAACGGCTATGACATCTCGGACTACTGCGACATCGACCCCCTGTTCGGCACGCTGGCGGACATGGAACGCCTGATCCGGGAGGCCGCCCGGCGGGGGATACGCATCATCATGGATCTGGTGCTGAACCATTCCTCGGACGAGCACCCCTGGTTCCTCGAGGCGAAAAAGAGCCGGGAGAACCCTTACCACGACTACTACATCTGGCGGGACGGCGTTCCGGGCACGCCGCCCAACGACATGAAGGCCTGCTTCGGCGGTTCCGCCTGGACATGGGTGCCGGAGCTGGGGCAGTATTACTTCCATCAATTCTCTGTCAAGCAGCCGGACCTCAACTGGGACAACCCGGCGGTGCGCCGGCAGATCTACGAGGTCATCAATTTCTGGATCGAAAAGGGCGTGGGCGGCTTCCGCCTGGATGTGATCGACCAGATCGCCAAGGTGCCGGACGAAAAGATCACCAACAACGGCCCCATGCTGCACGCCTACATCCGGGAGATGAACCGGGCCACCTTCGGGGGCACGGATCTGGTGACCGTCGGGGAGACCTGGGGCGCAACGCCAGAGATCGCCCGGCGGTACAGCGATCCCGCCGGCGACGAGTTTTCCATGGTGTTCCAGTTCGAGCACATCGGCCTGGACCAGCAGCCCGGCGGCGAGAAATGGGACCTTGCGCCGTTGTGCCTAACGGAACTGAAGCGGGTGTTTTCCAAATGGCAGACGGAGCTGTACGGCCGGGGGTGGAACAGCCTGTTCTGGAATAACCACGACCTGCCGCGCATCGTTTCCCGCTGGGGCGACGACGGGGCATACAGGGAAGTATCCGCCAAAATGCTGGCCACCTTGCTCTATGGCCTGCAGGGCACGCCCTATATTTACCAGGGCGAGGAACTGGGCATGACCAATGCCTGCTTCCCGCTGGAGGACTGCCGCGACATCGAAACGCTGAACTTCTACAAGGAGCGTCGGGAAAAGGGATACGCGGAAGAAGAGGTCATGCGGTCCATCCACGCAAAAGGGCGGGACAACGCCCGCACCCCCATGCAGTGGACCGACGGGCCCAACGCCGGGTTCACAACGGGAAGCCCCTGGATACGAGTCAATCCGAATTACCGGCAGATCAACGCTGAGCAGCAGATTGGTGAGCCGGGCTCGGTATACAGCTATTACAAGCGGTTGATCGCGCTGCGAAAGGAAACGCCTGTGGTGCAGAATGGTCGGTATGAACTGCTTTGCCCGGAGGACACGAGCATTTTTGCCTACAAACGGGACGATGGCGCGAACACGCTGTATGTGGTCTGCAATTTTTACGGCCGGCCGGCGGAGGGGCCGCTCCTCCCGGTGCGGGAAGGGCAGGTGCTGATCTCCAACTATCCCGAGCCGCCCGCAGGCCGCCGGCTGCGCCCCTACGAGGCGGTCTGGTACCTGTGCCGGAACGACCGGGCGGACCCTGCGCCGAGCGGGCAATAACAAGGGCATACCCTGCCCGGGCACAGCCGTGGCTTCGCAAAAGAGGACGTCTCCCGCAGGGAGACGTCCTCTTTCGTTTGCCGAGCCCAAAGCGCACGAGCGCCGGGCCCGATTCACTGCCTTTCGCCAGCTTTTGGCTTTCTCCCCCGTTTCTTCGTCCCCACCGCGGCAATCATGGCGTAGTGCTCCTTGCTCTTTCACGTGATACTGTTGTAGTCCTCGGAGGTGAGGAACTCCAGCAGCCACTCCTTGGGCACCTTATAGCTGTGCTGATACGGGAACGCCTTGAGCCTTCCCTCGGTGCACCAGCGGCTGACAGTGCGGGAGGCGTAGCCGGTGATGCGGGCGATTTGGCGGGCGGTCAGCACGTCGGGCTGGCGGGCCAGCAGCCGCTCATACCAGCGGCGAATCCGCCGGCGGACAGCGTCGGTGAGCAGCAGGGCTCCGTTCAGGCCGAAGGCCGGGGGCTTGTGGGCCGGGTAGTTCTTGTACCAGCCGCTGGGCGGGGTGTAGTACGCCGGCTCGGCCAGGCGGCGGCGCAGGTAGGCGGCCACGTCCGCCTTGGCGATCTTGTAGCAGCGGGTCTGCTTGCCGGTGTTCTCGCAGGGCACCAGGCCGCTCTGCAGCAGGTAGATGGAGGTGCGGGTGCCGATGCGGCAGGCTTTGCGGAAGTCGGTGCGGCCCATGGGGTCGGGATAGGGCGCCAGCAGGTCCTGGATCTCCCGCTCCAGGGTGTCCTGAAAGAGATTGCTTTTCTTCATTTTTCGGTTCTCCTTTGTTTTGAATTGGGACCCGGAGAACCACTATGTTTTCCACCCAAACTATACAAATTGTTGAAACCTTGGAAGATATTACACAAAATCGGCCTAAAATCTTGCATTTGGCGAATTCCGTTTTCCGGCGAGGCAATGCAAACCCAGTGTTCGTGCGGCAAAGCGGCCTCAAATTATCTTGCATGAAATCTTGCGTTTTTCCAAAAAGTCTTGCCAAACGGGGCCAAAACGGGGGATTCCGGTTTGATTCGTACCAAAGCCATTTTTTCGGGCTTTGACCCCTCGAAAACGGCTTGACGCCGCCGAAAATCCGGGGACAAACTGACCAGCTCTGACCTGCCCTGTTCTGTGAAATCCTTTTCGGCACAGGACTCGAAATGCGGTAGGCGTCTAAACAACGCGCGAGAGTTCGAATCTCTCCATCTCCGCCAATCCCCGGGAGACTTGTCTCCCGGGGATTTTTTTACCCTATTCCGAAATCATCAGCGTAACAGTGGGGGAACGCATGCCGCAGGCGCACAAAAGGGTGCTACATTCGGACCCTTTCTGCCCAGGGCGGCACATGGAAAATCAAAACCAGAAGCGACCCGGGGCTGGAAACAGCACTTCATCCGTGCTATGATAAATTCGTCGTATACGGACGAAAAAGCTGCTTTTTCGTCGATTCCCGGTTGCAAGAAATCCGCTGTGCGGTGAAAGCGAAGCTGCACGCAGTTCAAAACAGATGTACATAGAAAAGGAGAACCATATGCCCTGCACAACGATTCTGGTTGGCAAGGAAGCCAGCCATGACGGCTCCACCATCATTGCCCGCAACGACGACGGCGCCTTTGAAGCCAAGCGCCTTTTGACGCACCCGGCCAGGGAGGGGGCCGCCACATACAAAACAGTCATCTCTCACTTGACCGTTGTGCTGCCGGAGAAGGCCCTGCGCTATACCGACTGCCCCAACGTGTCCAAGGCCAACGGCGTGTGGCCCGCCTGCGGGATCAACGAGGCCAACGTGGCCATGACCGCCACGGAGACCATCACCAGCAACGCCCGGGTCGTGGGCGCGGACCCCTATGTGCGGTACCAGGAAAAGAAGGGCCGCGGCACAAAGGAGGTCCCCGGCGGAATCGGTGAAGAGGACCTGGTGACCCTGGTGCTCCCCTACATCCATTCTGCCCGGGAGGGCGTGCTGCGCACCGGCGCTCTGCTGGAAGAGTACGGCACCTATGAACCCAACGGCATGGCCTTCGCGGACGCCGATGAAATTTGGTGGCTGGAGACCATCGGCGGCCACCACTGGATCGCCCGGCGGGTGCCGGATGACCGGGTGGTGGTCATGCCCAACCAGTTCGGTCTGGACCATTTTGACTTTGCGGACGCTTATGGAGAGCAGAAAGAGAATCTCTGCTCCAAAGACCTGCGGGAGTTCGTGGAAACGTATCGTCTGGCGATGGACATGGGCGCGGAGTTCAACCCGCGGCTGGCCTTCGGCTCCCATTCGGACGCCGACCATATTTATAACACCCCCCGCGCCTGGTTCATGGCCCGGTATTTCCTGCCCCGGACTTATAAATGGGACGGGGAAAACGCCGACTTCACCCCCCAGAGCAACGACATCCCCTGGTCCTTTGTGCCGGAACGCAAGGTGACGGTGGAGGATGTGCGGTATCTGCTGGGCTCCTATTACCAGGGAACGCCCTACAACCCCTATGACAAGACCGCCGCCTGCAAGGGCAAGTACCGCACCATCGGCGTGCCCAACAGCGACGTCTGCGGCATTATGCAGATCCGCGGCTATCTGCCGGCGGCCATTCAGGGCGTGGAGTGGCTGTCCATGGGCGGCAGCGGCTTCACGGCCTGCTTCCCGGTGTACGCCAATGTGACCGAGTTCCCGGGATACCTCAGCGGCACCACGGAAACGGTCTCCACCGACAGCATGTATTGGCACAGCCGGCTCATTGCCGCCCTGACCGACGCCCATTTCGGCAATGCCCTGCTGTTTGACGAGCGGTATGTGAACGCCGTGATGAACCGCGGTCAGCAGCTGCTGTACGAATACGACGAGAAGGTCCGTCAGGGCGAGCCGGTTGAAATCCTGAAAGAGGCCAACCGCAAAATTGCCGACATGGTGAAGGAAGAGTCGGACAAAGCCCTGGCCCAAATTCTCAAGAACGCCTCTGAGCACATGAAGATCCGCTATCACAGAGGGGACAACTGAGCGCACGACACACAAAACAAAGCAGCACCAGCCGCCGGAGAACCAGCGGCCTGGTGCTGCTTTGTTTCTGCTCAGAAAAACACGCGTTCTGCCTTTCAGCCCTTTTTTCGGTCTCGCCGCCGCGAGCTATGGATCGCGGGTCATTCGCTGGACCGGGTTTCAGCGATTTTATCAGGGCCGTGTGTCAACAAAAATCACATGGCTTTCCATGTCATTGATGGCTTTAAAGTGGACGCACATGGCACTGCATATCCTCTCCGGGGAGGAGCAGTCGTAACAGCGCATTTCGCCCAACGCGCACGGAGTGGACAGACCCAGACGGCGGGCATTTTGGGGCGCGGCCACATTTCTTGCCAGCCAGATGGCTTGTTCCAGCGAAGGGGCAAGTTTGTCTGGTGTGATGATAAAGAAAACCTTTTTGTGACCGAAAAGAGAACCGGCGATTCGGTTTCCGCTGCCGTCGATGTTCACGATCTCGCCGGTTTGCGCGACGGCATTGGCGGATGTGAAGAAGTATTCCGTGGAAAGGCACTTCGCGGCAGTCTCCAGAAAATCCATGCCGTCGGCAGGATGTTGGGGGTCCAGGACGGTATTGTGCCGGCTGAGGGCCTCATAGAGCCCCATTCGCAGCAGGGTCATGGAGTCCCCGAACCCCACCGTGGAATCACGGCACACATCGCATAAATACTGTGTGGCCCGGTCGGCTGAGGGAAATCTTTTGACATGATATCCTTTTTGGGTGAGATTCTTTTCGGTCGGGGTCCAGTCTGTAAAAGTTTCCATATTTGTAACGCCCCGGCAGGTCCTTGAGATCAGAAACGGATTTGTATCGTCTTGTGATGGCCGCGCGAGAAGGACTCAGCTGCCGTACGTGTCCGGCACCAGACCTTTTTCCAGAACAAAATTCCGGGCGACTTCCTCCGGGTCCATCTGCAGTTCATCCACCTGATAGTTCAGATCGATCATGATCTCTTCGGAGACAGCTTCTCCCAATGCCTGGATATACGGAACGATCTGCGGATACCGTTCCAGCGTTTCCGTGCGGAACATCGGTGTGGCAAAGTACGGCACAAAGAAGTTTTTGTCGTCCTCCAGGCAGACCAGACCGAATTTTTTCAGCAGCCCGTCGGTGGAGTAAGCGTTGATGACGTCACAGGAACCGGTCTCGAGGGCGGTGTAGCGGTTGCTGCCCACAACGCCCAGCTCTTCCCGGAAGTTCATCCCGTAAGTGCTGCGCAGACCCACCAGGCCGTCCTGCCGGTTGAAGAATTCAAGCTCGGCGCCCAGGATGAAGCGGTCGCTGACCGCCGCCAGGTCCGAAAGAGTCGTCAGATCGTATTCTTCAGCGGTCTCCGGCGTCACCGCCAGCGTGAAGGTGTTGTTGTAGTTCATCATGGGCAGCGCGGTCACGTCGTACTGCTCCAGAAGTTCCTCATAGATGGTGTCGTACACCTGCTGCTTGTCCGAAATGGGATCATGCCCAAGCAGATTGGTGAACATGGTGCCGCTGTATTCCACATAGCCGTCCACCTCGCCGGAGGTCATTGCGGTGAAGCAGATGTGGGAACCGCCCAGCGCCACCTCCCGCTTCACGGTCAGGTCGGTGTTGCCCTCGATCACGTCAGCCACCAAATGCCCCAGGATGACCTGTTCGGTATAGTCCTTGCTGGCGATCACGATGTCGGCCTTTTTGTTGGAAACGGCGAGAGAGGTGACGAACAGCATGAGAACGGCCAGAATAATGCAGAAAAAGGCGATCACCTGGCGCTTGCGCCGGCGGCGCACCTGAGCCACATTGGTGGAAACGGAAAGATCGAAACTGATGGGGGTGATGATCTTCTCGATGAGCCCGAAGAACCGGTCCACGAACAAGGCCAGCAGGCAGGCGGGGATCGCGCCGGCCAGTGTCTGGGCGTTGTTCAGCGTGCGAATGCCGGAATAGACGAGGAAGCCCAGGCCGCCCGCTCCCACATACGCGGCCATGGTCATCAGGCCGACGGAGTTGACGGCGGAGATACGCACGCCTGACATGATCATGGGCAGCGCCATGGGCAGCTTGACCCTCAGCAGGATCTGAGGCGGCGTCATTCCGATACCGGCGGCGGCCTCCAGCGTGCTGCGGTCGATATGGCTCAGGCCGGTGTAGGTGTTCTTGATGATGGGAAGCAGCGCATACAGCGAAACGGCCAGGACCGAGGGAAGCACGCCAATGCCCAGAAGGGGGATGGCAAAACCTAAAAGCGCCATGCTGGGGATGGCCTGGATGATGTTGGCCAGGCCCAGCACAGGATGGCTCAGCCGCGCGTAATGACTGATGAGGATCCCGAGGGGAACGCCCACCACGACCGCCAGCGCAACGGCGGTGAGGGTGAGCTGGATGTGCTCGCCCAGCAGATCAAGGATCTGCTGGCGCATGCCGTACAGCTGTATGGAAAGACCGATCAAAGCGTTCATGCGCCCGCCTCCCTTCGCTCTGTTTGCATAAGCAGTGTGCGCGCCAGTTCGGTCTGAGAGATCACACCCACCGGTACGCCGCCCTCCAGGACCGGCAGAACGGAACAGCCTGCCTGCTCCATTTTTTCAAGGCAGTCAAAAAGCCGTTCCTCTGGCGCGGCGGCAACGGAACAGGGGGCCCAAGCGGCGCCCTCGGCCAGGCCCAGCAGCTCCCCTGCCCCGGAAACCACAAAAGCAGGCTGGCCCGCCGGCGCGCCGGCAGAAGACAGTTCGGCCTCGGTGCACACGACCGGCGTGCTCATCACATGCCGGGCCTGCAGATAGCGGGGGTATTTCCAGATACGCTCGGCCCCGATAAAGTCTTTGACATGGTCCGACGCGGGGGCGGTGAGGATCTGCTCCGGCGGCCCGAACTGCTCCACCCTGCCCTGATCCAGAATGCAGATACGGTCAGCCAGCTTGATCGCTTCATCGATGTCGTGCGTGACGAACACAATGGTTTTGTGCTGCTGCTTTTGGATGGAGAGCAGCTCGTCCTGCAGCTGGCCGCGGGTGATCGGGTCCAGCGCGGAAAAGGGCTCGTCCATCAGAATGATGTCGGGGTCGGTGGCAAAAGCCCGGGCCACGCCCACTCTCTGCAGCTGACCGCCGGAAAGCTGGGACGGAAAACGCCCGGCATAAAAATCGGGGTCAAGCTGCACCATCTGCAGCAGTTCCCTTGTTCGTGCGCGGATCTCCTGCTTGGGCTTTTTCTGGAGCTGGGGGATGATCCCGATGTTGTTCTCGATGGTCATATGGGTGAAAAGGCCGGTCTGCTGAACGACGTAGCCCATCTGACGGCGCAGGGAGATGGGGTCGATGGAGCGAATGTCCGTGCCGTCGATCTCGATGGAGCCGGACGAGGGCTCCAGCAGCCGGTTGATGAGTTTGAGAAGCGTTGTCTTTCCGCAGCCGCTGGCGCCGATGATACACACCAGTTCCCCGGTTTGGATCTCGAACGAGACGTCCTTCAAAACGGATGTCTCGCCAAAGGAGCGGTTCAGTTTGTTGAAACGGATCATATTCCCCTCCTGCCGTTCTTCGGCAAAACAAGCTATGGATTGGGCGACATGGGTATGATACAGTTGGGCGTTTCCCGCACAAGATGTTCCGCCCGATACCGCGTCTGGTATTCGAGCCAGGGGCATTCCAGCCTTACAGTGGTGCCCTTTCCGGGGGCGCTGGAAAGGGAGAGATTGCAGTGATGAGCCTGCGCCACCGCCTGGCAGGTGGCAAGCCCCAGCCCCAGGCCGTTGTTCAACGGGTCCTTGTTTTTGCGCAGCATGAAAAAGGGCTGGAACACTTTTTTCTGGTCCTTGGCTTCGATCCCCACCCCGTGGTCACACACCTCGATCTGCTGCACGGCGCCGTCGGAGTCCAGCACCCGCACCTCAACCGTGCTGCCGGGCGAGGAAGCCTTGATGGCATTGTCCAGAAGATTTACGAGACAAGTGGTCAGCAGCTCCTCGTCGCCGTATAAATATGCGCGTTCGCTGCACAGGGAGAGAACGCGGACCTCGGTCAGCCGGGCGCGGGCACGGGTGGAAAGCACGGCCGATTCGATCAGGTGGCATGCGCTTTGCTGCTTCCAGCAGATCTGCTGCTTTGACACCGACAAAAAGTAGATGATCTTGCGGCTGAGGTTGTTCAGGCGCGTGCTTTCGGCCAGGATATAATCAAGATACTCCCGCGTTTCACCGGAAAGTGACGGTTCGTTTTTCAGCAGTTCCGTGTAGCCGATGATCCCGGTCAGCGGCGTCTTGATCTCATGGATAAAGGCGTCGATGGACTCTTTGTAATTGGTCAGGCTGTACTGGACTTCCCCGCCCAGATCGCAAATGCTGCGGGCCACGCTGTCCAGTTCCGCCACGCCGCAATCACTGTGTGGGCTGGGATAGCGGTTTTCGCACATGTCTTTGAGCTGCTGGTCAAACAGGACCATGTCGTGCTGCAGCGCCTGCGCAAAGGGATAAAACGCGGCCGCTGCTGCGGCCCCGGCAAGCAGCGAAAGAAGCAGCACCGAAAGCAGGAACAAGGGCACAGCGAAAGGAGAAGCCCACCCTTCGGGAGCGAGCAGCCCCAGCGCGATCGCGGCGGACCACCCGCCCAGCAAGGCGAAGAAGGTGCACAGGCTGCAGAGCACAAACACAAGAAACTGCCCCTGGCTGCAGAAATGACGGCTTTTCATGACGCTCCCTCCAGCAGATAGCCTACCTTGGAAACCGTTTTGAGCGCGCTGGTCAGACCCAGCTTTTTCCGCAGACGCTGGACGTGGATGTCGATGGTGCGGTTTTCCCGGTCAAAGGCATATCCCCATACAGTAGAGGCGATCTGGGTCCGGGGCAGAACGTTGCCGGCGTTTTCGATGAAAAAAACCAGCAGGTCGTATTCTTTCGGGGTGAGTTCGACCCGCTCGCCGGAGAGCAGGACCTCGTGGCGGCATTTGTCCACCATGATGTCTTTGTAAAACATCGCCCCGCTGGGAACACGTATCTTCTTGTGGACCCGAAGGACAACGTCGACCCGGGTCACCAGATCCAGGCTGTTGAAGGGTTTGGTGATATAGTCGTCGGCCCCCATGCGAAGGCAGCGCACCTGGTCGGTGATGTTGCTTTTTGCCGACAGCACGATGACGGGGATCTCCTTTTCCACCAGCCTGGTAAGAACGGTTTCACCCGAAGTTTTGCCCAACATCAGATCCAGCAGGGCCAGATCGAAGGTTTCCTCCTCGATCAGTTCCAGGGCAAAATCTCCGTCGCTGGCGCGGTAAACGTCGTGGCCGGGCAGCGAAAGGTTGATACGGATCACGTCCGCGATGGAATCCTCGTCTTCTATGATCAAGATCTTAGCCATAAAATCACCTGTCTGAACGGGAAGCCTCCCGCGAACGGCCTGCCCTGAGCAGCAGCAGGAGAAGCCCAAGGGCAGAAAAGAGCATTCCTGCAACAAAAATAAGGGTGTAGTCACCGCGATCCAGCAAAAAGCCCAGGAGCGGGTTGAAAACGATTTCGGGGATATAACAGAAGATGGAGATACCGCCAATCACGAAGGTCAGGGGCACCGGAGAGAAGAAATCGCTGTCGTGCAGCAGATAGTAAAACTCCCGCTGCCCATAGATGGACAGGCACAGCACGGAGAAAACAACGGTCACCAGCACGCCGGTCTGCGTAAAGGGGAACGGCAGGGCAAGCAGCGCAAATCCGGCAAAGGTGCCCAGAAAGCCCAGGCGCAGCAAAAAGACGGGAGAAGTTTTGCGCTGGTGGAGAAACACCGCGGCATAGCCGGAAACGGCAGCCAACCCGTATCGCAGCAGGCCCAGAAGAAGGCTTTCCCCGGTGGAAAAGTCATATTGAAAGACCAGGATGGCCGGCAGTATGCCGGTCAGGATGTAGCTGCTGAACGCGCAGCCGATCATAAGGGACCAGTGCCAGAAGGCGGGCTTTTTGATAAGGAAAGAAAAATTTGAGGAAAAACCGGCGGTGCGTTCCGATTCGGCCGGGCAGCCCCGGGGCAGAAATGCCCGCAGCAGCGCGCCGAAGAAAAGGCAGCTCACGGCATAGATGAAGAACACGCTGGGCAGCGCCGTGCCGAAGGGCGACTGAAGAAGGAAGGCGCCAACGCACAGCACGCCCAGGAAAAGCGAAACAACGGCCCGGATACAGGAGGCGCTTTGAAGAGGCGCCGCGGGCAGCAGCTCCCGGCGCAGGAACTGCTCCATGTTCAGGGAGGCCATGAAGTAAGGCAGGATGGTGGAAATGCCCAGCAGCGCGAACAGAACCAGCAGAGCGGAAAACGTGCGGGCGCATGCCATGCACAGCCCGAGCACGCCGGTGGAAAGAAACGCCATGGACAAAAGCGTGTTGCGGGCGTACCCGCCGGGAAGCCGTAAACCCAGGCAGTAAGAAAACAGCGAGAAAAGGCTGTAAGCCGAACTCAGCACCCCCATTTCCAGATGGGACAGGGAGAATGCCTCCATCAGCGGAAGATAAAAAATGTTTTTGATATAGGGCAGCTGATAAATGACCCCGGTGGAACAGATCAAAAGGAAGAGGGAAAGCTTTGCGTGTGTCTGTCTCATTCTTTTGCACCACTTGAAAAAATTGTAAACACAATGCGTCAATGTTTATTTACAAAATGAGTATGTCAGAAATATTCATTGTGTGCAAGCGGTTTCAAACCAAAAAAACGGGAATGCTCCGCCAATGTTTTTTGAGCGTTTTTGTGCAGGGGAACAAATATTGCGGTTATTGTTTCAGAATTGTTTCGGTTTGGTTTTGTTTTTGTCGCACGAAAAAAACGCCCTCCCGAAAGACGTAAAATGGGAGCAGTCGATGTGGGTCGGGAATGAAGAACCTGCATTCAGTAACAATTACGGCAAGGAGGAATAAACATGACAGTGAAATCCCATTTGACGGGACGAAAATGGATCGTCCTGCTGACCATCTGCCTGACCACGGCAGTGATCACGGAACTTCCGTATCTGCGCTGGGCGCTGTATGAGCCCCTCCGCGAGTGGCTGGGCCAGACCAACACCGAGTTCGGCGCGTCCATGAGCTTGTTCGGCATCGTGGCCGCCATCGGCTACATCCCCGGCGGCTGGATCGCGGACCGCGTTTCCCACCGCAAGATGTTTGCCATCTCGTCCATCCTGTGCGGCCTGATCGGTTTCTGGTTCGCCACCTGCCCGTCCTACATCGAAACGATGATCATCCATGTGCTCTGGGCGATCACCAACATTACGATGTTCTGGCCGGTCATGACCAAGGCCGTTGCCATGCTGGAGGACGCCAAAGGTCAGGGCAAGGTGTTCGGCCTGTTTGAAGGCATTCGCGGCATCATCCTTGTGGGCCTGATGGCCGTTCTCATGCAGATCTTCGAGCGCTTCGGCGGCATCCAGATGGTCATCGTCGCTCTTTCTGTGTTCTCCATCCTGTGCGGTATCATCGCTTTTCTGTTCATGGAAGACAACGTTGCCAAGGGCGAAAAGAGCGAGAACACGGTTCTGCGCGACATGCTGGCAGTGGTCAAGATCCCCGCGGTGTGGCTGGTCGCTGGCGTTATCTTCACCATCTACCTGGCTTACAACACCTCTTCTTACATGAGCCCCTATGTGGAAAACGTTCTGGGCATGACCGCTGTTGTGGCGGGCTATATCACCATCCTGCGCAAGGACATCACCCGCATTGTGGCAGCTCCCCTCTCCGGCTGGATCTCCACCAAAATGGACGGCGCGTGCACCAAGGTCATCGGCGGCTTCTGCGTGATCATGATCGCTGCCATCGCCGGCCTCATGGTGGTGCCCGAGGGCTCCAGCATGCTGATCGTTGCCATCGTTCTTATGCTGATCTCCTCGTTTGCGATCTACGGCATGCGCGGCATGTACTATGCGATCATCGGTGAGATCGGAACCCCCACCCACATCTACGGCGCAGTGGCCGGCTGGGCTTCCTTCATCGGTTTCCTGCCGGACGCGTTCAACGCTTCCGTGTGTGGTGTTATCCTCGACGCCATCCCCGGCGCCGCGGGCTACCGGGTCATCTTCGGCTACATGCTGGCGACGCTGGTGGTGTGCCTGATCCTTGTGCTGGCGCTGCTGCGCCTGGTCAACAAGGCGAAAAAGGGCGTGAACATCTTTGGTGCGGCGGGCACTGTGCCTGAGACCGCCTCCAACGGATAAACCCGTTTACGAATCAATCGAGAGGAAGTGAAGCTGCTTTGAAGATCACAAAGGTGGAACTGAAATGCTACTCCATGCCCATGGACCCGCCGTTCCAGGGAGCGTGGGATAAAAAGCCGCGTACGGAACAGAAAGCGGTGATCGTTTACATCCACTGCGACAACGGCATGGTGGGCATGGGTTCGGGCGATTACATGGTCGGTTTCCGCGGCCTGGAACAGCATTTCGTCGGCAAGGACCCCTTCGACATCGTCAATATGCACGAGACGCTGGACAACATCGACATGTACTACGGCCGCTGCTGGCCCTTTGACATCGCGCTGTGGGACCTGATCGGCAAGATCTGCCAGCAGCCGGTGTACAAGCTTCTGGGCGGCAAGAGCAACCGGATCAAGGCATATGCATCTTCCGGCGAAGTAGTCAGCGTTGAGGAACGCCTGCGGCGTGTGCGCCACTACCGTGAACGCGGTTTCGTGGGAACAAAGCTCCGCTTCCATAACGAGAACGTCCGGGACGACTTCAAAGTGCTGGAGGCCGTGCGCAAGGAAGTGGGCGATGATTTCGCCATCATGGTGGACATCAACCGCGCCTGGAGCATGCTCTATGACCATTGCGATTACTGGGACCTGAAAAAAGCCATCCAGGTGGCAAAAGAGATGGAAAACTACGGCGTCTACTGGATCGAGGAGCCGCTGCGTCACTGCGACTTTGACGATATGCGCCGGCTGCGCGAAGCGACTTCCATCCGCCTGGCGGCGGGCGAGTTCCAGAGAAGATGGCACGAATACCGTGACATGTGCAACAAGGGCTGCCTGGACGTCTACCAGCCGGACGCCGCCTATTGCGGCGGTATCACCGGCCTGCGCAGGATCTCGGACATGGTGCAGGCCAACGGCGCCATGTTCTCTCCCCACGCGTGGGGCAACCCCATCTCCACCATGGCGAACCTCCATGTCGCCTGCGGCATCGGCAACTGCAAATTCTTTGAATTTGCCTATGATCCGCCTTCGTTCACGGTGGACAACCGGGACTTCTTCGTGAAGAAGGAGTGCCGGATCGACATTGATAAGGACGGCTATCTGAATCTTTCGGACAAGCCGGGCCTGGGCCTGGAGCTGATCGACGACATCGAAAAGTACGAGGTCCCCTCGCTGGGCTGGTAAACAGGAACGGTGCCCCGCTTTGCAAAGCGGGGCACCGCTGCAAAAGAGGAGCGAAACGAATATGGCAGCAAGCACGATCATCGCCGTGGACGCCCGCCAGGTCTTTTCCGACCGGGGCTATATCGGCATCGAGGCAAAGATCACCACAGAAAACGGAACGGTGCAGCGGGCGATCTGCACGGCGGGTATCTCCATGGGCACCCACGAAGTGGAGTTCATGTATGACGGCGGGCCCAAATGGGGCGGCAAAGGGATGCAGCGGGCCGTGCAGTCGGTGAAGGAGAAAATCGCGCCCATCATCATCGGCATGGACGCAGCGGACCAGCAGGCAGTGGATGCCGCTATGCTGGCCGTCGGCAAGGATACCCTGGGCGGAAACGCGGTGGCGGCCGTTTCGGCGGCGGTCCTGAAAGCGGGCGCCGCTTCGCTGGACATTCCCCTTTACCGCCACATCGGCGGTGCGCGTGCGGTCACTCTGCCGGTGCCCGGTGTGGGATTTATGAACGGCAAGTCCCGCTACGGCTACCCTGTGGATACGGACAAACCCACCTATACCTTTGTGGGCTACGGGTTCTCTTCCTACGAAGAAGCCTCCTATGCCCTGTGGGAGATCAACCGGAACTGGCGCCAGATGGCGGAACGGAAATACGGCGTTACCTTCATCGACGGCCCCGGCGGCTACGGCTGGGTGGATGTGCCCACCGGCGCCATCCGCTGCGAAGAGGAGATCTGGCAGGCGGCCGCCGAGAACATCGCCTGCTGCGGGTATGAGGGCAAAGTGGGCCTGTTTGCCGACTTTGCAGCCTCGGAATATTATGACAAGGCCAGCGGCGTGTATCAGGGGATCTTCGACGCCCAAAAGCGCACGCGGGACGAGCAGATCGAATACATCTGCAAGATGGTCAAGACCTATCCCTTCGTCTCTCTGGAGGACCCGCTGGACGAGGATGATTTTGAAGGAACGGCCATCCTGACCCGCAAGCTGGACATCCAGGTGGTGGGCGACGATCTGTTCACCAGCAACCCCGAGCGGGTGAAGATGGGCATTGCAGCAGGCGCGGCCACCACCGTCCTGCTGAAGGTGAACCAGATCGGCACCATCTCCGAAGCGCTGGAAATGGTGCAGACCGCATACGACGCGGGCTATTCGGTCATTCCCTGCGCCAGCCGGGGCGAAGGCGCCACCGCCATCGCCGACTACTGCGTGGGCCTGAATGCCACCACCGTGCGGGAGTGCGGGCTGAAGGAGGAAAGCAACCGCTTCATCGAGATCGAGCGGGAGCTGGGCGTCCGGGCGCGCTTCCTTGGAAAAGATGCCCTGATCCGTAAATAAAATAAGGAGTGAACATGGCCATGGCTCGAATCCGAAACCTGGAAGACATTATCTCTCATGGCAATACCGCGGGCAGAAAGCTTGCCGCCGACATTCTGGAACATGCGCTGCTGGCGGGCGACCCTTACAACAGCGTGAAGGAACTGGTCCATCTGGAAGGTTCCAAGCTGATTTTTGACTGCAAGGACTACGAAGCGGCGAACGATCCCAACAGCGGCCCGGCTGTTTATGACCTGGACCAGATCGACCGGGTGTATGTGTTTGCCATCGGCAAGGGCATTCAGCGGATGGCAAAGGCCCTGGAGGATATTCTGGGCGACCGCCTCACCGACGGCCACGTGATCGCAAAACACGGCGACGAGATCATCATGGAGCGGATGAGCGTGACGCTGGCGGGCCACCCCGTGCCGGACAGAGACTGCATTAAGGGAACGCAGAAGATCGTCGACATGATCCGCCAGGCAAAGCTCACCCCCAACGACCTGGTCATCACAGCCATCGGAAACGGTGTTTCCTCGCTGTGCACGCTGCCCGTGCCCGAGATCCCCTTTGAGGATATCATGGAGACCACGCGGCTCATGCAGATCGAGTACGGCGTGCGCACCCACGAGCTGAATCAGATCCGCAACAACGTTGACCAGCTGAAAGGCGGCCGTATCACACGCCTGCTCCAGCCGGCGAAATCGGTCCATCTGCTGGGTATCTCCATCGAGGCGATCCCCTGGAGAAGAGACTCCACCTATCAGGACCTGATGGAAACGAACATGTGGCTGCACACCATCGCCGACGGGACCAGCCCGGAAGAAGCGCTGCGTGTGATCGAAAAGTACGACACGGAAGGCAAGTTCCCGGCCAGCGTCGTTTCCTATTTCAAAAACTTCGACCCCAAAAACGGCCCTGTCCGCTATGAGGAGTACCGGACGTTCGACACCCGCGTGTTCGGCACAATGCCCAAGACCCACACCACCCTGCCTGCTGCGATGAAGTATGCGCAGGAGCTGGGGTTCAACGCCTACATCCTTTCGGACAACGTGTTCACCAATGCCCGCTGCGCGGGCGAGTTCGCCGCGCAGGTGGCGCGGTCCTGCGAGGTGAACGGACAGCCGTTCCAGGTGCCCTGCGCGTTCTTCACCTCCGGCGAGGTCACCACGGTGTGCGGCGCGAATCCGGGGATCGGCGGCTGCAACCAGGAGTTCTGCCTGGCGGGCTCCTTCTATCTGCAGAACAGCGAGCGGACCGTAATGCTCGCTGTGGACACCGACGGCACCGACGGCCCCGGCGGCGATTTTGACCCGGAAGCCACGGCCCGGGGCATTACCAACCTGGCCGGCGGCCTGGTGGACGGTTATACCTATCAGGACGCCATGGACAAGGGGATCGACGTGATGGGCGCCCTTGCGGAACACGCCAGTTCCAAACCGCTGTGGCAGTTGGGCAGCGCCATCGCCCTTCATCAGGGCGTGTGTGTGGACGACTTCACCTGCACTCTGGTGCTGAGCGACGAAATGCTGGCCAAAGGATAAAATGAAGAGAGCGCATATCCCGGTTTGGGATATGCGCTCTTTCTCTGCTTTTGGGCCCTGTTTCCCGGCTTTGGCTTTGGAAAACGAACTTCGGCCGATCGCTGTTTTCCGGCTTGACCGCGGTCCGTTCAGAGGGCATGGCGGCTGCATGAAAAGCGGGGTCAGTCCGCTTTGCAGCCGTAAACCTCCGCGATCGCCTCCCGCGCCAGCGCGGTCCAGCGCAAAAAGCGTTCCGGCTCGCCGTGGCAGGTGTGGGTGTCGGCCAGGATCATCTCCACATGGCAGCCGTGTTCCTTCAGCACGGGAAGATACTTGCGGAAGTAGGCCCGGATCTCATCTTCGTCAAACACCGGGCCGCACACCAGAAACGGCGAGCATTTCCACGAGAAAATGTACTCGTCCTTCAGCTGCCGCGCGCAGGCTTCGATGTCCGCGAAGGGCGATACCGAAATCCTCCGCAGGGCATGGATCTGGCGGATATAGGGGAGTTTGTCCTGCACCGGCTCACAGCAGGCATATCCGTTGCGCCCGAAACGCCGGAGGAGCCGCCGCTCCGCCTGCATGCAGAATTCTTCGGTCTGGTCCGGCGAGACGGGGGCCATCTCCTGCGCCTCCGCGCAGGCCCACAGGTCGGACGGCCGCACATGGGCGGGGTCGAAATCCGGCGGGATGAGGGTGGAGGTGTAGCCGAATCCGCCGGTGGACTGGTAGGTGCCGTTGTCGTTGCGCTCAAACAGGCCCAATTCCTCGCACTGATCCACAATGGAGTGATACCCCTGCTCCAGCCGGTCCACGATGGCGTGGAACAGCTCCGGCTCGTCGTAAAGGTCATAGAGCATTTGCTCCAGGCCCCGCATGTGGGTGTAGTAATACATGATATGGAAGGCCACATAATCCACGCCGCACAGGCGCACGTCCAGGATGTCGCCCAGCAGGTCCTGCATACGCTCAAGCTGCTCCAGCGTCTCCTTTTCCCGGTAGCGGAGCACCGGCGTGCGGATCTTTTTCACATCCTCCATGGTGTGGATGACCGGGTCGAAGCTGTAGGCGCCTTTGCTGGCGGAGGACTCGGTGCGCCGCAGCGGCACGCCCCAGTCTACCCAAAGGTCGATGGTGCCGCCGGGCAGCCCGTCGATCAGCTTTCGCACCTTAAAAGTGCGCTCGATGACTGCGTCGTCGCAAATGCCGGTGTGGTAGTACAGCCTGCTGCGCAGGTCCCGCTCAATGCTGCGCGCCTCCTCGTTTTTGCAGACAAGGCTTTCTTCCGGGAGAAGTTCGTTCCAGGAGCCTTCCGGGAAAACGGCGATCAGCGGGCGCACCCGTTCCAGGTCGTTGTGGGCCCGCCAAAGTTCGCGGCGCCGCTCCATCACAGGCAAATGTCCCAGCTCGTCCACCTGCCGCGCAAGGCCGCGAAGGACCGTCCGCTCGTTTGTATCCACCACTTTTGAACCCTTCCTTTCCATGGCAAAACAGAGTGTGCCGTTCTCTTCAAACCCATCATAGCCAGACAGGTCCCGCCATGGCAAGCGTTTGCCGAAAGGCGGTCGTTTTTTACTATAAAAATAAAAAAATACCATGGAAATCAAAGTTTTCGTGTACTATGCTGAAAACAGGAACCGCACTCCCCCGCTGCTGCCCCGTGAAGGGCGGAGTGCGAACACGCATTTTATAAGGAGGAAGACCCATGAAAAAGAAGAAACTGTCACTGGCTCTGGCGGCTGTCATGTCGCTGGCCCTGCTTGCCGGGTGCGCCGGTGCGCCCAGCTCCAGTGTTCCGGCCTCCGCCCCCGCTTCCCAGCCGGCTTCCGCTGCTCCGGCCGGCGAGATCCTGGGTGAAAACCTTCAGTACGACCCCAGCGTTCCGGTGAACAACGGCGAAGACATCACCATCAAATTCTGGTACCCCGAAGACGTCAAAACCATCTGTGAGGACTACATCGGCCGTTACACCGCAATGCACCCCAACGTGACCATCGAGTCCAACGTGTCGCCCTGGGATGATTACTGGACCAAGCTGCCCATCGCCATCACCAACGGCACCGGCCCCGACATGTTCTGGATGCACAACGCCTACACCGACACCATGGTGCCCATCACCGAGCCGCTGCCGGAGGATGTGTTCCCCACCGACCAGCTCAACGCGGACTTCCGCCAGGTGGAGCTGCACCGGATCGACGGCAAACTGTATTACATTGATACCGGCCTGATGTCCTCTGTGGTCATGTACAACAAGGCCATGTGGGAGGAAGCCGGCCTGACCGACGCGGACATCCCCGAGACCTGGGATGAGCTGATCGAGGTCTGCAAGAAGATGACCAAGACCGACGACGCGGGCAATATCGTTGTTGCGGGCTTCAGCTACAACGGCGAAAACAACTTTGTGAGCCTGCTGCAGGCGATGAACTATCAGAAGGGCGTGTTCCAGTACACCGAGGACGGCAGCGCTTCGCTGTACAGCAACCCCGTTGTGATCGAGAACATGAACTACCTGAAGTCCTTCTATGACGAGCACAAGATCGGCGACAACAAGGGCGCGCTGAACCGCGAAGCCTTCGGCCAGGGCCGCGCCGCCGTCATCTGTGACTGGACCTGGGTGCCCAGCTACATCACCAGCACCTTCCCCGACATCGAAATGGGCGTTTTCCCCACTCCTTCCTTTGACGGCGACCCCGCTGCCTTTGACCGCAACAACGGCGAGTGCAGCCCCTGCGTCAGCGCAAAGGCCACCGACGAGGCAAAAGCCGTTGCCTTCGACTTTGTGAAGTATCTGCTGGCCAACGATGACTTCATCCGCGATTTCGCCATGCTGAACGGCATCTTCCCCAGCAAGTATTCTCTTGACGATGACCCGACGATCGCAGCCAGCCCTGTCCATCAGGCGCTGAAAGCCACCATCGACAAGACCCTGTGGCCGGGACCTGTTCCCAGCCAGATCGAAAGCATTCAGGGCAAATACCTGCAGGACGATTTCCTGAAGAACGGCGTTTCCGCCGAGGACGCTGCCCGTCAGACAGATGAAATGATGGCCAAAGACCTGGCGAACCTTTCGTTTGTGCCCGTTGAGCGGCGCTATGAGGGAGCCGATCGTTTCACAAACTGAGTTTGTTTGAGCATGGGTGCGCTCCATCCGAGCGGTGGGGCGCACCCATTTTCCGTATCACCGCCCGGCACATCGATATTCCGTGGAAGGGGGAGGCACCGTGCCGCATCCGCAAAAAAAACACAGACCGAATCTTTTCCTCATAGCCGCACTCGGCAGCATGCTTTTGCTGTATGGGGTGTTTTATCTGTTCCCCATCGGCTGGGGCCTCGTCGGCAGCTTTGCGGACTGGAACCCCATCAAGGGCGAGTTCAACTTTATCGGCCTCGCAAACTACATCGAGCTGATGGGCGACCCTCTGTTTCTGCAGTCGGTGGGCACCACCATGGTGTTCACGGTGGTGTGCACGCTTTGCACCAGCGGCCTGGGGCTGCTTCTTGCCGTGCTGGTCTGCGGCACCCGGCGGATGCAGAATTTCTTCAAGACCTGTATCTATCTGCCCTACATCACCGCCATCATGTCGGTGGCCGTTGTGTGGCGCTGGATCTTTCTTGCCCAGGGCGGTCTGCTGAACAACATCCTGTCCTCTTTGGGAATGCAGAGCGTGGACTGGCTGGGCACCTCCTCCACCGTTATGCCCAGCCTCATGCTCATGACCATCTGGCACGACGTGGGCTTTTCGCTGATCCTGTTCATTGCCGGCATTTCGGACATTTCGCCGGTGCTGTATGAGGCCGCGAAGGTGGACGGCGCAAACGCGTTCCACCTGTTCCGCTATATCACGGTGCCCATGCTGTCCCGCACCACCGCGCTGGTGGTGGTGTCCAACATCATCACCTATGTGCAGGTGTACGACCAGGTCATGGCCCTCACCAAGGGCGGCCCCGGCGACGCGTCCTACACGGCTACTTACTATCTTTTCGACAAGGCCCTGGGGTACTACCGCTTCGGTTACGCGTCCGCCACCGCAGTGGTGCTGCTGGTCATCATCATGCTCCTGTCGCTGCTGCAATTCAAGCTCAGCGGCGATGACTGAGGAGGCGCATTTTGTGAAACGAGAGAAAAAACAGCTGTATCTTGGCGCCGCCGGCCAGGCCGCGCGCTATCTGGTGCTCTTTGCCGCGAGCTTTGTCTTTCTCCTCCCCTTTGTTGCAATGCTGTTCAACGCGGTGAAGCCCGAATACGAGATCCTGGGCTATCCGCCCACCTTCTTTCCCCACGAGATCACTCTGGACAACTACCGGGCCGTGCTTTCCAACGATTCCATGCACCTGCTCTCCTCGCTGGGCAACAGCATTCTGGTGGCGGGCGTGCGCACGGCGTTCACCCTTTATTTCGCGGCCCTGTGGGGCTACGCCCTGAGCAAATGCCGTTTTCCCGGCCGCAGGCTCCTGTTCTATGTGGTGCTCTCGGCCATGATGGTGCCGGTGGCGGTCATTTTGCTGCCGCTGTATCAGGAGATGGTCTGGTTTCGCCTCAACGGCAAACTGCTGTCCCTGATCCTGGTCATCAACAGCACCACCAGCTATGCCGTGTTCATTATGAAGCAGTTCATCGACACCCTTCCCAACGAACTGCTGGAAGCGGGGCGTATCGACGGCTGCACCGAGTTTCAGGTGTTCCACCGGCTGGTGTTCCCGCTGCTGCGCAACGCCATCAGCGCGGTGTCCATCATCGTCTTTTTGTATGTCTGGAACGACTTTTTGTGGCCGTATATGATGATCGACGACCCCTCCAAATTCACCATCACCGTGGCAATGCAGTTCCTCAACGGGCAGAATTTCATCCGGTACGGCCAGCTCATGGCGGCCACGTCCATCTCCATGCTGCCCATCATGGTGGTGTATTTCATCTTCCAGAACCGTTTCACACAGGGCATTGCCACCGCCGGCCTGAAAGAGTAAGGAGGGTCACGATATGAGCGATCTCTGGCATGTTTCCTTTCAAAGCGTGGACGGCCCCGCGGGCCTGTCCATCCCCACCCTGTGCTGTGTGGGCAACGGGCGCATTGGCGTCCGGGGCGCGGTGCCCGAACTGCCCAACCGGCAGGAGCAGGGCGTTTTTCTGGCGGGATATTACGACCAGCTGCCCCGCCCCGAGCTGGACCCGAAAAAATTCAACCCCTTCCTTGTGTCCTGGAGCCATCTGGACCTGGTGCCCGGCTACCACCGGGAGGTGTGTTTGGTGAAGTGCCCCAACTTCCTGGACGGACGCTGGTCCGCCGGCGGCGTCACGCTGGACAGTGACCACTGCCGGGTGCTGGCGCTGCGGCAGGAACTGGACATGGCCCACGGGGAGTTTTCTTCCACGCTGGAACTGAGCGACCCGGCCGGCCGGCGCTTCACCCTGCGCATGCGCCGCTTTGCCCACATGGAAAAGCAGACCCGGGTCTACACGCGCTATGAGCTGACCTCTCACGACTATGAGGGGGAAGTGCGCTACACCGCCGGGATCGACGACGACACCAAAAACTTCAACATCTCCGGCATTTATCAGGACACCACCGACGGCACCGACGAGGAGTATCTGCGGCTGTACGACCCGGTGCGCATGCGCGCCGGAAGCGACGGCGTTTTTCTGCTGATCCGGGGCCGGGTGGACGGGCACAAGGCCGCCTTCGCCACCTGCCTGCTGGCAGAGGACGTGCGCGCGGACGGCGGGCGGAGTCAGCAGGCGCGGATGACCGTCCGCCCCGGCGGGACGGTGGTGCTGGACCGGGTCTCGGTTTTTGAAGCGGACCTGTTCGCCCCGGATGTGGAGGCAGCCGTGCAGGCCGAACTGGAAGCGGCCAAAACGCAGAACTACGTCCAGGCCCGGGCGGGAAGCGACCGGGTCTGGGCCGGCCTCTGGGCCGACAGCGACATCCGCCTGGAAGGAGACGACCGGGTCCAGCTGGGCCTGCGGCACAGTATCTATCAGCTGCTGATCGCCGCCTGCCGCGGCAGCGACCGGGTGTCCATTCCGGCAAAAGGCCTCACCGGCGAGGGCTACCGCGGGATGGTGTTCTGGGACACCGACATCCACATGGCGCCCTTCTATCTCTACACCCAGCCCGAGATCGCGGCGCAGCTGGTCCGCTTCCGTGTCCGCACGCTGGACGGCGCCCGCGCCAAGGCCGCCCGGTACGGCTGCCGGGGCGCCAGCTTCCCCTGGGAGACCGGGTGCAGCGGGCAGGAGGAGTGCGAGTCCTTTTTAAAGCTGCTCACCCACCAGCTGCACATCACGGCGGACGTGGTGTACACCGCCTGGCGGTACGTGCGCACCGCCGGCGGGCGCGAGGCGCTGTGGAACGGCGTGGCGGAATTGTATCTGGAGACCGCCCGCTTCTGGCTGTCCAAAGGCTTTGAAAAGGACGGGCTGTGGAACATCCCCGCGGCCTCCGGCCCGGACGAGCTGCACCTGGAGTGCGACAACAACGCCTATGTGAACAATCTGGCGCAGCTGAACCTGACGCTGGCGTGGCAGGCATGGCAGGAACTCAGCCGTGAGGACCCGGCCCGCTGGCAGCGCCTGCTGGACAAGACCGGCATGACGGAGGAAGAGCTGGCGCTGCTGGAACGCTTTCACGGCAAGGTCAGGACCATGCAGGGCCCGGACGGCCTGCTGGAGCAGTGCGAGGGCTTTTTCGGCCTGGAGGACCGGATCGTGTTTGAAGACAGCCCCTTTGACGTCCCGGCGGACACCCAGACGGTGAAGCAGGCGGACGTGCTGATGTTGCTGTTCCTTCTGCCCGGCCTTGTGGACGCGGAGGGCCTGCGTGCCAACTGGGACTATTACGAGCCGCGCACCACCCACACCTCCTCGCTGAGCTACGGCGTGCACGGTATCCTGGCCACCCGGCTGGGCCTTGCGGAAAAGGCCGCCTATTATCTGGACAAATCCCTGAGCATTGACCTCTATGACGCCGGGGGCGGCTGCCGGGACGGCGCGCACCTGGCCGCCGACGGCATGAGCTGGTCGGCGGTGGTCAGCGGGATGTGTGGCTGCGAGCTGAACGGCGATGTGCTTTCCGTCTCGCCCGCGCTGCCCGAAGGCTGGAAGCGCGTCAGCTTTACTTTGAAATGGCAGGGGCGTACAATGAAGCTGACTTTTGAACCGGGCCGTATCCTGCTGCACTTGCAGAAAGGGCGGGACCTGCCGGTGCTGCTTTGGGGCGAGGCTGTGACCGTGAAAGAAGGGCAGAGCGTATGCAGAGAACGCTGACCGCCCTGCCCACCGGGGATTTTGCCCTTTCGCCCCGGGCGCCCCAGTGGTCAAAGGCTTTGCCCCAGACGGTGGAGCCGGTGTCCGGCCCGCTGAGCTACCGGACCACGGTGCAGGTGCTCTATTCCCCCACCGGCCTTTATCTGCGGTTTTGCTGCGAAGACCGCCGCCTCAGCTGCTCCTGCCTCAAAAACATGGGCAGCCTTTACACGGGAGATGTGGCGGAGGCGTTTTTCTGGCCCCGGGAGGATCTGCCCGTCTATTTTGAATACGAGCTGTCGCCCCTGAACAAGGAGCTCTGCCTGCTGGTGTGCAACACCGGCAGTTATTACGGCTGGACTCCCTTTGAGTATCAGGGCCGGCGGCGCACCCGCCATTACGCCAAAGTGGCCGGGGGCGAACAAGCGCCTTTTGCCGGCTGCACCGGCTGGGAATGCGGCGCTTTTATCCCCTTTGCGCTGCTGGAGGGCCTGTGCCCGCCGCCAAAGGCGGGAGACCGATGGCGGGCCGGCTTTTTCCGGATCGACTATGACGAAGAGCAGCCGACCCATTTCGCCTGGGACCCGGACACCGGAAAAGAATTCCATCAGTTCCGCCGCTTCGGGACCCTCCTGTTCGGCTGAACCGGCAGGAGGAGAAGACCGCGTATGCAGGAGAGATCACCTTACAGGCTGAAGATCATTGTGCTGCTTTCGGTGGTGATGACGGCGCTGGTGCTGCTGAGCACCCTGGCTGCTTCGGCGGCGCTGCGCACATCCTTCCGAAAACAGTTTGAAGAAAACGGCCGCAACACGCTGGCGCAGCTGCGCTCTTCCGTGGAGATCATCCTCACCACCATGGACGATTCCCTGGTGCAGATGGCCATGGACTCGGAAGTGCAAAGCTTTGCCGACCGCTATGAGCTGTTGGACATCTTCGACTGTGAGGAGATCTATCAGCGGCTTTATCTGTTCCGCGCGGTCAACCGCTACATCGAAAAACTCTATATCCATTATTACCACGCCGGCATGGTGCTGGACCTGAACGGAAAGGACCCGCGCCTTGCGCCGCTGGAAACGCTGGAAGACTGCCGCAACATCGAGCAGGCCACCAGCCGCACGCTGGCCGCGCGTTACGACTATCCCATCACCCTGCTGAACCTGGCGCCGGAGGGCGAGCCGGCCATGCTGTATGTCACAAAGCCGGCGCCGCCCATCTCCTACACCCCCAGCGCGGTGATCGTGGTCACGCTGCGGCAGACCTATCTGCAGGAGATCCTGCAGGCCATTTCGCTGGACGACGCCTGCAACGTCTATGTGACCGACAGCGACGGGCGCTATCTGTTTGGAAAAGAGCAGCCCGAAACGGCGAAGCGCGGGGCGCTCTACACGGTGGAGAGCTTTGCGGAGGACACCGGCTGGACCTTCCATTACGAGATCCCCGAAAGCCTCATCGGCCGCAAGGTGGCCGACGCGACCCGCTTTTTGTGGGCGATCACCATCGGCATGATCGGATTTTCCGTGGTGGGCGTGTGGTTTTTGTCTCAGGAACTGTACAAGCCCATGCGGCAGCTCATCCAGGACAAGGAGACCGCGGAGCGCCTGTTTGAAGAAAACAAGCCGTTCCTTCTGCAGGACACCCTGCTGCGCCTGCTGGACGCGTCCGACACGCCGGACGCGGAGTGGCGCGCCAAGCTGCAGCGCTACGGGGCCGGGCCGTTGGCCGAGGGGTATCACGGGGTCATGATCCTGGCCTTTGAGCAGTTCGAGGATATGATCCGGACGAGCGGAGAAACTTCCCTTGAGCGATTCCTTCTCTGCCGCCAGCAGGCCATCCGGAACGCCGTGGGGGATCTGCCCCAGGTCACGCTGGAGATCCTGCGGGACCGCAGGCCGGCCAAGCTGATCTTGCTGGTCAGCCTCTGCTGCGAAAGCGAAGCCGAGGCCGCGGTGCGCCTGAACGAGACCGCTCAGCTCATCTTCGACACCGCGCGCCGCGAAGCGCCGCTGCCCGTTGCCATGGGCTGCGGCCGGCCGTGCAGCCGCCTGTGCGATGTGCACACCAGCTACGAGGAGGCGCTGTCGGCCTATCAGTACCGGGCGGTGGCGGGCAACGACCGTATCCTCTTTGCGGACATGCTGCCCGATCTTGCGGGCCAGGGGTTCGTTTTCCCCAACCGCCTGGCCCAGCAGGTGTTCAAGGCCATCCGCCGGGGCGACGACGCCATATTGCAGCAGCAGCTGGACGCATTCTTCCGCTGCGTGCGCCGGACGATCTATCCCGACAGCCGGCCCAGCTACGCCGCGGTGCAGTTTTTCAACGCCTTTTTGCAGTTTTTGCAGGAGCTTTCCATCGACGCGCACCTTTTCTTCCCGGACCTGCCGGGCGAGAGCGCGCAGCTGATGCAGATCGAAACGCTGGACGCGCTGGAGGAGTATTTCCGCCCCCTTGCCGCCCGGATCATGGAATATCTGCGCCGTCAGCGCGAACAGCCGCAGGAGCGGATGAGCCAGATCATTCTGGCGTTTCTGGACCAGCACTTTGCCGATGAGGACATCTCCCTGACGCTTGTGGCCGGCGAGCTGCATTTCAGCCCCTCGCACCTGGCCCGGGAATTCAAGGCGGACACGGGCAAATCCATCAAGGAATACATCACCGAAAAGCGCATTCGGGCCGCAAAGCAGCTGCTGGCCGATCCCGCGGTGAAGGTGGGCGACGTGGCCCGCAAAGTGGGCTATTCCAACGCCCGCTCTTTCATCAACATCTTCAAAAAATACACCGGTCTCACACCGGGAGAATACAAGGAGCAGCTATGAACACCATCATCTGCGAAGAAGGCCTGCGGCCGGAGCAGGCGGAGTTCCTCGGCAGCAAGCTGCTGATGGGCAACGGTTATGTGGGCTGCCGCGGCACGCTGGAGGAATACCGTGCCGAACAGCTCACCGCCCTCACCATGGCGGGCCTGTTCGACCAGAAAGACGGCGGCTGGCGCGAGCCGGTCAACGCGCCGAACCCTTTCTGGGTGCAGGCACGCTTTAACGGCACGCCGCTTTCCGTGCTGGACACACAGCCCGTCTCCCACCGCCAGTGGGTGGAGACCGACTGCGCCTGCCAGGGCCGGGAGAGCGATTTTTCCGCGGCGCGGGTCACGGCCCGCCGCTTTGCCCACAGGGAGCAGCGGCATATCCTGGCGCTGCGCTACACCGTGCAGGCCGCCGTGGCGGGGACCTGTGAGATGAAGATCGCCCCTGACCTTTGCGTCTGGGACATCAACGGCCCCCATCTGGAGCAGACGTCCTTTCGCCCGGAGGGCGGCGCGCTGCGCGTCACCGCCGTCACCTCGGAACTGGGCACGGCGGTGGACCTGGCCCAGCTGGTGAGCTGCAGCTGCGGCCGGACGGAACTGCGCGGCGACGGCTTTTACATCACGGCGGAACTGGCGGCGGGCCAGACGCTGACCGCGGACATATACGCCGCTTTGTACAAGAGCACCGACCCCGACGCCGCCGATCCGGTGCGCGCCGTTCAAAGCGCCGCCCGGCAGGGCTTTGACGCTCTGCTTGCCTCCCACCGCCGCAGCTGGGAGCAGCTCTGGCGGCAGGTGCAGGTGAAGATAGAGGGCGACGAACAGGCGGACCTGGCCCTTCGCTACAGCATGTATCTGCTGCTGGTGTCCACCCCGTTCCACACCGACCGGGTGGCCATTCCCGCCCGGGGCCTTTCGGGCCAGGTGTACAAGGGGGCCATGTTCTGGGACACGGAGCTTTACATGCTGCCCATGTTCCTGGCCAGTCTGCCCCAGGTGGCCCGGAACCTGGTGCGCTACCGGGTGAACACGCTGGACGGCGCCCGCGCCAAGGCCCGGGAATACGGCTACCGGGGCGCGTTCTATCAGTGGGAGAGCCAGGAGGACGGCCGCGACGGCTGCACCGAATACAACATCAACGACATCTTCACCGGCCGGCCGCTGCGCACGTATTTCCGCGACAAACAGATCCACATCAGCGCCGACGTGGCCTTCGGGCTGTGGGAGTACTTCCGCTGGACGGGGGACGAGAGCCTGCTTTTGGAGGGCGGAGCGGAGGTGCTGTTTGAGTGCGCCCGCTTTTTGTACAGCTGGAGCTACTATAAACCCGAAAAAAAGCGGTATGAAATGCTGGACGTCACCGGCGCCGATGAATACCACGAGCGGGTCAACAACGATTTTTACACCAACGTTATGACCAAAAAGGCGCTGGAGGCGTTTCGCGGCGCGGCGGACTATCTGCAAACGCACGCCCCGGACCGACTGGAAGAACTGCTGGACCGGCTAAACTTCCGGGAGGACCTGCCCGCCATTCTGGAGTTTGAGCGGGAGCTGTATGTCCCTTCGCCCGACCCGAAGACCGGCCTGATCGAGCAGTACGACGGCCACTTCCGCATGGAGGACCTGACGCCGGACGAGCTGCGCGCCAGAATTCTGCGGCCCAACGAGTATCTGGGCAGCCCGGTGGGCCTGGCCGTGCAGACGCAGGTCATCAAGCAGGCGGACGTGTGCCTTGTCACCGCCCTGTTCCCCCAGGAATATCCGCCGGAGGTGCGCCGGGCGAATTTCCGTTACTATGAGCCGCGCACCGAGCACGGCTCCAGCCTGAGCGGCTGTATCTACGCGCTGGCCGCGGTGAAGTGCGGCCTTGCGGAATACGCCTATCCCTACTTCCTGCAGGCCGCCACGCTGGACCTTGCCGGGGCTTACAAGCGCTATGTGGGGGATCTGTACATCGGCGGAACCCACCCGGCGGCCAACGGCGGCAGCTGGATGGTGGCGGTGCGGGGGTTCGGCGGCCTCAGCCTGCAGCAGGACGGCCTGCACCTGGACCCCGCCCTGCCCCAAGGCTGGTCCGGCCTGTCCTTCCCGCTGTGCTGGCAGGGCCTGCGCTGCCGCGTGCACATCACACAGGACACGGTGCGCGTTGAAGCCGACCGGGAGAATCCCGGCCCGCTGCGTCTGCAGGTCTGCGCGCTGGCGTGTCAGGCGGCGCCGGGCGAAACGGTGGAGCTGCCCTGTCCGAAGGAGGCAAAGCCATGAAACGCTATAAGGCTGTGTTTTTTGATTGGGACGGCACCGCGGTGGTGAACCGGAACGCCCCAGTGGACGAAGCGGTGGCAGCGATGGCCCCGCTGCTGGAAAAGGGCGTGCGGCTGCTGATCGTCAGCGGCACCACCTATAAAAACCTCGCGGGCGGCACGCTGCACGAGCGGTTCACGGTGCCTCAGCTGCAAAACCTGTATCTGGGCCTGGGCCGGGGCAGCTACAACTACGGATTCAATGCCGAAGGCCGCCGCGTCGAAGTGGCGGACCCGGGCGTCACGCCCCAGACTGTGCTGCGCATTCACGACGCAGCCTATCGCATTCACCGCATTTTGTGGGAGAAGTACGGCTATCCCACCGACATCATCTTCGACCGGCCCAACTACTGCAAGATCGACATTATGAACTCCAACTCCCGCAGTGAAAACCTGTTTTTGAGCGGCAACGAGGTGGAGCTGGCCCGTCAGTCGCTGGCAGAGCATGGCCTTGCCGGCGGGATCACCGATCTTCTGGCCCTCGCCCGCGGCGTGGGGCAGGAGCTGGGCCTGCCTTTGAAGGTGACCTGCGACGCAAAGTATCTGGAGGTGGGCGTGCTGAACAAGTCCGACAATGTGGACGCGCTGCTCTCCCAGGTGCTGTTCCCCCAGGGCGTCGCCGCGGAGGAGTGCGCCTTTTGGGGCGATGAATTTTTGAACCTGGCCGACGGGCTGGACGGCAGCGATTCCTTCATGCGCACCGCGCTGTCCGCGCCGGGGGATTTCTTCGACGTGGGCACTGTTCCCGGCGTCCGCCCCCCCTGGGTGAAGCATGTGGGCGGCTCCATCCGCACCTTCCTGGACTTTTTGAAAGCGCAGGGAGAGCTGTGAGCGCACGGGTGCGCTCGCTGGACGGGTTTTCCGGGGCGACCCTGTGGGCGCGGCTGCGCCGCGCGGCCGAAGACCTGGAACAGCACCCCGGCACCACGCTGCTCATCCCGCCGGGCGATTATCACCTGCGCCCGCCCTTTGCCCGCAGGCTGCGCCGCTCGCTGATGAGCGGGCGCCTGGGCGATGACCCCGAGGCGGTCATCTTCACCCCGTATTATCCCTACGAGACCGCGCTGCCCGTACACGGCGCCCGCGAGTGCGTCATCGAGGCTTCGGGGGCAAGATTCATACTCCACGGCCCCATGCAGGCGGTGGAACTGTCCGGCTGCGAAAACGTTAGCCTTCGGGGCCTTGCGGTGGATCAGTCTCCCAAGCCCTACACGGTTGCCCGGGTGGCCGGACAGGGAGCGGACTATGTGGACCTGCGCCTGCCCAAGGGCTGCGGCGTCACCGGGCGCACGCCCGCGCCCCGCATTGTGCCGACAGACGAGGCGGGGAGGTTTTTGCCCGGCTGCATGACGTCCTTTTCACGGACCCGGCTGGACCGGAACACGATCCGGTATTTCGGCGCGCCCGCTCTCCCGGCCTGCACCGGGCGCAGCGCCGTGCTGATCCACTCCTATCACTACCGCCCGGCGGTCTATCTGGAGCGCTGCCAAAACGTTGCCCTCGAGCAGGTCACCCTTCACGCCCAGTACGGGATGGGCCTGCTGGCGTACCGCTGCCGGGACGTCACATGCAAAAAACTTGCGGTCAGGCCGTCGGCGGGCCAGCCCGTTTCCGTCAACACGGACGCGTCGCACTTTTCCGCCTGCGACGGGCAGATCCTTCTGGAGGACTGCTTTTTTTCCTCCAGCGAGGATGACGCCGTCAATGTTCACAGCTATTACTATGACCCGGAGCCGCTGGAAGGGGCGTGGGTGCTTTTGCGGGTGAAGGCTCCCACATTCACCCATTCCCAGGTCATCGACGCTCCCCTCCCCGGCTCCCGGCTGGAGCTGTATGATCCCGATTCCCTTTGTCTGACGGACAGTTTCCGTGTGCTGGGATCCGTACCGGACCGGACCAGACTGGCCGCCCGGGTGCTGCTGGACCGGCCCCTGCCCCATCCGGGGCTGCTGCTGGACGCGGGCCTGCGGCCCCATTTGGTGGTGCGCCGCTGCACCTTTGAGAACATTCTGACCCGCTGCCTGCTCATCAAGGCCCACACAGCGGTGGTCGAGGACTGCCGCTTCCGAAACTGCCCCGGCACCGCCATCCACATCGCGCCGGAGACCGCCTGGCGCGAGGGCGGGGCGGCAAAGAATGTGCGTATCCAAAACTGCTCCTTTTTTCATGTGGGGTTCGGGGAATACGGCATCCACAAAAACGCCTCGGTTTTGTGCGTGGAGGGCGGGTGCCCCCGGCCGGCGCGCGCGGTGATCGGGCAGGTCTCTCTGCTCCGCTGCTCCGTGTCCAGCTGCCCGTCCTTCCGCCCGCAGGTGTCGCTCTCTTCGCTGGGGCGGTTCATAAAAACAACTGCCCGGCTGCCGGAATAATTTGTCCAGGAGGAGTCAGTATGATCGAATACGGCGACGGCCGCATTGCGGCGGGCGGGCACGCGCCCGGTGTGCTGAGCGCGGAAGAACGCGCGGTCATCCGTGACCTTGCGCGCCGGGTGTATGAGATCGGGAACGATCCGGTCCAGGCGCAGCGGCAGGCGTTTCACCGCCGGAACAACGCTTTGCGGGCCGAACGGCCCGCGCTGTTGTGCTTTCCGGAAGGCGCGTGGGACGAGCTTGTGCCCGCCAAACGCCTTGTCTGCACAGACCCTTTCTGGCGCGGATACGAGCTCTACCTGCGCCGGCTGATCTACCGCTGGGACTGCCTCCCGGACGATTTTGTGACGGAGGCCGCCCTGGGGGTCCCCCTCCGCGCGGAGCTGACCGGATGGGGCGTTTCGCCAAAACGCACCCGGCCCTCCGAACAGGGCGGCGCATGGCGGGGAGAACCCGTTCTTGCCGAGCTGCGGGATCGGCACAAGCTGCGGCCCGTCGGCCTGGTGACGGATGAGGCTTCCACCCTGCGCGCCTTTTCCGCGGTCGAAGAGGAACTGGGGGATGTGATCCCCGTTTATGTCGATCGCAGCTTCCGCGACGCGGACCCGCTGCTGCTGGAAACGGTCTGCGAGCTTCGCGGCATGGAAAATCTTTATTTTGATATGATGGACGAAGAAGACGAGCTGCACGCCCTTCTGGCCTTTTTGCGGGACAGCTGGCTCCGTCTTTATGATCAGCTGGAAAGCAGGAACGTTTTTTCGCCCAACACGGGAAATCAGTACGTGGGCTCCGGCGGGATCGGATTCTGTGATATGCCCCGGGGCGGCGCGGACCGGCCGCTCAAGAGCATGTGGGGCTTCTGCGAGTCGCAGGAGCTTGCCTCTGTTTCCCCGGAAATGTACCGGGAATTTGCCACCGACTACTATGTCCCCCTGATGGAGCGGTTCGGACTGTGCTGTGTGGGGTGCTGCGAATGCCTGGACGGCAAACTGCTTGACCTGGCGCGGGCGCTTCCCAACCTGCGGCGCGTGTCCGTCAGCCCATGGACCGATCTGCGCCGTGCCGCGCAGGAGATCGGCGGCACAGTCCTGCTCTCCTGGAAGCCGCACCCGGGCCTTGTGTCCGGCACGGCGTTCGACGAGCAGGCGGTAAAGGAGACGGTGGCCCAAGGGCTTTCGTGGTGCCGCGGAATGCCCATGGAGATCATTCTGAAAGATGTGCAGACCGTCCGCTGCGACGGCGGGCGTCTGAAACGGTTTCTGACCATCGCAAGGCAGGAGATGGAGCGTTCGGCATAAGCCGCCGGGCATGCACGGAAGTTTGCGCCCGGGCGGGGCTGCCAATGCCGGGCTTGACGCCGCCGGAAAAGCGCGGCCGGACCGAAAGCGGCAGACGCTTCAACAACAGGCGGGAACGGGGGCTCTCCCCGTCACCGCCAACTCCCGGGAGAGTTGTCTCCCGGGTATTTTTTTGCCTTGAATGAAAAACCGCATGGGTTTCTGACATGGAAAGGCCCTTCTCCCTTTGCCGGAGAAGGGCCTTTATGCAATCTTAACGCCGCAAAAGATTGCTTCACGCCTTCATAGGAGAAACAATGCTATGTTTTATCTTGAAAAACTTTGAGCGAAGGGCGGGAAAAAACCATGCAGGAATTCTTTGCAGAGCAGAAAAACGCCGCCGGCACGGAAAACCGCGCGCCGGGAAGGCTGAAGATATTTTTCGGCTACGCGGCGGGAGTGGGCAAAACCTTTGCAATGCTGGAGGCCGCCCATCAGGCGAAAAAAGAGGGCGTGGACGTGGTGGCGGGCTATGTGGAGCCGCATGCCAGGCCGGACACCCTCGCCTTGCTGAACGGGCTGGAGGCCCTGCCCTGCCGGGAGATGGGCTACCGGGGGATCAAACTCAGGGAATTCGACCTGGATGGAGCGCTGAAAAGAAGACCGCAGCTGATTTTGGTGGATGAACTGGCCCACAACAACGCGCCGGGCTGCCGGCACACCAAGCGCTATCAGGACGTGGAAGAACTGCTGGCGGCGGGGATCAACGTGCACACCACCGTGAATGTGCAGCACCTGGAATCGCTGAACGACCTGGTCTCCTCCATCACGGGGATCGCGGTGAGCGAGCGCATTCCCGACCGCATTTTTGACCGGGCCGACCAGGTGGAACTGGTGGATATCGAGCCCGGCGAACTGGTCAAGCGCCTGCAGGCGGGCAAGGTGTACCGCGAACGGCAGGCAAAGCAGGCGCTCCAAAACTTTTTTTCCGCGGAAAACCTCGCCGCGCTGCGCGAGATCGCCATGCGCCGGACGGCGGACCAGCTGAACCGCGCCGCCCTGTCCGAAGGCAAGGAAAAAAGCGCCCGGGCCGGGGAGCACATCCTCATCTGCCTCTCGTCGGCGCCCTCCAACGCAAAGGTCATCCGCACCGCCGCCCGCATGGCCGAGGCGTTCCACAGCGGGTTTACGGCGCTGTTTGTGCAAACGCCGGAAACAAAGGAGCTGTCCGGCGAAAACCTCAAGCGGCTGCGCGGCAACCTCCGCCTGGCAGAGCAGCTGGGCGCGCAGATCTCCACGGTCTACGGCGCCGACCCCGCCGTGCAGATCGCGGAATACGCCCGCGTCAGCGGTGTGACCAAGATCGTGATGGGGCGCGTCAACCACAAACAGAACCCGCTGACCGGCAAAAAAAGCCTGGCGGACCGTCTGATCGAGCTGACGGACCTGGACGTGTACATCATTCCGGACCGCCAGCCTCTGTACAAAAAATCCATGGCAAAACTCCGCCTGCCGAAGCCCCGGTTCACCTGGAAGGACACCGGGATCATGTTTGCCTCGCTGGCGCTTTCCTCCCTTGCGGGATTCGGGTTCTATCGGGCGGGCTTCAGCGAGTCGAACATCATCACCGTTTACATTCTGGGCGTTCTGCTCACCGCGGTGTGGACGACCGAGTGCTTCTACGGCGCGGCCGCCTCGCTGCTGAGCGTTGCCGCCTTCAACTTTTTCTTCACCGAGCCCCGCTACACCTTTCAGGCCAACGACCCCAGCTACCCGGTCACGTTTCTGATCATGCTCTTTTCCAGCGTCATCGCCGGCACCCTGGCCGGCCGCGTGAAAACGCAGGCGCGGGAGGAGGCCCAGAAGAGCTATTACACGGAACTGCTTTTGGGCAGCAGCCAGAAGCTGCAGGCCGGGCGCACGGAATGGGACTGCCTGCGGCTGACCGCGGAACAGCTGAACCGGCTGTTCGGCCGGCCTGTTTTGTATGCGCTGAACGAGGCGGAAGAAGAACTGTCCTTCCGGGTGGAGCCCGCGGACGAGACGGCGGTGCTGGCGGGGCTGGGCAGCGAAGAGCCCGAGGGCTCCTCCTTCCTGGAGTTCACCGCCCAGACCCGCATGAGCGGCGTGGACCTGCCCGACGGCACCCGGGTGCGCAAGGGCGCCTGCGACGCCATCGAGCAGCATGTCCGCCGGCAGGGCGGCACCGTCCCCGCCGACCTGCACACCCATGTGGAAAAGGTCTCCTCGCTGGGCGGCACGCCCCTTGTGGTCTGCGAGAACGACAGGATTTTGGGCGTCATCTATCTGAAGGACACCGTGAAGCCCGGCATGGCGGAGCGGTTCGAGCGTCTGCGCGCCATCGGCATTAAGACCATCATGTGCACCGGCGACAACCCCCTCACCGCCGCCACCATCGCCAAGGAGGCCGGCGTGGACGGCTTCGTCGCCGAGTGCAAGCCCGAGGACAAGATACGGGTCATCAAGCAGGAACAGGCCGAAGGCAAGATCGTTGCCATGACCGGCGACGGCACCAACGACGCGCCCGCCCTGGCCCAGGCGAACGTGGGCCTTGCCATGAACTCCGGCACCACCGCCGCCAAAGAGGCGGCCAACATGGTGGACTTGGACTCCGACCCCACCAAAATTCTGGAGGTGGTGGAGATCGGCAAGCAGCTGCTCATCACCCGCGGCTCGCTCACCACCTTCTCCATCGCCAACGACATCGCGAAATACTTCGCCATCATCCCGGCCATGTTCATGAAGTCCATTCCCCAGCTTGCGGTGCTGAACATCATGCACCTGAGCACGGAATACAGCGCCATCCTGTCGGCCTTGATTTTCAACGCCATCATCATCCCCTGCCTCATCCCGCTGGCGATGAAAGGCGTGAAATACCGCCCCCTGTCCTCCGGCAAAATGCTGGTCCGGAACATGATGATCTACGGCATGGGCGGCGTGATCGCGCCCTTTGTGGGCATTAAACTCATCGACACGATGATCACGCCTGTGCTGCTGGCCATGGGCATTTAAGGAGGTTTTCCCCAATGAGCGAAACAAACAAGAAGTCTCTGCTGTGCGGCGTCCGCCAGGCGGTGGTGGTGACGCTGGTCCTGCTGCTGTTGTGCGGCGTTGCGTTCCCCGCGGCGCTCACCGGCCTGTCCGCCCTGCTCTTCCCCCGCCAGGCGGGGGGCAGCCTCGTCACCGCCGACGGTCAGCCGGTGGGCGTGGCCAACGTGGGCCAGGACTTCACCGCGCCTTACTTTATGAAAGGCCGCCCCTCCGCCTGCGGCTGCAACACCTATTCCGAGGGCGCGGACGGCAGCAAATACTACAGCGACGGCAGCGAATACGCCGGCCTTGCCTCCGGCAGCAGCAACTATGCCCCCTCCAACCCCGCGCTGACAGAGCGGGTGGAGGCCGACATCGAAAGGTTCCTGGAAGCGAACCCGGAGATCAGCCGCGAGGACCTGCCCGCCGACCTGATGACCGCCTCCGGCTCCGGCCTTGACCCCCATGTGTCGCCCCGGGGCGCTGCGGTGCAGCTGCCCGCCATTGCCGAGGCCTCCGGCCTGAGCATGGAGCAGCTGGAACAAATCGTGGCGGACAACACCATCGGCAGGCTGCTGGGCGTCTTCGGCGAGGAGACGGTCAATGTGCTGGGGGTCAACCTGGACATCGCCCGGGCGATGGGCCTGGTGAGCGAAACGGAAAAATAAAGAACGAAGGCGGGAACGCTTTTTCCCGCCCAAGGACTTTGCGGAACATCCGCCGGGCCGCCCGAAAAGCGGCCCGGCGGTTTTTTTATCGCTTCTTAATCCCCCGCGGCGTATCTTATCCCCGGTTTAAACTTCTGCGGAGTATGATAGGGCCGTAAGGAGGAGACAGGATATGCTTGCGATCAGAAAATGTGTCTCTCGTTTTGAAAACAGGATCGACGCTTCCATGGAGCGTTTCGTTTTTCACCACAGGGTGCTGGGCTTCGTGGTGATTTTTATCGGCATGCCCCTGTTCGCCCTTGCGGCGGTCTGCCTGTGCACCATGTGCGTGGCGCTGCCCTTTGCCGCGGCGTTCGGCTGGATGTGACGCCGGCGTCTTAATGCCGTCTTAATACGCCGCGCGATATGCTAATCTTTCCTTTAGGCTGAATGTGGATAATGGTCAGTATAAAGAAGGGATAAAGACGTATTAAGACGCGGCGGCAGCCGGGAGCAGGAGCTGGATCTGGACGCCTGCCTGGCACGACGCCCGCAGCTGCTTCTGATCGACGATCTGGCCCACACCAACGGCGAAAACTGCCGCCACATGAAGCGGTATCAGGATATAGAAGAACTGCTGAAATCCGGCATTGACGTTTACACCACGCTGGACATCCAGCAGGTGGAAAGCATACAGGACGTGGTGCTGCCCATTCTGGGCAGCGCGGTGAAAGAGCGGGTGCCGGACCGGGTGTTCGACCGGGCCGCCGTCGAATTTGTGGACATCGAGCCGCGGGCGCTGCAGCAGCGGCTGTACAGCCAGAACAAGACCGGCCTGCCGGACGGCGGCGCGCTGCCCCGGCTGAACGCGCTGCGGGAAGTGGGCCTTCGCCGCTGCGCCGACCGTGCCGCCCTGTACGCAAAGCAGAGCCCGGCCAAAAAAAATTACCGGGCCCACGAGCACATCCTTGTGTGCCTTTCCGCCGCGCCCTCCAACGAGAAGATCATCCGCACCGCGGCGCGGATGGCGGGGGCCTTCCAGTGCGGCTTTACGGCATTGTTTGTGGAAACAAAAGAGTTCCGGCAAATGCCCGCCGAGGACAAACAGCGCCTGCGGGGGAACATCCATCTGGCCCAGCAGCTGGGCGCGTCCATCGAGACGGTCTACGGCGACGACGTGGCGGATCAGATCGCGGAATTTGCCCGCCTTTCCGGCGCAACAAAGATCGTGCTGGGGCGCAGCGGAATGTCCCGCCGGCCGCTGTTCAGAAGGAGCTCGCTCACCGAACGGCTCATCGAGCTAATGCCCGATCTGGACATCCACATCATCCCGGACAACAACCCCGCCAGCCGCTTCGCCCTGCGCCACCGGGAGATCATGCACCTGCCGGCGATCTCCGTGGCCGACCTGCTCAAGGTGGTGGGGATCCTCGTCCTCGTCACCCTGATCGGCCTGCTGTTTTATAACCTCGGCTTCACGGAAGCGAACATCATCACGCTGTATATCCTGGGGGGCAATGCTCGTTCCCATCTTCACCAAAAGTTCGGTGTGCAGCTTCATCGCCTCCGTTGCCGGCGTGCTCACCTTCAACTTCTTTTTCACCGTGCCCAGGTTCTCGCTGCACGCCTACGACAGCGGTTACCCCGTCACCTTTCTGGTGATGTTCCTGGCTTCGCTGCTCACCGGTTCCCTTGCCTCCAAGCTGAAATCCCATGCAAAGCATTCCACGCTGGTGGCCTGGCGGGCAAAACTGCTGTTCGAGACGAACCAGAACCTTCAGAAAGCCCGCACCCAGGAAGAGATCGTCTCGGTGGCGGCCGGCCAGCTTTTGAAGATATTCCAGCGGGACATCGTTGCCTACCGCCTGGACCACGAAAAGCTGGCGGAGCCCCAGGTGTTCTGCGTGAGCGGAGAGACCGCCCGGGCCGGCTATACCGGCGGCCGGGAGCGGGAGGTGGCGCAGTGGGTGCTGGCAAACAACAAGCGCGCGGGCGCGGGAACGGAGACCTTTTCCGACGCGCGCTGCACCTACCTGTCGGTCCGCACGGGCGAACAGGTCTATGGCGTGGTGGGCATTGCCGCCTCCGAAAAGCCCCTCGATTCCTTTGAGGTCAGCCTGTTGCTCTCGGTGCTGAGCGAGTGCGCCCTTGCGATGGAAAACCAGAAAAACATCGAGGAGAAAGAGGCGGCCGCCGTTCTGGCCAAGAACGAGCAGCTGCGGGCCAATCTGCTGCGCTCCATCTCCCACGACCTGCGCACGCCCCTCACCTCCATCTCGAGCAATGCCAGCAACCTTCTGTCCAACGGGGCCCTTTTCGACGAAAAGGCCAAGGAGCAGATGTATGCCGACATTTACGACGACGCCATGTGGCTCATCAACCTGGTGGAAAACCTGCTGTCGGTGAGCCGTCTGGAAGAGGGCCGCATGAACCTGCGCATGTCCACGGAGCTGATCGATGAGGTGGTGGCCGAAGCGCTGCGCCACATCAATCGCAAAAGCGCGGAATACCGCCTGAACGTGCAGAGCGGCGACGACTATATGCTGGTGCAGATCGACGCAAAGCTGATCGTGCAGGTCATCATCAACATCGTGGACAACGCCATCAAATACACCCCGCCGGGGTCGGAGATCGACATCAGATGGAAACGGCAGGGCCGCTTTGTGCTGATCTCTGTGGCGGACAACGGGCCCGGCATTTCCGACGAGGCCAAACCCCACGTCTTTGACATGTTTTACAGCGCGGCCAACAAAGTTGCCGACAGCCGCCGCAGCATGGGGCTGGGGCTGGCGCTGTGCCGGTCCATCATCAACGCACACGGAGGCGAGATCACCGTGACCGACAACGTTCCCCAGGGAACGGTCTTCACGTTTTCTGTGCCCGCAGGGGAGGTAGAACTGCATGAATAAACCACTGGTCCTGGTGGTGGAGGACGACACGCCTGTGCGCAACCTCATCACCACAACGCTGAGAGCCCACGACTACCGCTTTCTGACCGCGGTGAACGGGGAATCGGCCATTCTGGAAGCGTCTTCCCACAACCCGGAGATCATCCTTCTGGACCTCGGCCTGCCGGACATGGACGGCGTGGAGGTCATCCACAAGGTGCGCACCTGGTCCAACATGCCCATCATCGTGATCAGCGCCCGCAGCGAGGACACCGACAAGATCGGCGCGCTGGACGCCGGCGCGGACGACTATCTGACCAAGCCCTTTTCGGTGGAGGAACTGCTTGCCCGCCTGCGGGTGACGCAGCGCCGCCTGGCCGCGCTGCAGATCGGCACGCCGAACACGGACGCGGTCTTTGTGAACGGCAAGCTCAAGGTGGACTATGCCGCCGGCTGCGCTTTTCTGGACGGCCAGGAGCTGCACCTTACCCCCAGCGAGTACAAGCTGCTTTGCCTGCTGTGCAAAAATGTGGGCAAAGTCCTCACCCACACCTACATCACCCAGCAGATCTGGGGGCGCAGCTGGGAAAACGATGTGGCCTCCCTGCGGGTGTTCATGGCGACGCTGCGCAAAAAACTGGAAAAAGAGCCGGGCTCGCCCCAGTACATCCAGACCCACATCGGCGTGGGATACCGCATGATGAAGGTGGAGTCGTGAGGGGCATAGTCTGCGCGGCGGCCGTCAAACGGCCGCACTGAAAGAATGATCCGGCGGAAAGAAAAAGCCCGCGGAGCCTTTGAGGCCCCGCGGGCTTTTTGCGCGCCGTGAGCAGCGTGATGTTGAAACAAAGGGTGTCAGCGGGCAGCCTCTTCGTGTTCCAGCCCCTCCAGCAGACGGCGGCGGGCGGCCAGCAGCACCTCGCCGCTTGCGGTGTAACGGGTGGAGGAGGCGCAGACCTCTTGCGTCAGGGCCCGCACTTCATCGGGGTCGGTCTGCTGCAAAAGGCGCAGCAGTTCGCAATCCTCCGCGCCGCCCCGCTGGGCCTCGAAGCGCAGGCTGCGCCAGGGGCCGTCGGGGCCGGGGTAGACGATGTGGGCGTCCCCGGCGGGCAGCAGCGCGCCCTTGTGGGGGCAGCAGGCGCTGTGCCAGATGTCCGTGCCGATGTAGTAGTTGAAGCCCCAGTGGAGATAGCCGCTGAATTTTTCCCGGGCGGCCAGCCACAGCAGCCCCCGGCTGACGGTGAGAGGCAGGTCCATGGAGCGGTTCACCGCCCGCCCGGCGGGAAAGGCGCAGGTGTAGAACCACATCTCCTCCCCCGCCGCCTGCAAACGGCGGAAGGTGGATTTGTTCTTTTCCCAGGTGTCCAGCTTGGGCACCCACACGTCCACCCCGCCGCCCAGGTCCGTGGCTTCCACCGCGTCCAGAATGGGCACGCCGGGCAAAAACTTGCGGCACACTGCCGCCAGAATGCGGTAGGCCGCCGCGTTGTGCACCTGGGGCTCGTCTGCCAGCGCCTGGGCCATCCGCCCCTGCCAGCCGTTGTCCGCAATCACCTGCGCCCAGCGGTCAAAGTACATTCGAAGCTGAAAATAGCCCTCTTCGCCGGAGAGAGGCAGCTCCCCGTCCCAGAAGGGGTAATACTCCGGGTCGGTCCACTCCCGCCAGTGGGCCACATGGCCGCCGCAGAGCCAGGGCGCGCCCTCTTCCAGGGCAATGCGGCCCACTTCCTGCGCCAGGGAGAAATCGAACCCCACGAGCCGCCCGTTTTCCCTCACCGGCCGGCCCGAGGGCAGCAGGATGTGGGTGCAGCGCATGTCCAGCTGGGCCCGGATGTATCGGCGCAGCAGCCGCCGCCATTCCCCGGTGCCCTCGGCGGCCCCGTGCTGGGCGGCGATGTTTTCGTAGCAGAAAAAGTTGAGCATGCTGAAAACGCCCTCGCCGGGGCCGGGCACCCGGGCGGCCCAGACCCGGCACTCCACCGGGCACACCGCCCGCGCCCCTTCCCGTTCCACCGTCAGCTCGCCGGAATAAAGGCCGGGAGCCTGGCCGGAGGGCACCTCCGCGCAGAGGTAAAAGGCCGGCCCCGGCACTTCCTGGCCGAAGGCGCAGGGGGCCAGCGCGTCGTACACCTCAAAGGGCGCGGCGCGGGTCACATAGTCCCGGCAGGCGGCGTAGTCGGTGGTGGTCATCAGGGTGGGGGCGGTGTTCTCGTTCACCCCCACCGCCGCAAGGCGATAAAGGCGCACCGGCGGCCCGCCGGGGGTCTTCCAGCGGAAGGTGAGGCGGCACTCCCCGTCTTTGTCCAGCAGCAGCTGAAAGGCGGCGTGGCCGCCCCGGGGCGCGTCCAGCCTGGCCTGCCGGGGCCCGGCGAGGAGGCTGTCGGGATAAAGCCAGGTGCAGTCGTCGTAAACGCAGAAGTCCATTACGTTCGATCCTCCGTTTCCTCCGTGGCCGGAATGCGGATGGTCACCCGGGTGCCCCGGCCCACCTCGCTCTCACAGAAAAGGCCGTACTCCGCCCCGTAGGCCAGGTGCAGCCGCTCGTTGATGTTGCGCACCCCGTAGCCGCCCTTGGTGTTGGCGCTGGAGACGCTGGCGGCAAAGTTTGCCAGGCGGGTCTCCTCGTCCATGCCCACGCCGTCGTCCTCCACGGTGATGACCAGGTCCTGCCCCTGCCGGAAGGCGGCAATGCGCAGGCGGCCGGTCTTGTCCGGCTTTTCAAAAATGCCGTGGATGATGGCGTTTTCGATGATGGGCTGTAAGACGATTTTGATGATGGGGCACTGTTCCACCCCCGGCTCCACATCCCACTGGGTGTGCACCCGGTCCTCAAAGCGCATGTTCTGTATCTCCACATAGAGCCGGGCGTGCTTGAGTTCGTCCGCCAGGGGGATGACCTCTTTGCCCCGGCTCAAAGAAAGACGGTAGAACCGGGCCAGGGCGTTCACCATGCGGCTTATTTCCGGCACATTGTGGGCGATGGCGGTGCAGTTGATGAGGTCCAGGGAATTGTAGAGGAAGTGGGGGTTGATCTGGGCCTGCAGGGCCTTCAGCTCCAGGGCTTTTATTTGCTGGCCCTGTTCCAGCTTTTCGTCCATCAGGGTGTCAATGCGGCCCATCATGTTGCTGAAGCTGCCCATCAGCTGGCCGATCTCGTCCCGGCCCTGGGGCGCCACCCGGGCGGACACGTCCCCCAGCTCCACGGCGTGCATGGTGTCGTTGAGCAGGTAGAGCCGCCGGGTGATGGACTGGCTGAGGCGGTAGGCCAGGAAGTAGGACGCCGCCGCCAGCAGCACCACCACCGCCAGCATTTCCATGCGCAGCTGGCGGCTGGTGCGGAAGATGTCGTCCTGAGGCAGGGCGGCGGCCAGGGTCCAGCCGCAGTCCTCCAAGATCACCGACTGGACGCGGCAGGGCCCCCGGGCGGTGTCCGCCTCCACCCACCCGGCGGAATCCGCCGGAAGCGAGCCGCTGAGCTGGGCCGCCCGCTCGGGGGAGGAGGCGCTGAGCATCTCGCTGCCGTTCAAAAGCAGCACCGTGCCGTTCTGGGTGATGGTGCTGCGGCTCACCGCCGCGTCCACCCGGTCGGCGGCGATGTCCACCCGCAGGATGGCCAGGGGCTGCTGCACGTGGTTGGGGTCGTGGATGAGGCGCATGAGGGAGTACCAGTGCTGTTCGCCCTCCGGCTGGTCGGCAAAGTCGGCGGGGCCGAACCAGCCCACGGCGCTGCCGCTTTGGAAGGTGGAAAGCCAGGCGCTGTCCCGCACCGTGTCCAGCGAGACGATGTCGGCGGAGTTGGTGTAGAGGTAGTCGTTGCTCACATACAGGCGCACCCGGTCCACCCCGGACATGGAGCGCAGGTAGGTGAAGGTGGTGGAGATACGATCCCGGTCCTCCAGACGCTGGATGTAGCTGGTGTCGGCAGGGTCGCTGGCCGCCAAAGCGTAGAGGGAGGGGTCCATGGTGAGGATGTCCGCCACCTGGGTCAGCCGGCCCAGCAGGTCCTCCACGGCGGTGTGAGTGTCCTCAAAGGCCTTCTGGGCGGCGGAGTAGGTCTGCTCCTCGATGACGGTGTTGATCCGGTGGAAGGCATAGAGGGTGAACAGCCCCAGCGGCAGCACCAGAAGCAGAAAAAAGATACACAGCAGTTTGCCCCGCAGGCCCACGTCCAGCAGCAGGCTGCGCCCGAAGGCGCGCAGTTTATTCTTCATGGCAGCAAAGGTTCTCCCGGTAAAGGCGGGGCGGAATGCCCACTTCCTTGGTGAACAGTTTTACAAAGTATTTGCCGTCGGCGTAGCCCACCGCGTGGGCCACCTCGTACAGCTTGCGGGAGGGGTCCGCCAGCAGGGTCTTGGCCCGCTCCATCCGCAGTTCGGTGAGCTTCTGGTTCACGGTGCGCCCGCTGTTCTTCTTGTAGGCGCTGCAAAGGTAAGTATGCACGAACCCCAGGTCCGAGGCCATGGCCTGCACGGTGAAGTCGCTGTCCGCCAGATGGGCGGCCAGGTAGCCGTCCACCCGGGTCACCAGGTCCTGGGCGTTGCTCTCCACCGCCTGGAAATAGGTTTGCATTGCGTCGGTGAGCGCCTGCCACAGCTGCCGCAGGGTGGGCTGTTTGGCGGCGGTGTAGAGCAGGTAGTCTCCCTGGGCGGTGACGGCGGTGATGTTGCGGCTCTCCGCCGCCGCCAGCAGGGCGAACACGATCTGGCAGTAGATGTTGCGCACCACCTCCGGCCGGGTGCCCTCGCAGCGGCGGATGTCCCGGTAGAGGCGGGCGGTCAGGTCCATCGCCTCGGCCTTGCGCTTGTGGCGGATGAGGTTGCCCAGCGCCGCGAACAGCGCCTTGTCGTAGACGTACACCTCACCGTTGGCGGGGGTGGAAAGGTCCCCGTCCTCCCCCCGGTAGAACACAAGATCCGGGTCCGGCCGCCGGCGCTTTTTCAGCTCCGCGGTGACCTCCCGCAGAACGGCGGCCACCTCCTCCAGGTCGATGGGTTTTTCCACATAGCTGGCGGCCCGCAGCTTGATGGCCCCTTTCAGATATTCCTTGTCGGTGTAGCCGCTGAGAAAGATGAACTGGCACTCGGGATACATCTCCCGCACCGCCCCCGCCAGTTCCAGACCGTTCATCCGGGGCATTTTCACGTCGCTGATGATGATGTCCGGCCGGTGCTGCCGCGCCAGTTCCAGCGCTTCGGCCCCGTCCGAGGCCGCGTCCACCCGCTCCACGTTCAGTTCTTCCCAGGGCAGACGGTCCCGCAGGATCTCCCGGGGCATTTTTTCATCGTCCGCCACAAGCACCGAAAAACCCACGGCGCTTCCCTCGCTTTCCTCGTTTTTGTTGATTACTACTATAATATAGACTGAATTTTCTGACGGTTCAATGGATTTTAGTGCAAAAAATGAAATTTTTCTGAAACACCATAATTTTTCCCTCCTATCATAATCGGCTCCCGTTGTTTTGCCCCGGCGGCTTTGCTACGATGGTAATGGACAAAAAACAACGCGCAAAGGAGGCCGGTCAGATGAAACACGGCAAACATCCCCTCCTCCGGGACCTGAAAGAAAACCGGGTCAAGTGGCTCATGCTGCTGCCGGCGGCCATCGTGGTCATCCTGATGTGCTACATCCCCATGGGCGGCATTGTGCTGGCCTTCAAGGAGTACAACTACCACGACGGAATCTTCGGCAGCCCGTGGGTGGCGTTCAAGAACTTTGAGTACTTCTTCCAGTCGGGCAAGGCGTGGAGCGTCACCCGCAACACCATCCTCTACAATCTGGCGTTCCTCTGCGTCAACACCTTTTTGCAGATCACCTGCGCCATCCTGCTCTCGGAGCTGGCGGGCAAGTGGTTCAAGCGGATCACCCAATCGGTGATGTTCTTCCCCTACTTCATCTCCTGGGTCGTGGTGGGGGCCTTTATCTACAACATGTTCAACTACGAGTTCGGCGCGGTGAATACCCTGCTGCGCTCGCTGGGCCTGGACCCGGTGGACATCTACTCCAACAAGGCGGTGTGGCCCTTCATCCTCATTGCGGTGAGCGCCTTCAAGAACGTGGGCTACGGCACGGTGATGTATCTGGCCAGCATTATGAACATCGACGGCCAGCTCTACGAAGCCGCCGACCTGGACGGCGCCAACATGTGGCAGAAAATACGCCACATCACCCTGCCGGGGATCCGGCCCACGGTGGTCATCCTGTTCCTGCTGGCCATCGGCACCATTATGAAGGGCGACTTCCAGATGTTCTGGCAGGTCACCGGCAACAACCCCATGGTGCTGGAGGTCACCGACGTCATCGACACCTACGTCACCCGCTCGCTGCTGCAATTGCAGGAGTTTGGCATGACCAGCGCCGCGGGCCTGTATCAGTCCACCTTCTCCTTCCTGTTGGTGCTTTTGGCCAACAAACTGGTGAAAAAGGTGGAGCCTGACTACGCACTGTTCTGAAAGGAGGCGGCCTCATGGCAAGCAAGACCAAAACCGGCAAAAAGCCCGTGGGGCGGGACCGGGTCGTGTTTGACGTGCTCTCGGTGGTCATCCTGACGGTGCTGTCTCTCTTCTGCCTGCTGCCCTTCTGGCTGGTGCTCAGCGGCTCCTTCTCCGACCAGACCTCCATCCTCACCCACGGCTACCAGCTCATCCCCGAGACCTTCTCGCTGGACGCCTACAAGACCCTGTTCAAAATCCCCGGCGACTTGCTGCGGGCCTACGGCGTGACCATCTTCGTCACCGTCACCGGCACCTTCCTGGGCCTTTTGTTCACCAGCATGGCGGCCTATGTGCTGGCCAGCAGCACCTTCCGCTACCGCTACCAGATGTCCTTCTTCTTCTACTTCACCTCCATCTTCGGCGGCGGCCTTGTGCCCTGGTACATCTTCAACACCAAGTACCTGCACTTCCACAACAGCATCATCGCCCTGATTTTGCCCATCCTCATCAACGTGACCTACCTGCTCATTCTGAAAAGCTATATGGCGGGCATTCCCGAGGCGCTGTATGAATCCGCCCGGCTGGACGGCGCGGGAGATTTCACCATCTACCTGCGGGTGGCCATGCCGCTGTGCAAGGCGGGCCTTGCCACGGTGGGCCTGTTCATCGCCCTCAACTACTGGAACGACTGGTACGACGCCATGCTGTTTTTGGACGAAGGGCGCAGCGATCTGTATCCCTTGCAGTACTATCTGAACAACATCCTCACCAAGGCCCAGGCCATCGCCCAGGCGGCCGCCCGCAGCGGCCTGCCCATGAGCGAGGTGCCCAGCGAGCCCATGAAGCTGGCCATGACGGTGGTGGCCACCGGCCCCATCATCCT